>Ga0335069_10000507_pt1 | contig 65670 bp, 60 predicted proteins | sample Lox_Sample_11_FD_206714 | JGI IMG/M metagenome (GOLD analysis project Ga0335069, IMG submission 206714) | Soil microbial communities from Loxahatchee National Wildlife Refuge, Florida, United States - Lox_Sample_1.1 | ecosystem: Environmental > Terrestrial > Soil > Wetlands | place: USA...
CCCTCCCCCCACCCACCCGATAACAATTCAACAAGAATCCTCAACTGCGATTTACCCCGCGCCCCCTTTCCCCCATAATGAGGCGCATTCAACTCCCTTTCACGAGAGCCCCATGTCCTCAATGAACATCCTCATCACTGGCGCAGCCGGCTTCCTCGGCTCCCACCTCACGGACTCCCTCCTCGCCCAGGGTCACCGCATCACCGGCGTCGACTCCTTCATCACCGGCTCCAAGGACAACGTCTCCCACCTCGCCGGCAACCCTCACTTCAAACTCATCCACCACGACCTCGTCAACCCCCTCCCCGACGAAGTCCTCAAACAAAAATGGGATCGCATCTGGCACATGGCCTCCCCCGCCTCCCCCGTCGGCTACGTCAAACACATGATCACCACCCTCAAGGTCAACGCCACCGCCACCATGAACCTCATGGAACTCGCCGAACGCGACCACGCCCGCATCTTCGTCGCCTCCACCTCCGAATGCTACGGCGATCCCCTCGAACACCCCCAACGCGAATCCTACTGGGGACACGTCAACCCCATCGGCATGCGATCCATGTATGACGAAGCCAAACGCTTCATGGAATCCGCCACCATGGCCTACCACCGCGAACGCGGCGTCGACACCCGCATCGTCCGCATCTTCAACACCTACGGACCTCGCCTCGCTCAGGACGACGGCCGCGTCGTCGTCGCCTTCATCACCCAGTGCCTCCGCAACCAGCCCATCACCGTCCAGGGCAACGGCCAGCAGACCCGCTCCCTCTGCTACGTCGAAGACGAAATCCGCGGCTTCCTCGCACTCATGGATTCCGACTACTACCTCCCCGTCAACATCGGCAACCCCGACGAAGTCACCATGCTCGAACTCGCCATCGAAATCCGCGACCTCTGCAACTCCAAATCCGAAATCATCCACACCCCCCTCCCCCCCGACGACCCTAAACAACGCTGCCCCGACATCACCCTCGCCAAAAAACTCCTCCATTGGCAACCCACCATCCCCCGCAAACAAGGCCTCGCCCGCACCATCGAGTTCTACAAGAAGAAACTCGGCCTCTAATCAACACCTGTGCGCCCCCAACTGATTTAACCGCGGTCCCCCGGGCTGCGCGCCTCGCCTCCCTCACACCCCCTTTTCACCAGTCCGCATCGGCCCGCCAAAAACCGTAACCCTCCCCAACTTTATGCTGGAACCCGCCCCCCACGGTGGTACGATAGACGCGGCTGGAATTCGTGCTTGCGCGCGGAAATCCGCCGTACATCTCCCCCGACGTTTCCCGCGCATCACATCTATCGCGAGGAGGCGACCATGTCTGAACAATCTTCCGCCACCGTCCACACGCCCCATCCGTCCAACACCAGCAAGGAACTCGGCCTCATCATCGCCTTTGGCATCATCGCCATCCTTCTCGCCGCGGGTGTCGCCGCCTGGAAGCTCGGCTACTTCCAGGCCAACCCCAGGGTCGCCATCGTCACCTGGAACGACGACCCCTACTGGGACCTCGTCATCGACGGTGCCCAGGCCGCCGCCAAAGCCAAGAACATCGACCTCATCATCGTCCGCTCCCAGGCCGATGTGAAAATCCAGACGCAACACGTCCGCGACCTTCTGGACAAGGGCGTCCAGGGCATCGCCATCTCCCCCAACGGACCCGCCGATCAATTGGCCATCCTCAACGAAGCCGCCAACAAGGCCGTCCTCGTCACCTTCGACTCCGACGCCGCCATCCCTCAGCGCAAAGCCTTCGTCGGCAGCGACAACTACCAGGCCGGACAGCTCGCCGCTGAACAGATCCGCGAAGCCATCCCCGACGGCGGCGATGTCATCATTTCCGTCGGCTCCATCGACATGGTCAACGGCCGCCAGCGCCGCCAGGGCATCATCGACAACCTCCTCGACCGCCGCCCCAACGAAGAACGCCCCGCCGATCCTCTCGACGCCCCACTCAAAGGCACAAGTTACTCCATCGTCGCCACCGTCCTCGACAACGGCGACCGCAAAAAAGCCACCGCCGGCGTCGCCGATGCCATCAAGGCACACCCCGACGTCAAATGCATCGTCGCACTCTTCTCCTACAGCCCCGCCGCCGTCGTCGATGCCATCCAGCAAACCAACAACGCCGGGAAAATCAAAGTCGTCGGCTTCGATGAATCCGACGCCACCCAGGCCGGCATCGCCAACGGCACCATCTACTCCTCCATCCTCCAGGACCAGTACCGCTGCGGTTACGCCGCCATCGACTTCATCGCCGACACCCTCCGCGGCGCCGAAGAAAACGCCCCCATCGGCGTCCACTTCATTCCCCTCCGCGTCCGTGTCCTCAAATCCGACAACCTCACCTTCCTCCGCGCCGACAAAATGATCCACACCCCAAAGATGTGACCCCCTCGTCGCATGAGCCTCCCGCCAATGACGAATGAAATGGTCGGTGGCATTGGCGTCTCGCCAATGATGAATGAAATGGTCCCATCGACCATTTCATTCATCCCTCCCTTTGCGCTCCCCCCTCAAAAAAACGCCGGCTTGGCCTTAATTCATCAGAATTCAGCACCCTATTCTTATCGTTTCTCTCGAAACCTTTGCATGAATCGCATCCCCCGCAATATCAGCAAAGAAAAGCCGTTTCCCCCACCGTCGCCAATCGCTCGAAGGGTAGCTGCGAACCCCTCGGCGACTGGAAATCCAATGGAGAGCAGTACCATGTGGAAAGTCATTCGCACCTGCACTCTGATCCTTGCCGCCGCCTCCCCCTGCTTCGCAGCCGACGCCCCCAGCTTCGTCAACAAACCCGACGCCTGGTTCGCTACCGACCAGGGAAAAACCGTCGTCGCCAACATCATCTCCTGGGAACTCCCCGCCGGTGGCTGGTACAAGGCGTATGACGCCCTCAAGCCCAACACCGCTCCCATCCCCCATGAATTCCCACCCGCGACTTCCCCCGAAGCCGCCGCCGCCACCCAGCGCGAAAGGGGCTCCTGGGACAACGTCGCCACGATCGACAACAACGCCACCCACTCCGAACTCCGCATCCTCGCCCGCGCCGTCACCCTCCAGAACAACCCCGCCGCCAAAGCCGCATTCTTCAAAGGCCTCGACGCCCTCCTCGCCGCCCAATACCCCAACGGTGGCTTCTCCCAACGCTTCCCCCCCGCCAACAACTACGGCCGATACATCACCTTCAACGACGGCGCCATGATCGGCGCCTTGGAAGTCCTCCAGGACATCGCCAACGATCACCCCCCCTACCAGTTCGTAGACCCGCCCCGCCGCGAAAAAGCCCGCATCGCCGTCCAAAAAGGCATCGACTGCATCCTCAACTGCCAGATCCTCCGCAACGGCCAACCCACCTGCTGGTGCGCCCAGCACGACGAAAAAAACCTCGCCCCAGCCCCCGCTCGCGCCTACGAACTCCCCTCCCTCAGCGGCCAAGAGGGCGCCGGCGTCGCCCTCTTCCTCATGCATCTCCACAACCCCGACGCTCGCATCCGCCGCGCCGTCGAAGGCGCCGCCGCTTGGTTTGATCAAGTAAAAATCACCGGCAAACGCGTTACCTTCATCCGCACCCCCGACGGCAAACGCGACCGCATCCTCGTCAACGACCCCCACTCCACCCTCTGGGCACGCTTCTACGACATCGACACCAACCAACCCTTCTTCTGCGGCCGCGACGGTATCAAAAAGCCCCACCTCGCCGACATCGAACGCGAACGCCGCGCCGGCTACGCCTGGTACGGAAACTGGGGCGCCAAAGTCGCCACCGAATTCGCCCAATGGCAAAAGCAAAACCCCGTAGGGAACCCGTAGCGTCAGCGCCGGCACATGTGCACCCCTCCACAAATGCGCCCTCCCCAACGCTTACCGGGTGCCATGATTCCGCCACAATCTCGGTGCCAGAAATTTGCCGCATGCGCTCACATAAAACACATGGCGCACCACCCCCAATTGCTCCGCCTCAATTCGACCAGGCTGCCATGCAAACCCAACTCCCCGACCGCCCTAACTACGAAACCATCAACGCCTGCCTGATCCACGCAAGACGCAGCATGATTTAGACTGGCATATCATCAGCGCTGGCGGTATCGTTCCCAACGCAAATGAGAAAGAGAAGGACTAGCAAACATTCTCGGCGCACCTCCGCGAGACGTCCGTATCGCATCTTCCTTAGCCATGGTACTCCCGATAAATTCATCGCTAAGGCAATGTGTCATTATTTGGACGCGATTGGGGCCAAAACTTTTCGCGACGATCGTGACATAGACGGCGGCGATGACATTCCGGAATCGATTCGCCAGGCGATCAAACAGTCCGATGAACTCGTCGTCCTCCTTACGCCAAATTCCGTCAACCGGCCATGGGTGAATTTGGAGGTTGGTGCCGCGTGGGGTTGGGCAAGGCTCCGAATAGTGGCAGTTCTGTACAACGTTAGCATCGATCCGATACCTGCTATAATGAAATCGAAGAAGGCGATTGCATTGAACGACTTTGATCAGTACGTTCAAGAGGTTGCCAAACGCGTGAAAGATTTGAAGAAATGAGTGATCGCAAAAAAACCTATGACGTGTTCTTGACGTCTACCACAAACGCGACCGGTTTGGTGGTGAAAGTGGAGGCCATTCTAATCGCGGCCGGCTTAAAAGTGTTTTCACCGCTCAGGGTACCCGCAGGCGCGAATATGTGGGAACGCCTGCGTGAAGAATTGGGTGCGAGTCTTTCCGTTGTCGCTGTACTCGGCGAGTACACGCATCTGCCTCCGAGCCTCGCGATCGAAATCGGAGCTGCGCTTGCGTGGAACAAGCCGACATACGCATTGCTCGAAAACTTGGCGGAATTGGAGCCTGGTGTGCTTCCAGCGGACGTTCAAGTCCTCGATCTGCCGCACATCGATCAAGTTGTTCAGGACGTTCATGAAATTAGTCAACCGTTGACGGCGGAACAGAAGCAACTTCTTGCAGAAGTTTACACTGACGTGAACGTGCCTACGGATCAGCTTCCCCGCTCACCCGACGCACTTAGCCGCTTCACGGACCGTTTCAATAAAGCCACGCACCGTCGCTGGTCGAGCGAACGCCTCTTGCGAGAAGTTTTGGTTATGAGGAAAAGCGGTCGTCTTCCCAAACTCCGCCGCAATTCGGCTTCTAACGATCACCGTATACCCGCGTGATATTGCTTCCTATTGAAGAACTCGAAGGGCGGATTGCCTCCCACCCCCGCCCCTCCTCTTCACCACCGTCTCCGGCGCCCACCTCTACGGCTTCCCCTCCCCATCCTCGCACCACAACGAACTCACTCCACCAACCCCCGATACCCCTCCCCCAACCGATACGCCCGCCTCTTCCGCGACGCATCCGCCATCTCCAGAAACCCCTCCCCCACCCACCTCCGGCAATACCCCAGCATCGTCCGATGACTCAATCCCAAAAACTTCGCCATCTCCAAAGCCGTCGCACTCCCCTGCTTCCTGAACAACATCAGTAACCGCCGCTCCCGCGCATCCAGCGCCCGCAATTCCCCCGCTCGATCCCTCGCCCCACGCTCCGCCGCCTTCACCGCCTGCCGCCGCACCGCCGCAAACGCCTCCGCCATCCCCGTGCAAAAATAATTCACAAACCCCGTAACATCCGCCTCCTCTCTTCCCAGATAGTAATTGTGCGAAGGACCCACCGTCAGCGCCGCATAATATCCCCCCAGATTCCGCGCATAATATTCATCCAGCGAATAGACCCCCTTCAACCCATATCCCGACCGATGCAGAATCAACGTCGTCAACAACCGCGCCGTTCTCCCATTCCCATCGTAATACGGATGAATCGTCGCAAACTGATAATGCGCCAGCGCCGCAATCATCGGCGCCGGCAACTCCTGCCGCTTCATCTCCGCCTTCACCCATCCCACCAATTCCCCCATCAACTTCCGCACATCCCGCGCCTCCGGCGGCATGTACACAATCCGCCGCGATGAACTATCCCGAATCACGTTCTGCCCATCCCGATACGCCGTCGCCACCCCCTTCCCATTCATCACCAAACCATGAATCCGCCGAACGTCCAACTCCCGAATCTCCCCCCTCTCCCTTCCAAGACGCTCCACCTCCGCCAGTGCCGCATAATAGTGCCGCACCTCAATCTCATCCCGCTCCCGCCCCGGAAATCCCGCAGCATCGCCCCTCACCACCTCCTGCACCTGTGCCTGCGTGAGCCGATTCCCCTCAATCTGCGTCGAATAGTGCGTCGAAACCAGCCGCGCCGTCTCCCGCAAACTCGCCAGCACCTCCACATCCAGCGGCAACTCCCCCACCGCCTGCCGATCCGCCTCAATGGCCATCAGCGCCTTCGTAATCCCCGGAGTAATGCGATAATTGGGGGCAAACATGGTTCGACCATTTTACCAGAATATGTCAGTTAAATGTCAGTTAAATGTCAGTTATTTCCCGCCGCGTAATCTGTGAAAATTTAGGTAATCTGCGGACAAACCATCGCCCCGAGAACACCAAAGCCCGGCGACACCACCGCCGCGCCGCGCATAATTCTCCTCTTGCAACCCGCCAATCAGGTACGTATAATGTTAGGGTTAACCGTCCTGCAGTTCAATCGCACAAATGCGAAGGGGGGGAATCTATGCCACCAACCAACCCGATGCACGACCTCCATCCCAACCACCCGGCGACCCTCAGCAACCATTTCCAAAACCCAGTTTCCGTGGTTGGTCTCCCTGGCGGCCATTCATCGGTACGGGAAAGAGCCCTTAGAGCCCGCGCAGGGGGTGGCGGACAATCTGAGTATCTTCCCGAAATCACCTCAAAAACGCGGTTTCTCAATTCCAATTCTGAGTATCTTCGACTGGCGCTATCAAAAACGCACCTCCCCCATCCCAACCCTAAGTACCTCCGCCTCCCACCCCCAAAAACCACATTATTCACAAAATCGTATTTTATCAATCCACGCCAAAAGCCGCCCCACTCCGTCGCAAGGGTCTCGCAACACCATGAGTCCCTTCGGGAAAAAACCGCATTTTCTTTCCCACACATGAGTCCCTTCGGGGCTTTTTGCCACCTTTTCCCCAAAACCCTGAGTCCCTTCCGAGGGAAACCCCAAACTCCCCCCGAAACCCTGCACCCGGAACCCTATCCCCTGGACCCTCCCTTTAACATTTCCCGCCACCCCCGTTTCGTCATTCGTCATTTGTCATTCGTCATTCCGCGCAGCGGTTGCTCCCTCCCCCAAATTTGCGTACAATTCCCCATTCAAAATGCCATTAGGCCCGCGCTGGCTGCAACGTCGCTGCTGGCGGAAGCCTGTACCATTTCTCAAAGGTCCCACCCTCATGATTGCCGTCGAAAAGAAGAAAACCGTCATCGAATCCAACCGCACCCACGAGAAGGACACCGGCTCCCCCGAAGTCCAGATCGCCATCCTCACCGAACGCATCACAGAACTCACCGAGCACCTCAAGTCCCACAAGAAGGACTTCTCCTCCCGTCGCGGCCTCCTCAAGATGGTCGGCAAGCGCAACAGCCTCCTCAAGTACCTCACCCACACCGACCGCGAACGTTACCAGAAAATCATCACCAAGCTCGGCCTCCGAAAGTAAACACCGGAAGTCAGGAGTCAGAATACAGTAGTCAGAAGCCCCGTTCTTCTGACTTCTCACTTCTGACTCCTGGCTTCTTCTCCATTCCGTCATCGTCTGGTCGAAATATCGTATCGGCAGGCAAAGATATATTTGAAAGGTCCCTATCATGTCAGTAGTCACAGTCACCCGTAACATCGGCGATAAAACCCTCAAACTCGAAACCGGCCTCCTGGCCAAACAGGCCGACGGCGCTGTCGTCGTCACCTACGGCGACACCGTCATCCTCGCCACCGTCGTCTCCTCCGACCCCCGTCCCGGAACCGACTTCTTCCCCCTCACCGTCGATTACCGCGAAAAACCCTCCGCCGCCGGCAAATTCCCCGGTGGTTTCATCAAACGCGAAGGCCGACCCACCACCAAGGAAACCCTCACCGCTCGCATGATCGATCGCCCCATCCGCCCCCTCTTCCCCTTTGGCTACTTCGACGAAGTCCTCATCCAGGTCCTCGTCCTCTCCGCCGATGGCCAGAATGACCCCGACGTCCTCTCCATGATCGGCGCCTCCGCCGCCCTCGCCATCTCCTCCGTCCCCTTCGAAGGCCCCATCGGCGCAGTCCGCGTCGCCCGCATTGACGGCAACTTCAAGGTCTTCCCCACCACTGCTGACATGGACCTCTCCGACATCGACCTCCTCCTCTCCGGCACCGACGAATCCGTCAACATGATCGAAGTCGGAGCCCGCGAACTCCCCGAAGCCGTCGTCTTCGACGCCATCAAGACCGGCCACGCCGTCATCCACGAAATCGTCGGCGCCATCAAGGAACTCCAGCAGAAGGTCGGCAAGCCCAAGGAATTCAAAACCAACAAGCCCAGCGATGACCTCATCAAGGCCATCCACTCCAAGTACGGCGCGGAAATCATCGCCGCCAAGCACACCGTCAAAAAGCAGGAACGCCACGACGCCGTCAGCGCCGTCAAAGACAAAATCAAGGCCGAGTTCCTCGCCCTCAATCCCACTACCCAGAAGCCCATCAACGATCCCTTCCACGTCGCCCTCGCACTCTCCGTCGTCGAGGAAAAACTCATCCGCGAGTACATCCTCAACGGCAAACGCCCCGACGGCCGCGACCACAAAACCGTACGCCCACTCATGAGCATGGTCGGACTCCTCCCCCGCACCCACGGCTCCGGCCTCTTCCAACGCGGCGAAACCCAGGTCCTCACCACCGCCACCCTCGGCACCGGCGAAGACGAACAGATCGTCGACGGCCTCGGCGACGAGTACTCCAAGAAGTTCATGCTCCACTACAACTTCCCCCCCTTCTCCACCGGCGAAGTGAAACGCATCATGGGCCCCGGCCGCCGCGAAATCGGCCACGGCGCCCTCGCTGAACGCTCCCTTGAAGCCGTCCTCCCCACCCCCGACGTCTTCCCCTACGTTGTCCGCCTCGTCTGCGACGTCATGGAATCCAACGGCTCCTCCTCCATGGCCTCCGTCTGCTCCGGCACACTCGCCCTCCTCGATGCCGGCGTCCCCATCCTCCGCCCCGTCGCCGGCATCTCCATCGGCCTCGTCAAAGAGGAAGGCCGCGAGGAACTCCTCACCGACATCATCGGCGAGGAAGACCACTACGGCGATATGGACTTCAAAGTCTCCGGCACCACCGAAGGCATCACCGGCATCCAGCTCGACCTCAAGATCCGCGGCCTCTCCTTCGACATCATCGAAAAGACCTTCGCCCGCGCCAAAGAAGCTCGCCTCTTCATCCTCAGCGAGATGGCCAAAACCATCTCCACCCACCGCCCGCAGATTTCGCAGTACGCCCCCCGCCTCCTCACCATCCGTATTAATCCCGAGAAGATCGGTAAGATCATCGGACCGGGCGGCAAGACGATCAAAGCCATCGTCGAACGCACCGGCGCCAAGATCGACATCGAGGACGATGGTTCAGTCTTCATCGCCGCCATGGGCATGGAAGCCGCAGAGAAGGCCCGCGAGGAGATCGAACGCCTCTCCGAGGACGTCAAGATCGGCAAAATCTACACCGGCAAAGTCACCAGCATCAAGGATTTCGGGGCCTTCATCGAAGTTATTCCCGGACAGGACGGCCTCTGCCACATCTCCGAACTTTCCGACCGCTTCCTCAAAACCGTCGGCGAAGAAGTCAAGATGGGCCAGACCGTCCGCGTCAAAGTCATCGCCATTGACGACCAGGGCCGCATCAAGCTCTCCCGCAAACAGGCCATGAAGGACGAAGCCCCCAAGCCCGCCCCCGGCGCCGCTGCAGCGCCGGCCCCGCAATCGGGGCAACAGGTTCAACAAACGGTACAACAGTCTTGACCGTTTGAATAAGCCTAAGATAAGATACCGCCGGTGAAAGATCGCTTTCCCGGCGGTTTTTTATTGGAGAAGGACAAGGGATGGGCAAACTTCGCAAGTCCCTTGAAAAAATGCACGTGTGTTGAGTCTTTCCAGCGGCTTTCGGTGCATCACCGAATACGCTCGCTGGTAGCCTCGGCATGTTCAGCGGAATTCGTGCCCCCGCGGACCACCGTTCTGTGTGTTCGCCAGACATTTGTGGCGGTCCAATCGTTACGGCCCATGTGATGCTTTTCCACGCATGCGCCGCAAGGTTTGGTACACACATCGAGGTGACCGAAATGCCGATTGGCACAGTGAAGTGGTTCGACGCGAAGAAGGGCTTCGGGTTCCTGTTGGATGCGGACGGGCAGGACGTCTTCGTCCACTACACCATCATTGAAGGCGAAGGATATCGCCGGCTGTGGGATGGGGAACAGGTCGAGTACGAGTGCACGCGCGGCCCCAAGGGACTGCTGGCATCGCGCTGCCGCCGTCTCTCGCCGATGCCGGACAGTCCCCTGCGGGACGAGGGAGAGGGTAAGCCGGCAGGCAAAACGCGGCCCGCATCGCAGTAACCCGCGCGGCGGCTTCGGCGGTACAATGCCGTTTTGATTGCACCGCGCAGGATGCCAATGGCCGAGCATAACCCGCATATTTCCCTGTCGTCCCCCGCCTCGGGCCCGTCGATCCCTTCCGATCCCGCCCGCGCGAAGCGTCCCCGACGCATCCGGCGGGAAAATGAACGCATCGCCCGCCTGAACCAGTTGGCGGAGATGGGGAAGCTTGCGGCGGGGTTGGCTCACGAGCTGAAAAATCCCCTCTCGACGCTCAAGCTGAATCTGCAATTGATGGAGGAAGACCTCGCGCAACTGCCCGGCGCCCAGCGCTCGCTCACCCGGCTCTCGACGCTCAAAAAAGAAGCGGACCGCCTGCGGCAGACGCTGGATGACTTTTTGAAATTCGCGGGGCGGATCGAGCTGCGGCTGGAATCGGTGTCGCTGAACTCGCTCGTCGAGCATCTGATCGACTTCATTCATCCGCAGGCGCAGGCGAACAAGGTGCGCGTGCTGACGGCGCTGTCGGCGGAGGATCCGCACTGCATGCTGGATTCGAACCTGATGAAGCAGGCGCTGTTGAATCTGTTTTTAAACGCGATTCAGGCGATGCCGCAGGGCGGGGAGTTGTTGATCCGGACGATGAGCGAAGGGGGCGCGGTGATTTTGTACGTGTCGGACACGGGCGTGGGGATTCCGCCGGAGAATTTGCCGCGCATTTTCGATGCATACTTCACGACGAAGAAGGGCGGGACCGGGCTGGGGCTGCCGACAACGCGGCGCATCATTGAGGAGCACAACGGGCATATTTCGGTGACGTCGGAGCCGGGCAAAGGTACGAGTTTTCGGGTGGATATTCCCTGCTCGCCGAAGAATGATGGAGTCGCTCCCGCCTCCCGCTGATACAACGAAAGAGTTTGAGATTCATGCCAACACCGCGCGATATTGCTTTTCAGACATTGCTTCCCTGGCAACGGATGTACGACCCGCCGTTTTTGCCGGAGCGCACGGATGCGGCGTGGGAGGGGCTTTCGCCGCGGGACCGGGCGTTTGCGTTTGATCTGGTGACGGGGGTCATGCGATGGCGGAACACGCTGGATGCGGTGATTCAATATCCGCTGCGGCAGCCGCTGGATTCGCTCGATCATGCGGTGCGCGTGGTGCTGTGGATCGGGGCGTATCAACTGCTGATGCAGTCGGGGACGGCGGATTACGCGGCGGTGGATACGACGGTGGAGCTGGCGAAGAAACAGCGATCGACGGTGAAGGCGGCGGGGCTGGTGAATGCGGTGCTGCGGGGGATCACACGGCTGAAGCCGACGCGCGGGGCGCGCCTAGCGGGACGGCTGGGGCGGAATGTGTTCGCGCTGGATTTCGAGACCGATGTGACGCTGTCGGCGGATGTGTTTCCGGCGGTGAGCGCGCCGGATGCGCATCTGGCGGCGGTGCGATCGCATCCGGCGATTTATGTGCAGCACGTGCGGAAGATTTTTGGCGATGTGCAGGCGGGGGAGATCCTGCTGCGGAACAATGTGCGGCCGGTGGTGACGTTGCGGGTGGATGCGGCGGCGATCGATGTTCCGGCGAATGCGGGCCTGGCGCCGCATGCGGAGGCAAAGCAGTTTCTCGTGGCGAGCGAGGGATGGAATCCGGTCATTGAGGACCTGGTGCAGCGCGGAGTGGTTTCGCCGCAGGATCCGACATCGGCGAAACCGGTGCGGGCGCTGGCGGAGCTGGCGGCGGCTGGGAAGATTCGGGAGCCGGGGACGATTCTCGATTTGTGCGCGGGGCTGGGGACGAAGGCGATTCAACTCGCGCGGACATTTCCGGGGGCGCGTATCACGGCGACGGATCTTGATTCGCAGAAGACGGAGCGGTTGCGCAAGCGGGCGGCGCAGATGGGGATTTCGAATTTGTCTGTAGTGCCGATGGCGGAGGTGGCGTCGGGGAAGCCGTTTGACGCGGTGCTGCTGGACGTGCCATGCTCGAATACGGGGGTGATGGCGAAGCGGGTGCAGTCGCGGTGGCGGTGGCCGTCGCTGGGAGGCGAAGGGTTTGCGGCGCTGAAGAAATTGCAGAGCGATCTATTGGCGCAGGGGAGTTCGCTGGCGGGGGCGAATGGGGCGGTTGTGTATGCGACGTGTTCGATTGATCCGGCGGAGAATGAGATGTTGGTGCAGGAGTTTATTAAAGGGTCGACGCGGAAATGCGGAATCGTGGAGCAGGAATCGACGGTGCCGTCGTTGAGCAATTCGGCGGTGGGGATGCGCGATGGGGGGCATTACACGGTGATAGTCGCGGAGTGAGGCAAAGCGCCACGCGAGGCGAGGCCGACATGTGAAGTTGGCCGGTTAATGCGCATGGAACGCACATTGCCCCGCGCCGCCCGAGGCGGCGGGCGTCGGGTGTTGAGTTGGGTGCGCGGGTGGTTAGTGCACGGGTGTGAGTTTGCGCATGACGTCGAGGAGGATAGAGGGTTTGTCGAGGTTGTAGTCCTCTCTGTAGCGCACGGGCGTGAGTTTTTCGAGGTGACCGTTGTTCTTGATGTGATAGACCCACGGGGGCATGACCATGCAACGACGGCGGGCGAGGGTTTCGAGAAATTCCATATCATCGATGGAGGCGGGAGAGTTCCCCGCGGCCATGGCGCGAAGTTCTGCTTTACCGAAACCGTGAGAGTGTTGATGACTGGAACGCATGAAAATCCCCTTAGTAAACCCCATCCACAACCCTGGGCAACTTCACTAGAAATAAATGATAGGCGAAATGCCAGTAATTTCTTCATATTTTTGTCGAGAAATTCTCTTTGGTTGAGCTCAGCTCGGCGCCTATTATTTGCGTGTTCCATTAACCGTTTCGCAGGAGGAACTTCCGAATGACACTCAATTCGCACCTGATTTCACGATTACAGGGAAGCCTGGGACTGCTCAGCATGCACCTGAACGATCTTGCAGACGCGGACCTGTTTGCACGTCCGGTTCCGAACGCCAATCACGCCAATTGGCAGCTCGGCCATCTGGCGGTGGCGGAGACGAACATGCTGACCGACTCGGGGATTCCGATGCCGGCTCTGCCCGAGGGCGTGGCGGCGAAGTATTCGAAGGAGGCGGCGAAGTCGGATGATGCGGCGAAGTTTTTGAAGAAGGACCAATTGATCTCGCTGCTGCAGGCGACGCGCAATGCAACGATTGCGTGGGCGAAGAACGCGTCGGCCGCAGAGTTAGCGACGCCAACGCCGGAGAAGATGCGGTCGTTTGCGGCGACGCGGGCGGATCTGCTGGCGGCGCTGTGCCTGCATGATGCGATGCACATGGGGCAGTTGCAGGTGATTCGGCGGAAGCTGGGGAAGCCGATTCTGTTTTGACCCATTAAATGCCACGAAAAACACGAAAGACACGAAAGTGCTTTGGAGAGTTGAAGTGGCGCTTTGGGGACGGCTTGTGGGGCTGCGCGAGTGCGCGGACTCGTGGCATTCCGTCCTTTGTTGGATCGGGTGAGGTTCATTGGAGCGAGTGCACATTCCGGCGATACCATCGCCGGCTTTTTGCGGCGGCTTTTTTACTTCACGTGGATGTCGATTTGTTTGCGGATGTCGTCGGAGCTGGAGCCGATGTCGAGGTGGTAGGTGCCGGGGGGGACGCGGTATTTTTTGGCGGCGTCGTCCCAGTTGCGCATGTCCCAGGCGCGGACGGGGATGTCGATGGTGACTTTTTTGCCGGCGGGGACGGCGACGCGCTGGAAAGCGACGAGTTTTCGCATCGGGTGGCCCGGCGTGGGAACGTCGGGGCGGGCGTAGATTTGGACGACTTCTTCGCCGTCGCGCGGGCCGGTGTTGGTGATGTCGAGGGTGACCCAGAGGGATTCATTTTCGGCGACGTCTGAAGTGGTGAGTTGCGGATTGCTGTAGTCGAAGGTGGTGTAGCTGAGGCCGTGGCCGAAGGCGAAGAGGGGCGTGCCTTTGTAGTAGCGGTAGGTGCGGCCGTTGCCGGCGGCCATGGTGTAGTCGAGGAAGGAGGGGAGGTCGGTGGTGGCGGAGTAGAAGGTGAGGGGGAGTTTTCCGCCGGGGTTGTAGTCGCCGAAGAGGACGTCGGCGATGGCTTTGCCGGCCATCTGACCGGGATACCAAGCCTGGAGAATGGCGGGGACGTTTTCTTTTTCCCAGGGGACGGCGACGGCGCTGCCGGTCATGTTCACGTAGACGAGCGGAATGCCGGTGGAGGCGAGGGCCCTCATGGTTTGGGTCTGGACGGCGGGGAGTTCGATGGAGACGCGGTCGCCGTTGAGGAGGCCGTCGATGGGGGCGCGCATGGCGCCTTCTTCCTGTTCGATGCGGCCATCGAGACCGCCGACGAAGATGATGGCGTCGGCGCCTTTGATTTGATCGAGGACCTGCGGGGTGACATCGACGTTGCGTTTGTCCCAGGTGAGTTCGAGGTTGAGGACGCCGCCATAGCCGACGGTTTCGAGGACGAGTGGGACGGATTCGCCGGCCTTGAGGGTGACGGTGGGCGTTACGCCGGGCTCGACGAGTCCGCCGCCGCCGGTCATGTTGTCCTGGACCATTTTGTTGTTGAGGAAGAGGCGGTAGTTGGAGGCGCCGTCGGCCTTGATTTCGTAGGTGCCGTCGGCGGGGGCGACGAATTCGCCGGACCAACGGGCGGAGAAATCGATGGCGCCGTTGGGCGGGGTGAAGATGCCGCCGGTGGTGCGGTCGATCCAGCCGTTGAAGTCGATGGCGTGGTCCTGGCGGATGGCGATGGGGACGCCGGCGAAGTTGGGGTTGTCGAAGTATTCGCCGTGGAGGCCGGTGGCGCTGCCGCTGCGGAGGCAGACGTCGGGGACGAGCTCGGGGCCGTCGAAGCGTGTACCGATGTCGCAGCCGCGGACGTAGACGACTTCAGTGCCGGGGACGGCGTTGCGGATGCCGTCGAGGACCATGACGGGGCGTGAGGGAACGCCGAAGTAATTGCCGAGGAGGGGGAGAAGGCTGTCGGCGTTGGGGCCGACGACGGCGATTTTTTTGAGGTCTTTGCGGAGGGGGAGAACGTTGTGGTCGTTTTTGAGGAGGACCATGGATTTGTGGGCCATTTCGAGCGCGATGGCGTTGTGGGCGGGGGAATCGTTTTCGGTGATGGAGATGGAGGAGTATTTCACTTGCGCGGGGGGATCGAACATGCCGAGCTTGAAGCGGGCGGTGAGGATTCGTCCGAGGGCGGTGTCGACTTGTTTTTCCGTGATAAGGCCCATGTCGACGGCGGAGGCGAGCGCGGAGTAATCGGAACCGCACTCGAGATCGCAGCCGGCTTTCACGGCCTTGGCGGCGGCTTCGGCGCGGGTTTGCACGTCGTGATGGTTCCACCAGATGTCGGTGATGGCGCCGCAATCGGAGACGACGTAGCCGTTGAAGCCCCAGGTGTTGCGGAGGAGGTCGGTGAGGAGGAGTTCGCTGGCGCAGGCGGGGGAGCCGTAGACGTCGTTGTAGGCGCCCATGATGGAATCGACGTGGCCTTCGCGGACGGCCATTTCGAATTGCGGGAGGTACTCCTCGTAGAAATCATTTTGCGGAGGCGTGGCGTCGAAGATGTGGCGGAGAACTTCGGGGCCGCTGTGGACGGCGTAGTGCTTGGCGGTGGCGACGACCTTGAAGTATTTGGGGTCATCGCCCTGCAGGCCGGTGATGAAGGAGACGGCCATTTTGCCGGTGAGGAAGGGATCTTCGCCGTAGGTTTCCTGACCGCGGCCCCAGCGTGGATCGCGGAAGATGTTGATGTTGGGGGTCCAGAAGGTGAGGCCGTAGTAGCGGTCGCGGTTGTTGTGGGCGATGGCGTCGTTGTATTTGGCGCGGGCCTCGGTGGAGATGGCGTCGGCGATGGTGTGCATGTAGTCGGTGTCCCAGCTTGCGGCCATGCCGATGGCCTGAGGGAAGACGGTGGCGTATCCCGAGCGCGCGACGCCGTGGAGGCATTCGTTCCAGTAGTCGTAGGCGGGGATGCCGAGGCGTTTGATTTCGGGGGCGGAGTTCTGCATCTGGGCGACTTTTTCGCGGAGGGTCATGCGGCGGAGGAGGTCGGAGACGCGGGCATCGGTGGGTTTGGCGTAGTCCTTCCAGATGACGGGGCCGTGGATGACGGGGGCATGGTCCGCGAGTTCCTTTTCGATGCCCATGAGATCGATGGCAAGGGCCCAGGCGACTTTTTCGCCGGCGGCGTCGGTGATTCGGATGCCGGAGAATTTGGCGTTGTTTCTCGTGGCGCGCAGCACGATCTGCATTTCGCCGCCCGGGTGATCGACGGTGCCTTTGACGGTGAAGACGCGGCCGGTGCCGCCGGTGATTTTGTAGAGGTCGACGTTGGTTTGAATCGGCTGGCCATCGACGAGGACGTCGAATTCGCGTTCTTCGGCCTGGCGGAAGACATTTTCGGATCCGGCGACTTCGACGGTGTATCGGCCGGGGCGGAGGTAGACGCTGGCGACGAGCCCTTGGCCCCAGATTTCGGCGGCAAAGCCTTCAGGGATGGGTTCGCTGGTGACGGTTTTGCCGTCTTTCATTTCGAAGTAGTGGGCGTCGCCGGAGACGACCATGCGTTTGCCGCAGCAGCCGGCCCATTGGCGTGCCCATTCGACGTGATTGCCGCCGGAGCCTGGGCCGCCGGCGCAGGCTGCCAAGGTTGCTGCCAATGCCAGGAGGATTCCGACCCGCACCTTCCTCATCCGATTCTCCTCGCGCGCGTGGGATTTGAAATGTGAAGAAAGTCTAACCCGCCGTGTGCTGTTCGCCTATGGTCAAATCTGGACCCGATTGTTCCTATACGGATGCTTTTGAGGAGGGGAAGCCAGTCGGCCTATTTGTCGGACGAAGCCCAGGGCGCGATCAAGCGGATTTGTCGGCGACCGTGCTTGCGATAAATAGTGAAGTGGCGGTCGAGGGTAAAGACCGCGGCGCGATCATGGATTTCTGAAAGGCGCACGAGAGACGCATCAGCAAGGGACATGCGGGCGCCTTTGGGAAGACTGGAGAACTTGCGAATAAGCGATGCGAGTGCGGTTGATTCTGATTGCACGTCGAACGCTAGCAGAAGGGCTTGTTCTTCAAGCAGGGCAAAGAGCGAATCAAGGGGAAGGTTCTCGCGCTGGAGCAGGAGGCACGCTTCTGTAAACGCAGGCTCTGAAGAGAGGAACGGATTCGGCAGAGCGCGAGCAGTCTCAGATGCCCAATCGTGGTAAGCATCTTTTTGACTGAGCAATGCGACGAGCGGTCCGGCGTCAATGATTACGGGCGGATCACTCACCGAAGCCTTCCATGTATTTGGGGTTGGTAGAAAGGTCGGACGGTCCGTTCTTGACGACGCCAATGAGGTGGCCCGCCACTTCACCGAAAGTCTTTGGCCGCCGTTTTCCAGCGGTCTTGAAATGCTTTTCGAGGAGCTCGCGGACGATCTGGGACTTGGAAATACGGCGGGCGCGGGCCTCGGCAATGAGCTTGGCTTCGAGCGGGGGAGGAAGCTTGATGGACATGGTCATGGCGCAATGGTAATACTCAGAGCAGCCCAAGGCAATACGATTCCGGCGTGCGGGCGAGGTCACTCTTCGGGCAGTCCCAGATCCTCGATGTTGAAATCGCCGATCATTTCCTGGCCCTGTGCTTCGAGGCGTTCGAATTCCGGCGTTTGTGTAATGGGGGCGACAACCGCTTCGTCGGCGCGGGCGCCGTAGTGGTCTTTGAGCTTCCCGGCGAAGGCGGCGATCAGGGCGTTCCAGCGCTCGACTTCTTTGCGCAAGGCGGGAGCATCGCGGTTATCCCAGTAATTTCCCTCGTCGCGCACGGTGACATCCATACCGAGCTGCTTGGCGTGGTCGAGGATGCGGCAGATGCCGTCGTGGATCTTGAAGAAGTTTTCCCAGCCACCGCCCTCGCTGGAGAGCGTGGCGTATTGGGTTTTGCAGAAGCCTCGCCATTGGTATCCGACGAGGCCGGTCTTGCGGCGGATGGTAGGGTCGGAAATGTCGGGGGCGACAGTGGCATATTTGCCGAGGCCGAAGAATGCGGTTTCAGAGCCGGGCTGCTGGACGCCGAACATGGCGAAGCGCAGCGGCGGCACGCAGAGGAAGCGCTCCGCGTCCTTGGTCTTGTCGTAGCAAAGGAGATACTCGCGGAAGTGGCCGAGGCCGGGGTCGTCGGTTCGGGTGTCCCACGTGATCAGTTCGGAGCACCTTTCGAACTGCAAGGATTCGGCGAATGACCGCAACTGCTCGACGATTCTGCAGGCTTTGCTGAAGTCACGAAGTTGCGGGCTCGCGAGGTCGTAGTGGATGGTCAGACCCATGGGTGCTCCATGTTGTTCATTTGAGAAGCGGGACGAATCCGGCTTGTTCAAAGTGATGATCACCGGTGAGAGCTTCGGTAAGTTGGTGGTCCTGCATGACGATAAACGATGTGCAGTCGGTGAGGGACCATTCTTTGTCAGGGCGTTGGTCATAGAGTTGCAAGGCGCGATCGAAATCCCCGTCGGATGCAGGAATAATGATGACATTTGGATTGGCACGAAGTCGACGTATGAACTCGGCGACATTAACGCGAGACGGAGCATTGGCGAATCCGTCGGCAAATTCGGTCAGCACCCACGTGGTGGTGATCAGAGGCCGAGGAATGCGTGCGTGGTTCAATGCTCTTTCATGCGCCTCGTCCGCAGAATTGAGCAAGGCAATGAAATAGAAGGTGTCACCGAAACAAGGTGTCATTTTTTCCGTGTGCCGTGGATGTAATGATCATGGTTTCTGGCGAAATCGGATGGCAATCCTTTGGCCTTTCCGATGAAGTCGCCGAGGCTTTCGGCCAATGATGGGCCAACGTCCGATGGCGCGACCGGCTCCGGCTGGATGGTGACGCGAGCGCCTTCGGGAAGGGGCATCGGCCCGTCGAAAACGACCACGCCGTTCCTTACGTGTCCGCGGTAGACCATAGAAGTGCTCCTTGAGCGGCTCATTTTATGCTTTCAACTGATCGACCACCACTGCAAATCGGCTTAATCACTGGATCACTGGATCACCGCATCTGCCAACCTCGGCGACCCGTTGCCGCAGGGAGAGGGCCAGCGGCGACAAGGCGTTTTCGCGGCGGATCAACCATGAGGTTGAGGCCCTCGAGGCTTCGCGCGCCGAGCAGTTGTTGATCGCCGGGCTCGCCGAAAACGACTTCGTCCACCGTAAAAGTGTCACCGACTCGCACGATGGCGAAGCCAACGGAACGAGTCACCGTTTGGCCTTTTGCCATGATGAATGAGACGTCTTTATTCTCACGCTTGATTCCGAGCTGATCGAGAACAGCCGCGGGAATCCAAGTGTATTCACTGCCGGTATCGACGAGCGCTTTACCGAGCGTCGCGGCTCTGGCGCGACGCGTGATGTTCTCGATGCGGACGGATGTGTAAAAAGTTCCCATTTCTTCATTCTACCTCGTTACAGGCCGCTTTCGTTGAGGACGACGCCGTGGGCTTTGAGGGTGTTGACCTGGACGAGTTTGGCCTTCTCCGGTTCCGCAACGTTGTCGCTGTGGCATTCGGCCTTTTTGCCTTTGTGGGCGAGGGCGTGGATTTGTTCCTGCGTCAGCACGGCGCGCTGCTTGAGGAGGTTGGCGCCCTCTTCGGTGATGCCTTCGGATTTCATCGCGACTTTCTTCGGCTGGAACGCTTCATCCTTGCCGCTGGCGAATTCGACGATTTCCTTGCTGATGCGCATGGAGCACCAGTCGTGGCCGCACATGGCGCAGAAGTCGGTGTCGACTTCGAGGTCTTCATCGTGGAGCGCGCGGGCGGTTTCGCCGTCGAACGCGAGTTCGAATTGCTTGGGCCAGTTGAGGGCGGCGCGGGCCTTCGACATGTCGTCGTCCCACTGGCGGGCGCCGGTGATGCCGCGGGAGATGTCGCCGGCGTGGGCGGCGATTTTGTAGGCGATGCAGCCAGCTTTGACATCCTGTGCTTTCGGGAGGCCGACGTGTTCCTTGGGGGTGACGTAGCACAACATTGCTGCGCCGGCCCTTGCGGCTTCGGTGGCGCCGATGGCGCTGGTGATGTGGTCGTAGCCGGGGAAGACGTCGGTGGTGAGCGGGCCGAGGACGTAGAAGGGGGCATCATCACAGATGCGCTGCTGCAACGTCATGTTGAGAGAGATCTGATCCATGGGGACGTGGCCCGGGCCTTCGACCATGCACTGGACGCCGGCTTCGCGGGCGCGCTGGGTGAGTTCGCCCAGAGTGTTGAGTTCGGCGAGTTGGGCGGCGTCGGTGGCGTCGGCGCAGCAGCCGGGGCGGAGACCGTCACCGAGGGAGTAGGTGACATCGTATTGGCGCATGATGGCGGAGATTTCGTCGAAGAGCTCGTACATGGGGTTTTCTTTGTTGTGGACGATCATCCATTTGGCGAGGAGGGAGCCGCCGCGGGAGACGATGCCCGTGAGGCGGTTTTTCAGCAGCGGCAAATGCTTCTTGAGGACGCCGGCGTGGATGGTGAAGTAGTCGACGCCTTGCTGGGCCTGGCGTTCGATTTCCTTGAGGATGATGTCGGGGGTGAGGTCTTCGATCTTGCGGCCGATGATCATGGAGTAGATGGGCACCGTGCCGATGGGGATGGTGGAGTGGTCGATGATGGCCTGCCGGCATTCATTGAGGTTGCCGCCGGTGGAGAGGTCCATGAGGGTATCAGCGCCGTATTTCTGGGCCCAGTTGAGTTTTTCGACTTCTTCGTGGGTGCCGGAGGAGACGGGGGAGGCGCCGATATTGGCGTTGATCTTGGTGGTAACCATGCGGCCGATGGCCATGGGGTCGAGGCGTTTGGGGGCGTTCATCCCTTTGCAGTAGCTCGGATCACTAACCTCTTTCCAACGCTGCGAGACGGTCTGGTTCACCCACAGCGCAGCGGCATCACCGCGAGCGCCCGGATGTCCAACAGCGGCGGTCCCGTCAAGGGTCCATTCTGAATTCTGAATTCTGAATTCTGAATTCTCCCCCCCCGCGCCGGCGAGGTGGCGGATGTTGGCGGGAATAACAAGGCGGCCGCGGGCGACTTCGGCGCGGATGAATTCCGGCGTTTGGGCTTCGCGCTGGGCGACGCGGATCATCTGAGGGGTGATGAGGCCGGCCTTGGCGTATTCGTACTGGGTGTGGAATTGCTTGCCGTTCAAGTGGGGGGTGTTGGGTTGGATCATGGCCGGCTCCTGCGCTTGGGGCGCTTGAAAAAAACACAGAGATCACAGAGGGCACAGAGGACGCACCGAGACGGGGGATTGGTGGAGGGACGAGGGGTGGGACCTGTTGTCGCTTCCCTACGCCGGTATCACCCGGGTCAGGTTCGGAGGGTGTGCTCTCAGCCCGAACGAGTCGGGCACCCCTAGCGAACTTTGGCGAGTATACGAATTGGGAGGAGGAGGAGCAATGGTGAGGCGGGGCTGCTGGTCGAGTTGAGTAGTGCGCCTGCGGGTCCGTGGCAGGGTGAGGCCCCCTCGCTGAGACGCTGGATTCTGTGGGTTTTGTGATGCATCGCCCCCTCCACCTGACGCGTGACAGAGGACACCAAACATGTTGCAAACTGCAGGCGGCTGGTATGATGAGTCAGCTGTAGGAGTACGTTGATGGATATTTCGATTCGGTTGTCGCGGGCGGAGGATCTGGCGGCGATCAATGCCATCTATAACCATTACGTAATGCATTCGACGTGCACCTATCAGGAGGAGCCCGAGACCGAGGAGGGGCGGCGGAAATGGTTTGCAGCGCACGGGGAGAAGCACCCGGTGACGGTGGCGGTGGATGAGGCGGGGGAGGTGGTGGGTTGGGGATCGCTGAACCAGTTTCACGGTCGATGTGCGTATCGGTTCACCGTGGAGAACTCGGTGTACGTGCGGCACGATTCGCATCGAAAGGGAATCGGAAGGGCGCTCCTGCGCGATTTGATGGAGCGGGCCAAGGGGCTTGGGCATCATGTGATTCTTGCCGTAATTTCGGCGGATCAGACGGCGAGCGTGGCGCTGCATGCGCGCGAGGGGTTTGTAGAGGCGGGACGGTTGCGCGAGGTGGGGTTTAAGTATGGGCGGTGGTTGGATGTGGTGTATATGCAGTGGGATGTGGGTTCACGGTGATGAGCGCACATTGGCCCCGCACCGCCCGAGGCGGCGGGCGTCAATGGCAATGCGTCACGATTTGAGCACGATCAAAACAGATTGAATGGTGTTGACGTTCACTCGCGGGGTGATGGTGAGGTCGTAGCGGAGTATCTGGGTGTCCTTGCGGGCGACGGCGGTGACTTCGCCGAGGACCATGTAGCGCATGTTCGCCGGCCAGTTCTGGTCGAGAAGCTCGACGAGGTCGCCGGGCTGGGGGATGGCGAAGGTTTTGCCGACGTCGAGAGTGTCGCAGCGGAGCTGGCCATTGCCGAGGCCTTCGACGAGGCAGGGTTCGGAGGTGAGGAGGGCGTAGCGGTCAGAGAGACGGCGGACGAGGACGGCCTGGGTTTTCATGTGCGGATCAGTCATCAGGCGCACGGAGCAAGTCTTGGCGTTGACGGCGTCGACCATGCCCAGGAGCGTCGCCTGCGGGACGATGCGTGTGGCGGGCGGGGCGGGGCCTTCGGCGGGGTTCACGGGCTCGGTGGGGACGGAGATGGTGACGCAGGCGGTGACGGGCATGCCGCGCTGGACGCCGTCCATGGAGCCTTTGTCGAGGGTGATGACGCCGGCGCCGGCGCCGGCCTGGCTGCCGGTGATGGAGGCAAAGAGGAGGTCGCGGGCGGAGAGGCCCTGGGGGGCCATGGCCTGGAGCTGGAGCAGGTATTCCTCGTCGATTCGGAGTTGGCGATCGCGCTGGTCGAGCTGGTCGTGAAGCTCGGCGATCTGCTGATGGAGGGATTCGGCGGATTCATTCTGATTTTGCGTGTCGCCAAGGCGTGCGACGGCGCGGTTGGCGATGCCTTGCGCGCCGGCGAAGATAAACTTCACGGGGGTGAGCAGCGTGTCGATGATGCCGCCGAAGGCGTTTTGCGTGCTCATCAGGATGGAGTTGGGGCCTTGGGGGGTCGCCGGACCGGCAGTTCGCCCCCCTACCGCTGCCCACAGAAAAACAAACAGCGTGAGGCCGAGGAAGAGGCGTTTCGGACTCATTCGCGGTGGCTGCATGGGCTGAAACTCAAAACTCAAAACTCAAAACACAAAACCTTTGTCGAGGGCGTTTCATGTTGATTTACCATTCGATACAGGGCGACGCTTTTTCTGAGCAATGCGGGCCTCCAACCGTTTTGTGCCCACGGTCAGCATGGCAACGAGTTCGTGTGATTCCTTAATCAGATACGTCAGTTCATCACTTTCAGTGGGAGGAAGAAGGGGCACATCCCGAATTACCAGCAGTGCACGTCGCGTCTCTGCGGCTTCCTTTCGAGCAATCACCGTTTTGTTCAATGTGTCGGGTTCGGTTTGCGCTGATTTGGCTTCTTCAAGGTTGAATGGAATCGAGGTGGAACTGCGGGTGATTTGTCCTGCGATCGTGAATCCGGCTGCCGTGCGGGGCAGCTTATTTGTGATCCGGAGTACGCGGACAGCGAACTCGTGCGAGCGGTCGATCCAGTTGCCTTCATATGTTCGCCCCACTGCACATTCCTTTCGCACAAGGTTTTGTGTTTTGTGTTTTGTGTTTTGAGTTTTACAGGTCGGACATGTCCGATTCCATCGTGTCTTTCCAGAGCTCGAGATTTTCGAGGAAGACGCTGGTGCCGCGGGCGACGCAGGTCAGCGGATCATCGGCGATGCGCACCGGCAATCCTGTTGCTTGGTGCAGCACCTTATCGATGGAACGCAGTAATGCGCCACCACCGGCGAGGCAGACGCCGGTTTCAACGAGGTCTGCGGCGAGTTCGGCTTCGGCGCGTTCGAGGGTTCGCGTGACGGCGTCGATGATCTGTCCGACGGGTTCCTGGAGGGCTTCGCGGATTTCTTCGGAGGTGACGATGCACTTGCGGGGAAGCCCGGAGATCATGTCGCGGCCGCGGACCTCCATGGTTTTTTCTTCGCCGAAGGGTCCGGCGGAGCCGATCTCGATTTTGATCTTTTCCGCGAATTGTTCGCCGATCATGAGGTTGTAGGTTTTCTTCATGTGGTTGACGATGGCTTCGTCGAAGTCGTCGCCGGCGGTGCGGATGGATTCGGAGACGGCGATGTCGGCGAGCGACATGATGGCGACTTCGGTCGTCCCGCCGCCGATGTCGACGATCATGCTGGCGGTGGGTTCGGTGATGGGGAGACCGGCGCCGATGCCGGCGGCCATGGGCTCTTCAACGAGGTAAACGCGGCGTGCGCCGGCGCGTTCGGCGGAATCGAGCACGGCACGCTTTTCAACGGCGGTGATGCCGGAGGGAATGGCGATGACCACGCGCGGCTTCACGAAACCGCGGCGGCCGTGGACGCGGCGGATGAAGTAGGCGAGCATCGCCTCGGTGATTTCGAAATCAGAGATGACGCCATCTTTCAAGGGGCGGATGGCGGTGATGGAGCCGGGGGTTTTGCCGAGCATTTCCTTGGCGACGAGACCGACGGCGTTGCCATCCTGGAGGACGCGGTTGGTCCCTTTTTTGACGGCGACGACGGAGGGTTCATTGAGGACGATGCCCTCACCGCGCACGCAGACGAGCGTGTTGCACGTGCCGAGGTCGATGCCCATGTCGAGGCTGAACCAGCCCAGGATTGAATCAAAGAACACGCCGAGCGACTCCTTTGCCGGGAGGGCGTTGGGAGATGCCGGAAGCGTCGTGCGGGGGAGCCACGGACTCCGGCGGTAAGCCACAGAAACATCACAAGATAGCTTCGCAGGGATTATAGGTCATTCGGAGCGCCTGAGCCAATTGGCTGGAGCGATACCCGCAAAACGTCTTGATTTCAGATGGCAAGGGGAGTTTTTGATTCGCAGTCGAGGCCGGGGCGGATGCCCGAAGGAGGCGATGGAAGGGAGCGAGGGGCTTTTCCAGCAGCCATCCGTGGCCTCGAGAGCGGGAAGATGCAAAACCCCGTCTCGCCGTATCCGCCGCCGGAACTGCCGGGACTTCAGGAAGAGCGGAAGCTCAGAAGAAGCTGGCGCCCAGTTCGTGCATATGCCAGCACACGTAACCCAATGCGATCAACGTGGACGCGAACGAGACAAACGCCAGCGCCGTGTAGATGTCGTTGGTCGGCCGAACGGTGATGACACCGGATCCAATGCGGCTCATTATCTTACTCCATGAGTGCTGGCCTGGTATCCATTCCGGAAGTCCTGCAGCGGATACCGTCATTATCGGTCACAGGGCAGTCAATTCATTACCCTGTATGAAAACTCAAAACGCAAAACTCAAAACGCAAAACGGCGGAGGTGCCGAAGTTTATGCGTTTGTTACTGAGCGCCGGTGGTGACGAGGTCGCCTTGCTTCACGGTGTCGCCGGGCCGCACGACGGTGACCTGGGCGACGGAGGTGTCGGGGAAGACCTTCTGGACGACCGCATCGCCAACGTAGCCGGAGTTGCGGTAGATGGTGAAGCGGGTGTTGACCTTGATGCCGTCGCGATCGCCGAGGGGCATTTCGACGAGGGTGTGGCCTGCGGATTGAGAGACCTGGGTGATCTTGGCATTGATGGCGCCGGAGGCGGCGGAAGAGAGGCTGGCGACCTGGCCGCCGTTGCCTTCAGCGGGGGCGGCCGCGCCGGGGCCGGTGGCGTTGCTGGCGAGCTGTTCCTGGAGCTTGCGGATGGCCTGCTCGGCGAAACGCTGCTGGGTGGAGAGCTCGTTGTTCACGCGGTTGAGCTCGGCATTCTTCTGGATGAGGCTGGCGTTCTCCGGGCGGAGATCGGAAAGTTCCTTGTCCTTGGCGGCGAGCAGGCTGTTCTGCGAGTCGATGGAGGAGGTGAGCTGGCTGATCGAGTTCTGCTGCTGGGCGTTGCGGGCTTCGAGGGCGCCGATCTGCGAGGAGAGCTGGCCGTTCTTGGTGGTGAGGTCGTTGTTCGACTTGGAGAGGTCATTGAGCTGGGCCGTCATCTTCTGAGAGGCTTCGGCGGCCTGCGCCTGGGCGAGCTGAATATCGTTCTGGCCCTTCTGGTAGGAGGCCTGGGCGGCGACGGCGCGGGCGTTGGCGGCATCGACATCCTGACGGTAGTTCTGCAGGCGACTGACGCCAAAAACGAGGATCACGGAAACCGCGACGGAGCAGATCAACTGGAGAACGATAAAGATCTTGGTCAGGGTACTCAAGAGAGGCCTCCCGTAAGGAACGTAAGAGACTGGGGTAAAACTTTTCCGCCGAGGTCACGCGGCCGGCCTGAAGAAACAGGCGAGGCAGCGACAGAGATCAAGAGCTGTTGGCGTCGCCGAAGCGTCGCACAATCAAGAGCGCTGCGGGGCGCGTTGAGGGCGAAGGGGATAATGGGGCCACGAAGGGAGCTTTGGAATAAGAACCTGAACCGCCATCAGACACGAACCAACCACGCAATGGGTAGTCTAATCTTGAGGTTGGCAGTGTCAAGATGCTGGTTGGGCGGGGGCAGCGATTGGGAGCGGAGGGGTGTGCGATGAGGTGAGGGTGTGGGGCATGGGGGTTTCCTCTTGCACCCCAACTGGGGTGGGTCAATGTTTTTTGCACGTCGGTCACCCACGGCCGCGCCCTGGCGGGCTTGCCGTGGGCTAAAGGCTGGGGCCTCTACCGAGGCCTTTTTTCGCGTGCGTCCATTAGTGGTGGAACAGCAGGACGGCGAAGGTGATGGTGCCGGCGAGGAGGAGGAGGGCGACGGTGCGGAGGAGGTATTTGCGGAGGGTGTTGGCGCGGGGGGTGAGGACGATTTCAGCGGAGCGGCGGACGGTCGGGACGGGGCCGTTGAGGATGCCGTCGAGGGTTTTGAGGTCGAGGTGGTCTGTGAGGCGGAGGAAGCGTTTGGTGAGGGAGTTGGCGAGTGGGGCGAGTACGTTGAGCAGGAATCGGTCGAGGAAGGCGGCGATGTTGGCGGCGAGGAGGACGGCGTTGACGAGGATGCCATTGTAGAGGGCGTCGAAGAACATTTTTTCGCGGAGCCAGATGAAGAGGAGGTTGATGCCGGGGAATTTGCGGATGCGCGTGGCGATGGTGAAGCCGGGGAGGTAGATGAGGACGCTGAGGATGACGGCGGCGACAGGGGCGAGGAGGAGTGCGCGTCCAGTGTAGGCGTACATGCGGCCGAGGAGGTCATCGGAGGGGAAGATGGCGCGGACGTCGGGGGCGAGGCTCTTGGCGAAAAGGGAGGGCATCTTGAAGTAGACGACCCAGAGGCCGACGGAGACGGCGGCGAGGATGATGAGGGCGAGGGTCATGAGGGGTGATTCCTCGGCCTCTTCGAGGAGTTTTTCGTTGCGGTTTTTGCCGGCGAAAATGAGCCACCAGCAGCGGGTCATGTAGATGGCGGTGATGCAGACGGTGACGGCGGGGATCCAGAAGAGGAGCATGGCGTTTGCGCCGCCGTTGTGGGCGAGCCCGGTGCCGCGGGTGAGGGCATTGAGGGCCGAGGCGTATTCGAAGACGCCGGCAAGACCGAGGCGCATGGAATAGGCGCCGGAGAACAGGGGAACGCCGATTTGCGCCAGCGAGGCGACGAGGAAGGTGGCGGCGGTGATGGGGAGTTTTCGCCAGAGGCCGCCCATCTGATCGAGGCGGCGTTCATTGCGGAGGGCGTGGATAACAGCGCCGGCGCCGAGGAAGAGGCATGCTTTGAAGAAGCCGTGAGCGACAAGGTGAATGAGTCCGGCCACGTAACCGCCGGAGCCCATGAAGAGCATCACATAACCGAGTTGTGAGATCGTCGACCACGCGAGGAGGCGTTTGATGTCGGTCTGGACGAGGGCGATCAGGGCGCCCATGAAGAGGGTGACGCAGCCGATGACGGCGATGACGAGGCGGGCGTCCATCGTGAGAATGGGGTAGATGCGGGCGACGAGGTAGACGCCGGCCGCGACCATGGTGGAGCCGTGCAGGAGGGCGCTGGCGGGCGATGGGGCTTCCATGGCGTCGGGCAGCCAGACGTGAAGGGGGAATTGCGCGGATTTGGCGACGGCGCCGCCGAAGAGAAAGAGTCCGGCCCACGTGAGCCAGTGGAGGCCGAGGAAGAAGCCGGGGGCGTCGGGGGTGGCGATGTTGGTGGTGAAGTAGAGGAATTCGGAGGGGCCGACGCCGATGGCGTTGCTCACGCCGTGGACGAGGGTGGAGGTGCCTTCAGCATCGAAGAGGGTGAGTCCATTGGCGCCGACGTGCATGATGAGGATGCAGAGGCCAAAGAGGAAGGAGGCGTCGCCGATGCGATCGACGAGGATGGATTTGAGCGAAGCGACTGCGGGTCCGCGGCGTTCGGTCCAGAAGCCGATGAGGAGGCAGGAGGAGATGCCGACGAGCTGCCAGCAGATGAAGATCTGCACGAGGGAATTGGAGAGGACCAGGGCGAGGATGGAGAAGCAGAAGAGGCCGAGGTAGGCGAAGAAGCGGGACTGGCGAGGATCGGCGGCCATGTAGGAGATGGAGAAGAGATGGACGAGGAGCGCGATGAGGGTGATGAAGAGGAACATGATGATCGTGAGGGTGTCGACGAGGTAGCCGACAGCAATCGCGGGGAAGGTTTGGAGGGCGGGTCCGACGGGGACGTTGGGGGCGAGGGAGAGATCGGTGGGTGTGGCGGGGGGAGGGGCGATGGCGGAGGGGAGGGGGATCCAGCGGTAGGTGAAGGCCTCGATGTAATGGGCCTGGTTGAACTCCGGTTTGCCGACCCAGGAGAGGAGGGCGGCAAGGGAGAGTGCGAAGGAGGCGAGGAGGAGGAGGGAGGTGAGGGGACCTGACAGCCGGCCGCCCCTGCCGATCCGCCTGCCGAGGAAGATGAGCAGGAGGAATCCGGCGAGCGGAAGGAGAGCCGCGGCGATGAGGTAGTAAGCGGTGGGCATTGCGGGAAGGTTATAGGGGTCAACGGATTGGGGTGTCAATCGGGTTGGGTATCGGGGAAGGGGCTGGGCCGGAATAGGGAAGGGCCCTACTTGAAACTGAGTCTCAATACAGCTAGGGTTTGGGACTGTGAAAACCATCTTTGCAGAGCGGAAATGACCATGACGGCGAGTTCGATGCCTGAAGTTGAGAGCGGGGAGTCGGGACGGGCGGCGGAGGGGGAGCTGGTCGTGGCGCTGGCGGGGAACCCGAACGTCGGGAAGACGACGCTGTTTAATGCGCTGACGGGGCTGAAGCAGAAGGTGGCGAATTATCCGGGGGTGACGGTGGAGAAGAAGGTGGGGCGGTGCGTGCTGAGGGAGAAGTCGGGAGTCGGAAGTCAGAAGTCGGAAGAGTGCTCGATTATTGATTTGCCGGGGACGTATTCGCTGGCGTCGCGGAGTCCCGATGAGCATGTGGCGCGGCAGGTGGTGCTGGGGCAGATTGCGGGGACGCCGCAGCCGGATGTGGTCGTGGTGGTGGCGGATGCGTCGAACCTGGAGCGGAATCTGTATCTGGTGACGCAGGTGCTGGAGCTGGGGCGGCCGGTGGTGGTGGCGCTGTCGATGGTGGATGTGGCGGAATCGCAGGGGAAGCGGATTGAGGTTGAGAAGTTGAGTCTGCATCTGCGGGCGGCGGTGGTGCGGGTGCATGCGCATCGGAGCGGGGGGGGGGCGGTGGATAACGGGATTGCGGCGCTGAAGGCGGAGATTTTGAAGGCGGGGAAGCGGCGGCGCGGGGTGGGTCCGGCGGAGAAGGGGCTGGAATTGCCCTTGCCGGACATCATGGAGACGCATATTGAGCGGCTGCAGAAGATTCTGGTGGACGAGAAATTGTGCGGGACGGAGCAGGCCCACTTTGATGCGCACCTGATGCTGTCGTCGGGCGACGATGAGGCGGATGTGCCGGACGCGCGGCGGGATCATCCGAAGGTGCGGGCGGAGATTGCGGCGGCGCTGGCGGCGTGCGAGACGGCGGGGGTGGATCCGATCGCGGCGGAGGTGGAGACGCATTATGCGTTCATCACGGCGATCGTGCATGACTGTGTGCGCGAGGCGGCGGTGGGCGGGGAGGGCGGGGGAGGGGCGCAGGGCAATCGATTTACGCGGACGGATCGGATCGATCGGATCGTGACGCACAAGGTGTGGGGGATGCTGATTTTTGTGGGGATCATGGGGCTGGTGTTTTTGAGCATCTTCAAGTTTGCGCAGCCGGTGATGGATTTTCTGCAGTTCACGCTGGTGGCGGGGCTGGGGGGATTTATCGGGAATCACATGGCGGAGGGGCCGCTGCGGAGTTTGATTGTGGACGGGGTGTTTGCGGGGGTGGGGAATGTGGTGGTGTTTGTGCCACAGATTGCGCTGCTGTTTTTGTTCCTCGCCGTGCTGGAGGATTCGGGGTACATGTCGCGGGCGGCGTTTTTGATGGATCGGCTGATGTCGCGCGTGGGGCTACATGGGAAGTCGTTTATTCCGCTGTTGTCGGGGTATGCGTGTGCGGTGCCGGCGATCATGGGGACGCGGGTGATTGAGAATCGGCGGGATCGTCTGGCGACGATTTTGATTTTGCCGTTGATGTCGTGCTCGGCGCGGTTGCCGGTGTATACGCTGTTGATCAGTTTGTTTTTCGGGGCGAATGCGTGGCTGTCGGCGCTGGTGATGTTGTGCATGTATCTGCTGGGGACGTTCAGTGCGTTTGGACTGGCGTGGGTGTTCAAGAGGACGTTGCTGAAGGGGCCGGCGCCGGCGTTTATTCTGGAGATGCCGCCGTATCGGATGCCGCAGGCGAAGGTGGTGTTGACGACGGTGGCGCAGCGGTGCTGGGCGTTTTTGAAGCGTGCGGGGACGGTGATATTTGCGTTCAGCGTGGTGATGTGGGCGGGGACGCATTATCCGAAGCCGGCGCATTTTTCGCGGGATTACGCGGCAGCGATCAATCAGGAGCAAACTGCACTCGCGACAGCGTCCGCGACGGATGCGGACCAAATCGAAAATCGAAAATCGAAAATCGAAAACCTTCAGAATGCAGAGGCGCAGGAGATTCTCGAGCATTCGGCGGCCGGCCGGGTGGGGCATGCAATTGCGCCGCTGTTTTATCCGCTCGGGTATGACTGGAAGACGTCGGTGGGTGTGGCGGGGGCGTTCTTCGCGCGGGAAGTGATCGTGTCGACGATGGGGATCGTGTACAGCGTGGGGAATGTGGAGGATTCGACGGAGGGGTTGCAGAAGGCGATGAAGGCGGATGTGTGGCCGGCGGGGACGGGGCGGGCGGGAAAGCCGGTGTGGTCGCCGCTGGTGGCGATATCGTTGATGGTGTTTGTGGTGTTCTGCATGCAGTGTTTGAGCACGCTGGCGGTGGCGAAGCGGGAGATGGGGCATTGGGGGTGGCCGGTGTTCATGTTTTTTTACATGACGGGCCTGGCGTGGGTGATGGCGTTTGGGGTGTATCAGGTGGGGTCGTTGATGGGGTTTTAGGATTCAGTCGAGCGAGATTCCTGCGAGCGTGGTTGCGGTGGGGAAGTCGGCCGGTTTTTTCAGCGGGGCGTTGCCGGGGCGGAGGAGGATGGCGGTGAGCATGCCGGCTTCGCGTGCGGCGGCGGCTTCTTCGAGCACATCGGTGAGGAACAGGACAGACTCCGGCGAAGTGTGCAGGGCAGCCGCGATCGTGCGGTAGCTTTGGGCGGAGCGTTTGGGGCCGCTGGTGGTGTCGAAGAAATGGGACAGGAGCGGGGTGGCGTCTCCTTCGGAGGTGTATTTGAAAAAGACCTGCTGGGCGGCGACGGAGCCGGAGGAGTAGATGGCGAGCGTTTTGCCGGCCTGTTTCCAGTGGCGGAGGGCGGGGAGGACGTCGGGGAAGAGTTCGGAACGGAGTGTGCCGGCGCGATAGGAGACGTCCCAGATCTGGCCCTGGAGCATTTTGAGGCCGGTGGTTTTGGAGTCGGCATCCATGAGGCGGAGGGTTTCGATGATGATGCGGTTTTGATCGTCAGCGAGGGAGGGGTCGGCGGCGTCGGTGGCGATTTGTTTGCGGGCGGTTTGAACCTGGGGGTCGTTCCAATGTTCGCTGAGAAAGCTGCGGAGATGCGTGCGCACGTGGGGGAAGAGCACGCCGTAGACGTAGGAAATCGGGGCGACCGTTCCTTCGATGTCGAGCAGAACGATGGAGGCGGTAGCGCGGATCATGCGAGGACCGGGTTGGAGATTTTCGGCAGCCCGGGGGGAAGATAGGACGGGCCCCAGCAGAGCGGCTGGAAGTTACCGTGGACGCCGGTTTCGACGTAGTAGGGGGTCCAGCCGGAGTTGTCCTTGAAGAGGCGGATGGCGCGGATGGTGCGATCGGCGCAGAGATCGAACCAGTGCTGAGTGCCGGCGGGGACATTTATGAGGTCGCCGGGGTGCATTTCGATGGCGAAGACCGGGCCGGCGGCGGGGTGGATGTGGAAGATACCGCGGCCTTTGACGATGAAACGGACTTCGTCGTCGGTGTGGGTGTGTTCCTTGTTGAAGCGATCGAGCATGGATTGGAGGTTCGGGAGATCGGGGGTGACGTTGATGACGTCTGCGGTGGCGTAGCCGCCCTTCTGCATGAGGGCGCGGATCTGGGTGTCGTAGCCCTGGAGGATCTGCTCGTTGGTGGGGCTGTCGGGGAGGTCGGCGGCGGAATCCCAGCGTTCGTAGAAGATGCCGGAGGGCGCGAGGTAGGCGGCGATCTGGTCAGGGTCGCTGAGGTGGAGGTTTTCGGCGGGAACGTGGAGGTGGGCCATGGGGGCTCCTTTTGCTGGGGGGTCAATGAGCCGGCGCTTACGCTACGGGTTCCTTAGTGGCGGGTCATTGCGCTTTTGAGCATGAGGCTGCGGGCGACGACTTCGAAGAGGAACTCGAAGATTTCCACGTGGCGGCGGGCCTCGGCGATATCGCGACCCCAGGTATAGAGGCCGTGGCGGCGGAGGAGGAAGCCGTATTTCAGCGAGTCGGGTTCGGCTTCGAGGCGGTCGCGGAGCTGGTCGGCGAGGGTCGAGATGTCCTGGGTGTTTTCGAAAATGGTGAGGCGTTCCTGGTGCTCGTGGGTACGGATGCCTTCGAGGCCTTTGAGCATTTCATAGCCTTCGAGGCGGAGGTGGCCGTCACGGTGGTAGAGGTCGGAAAGGGTGGTGGCCCAGACGGAGTGGGTGTGAAGGACTGCGCCGACATCGGGGCGGGCGGCGGCGACGACGTGGAGGAGGGTTTCGGCGCTGGGCTTGTTGTTGTCGGCGAGGGATTGCTGCACGGCGCCGTGGGCATCGACAATGACGAAATCGCGGTCGGAGAGCTGGCTTTTGTCTTTGCCGCTGGCGGTGATGAGGAGGCGGAGGGGTTGGCGGGAGAGGCGAACGGAGTAGTTGCTGCTGGTGCCGAGGGACCAGCCGCGGGCGTGGAATTCGGCGCCGATGGCGCGGAGGGCGGCGATGGCGGGGGCGAGTTGGGCGGCGTCGGGGAGGGAATCGGGCGCGGTGGGGGGGGGTGTTGGGGGGGTTTCTGTGGCATGCGGGCCCCGGGGGGGGGGGGGGTGTGGGGGGATTATATCGGATGGGGGTCCGCGATTGCACGCGGGTGGGAATGACGCCTCACCACCTGAAGGCGGAACTGCGAACATGGGGCAAAAAGAGGAACGGGGCGGCGCTTCGGGGAGCGACCGCCCCGGTCTTTTCGGGAGCATGCCTTCTGATTCCTCGATGATGGCGGTTAAGCGGTAGTGTCGAGACCGCTGCTTTTGGCGGTCTTTTCACTGGACTCGCTGCTGGCGGGGCCGTCGACATCGCCATCGTGGTCGGGATCGCTGGCGACGGTTTGGGGCTTGACGGCGGCCGCGGCGGTATGCAGTGCCTGGTACGCGGAAGCGTTGGCGGAAACGGGACTGACGGACATACGGTTCTCCTCAAATACAACATTGGGAACATCCAATGCGATAGCGGTCTGATCGACGCGCCGGGGAGGGGAACCTGAGCGATTTCGGGCAGTTCGGGGTCGCTACCGAAAGAGAGGGTGTCCGGCGTCATGAAAGCGCCATCTTCGGCGTTTGGCGCCCTATAACAACGCGGAAATGGAAGGGCGAAGAGGAGGCAAAAAAGGGGACGGGGCGGCGCTTTTTGAAGCGGCCGCCCCGTTTTTTTGCGATCGAACATGGGCACGAGGCCCATGCCACGGCGAACTTACTTGAGTTCGACGGTGGCGCCTTCGGCTTCGAGCTCTTTCTTGAGCTTCTCGGCGTCGGCCTTTTCGAGACCGGTCTTGACGGGCTTGGGAGCGCCGTCGACGAGGTCCTTGGCTTCCTTGAGGCCCAGGCCGGTCGCGGTGCGGACGACCTTGATGACCTGGATCTTCTTGTCGCCGGCGGCCTTGAGGACGACGTCGAAGGTGGACTGGGCTTCGGCGGCGGGGGCGGCGGCGGCGGCACCGGCGGCGGGGCCGGCCATCATGACTGCGCCACCAGCGGCGGCTTCGATGCCGTAGGTGTCCTTGAGGTACGTGCTCAGCGCCTGGGCGTCGAGCAACGAGAGGGCGACGATCTTGTCGCCGAGGTCTTTGATTTCCTGCTTAACGTCTGCCATGGGGGAACCTTTCTCTATCTGTTCACCTTCGCCAGCCCCAGCAACGCGCCGGGTTTTAACTGCTCGAGGCAGGCTGAACGACTGGTGAGCGAAAACTCAAAACTCAAAACACAAAACACAAAACGGGGGACCGACTGAAGGCGGAACTCCGAACGTGCTTCATCAGGCCGCGGCGGGGGCGGCTTCTTTTTCCTTGGCCTTTTCTTCGACGGCTTTGATCTGGCCGGCGATCTTGCTTGCGGGGCCTTTGAGCTGGCCGGCGATCTTGCGGCCGGGGCCGAGGATCTGGCCGACGATCATCGCCTGGAGTTCCTTCTTGCTGGGGAGCTTGGCGAGGGCGGAAGTGGCTTTGCTGTCGAGGAGCTGGCCGTCGACGATGGAGCCCTTGATCTTGAGCTTCTCGACCTTCTTGGCCTGCTCGACGAGTTCCTTGACGATGTCGACGATGGACTCGCCGCCGTAGCAGACGGCGTTGGTGCCCTTGAGGAGGCCGCCGGCGCCCTTGAGGCCGGCGTTTTCGAGGGCCTTGGCGGCGAGGGCGTTACGGACGACGGTGAGCTTGACCTGCTTTTTGCGGAGGTCGGAGCGGATGCCGCCGGTGGTCTTGGCGTCGATGCCGGTGTAGTCGATGACGACGACGGAGTCAGCGCCTTTGAACTTGGACTGGAGTTCGGCGGTGATGAGGGATTTAATGCGTTTGCTCATGAGATCCTCTGGATCAGAAGCCAGTAGTCAGAAATCAGAATACGTTATTTCTCTTCTTCGTGGACGTTGAGGTTCGAGGTGTCGATCTGGATGCCGGGGGACATGGAGGAGTGGACGGTGACTTTCTTGATGTAGGTCCCCTTGGCGGCGACGGGCTTCATTTTGCGAAGGGTTTCGATAAGGGCGTGGGCGTTGGCGGAGAGGTCGCCGTCGGTGAAGGAGAGCTTGCCGACGATGGCGTGGATGTTGCCCCCGGCGTCGTTGCGGAATTCGATTTTGCCGGCGGTGTATTCGCGGACGGCGGTGGTGACGTCGGTCGTCACCGTGCCGGCCTTGGGGGAGGGCATCTTGCCCTGGGGTCCGAGGACCTTACCGAGGCGGGCGATCTTGGGCATCATGTCGGGGGTGGCGATGGCGACATCGAAGTCGCTCCAGCCGCCGTTGACCTTGGTGACGAGTTCGTCGGCGCCGGCTTCGATGGCTCCGGCAGCCTTGGCGGCGTCAACGTTGGCGCCCTGGACGAAGGCGATGACGCGGTTCGTCTTGCCGACGCCCTTGGGGAGCGAGACAGCGCCGCGGACCATCTGGTCGGCCTGCTTGGGGTCGATGCCGAGGTGGACGACGACGTTGACGGTCTCGTCGAACTTCGCCTTCTTCATCTGCTTGAGAACGGGAAACGCCTGTTCCAAACTGACCGGATTGGCGGGGATGAGCTTGGCGGCTTCCAGGTAGCGCTTGCCGCGGACTTTGATGGCCATGATGCCTCCGTTGGAGGAAACTCAGAACACAAAACTCAACACGCAAAACGGTTTGCGATTGAGTGGCCGGTGTCGAGGGTTTTAGAGAAGGACGGGCCGACGGGAGGGAGAGTCGCGGGTCCGGCGATTCTTCGGGAGAATGCTTGGGAGCTTGCGAGTCGCCCGGCAGTCGGATGCCGTGCTTCCACTGTTACCGCCCGTGGTCCGGCGAGGAATAGAAGAAGAATCATACGAAATGGCAAGGCGTGGCGTCAAGCGGGGGCAAGGTGAGGCGCGGCGCTGCGGGGCTTTCTACCGGGGCTGCCGGGGATGATGGCCGGGCTGGGCGGGGGATAGAGATCGGAAAATATTTTCAACATAAACGCATGTCCGAAAGCCATTTGTCGCTATTCTCGCAAGGTGACGCATGCACAAACTGGGCGGTGACTGTCTCTATAATAATGAAGGGAAAAACATCGTGGACTGTCGCCCGGCGTTCTAACTGTTGAGCATGGATGGCTGCTCGGCAGCGTGGCTGGGGCGCGTTTATTAGAGGAGGAATGTCATGTCCTGGACGATTCGCGGGTCGCTTGGTCTGGCCGTGGTGGCCGTCTTTGTCACGGCGGCAGTTGCAACGGTGACAGTGACTCCGCTTGAGGAGAAGCCGGCGACGCCGCCGACATCGCAGGCGGCGGCGGCTGCGCCGCAGGGAGGGCCGGCATCGCAACCGGCGGATGCGACGTTGTCGCTGGAGAATCTGAACGGGCTGATCGATGCGCAGAAATATCGCGAGGCGTTGCAGTTGATCATGCGCATGATGCCGATGCCGGGATTCGATCGGGCACAACTGCTGATGCTCAGGGCCGAATGCCAGTTGCAGATTCACGAGAGTTCCAGTGCTGTGGCGACGCTGCTGGAGGCGAGCCGCAGCGCGACTGCCGCCAACAACACGGTTCAGGCGTACGACGCGGCGGCGTTCGCGGTGCTGATCCAGAAATCGGCGCCACGGAACATCTATACGCCGCTGAACAGCCCGGAGAAGGCGCCGATCGACATTCTGAATCGCGCGAAGCGCAAGTCGGCGTATCAGGCGCTGCTGGTGGACTCGATTGTCACGCTGCAGGCAAAGTTGCGGTCGGCGTCGGCAAACGGAGCTTTGCCGCCGTTCATCGACATTGCCCACGATATTCCGGCACTCAAGGGCATCGAGCGCAATGCGAACGGGGGGACGAAGCAGGCGGATCAATTTGCGAAGGATGCGGCCAATGCGGCGGCCAAGGTGATCACCACGTCGCTTGCGGACATGGATGCGCACATCGCCCAGATCGCGGCCTCGGCGGACCGGCTCGTGACCACCGGGGGAAGCGGGTACGGGTCCACCTATAACAACGCGAACACCTATCGTCATCAGGGGCTCACCCAGGATGAGGTTCAGTCGCTGGAGAGCATTGAGAACACCTGCGCCAGAATCCCGGCGGCGGTGACGCAGTTGACGAAGGCGTTTGAAAACCCGGAACCGTTTTTCCATCTGGCGACGCGCGCCCAGACCACGGCGAATCGGGCGCACACGGTCCGCACGAAGGATTACAACCAGCCGTGATGTGGATTTTGTGCGGGAAACGCAATTCTTCACCGGCAAGCACGCACTTCCTGTATGCTCGACTCTCACGTGGAGAAAACCCCATGAAGACAGGCAGCATCCTTCCCGCGATTCTTCTGACCATCGGACTTTCCGGCGTGACGGCAACCGTGACGCCCGCGCTGGCCCAGACGGTCGCCACGCATCCGGCGTCGAGCAATGCGCTGCTCACGTCGGATGAAGTGCACGCGATTTTTGATGCGGGGCAGTATTCCGATGCACTCAAAGCGGTGTCTCGCATTTTGCTCCTGACGGGTCCGGCGGCAGCGCCTTACAACCGGCACGACATGCTGATGATCAAGGCGGAATGCCAGATCCAGTTGCGGCAAATTGCGGGCGCTATCGGCGCCACGGAAGCAGCGAGAAGGGAAGCCGAACAGGCCCACAAGACCGACGACGAGATGGAGGCGCACGCGCTGGAGGTGCTGCTGCAGAAGTCTCCCAACGGCGCGTACACCCCGGTGACCGCGGCGGTGAAAATTCCGATCAAGCTGGCGGATCGGACGAAGCGGAAGGATGCCTATGCGGCGCTGTATGCGGATCTGAAGCAGGGATTCGGCCGGAGCGTGGAAACGGCGGAGAAAGGGAGCAGCCTGCCGCCGTATCTCAATGCGATGAAACTCGAGCCGACGTTGCGCGTCGTGGAGAACGCCGCGACGGGGGCGACGGCGGAGACCGACGGCACGGTGAAGGACCTTGCGGACCACGCCTCCAAGCTGGTCGATGCCACGCTGACAGACATGGACACGAAGGTGGATCGGATTTCGGAAGAGGCGAATCGCATCATCACGGAGCAGGCGACCTATTCCAGCGGCGCCAACCGCGGCATGCAGGTGCAGAGCACGCACAAGAAGGGGCTCACCGGCAACGACTCCACGGAGCTGAACGACATCATGAAAACGTGCGGCAAGATTCCGGAGGCCATGAATGTATTCATCCGGACCTTCCCGGATCAGGCGGATGAATTCAAGAAGCTGGCGTCCAAGTCGAAGGACGTGTCGACAAAAGCGGACAAGACGTTGAACGCGGACTACACGACGATGTAAAACTGTGGGTGTTGTCTGTCCAAATGGCGGGTCCCGGAAATGAATGCGGATCAACGTGGTTCAGGTGATGCGCGTTTATCGGCGCTGCTGCTTTTTGCGTCGCGATGCATGGTCGCGTTCGTGGCGGCTGCCTGCCTCATGCCGGGAAGCGCGCGGGCAGTGGAGCCGGCGGAACTGCCGACGCCCAGCGCGATTCAGAAGACGATCGAGGGGGGAAAGTACCACGATGCGCTCAAGGACGTGACGCGGCTTCTGGCGATCACGGGGCCGTCGGCGGCGGCGTATGACCGGTACGATCTGCAGATGTTTCGCGCGGAGTGCCAGTTGCAACTGCATCAGCAGGCACAGGCGATCGAGGCGCTGACCGCCGCACAGAAGGAAGCGTTTGCCCAGGACAAGCCGGAGCGTGCCTTTGCTCCGGTGGCGCTGGCGTATCTGGTGCAGCATTCGTCGGTCTATCGCTACATTCCGAAGGCGGCGGGGAATCACGAGCCGATTCCGTGGCTGGACCGATCGCGCCGCGCGGAGGCATATCGGGCGCTGCTGATGGATGAATTGCCCGTCGTGGAGAAACAGTCGCAGGGATTGGCGCATGTAACGGCGTTTCCACCGCTCCTGCAGTTCGCGAAAACCGTCGGCGCGATGCACGCGCTCGAGCAGATGTGCGCCGCCGCGAACGAACAGCCGGGCGAGGCGACGAAGCCCCTGGTCACGGCGGTGGGCAACAAGGCGGCCCAATTGATCGGCGCCGCAATGGCGGAACCATCGGTGAAAGTGACGAACATCTCCGATACCGCCAACCAGCTCGCGCAGGTGAATATCCCCCAGCACGATCCGAACACCGGGCGATCCTGGGTCATTCAGCAAACCCAGCGTCGCGGCCTGACCGGGGAGGATACGCAGTATTTGAAGGGTGCCGGCACGCTCTGCGAAAAACTGGTCGCCGCGGCGAAGGACATCTCCCAGGCACTCATTGCCGACCTCGATTCACTCAAGACGGCATCGACGAACGCGGCGACGCTGAAGCTCCGGGTGGTGGACGTGCTGACGGACGATTACACGCAGACGACGGATCGCAGTCAGAAGAATCTCACGACGCAGCCGCAGTGAGCTGCGATCGCGGGTTGATTAAGCCTTCGTCTTGGCAGCCTTGGGACGTGCGGGCTTCTTGGCCGATTCCTTTTTTGCGGCGGCGGCTTTTTTCTTCGGTGCGGGCGTCTCTTCGGCGGCGCCTTCGGCAGCGGCAGCGGCTTTCCCGGCGCCGTATTTCGCCTGAATATCCGCCGGCCAGGCTCCCGTCGTCTCGACCGACTTCTTGAACTCTTCGAGCCGTTCCGCCGGCAACGTCGTGCGACACTTCGGGAATCCGCTGCAGCTCATGAACGGGCCGCGCTTCCCCTGACGCACCACGATGTTCTTCTTGCCGCACTTCGGGCAGAGCAGGCCGGTATCGACAGGAGGCGGCTTCGGCGGCAGCGGCTCGCCGGTTTTCTTGTCGATCGCCTGGATCGTTTTGCATTCCGGATAGCCCGAGCAACCGAGAAACGGACCGAAGCGGCCCGTGCGCTTGATCATCGGCTTGCCGCAGACGGGGCACTTGTGGTCGGTGACCTCGAGCTGTACCGGCTTGCCTTCACGGTCGACGTTCATGGCCCCCTTGCAGTCGGGGTAGCGCGAGCAGGAAAGGAAGCGTTTGCCGCGCTTGGAGAGGCGGTAGACCATCATCGCGCCGCACTCGGGGCACTTATGTTCGGAGGGGGTGAGTTCGGCGCGGGCATGAGTCATGCGGGATTCGGCGGTGGCCAGATCGCGCTCCAGCGGCGCGTAGAAATCCTTGACGACGGCGACCCAGTCCTTTTGGGCCTCTTCAATCTGGTCCAGCTCCGCCTCGATGGTGCGGGTGAAGCCGGTGTCCATGATGTCCGGGAAGCCTTCGATCAGCTTTTCGGTCACCTTGATGCCGAGGTCGGTGGCGTAAAGCGTGCGGCCCTTGGATTCGACGTACTGGCGGTCCTGGATGGTGGCGATGATGGAGGCGTACGTGGACGGCCGGCCAATGCCTTCGGCTTCCAGGGCCTTCACCAGCGACGCTTCCGAGTACCGCGAGGGCGGGCTCGTGAAGTGCTGCGTCGGCGTGAGATCCAGCGGCGCGACGGGCTGATTCTGCTTCAATTCCGGGAGGATCTGTTCGTCGAACCGCGTATAAACGCCCGCCACGCGCGTGAAGCCGTCGAAGGCAAGAGAGCGTCCGGTGGCTTTGAAGGTGGCGACGGCGCTGCTGGCTTTGCGCGCGTCGATGATGGCTTCAGTCACGTTCCATTGCGCGGGGGTCATCTGGCAGGCGACGAAGCGCTTCCAGATCACTTCGTAAAGCCGCTGCTGTTCGTCGGTGAGGCCGCGGCCGCGGAGGGAGTCGGGCGTCAGCGCCACATCGGTGGGACGGATCGCCTCGTGGGCTTCCTGCGCGCCGGCTTTGGAGGCGTAGAAGTTTGGATTCTCGGGCAGGTATTTGTCGCCGAAGGTCTCGCCGATAAACCCGCGCACGGCGTGCAGCGCATCCTGGCTGATGTTCTGCGAATCGGTACGCATGTACGTGATCAGACCGACCGCGCCGATGCCCGCGATCTCCACGCCTTCGTACAACTGCTGGGCGACCCGCATCGTCCGCTGGGCGCCGAAGCCGAGCTGATTGCTGGCGGCCTGCTGCAGCGTGCTGGTCGAGAACGGCCCGGGTGGACGGCTCGTGGAGATCTTCTGATTCAGCTCGCGAACGGAAAAGCTGGTGCCGGAGCGCTTGGTGTCGGCGAGGCCAGTGATCTTCGTCAGCTTGGTCGCGGGGCCTTTGTTGGGAATCCCGCGCGGGCCGTTGGTGCCGTCGTTGTCGACGGTGCTCACGGAAATGTCGACGAGGCCGACGACATCTGCCGCCGCACGGGCCGCCGCGACATCCTTCGGATCGAATTTCTTCCCGCCCACTTCGATGAGGTCCGCGCGGAAGGCGGCATGTTCCGCGAGAAAGGCGGACTTCTCAGCAACTGTCGGACCGGCGGATTCCGTGGCCTGGGCGAGAATCGCCTCCGCCGAATCCGTGCCGTCATCCACCACTTCGCCATTCTCCACCTGATCGCCGGCGAGGAAGGATCGCCACGCCTCGGCAAGCGCCGGAGCTTCCATCATGTCCGCCGTGAAGATGCCGGTCAGCTTCCAGTATTCCTCGGGAATGAACGCCTGAATTTCCAGTTCGCGATCGACGACGAGCTTGAGCGCCACCGACTGCACGCGCCCGGCCGAGAGATTCGCCGCCACTTTTTTCCAGAGCAGCGGCGAGATCTTGTAACCGACGAGCCGGTCGAGAATGCGCCGGGCCTGCTGGGCGTCGACCTTGTGCTGGTCGATCAGGCGGGGATTCTTGAAGGCGTTGAGAATCGCGGTCTTGGTGATTTCGTTGAAGACGACGCGCTTTGCAGTTTTGAGGTCGAGGCCGAGCGCCTGCGCGAGGTGCCACGCAATCGCCTCCCCTTCGCGGTCCAAGTCGGTGGCGAGGTAGACTTCATCGACGCCCTTCGCGGCGCTTTTCAATTCGCCGACAAGTTTCTTCCGGCTGTCGATGATTTCGTAGGTCGGTTTGAAATTACTCTCGACGTCGACATTCAACCCGCCCTTGGGCATGTCGCGCACGTGGCCCATGGAGGCCTTCACGATGAAGTTTGAGCCGAGGTACTTGTTGATCGTCTTGGCCTTGGCGGGGGATTCGACGATGACGAGCGCTTTGCCGGCGCGGCGGCCGTCGGCGGCGCCGGGGGAGGGGGCGGGCGAGGGGGGGGGAGTGCGGGGTGTTTTGGCCACGGTAATTCCGTTCCTTAGAGAGAGGGCGAGATACGTGAAGGCGCCTGATCCATACCGTAAGACCGACAGAAAGCGCTTGGGATTAAGCCCATGTCCTGCCGGATTGTAGGCGCGGTGCCCGAAAGGCGAATCGGCTATTCAACCGGCCTGACTCCAGTTGTCAAGGCGCAAGGGGTAAATGTTCGCATTTGCGACCATAACGTGAGGCACCTCAATAGCCTCTTCTCAGACGCAAAAGCAGGCCTGAAGGGGGAATTCTCAGGGATTGTGAATTCCGTCACAAACTCTTCGGGCTTAACCAGATATTTTTTTTCTTTTCCATCAACCATTCCAAAACTCGGCATATAGTCAATGGAGCGCCCGGCCGATGGTAATTATGCCGCGGTTATCAGTCACTACATCCGCGACCGCACATCTGAAAGGAGGCGGTGCCTTGTACACGATCCCCGGTCCCGTCATCCTGGATCTGAATTCTCAACGCGACCTGCTCGCGCCCGATGGTGCATATCCTATTTTTCAGGCCGAAAAGCTCTTCGACCCCCTGAAAAGGCTCTTCACCCTCGCCCACCGTTCGCATATTCCCGTCGTCTCCACCCGCCTCCAGAACCTCATTGCTCCCGGGCAGCGCGGCAACAACCGCCTCATCTGCAATCCCAACACCCCCGGTTATGAAAAGATGCCCTTTACCCTGCTCCGCCGACGCACCGAATGGCCCCTCGACTGCGGCACCAATCTTCCTGTGGAGGGCTTCCGCACCGTTCAGCAGTTTGTGTTTGATCTCCCCAGCCTCAACCTGTTCGAATCGCCGCGCCTCGATCGGCTCCTGAGCGAGGCGACCTTTGAGTTGCTCCTCATCGTCGGCATGCCGGTCGAATGGACCGTCCGCACCGCCGTCCTCGGCCTCCTCGCCCGCCGCCACAAGGTCGCCATGGTCTCCGATGCCATCGGCATGTGGGACCCCTACGAAGGCGACATGGCGCTCCGGCAGATCGAAAGCAAGAACATTGAATGGCTCACCGTCGACCAGGTGGCGGAACGCTACGGCGCGCAGAACAAGTCCCGCGCGACCCGCCTCGCCCGCGCCAAAGCCCGGGCCACGCAAGGGAACGTACCCGCGAAGCCGCACTCCAGCAAAACTCCCCGCGGCGCCTTCCGCATCTAATCAAAATTCTCCCAACCGTTCACCGCCGCAGGTCCATCGTTCATCTCACAAAGACTGTCCCCCTCCAACCGACCCCTTTCGTGTCTTTCCTGTTTTTCGTGGTTGCTTTACGTCGTGGGGGTGGGCGCCCCGCTTACACATTCGCAAATGGCAGGAATATCTCTATCCGCCTACCCGATTGGGCGGTATCATCCGGCTGGACATCCAGTCTTTGAATGGGGCGGAACCATGGCCAATCAGCGTGGAAACGTGTCGGTATTCGTCAATGTTCTGGTCTTCGCGCTCATTGCTCTCGGGGTGATCTTCATCGTTGCCGGCATTGCTTTCGGCACTCTGACCATCGCCTCCGGGCCCACCACGAGCAATCCGGCAGCCAGTTTCACCTCCCTTGGCAGCATCGCCAACGGGTTCTTTGTCATGCTCTCGGGGATCATTCCGGGCGTGCTGCTGCTCTCGATCGCCGCCATTCTGTCCCTTCTGGCCGCCGCCTCCCGCCAGAACCAGTTGCAAAATGCCGCGCTGGAGCAACTCCGGCAGGGCATTCAATCGCTGGATGTCTCGCTGCGACTCCCGCCCGCTCCTTCGCCCCAGCCTCGCGCGCCGGCGGTAGCTGCCCTCCCAGCCGTCCGACCCGCGATCGAAGAATCGGCGCAGCCCCTCCTGCTCGACCTGCTCGAAAACGTCCGCGATGCCGCCCTCATGACCGACGTCCAGCGCCGCCAGCTCGGCGCCATCCACTGGGCAAAGCGCAAACAGACGCTCACGGAATCCATCGAACGGCACATCCTCTCGGGCAACTGGCCCCCCGCGCAGGCACAACTTGATGAGCTGCAGGCGCTCCTGCCGGAAGATCCCGACGTGAAGACGCTCGCCGATCGAGTCACCGGCGAGTACAGCTCGCGTCTTTCCGAGGACCTGCGCGCCGCCGACTCGCAGCTCCGCCACCTCCTGAGCATCGCCGCATGGCAGGAAGCCAACGAACTCGTCGCCGCCCTGGAAAACAAGTATCCGCATGCCGCCCAGATCGAACAGATGCGCCGCACGATTCAGCACGAACGCGACGCCTACGAGCGCGAACACAAGGAGCGCATCCTGGGTGAAATTGCCGAGGCCACCAGTCACAAGCAGTGGCGCGCCGCCGCATCGGCGGTCGAGGAATACATCTCGCGCTACCCGCACGACACGCTCACCGAACGCCTCCGCTTCGACCTCACCACGCTGCAGGAAAATGTCCACACCCAGGAACGCAAGGAAGCCGAGGCGCAGTTCCGCGATCTGCTGAAGCGGCAGCGCTATGAGGAAGCTCTGACCGTTGCGCGCAACGTGATCTCGAAGTACCCCAGTTCGTCCGCCGCGGTTGAACTCACGAAGCTGCTTCCAAAGGTGGAAGACCTGATCCGTCAGCGTCAGCATCCCGCCGCCGCGCCGACGGCCTGACTGAAGCATCACCCCTTTCAGGAGTCGCGAAAGTCATCATGCATTTTTTGGACGCCGTCAGAAAATCGACGCATCCCGCCGTCATCGGCATGCTTCACGCTCCGCCGCTCCCGGGCTCGCCCCGTTGCTCGGCCTCGCTGGATGCCATTCGCGAACACATCCTCCTCGACGCCACTCGCCTCGCCGACGCCGGCGTCGACGCGCTCATGCTCGAAAACTTCGGCGACATCCCCTTCTTTCCCAGCCGCGTCGGACCCGAAACCATCGCCGCCATGACCATGCTCGCCGGCGCGGTTCGCGCCGCTCATCCCACCCTGCCTCTCGGCATCAACGTCCTCCGCAACGACGGCCTCGCCGCCATCGCAATCGCCCATGCCACCGGCGCCGCCTTCGTCCGCATCAACGTCCTCTGCGGTGCACGTGTGACCGACCAGGGTGTGATCGAAGGGATTGCCCAGGACGTGCTCCGCCTGCGCCGCACGCTCGGGGCCGACGATGTCCAAATCCTCGCAGACGTTGACGTAAAGCACTCCGCCCCCCTCGGCGAGGGCCGTTCCGTCGAAGTCGAAGTCGATGACCTTGTCTATCGGGCGCTCGCCGATGGCCTGATCGTCTCCGGCACCGGTACCGGCAAGGCGACCGACCCCCGAAAAGTGGCCGTCGTCAAAGCCGCCGCCGGCAAAAATGTCCCCGTTTTCGTCGGCTCCGGCGTTTCCGAAGAGAATCTGGGGGATCTGGCCCCACATTCCGACGGCTTTATCGTCGGCACCAGTCTCAAGGAAGGCGGAATTTCCGCCGCTCCGGTCGACACCACCCGCGCCCGCCGCCTCGTCGACGCCGCCCACGCCCTCCGCCGTTAGGAGTTCCGCCTTCGGGCGGCCGGCGCACTTTTCACGCCATTCGGAACCGCCTAAAGACGGAACTCCGAACATTCCGAACGCTCCGCCGCGTTTTGCGTTACAATGTAGCCATGAGCACGACTACCTCCTTTGTCCCCGGCATTGAACTCGGACCCGGCGTCTGGACCGACCGCGAGCAACTTCGCTTCGGCTTCTCGCGCTCCAGCGGTCCCGGTGGCCAGAACGTCAACAAGGTCAACACCAAAACCGAACTCCGCATCGCCCTCTCCGCACTTCACGGCATCAACGACCGCGCCCTCGCCCGCCTCCGCACCCTTGCCGGCCGCCGCGTCATGGCCGACGGCGACCTCCTCTTCACCGCCGACACGGAGCGCACCCAGGAATCCAACCGCCGCGCCTGCCTCGAAAAACTGCGCACCCTCATCGAAGAGGCGCTCGTTGAACCCAAGAAGCGCAAGAAGAGCAAGCCCAGCAAGGGTTCCAAACTGCGCCGGCTCGCCTCGAAGAAAAAGCAGGGCGAAAAGAAAAAGGCCCGCGGTTGGCGCGAGTAAATCCCCCCGCCGAAATATGCCCCGATCGTTCAGCCGTTATTTCGCGAGATAGTCTGATTTCCCGCCCGTCTTTTCCAGCAGCCGAATCCCCGTAACCTGCATCGCGGGATCGATCGCCTTGAGCATGTCGATGATGGTGAGCGCTGCGACGGCAACGGCGGTGTAGGCTTCCATCTCAATGCCGGTCTTGGCGGTGATGGTGGCAGTGGCGAGGATGCGAATTGCTTTCCATCCGCCATCCGAAGCGTCGCGAGCAATGTCGCCACGAGGGTCGAGATCGAAGTCGACCGTCACCTGCTCAACGGGAAGAGGGTGGCAGAGCGGAATGAGTTCGCCCGTGCGTTTCGCGGCTTGAATGCCCGCGATGCGGGCGACGGAGAGAACTTCGCCTTTCGGCCCAGTATTGTTCTTTAACGCTTCCCAGGCGTTCCATGGCATGGTGACGAAGCCCTCGGCGGTGGCGCGCCGGAGGGTGGGGGATTTGGCGCTCACATCCACCATGTGGGCGGCGCCGGTGTCGCTGACGTGGGAAAGCTTGCCTTGCATGGAATGCCCACCGCCTAAAGGCGGAACTCCGAACTAGCCGCCGATGCGGTTCATCGCCTTGTTGCCGTGGAACGAATGCGTGTCCGGTTTCATCGCGACGCAGGTGCTCATCGCGCGCTGGAGCAGCTCATGCCGACTCTCAATCGACCCATCCGCCGCCAACCTCTCCTCCCGCAAAATCGGCTTCAAATCCACCTCGCCGCCATCAAACAAACACGACCGCATCAACCCATCCGGCGTCAGCCGCAACCGATTGCACGTCTCGCAAAATGGATGCGACATCGCGCTGATAAATCCGATCCGCCCCGCCGCATTCGCCAGCCCCCACACCTTCGCCGGCCCAACACCAACCTCCGCCCCTCGCCACACCGGCAACAACTTCCCATGCACCGCCTCAATCCGCTCCCGAATCTGCAACTCCGTCACCATCGCCTCTTCCGGCTTCTCCGTCAGCCCGCTCCGCCCCAGCGGCATAAACTCAATAAACCGCACCGTGATCGGCATCTTCACCGTCAACGCCGCAAACTCCGCCACCTCATCCTCATTCATCCCCTTCATCACCACCACATTGATCTTCAACCGCTCAAACCCCATCGCCACCGCCCGCTCAATCGCCCCCCACACCTTCTCAAAACTGCCCCCGCGCGTAATCGCAAAAAACCGTTCCGGCCGCAGCGAATCCAGCGAAATCGTAATCCGATTCAACCCCGCCCGCCGCAACGACTCCAGCATCCCCCCCAGCAATATCCCATTCGTCGTCAGCGACAAATCCTTCACCCCCTCAATCCCCCGCAGCATCTCCACCAGTACCGGCAAATCCCGCCGCGCCGTCGGCTCCCCGCCCGTCAGTTTAAAATGCGTCACCCCCACGCTCACCGCCGCCCGCACAATCGTCGCGATCTCCTCGTAACTCAGCACGTGCGACTTCGGCAGCCACTCCACCCCCTCCTCCGGCATGCAGTACACGCACCGCAGATTGCACACGTCCGTCACGGAAATCCGCAGCATCTGCACCGCCGAAATATCCTTCGGCCCGGTGATCCCCGCGGGATTGCTGTTGGTCGTGGGAACCGCAAGTACCGGAAGCGCCACCCCGCGCCCTTGACTGAGCGTATGGGAACCTTCTGACCGGCGCTGGCACGTCGCGGTAGTCATGCCGGGAGTATATCATCCAAAGTTTCACCAGACGAGATCCTTTTGGATGCCCCATGCAAGATCCGGCCTCGCCCAACCCACGCGTCTCCGCTGCACAGCGACGGCTCTGGACACTCGCCGCCCTCTTCCTCACTGCCATCCTGATTAGCTTTCTCCTGCAACTCCCCACCTGGCGCGTCGCCGACTGGGGCCAATTCGCCTTCTACGACCCCGGCACCACCCTCAAGGGCGACGCACTCCTCGCCAAAGGCTACACACCCACCATCGACTTCGGCTACACCCACGGCCTGCTCTCCCTCCTCTACGGTCGCCTCGGATTCGCCCTTCTCGGCCGCACGCCGAGCGCTTTTCTCACGCTGACGCTCTTCACCGAACTGGTCATGGCGTGGGCGATCGCGCGAATCCTCGTCGCCGCCGGCATCTCGCGCAAGGGCGCGCTCGTCTTCCTTGCCGCCCTTCCCATGGCCATCATGCCCGCCTATCTCACCCTCACGCATCCGCTGGAAGCGATGTTCATACTCCTCGGTCTTGCCGCACAGGCTGAAGGCAAACGTGTACAGGCCCTCGTCCTCGCCACCGTCTGCCTTTTCGTCAAACCATCCATGGCGTACGTCTACGGTTTCCTGCTGACCGTCATCATCATCTGGAACATTGTCCGCCACTCGCGAGTCACCTGGTCCGAACGTCTCTTTTCCATCCTCCGCCAGCTCTTCCCCGCCGCCGTCACCGGAATCACCCTCTTCATCGCGCTGTCGCTATGGTTCGGCCCAGCGCCTGTTCTCCGCTCGCTCCTCCCGATCGCCGGCGCCAGAACCTACTCCGCCACGCACTTTGGCTTCTTCACCGAAAACGGCCGCGCCTTCTGGCTCACCGCGACGTCCGGCGAATTCTTCATCACGCCCGCGTTCGCCTATATTCTTGCCGCCGCCGCCAGTCTGTTCGGCGCGCTCGGGTCCGCCTGGATGCTCATCCGCCGCCCCGTCGTCCCCGCCACGCAGATCCTCTCCCGGCAGCGCGCGTGGGAAATCCTCCTCACCGCCGGGCTACTCAACACCGCCTTCCTCCTGGGCTTCTACGGCTGGCCCGGCTCCTGGACCTACTACTCCTATCTCCCCTCCCTCGGCCTCGCCGCCGTCACCGTCCTCGTTCCCGTGCGCCGCAACCCCCGACTCTTTATCGCCGTCGCCGTCATCGCTCTTCTGCTCCTCTCCCACACGCAACTCATCGGCACCATCTTCGCCGCATGGCGCGACAAGTCCCGCTCCCCCGATACCGCCGGCCTCTGGGCCTATCCCGATCAATTCACCGAATGGCAGGAAGCCCTCCAATCCACCCGCAACCAAAATACCCTCGTCTTCACCAACGGCTGGATTCCCCAACTCCCCCCTCACGTCTCGCTGCCCGACGCCTGGTTCCCCGAGGCCGGCATCCCCACCACCTCGGAACTCGCACGCATCAAAGCGCAGGCACAAGCCAGCCAATGCGTGATCCTCTGGAAAAACTACCGCCCCTTCGAAGATGCCTGGGATTCCCCCGAACTCACCCCGCTGCACGACGACTTCAAGCCAATCTTCACCGGCAAATGGTTCACCGTCCTGCAGCGCACAACGCCTCAACCAGGCACCCAATAAAGCTTCCGTACCCCACCCCACCCCCGTTTCGTGTTTTGTGTTTTGCGTTTTGCGTTTCTCCCCCCCCCCCCCGCCCGCCCCTCACCCCATCGCCGCCCGACTCGACTGTGCGGTGTAGTTCCCGTTGAACTTCGTCATCGTCACCTTGTTCCCCTGGGGATTGAACACCACGCTGCTCATGTACGCTCGCATCAGCAGAATCCCCCGGCCGCTGCATCGTTCGATGTTCTCTTCCGCCAGCGGGTCCGGAAGTTCCGCCGGATTAAACCCCGTCCCCTCATCTTCGATAATCACATCGGCCCGCTGGTCGCACGCACGATATCGGACCCTCACCATCTTCGCCGGATCCAACTTATTTCCGTGCTTCACGGCGTTGACCAGCGCTTCTTCGAGGGCCAGTTTGATCGCGAAAAGGTCGTTCTCACTGAAGTGATGCTTTTCGCAGGCGGTCAGGATTTCAGTTTCGACTTCCCGGGCCCGATGCAGGCAACTGCCAAAATCTATCTCGGTCCATGGCTGGTCGGCAGTGTGGGCGAGTTTCAGCTTGCTTCTCGGTCGTTTCATCTGACGCCATCCGACTAAGGGCCACCACGGATCCATGCATTCGACGCTACAAAAGTCTCTGCAGAAGGGTCCGTCCCTCTGGTTATTCTATCGTCGCGGGATGCTGCAGGTATAAGCAGCAACCGGCACTTATGCGTTCCTCAGGCAGGTCCAACGGGCTGTAGGCTATCCTGAGCATCCTTCACAGTCGGGTAAATCCGGAACAGCTTGTTGAGCTTGGTGATGAGGAACACTTCGAAAATCTGGGGATTGATATCGGAGAGGCGTAGCTGTCCGCCCTTTTGTTTCACTTTGTTATTGATGGTGATCAGCGTGCCGAGTGCTGCGGAGGAGAGATGATCCACGGCCGCAAAGGAAATAATGAGTTTGGGCCGTTCTTCCCGTTCGACGATCGCGTTGAGCTGCTCACCGATCTCGGCGATGTTGGCTTCGTCGAGGATCTTACGGGTTGTAAATTCCACCTGAACGGTTTCACCGTTGCGCGTGACTTTCAGGCGTGCGGGGTCTTGAGCCATTGGTTTCTCCGCCGGGCGGCCCTCCTGCCTGGAAGCCGCAAACTGAAATTGACGCTCCCCCACAGGTATATTAATGCGGATGTGGGCTGTGTCAAGATAATGTTTTCACGCCAACTTTGGCCCCTATGGAATGTTAGGAGACTTGGCCGGATTTTCGTTACAGGCCGGCCTCGGCAGCAGGTTCGGGCGAGCCGTGGAGGAGGCGGTCCTGGCGGCTGAAAAGATCGACGACGGGGAGGGGCAGAACGCGGCGGAGAGCCTCGGCGCGGCGGGGTGCGTGGACGGGGGAAATGTTGGTTATCACCACCATGTCTGCCCTTTTGAGCCCCCCCCACCTGGCCATTTTTTCCCAGCACAGGAGGGGCGTTCCGCGGTAATCCCCCTCGTGCCCCCCCCCACTACCCCCCCCACCTTTACCAAGTTGGTCATCGCCGATAGCAAGGACGTCGACGCCAATCTCCCGTGCGGCCTGATGGAAGGCGAGCATGTTCTTGCCGAGCTCCGCGAAGATGATCCGCCGGGCGCCCAGACGGCGCACCGCGCGCTCGAGGCGTTCGCGGATCTGGCGGAACTTGAAGATGCGTTCCACGGTTTCGGGGGAGAGCAGGTGGGTTTCGTTGGCGCGATGGGTGGACCATTGGGCCAATCCCTGCGCGGCGCCGGCGATGAAGGCTTGTTTGTGGGTGCCGAAGTGGGGGTGGGGAGACTGGGAGAGATCTCGCTGCCGGGCCATGAGGAAGTAGCGTGCGAGCCAGTCGGCGGCGAGCTGGTGGCAAAGGGGGTCGGGGAGGTATTTTGCGAGGAGGAAGAGATTGTTACGGACGTCGAGGCGGGTGGTGCGTTGGCCGATGCGGGCGTTGGGGGCTTTGAGGTGGGTGAGGGGGAGATCCCAGAATCGTTGAATGGAGAATCCGGCGTTGAGGAGGCGGAAGGAGAGGTCGTATTCTTCGGCCTGCATGAAGAAGTGGGAGGGAAGCGTGGCGATGGGCGGGGATTTGACAGGGTGACGAGGTGACAAGGTGACAAGGTGGTTGTCGGCGGGGGTGGCGATTTTTTGGAGGGCGGAACGGCGGAGGCCGGTGCCGGCGCCGATGAAGACGTCGGGGTAGGCGGAGCCTTCCCTGGAGCCGTCGGGGAGGGTGACATCGAAGACGGCGGCGGCGAGGTATTTGTCCTCGCGGAAGTGGTGGAGCATCTGGGGGATAGCGCCGGGGAGGGGGTAGGCGTCGTCGTCGAGGAGGACGAGGAATTCGCCTTGGGCGTCGCGCATGGCGATGTTTTTGGCGACGGGGCCGCAGTTTTTGGGGAGGCGGGTGAGGTGGAGGTTGGGGAATTCGCGGGTGATGAGGTCGGGGGTGTTGTCGGTGGAGGCGTTGTCGATGATGCGGATTTCGAACTGGGCTTCGGGGAGGCCGTTGGCCAAGACGTGTTTGAGGCAATCGAGGACGACGGGCCCGCGGTTGTAGGTGGCGATGCAGAAGGTGATGAGGGGGCGTGACATAGAGGGGTTTATCGACGGGGGAGGGGGGAACTGTGCATGGAAAGTTGGGAGAGCTGGGGGCGAAAACCGCATTTTTGGTAGCGCCAGGGGAAGGGGCTCAAATGGGCACCGCGTTTTTGATAGCGCCATTCGAAGATACTCAGAATGGGTTATGAAAAACCGCGTTTTTGAGTTGATTTCGCGAAGATACTCAAATTGTTGGCCACCCCCTGCGCACGATTTGGGGGAGGGGGAGGTCCAGAGATCAGACAGATTCAGACCGATTCGAAGTTGGGGGGATCGGCGGGGCGGAGTGCGCGGTGCTGAGTGCGTGGTGGGTAGTGGAGAGACGGGGCGCGCGGTGGTGTGCGATGGCATGGGGTTCCCTCCTCCCGGTGTGGTCTTGTCGCGTATTGTAATGTGAATACCTAACAAAAGTAAAACTTATTTTCGGCGATTCTTGGAGATGGCCACTGTTTAGCGCTTCCGCTTCCGCGCTGCGTACGCTTTGGCTGTGGTAGTCCATGTGTGAGAACGCCAAGACGCCAAGACGCCAAGAATTGCAGAGAGCGCGATGGCACCGGCTCGACTGCACCCATCGAAACGACTTGGCGTCTTGGCGTCTTGGAGCCTTGGCGTTGCTTCCATTGAAGAGCGCCGACAGGTGAAGAGGGGCGGTAAGCAGTGACACGTTTGGATTGTCAGGGGTGGATTCAGTCGGAGGTGATGAGGAGTTTTTGCGGTGCGGGGTCGGTGGGTGGGGGAGCGTCGGTGGCCGCCTGCGCGGGGGGGCGTTTCTGCTTTTCGAGAGGTGGATGGGCCGGCGCTTACGCTACGGGTTCCCTTGGTGGGTTCCGTTGGTGGGTGCTTTCGGTTGGGACGGTGCTGCACGGGGAGTGGGTGGATTGGATGCTGGTTGCGCATCAACCACCGCGTTGCCACGCGGTGCTCCAATGGCGGGCGGGTGCAGTTGATTGATCTGGGAATTGCGAATCCGCGACGACTGCCGCGGCGCTGCTCATCTTATGGCGGCTCAGGTCAAGCATCGAAATATTTAGCAAACACTTTCAATTCAGGTTAATCGCGGTGAATATACTTGTGGACGGTGAATGGGGAACGAGGCAGAGTCGACCGGTGAGGATTGTCGACTGTGCAAAGCTTTCGAGAAGGAACAGCCATGAATCGTTCCCAGCGTGTCATTTCTGTTGTTTGCGGTGTCGCGCTTTTCGTCGCCATGTTCGTCTCCATTCACAACAACTCAGCGCAGGCGACCCGCGGCCTGTCGCCTCCGGAGCTTCTGGCCCAGGCGATTGACGACCAGGATCTCGACCTCATGAAGGCGCAGCTCTCGAAGGTGGACATCAATGGCGAGATCATTTCCCACTGCACGCCGCTGATGCTCGCGGTGATGGCAAGGCGAACGGATGCGATCCGCCTTCTCGTGGAGAGCGGCGCCAATGTGAACCAGACGAACGGCTTCGGCTGGACGGCGCTTCATGTGGCGGCATCCACGGGCGACGCCTACATGGTGGACCTTCTGCTGCAACATGGGGCCGATCCGAACCTGAAGGCGAACAAGCAGATCACGGCGTTGATTCTCGCGGCGCAGATGACATCGGACCCGGTGGTGCGGATGCTTCTGGGCGCTGGCGCCGATCCGCGTCCGCGCGAAGATACGGGCCGCACCGCGGAGAGTGTCGCTGAAGAAGCGGGCGATCACGCGCTGGCAGAGATCCTGCGCACAGCGGCATCGCGTTTTCCGGCCGTCGCGCGGGCCCGGACGGGACCCGCCCAGTGAAGTCGCAGGTTGTCCCCTGCTGCAGCAGAGCCAAGGAAAAGAAGAAGGGCTCCCCGGTGGAGCCCTTCGCGTTTCATGTTCGGTTCATGTTCTGACGGGAAAAGGAATCAGGCATTTTTGCGGCGGCGGGAGAGCAGCGTGAGGCCGCCGATGGCGAGGAGACCGACGGAAGCGGGTTCTGGGACGGCGGTGGTAATTGCGTTGGCCTGGAAGAGGTCGGAGAAGTCGTTGGCCGAGGGAACTGAGTTGAGGCCCGCGGTGCCGCCGTAGGGCTCGGAGGCCGGGAGCGTGTTGTTGATGAAGCTCAGGCCGAAGATTTCTTCCATGGTCTTGATGTCGGAGGAGTGGTTCAGTTCGACGGAGCTGGCATAGGCATTGCCTTTGGCGAGTGGGGAGATCACGATCTCCATGCTGGTGTGGCCGGCATCATCGGCGCTGCTGCTGCCGGACTTTTCGGTTTCATCGTTCCAGATCACGATGGCGCCGTTGTTCTTGTAAGCCTGCGTGGCCATGATCTGTGGGATGATAGTGGCGAGGAAGTTGTCGCCCATGGCGACGGCTTCCTGGTCGGTGCCCGCGGAGTAGGTCGTGCCGTTGTAGGTGAAATTCGTCGACAGCGACGAGTGCATGTCGTTGTACTGGTTGGGCGTGATCCAGTTGTACTGGCCGAAGTTGCTGGTGGCGGTGGGATTGGAGACGGAAACGGTGTCGGCGGCGATATCGGAGCGGAGGCTGTCGAAGGTCTTGACGTTCTGCGTGCCGGTATCGCTGAAGAAGGCCATCGGGTTGTGCTTTGCGGCGTAGTTGTACTGGTTGGTGCCGTAGTAGGGGTTGGTCACGGTCGTCGACGTGCCCGACTTGCTCACCAGGGGACTGCCGCCGGTCGGCGTGGTGCTGTTGGCGATCTGGTAGTCCTCCTGGTAGTTGCTCCAGGTGACGCCTGCCGCGTTCATCTGCCCGGTGAGGTGCGGGGTGGTGGAGAAGATGTTGTTGTTCGCGACGGTCGGGTCGCTGTCGTTATTCACGGTGAAGCTGGTGTCCTTGTTGTAGTTGGTTCCCGCTTCGGCCCAGATGTAGTTGGGTTCCGAGGGATGGTCGCCGATGCCTGCGTTGAGGTAGTTCGACGAATACGACACCTGGGCCGCGTTCGGATTTCCCGGGGTCACGAGGCTGTTGATGAACGGGGCCGCCGTGTTCCCCAAGATCTGCAGCGGGGCTGAGCTCGGATTCGGCTGAGTCCAGTTGTGATTTTCCATGGCGATTACAAACACGGTGCCGACCTGAGCCGCGTGCACCTGCGATGCAAAACCAACCGCGGCCGCCGCGAGCGACAGTACAATTCCGTTCCGAATGGACATGAGAAACTCCCTGAAAGAAGACAATACATCCCCGTGCGCACGCATCGGCGTACGCGGAATAACGGTTATCTGTGCGCTCACCTCGCGATTGGGCGTCAAGTGCGATCAAACACCGACGACGTCATGCGCGCAAGGCGGGCGCTGCTCTGAAACTGAAAGCTCGTTTGATCCTGCGGACCTCTCTCTTTTTGTTGCTGCCGCTCTGTTATGCGGCCGCCCACTGAAACTCAGCAATGCCGAGTCGCGGGAGAAGATTATCAGGCGTCTTTTAGGTAGGGCGCAATTGCGCACTAAATTTTCGTGAGGAGAATTCCAACTGAGAACATCTACCCATTCATGCTGCAGCGCGTCGCAGCGCCGACTCGTTGCAGGCGCGATATGATGTGTGTCTTTGTTTCGTACTGGAGTTCGTGACATGACCCGAGCGCCGCAGTGGCCCACCGACCCTGATGCCTCCATTCCCCCCGATGTCCGCGGCCTCATCTTTGACTGCGACGGCACGCTCGTCGACACCATGCCGCTGCACTACGTCGCCTGGGTCAAGGCGCTCGAACAGGTCGGCATCCAATTCCCGGAAGAGCGGTTTTATTCGTTCGCAGGCGCCCCCACGCGCACCATTATTGAAATCCTTGCGAAAGAGCAGCACATCGATTGCGATCCGCTGCAGGTCGCCATCGACAAAGAAAAGCTCTACACCGAGAACCTCGAGCAACTCGAGCCGATCCACAGCGTCATCGAAATCGCGCGGCGGGAGAAGGGAAAGCGGAAGCTTGCGGTTGCCAGCGGCGGATGGAAGCGGGTCGTGAAGGCCTCGCTCACAGTGGTGGGCATCGAAGACATGTTTGAGGCCATCGTCGGCGCCGATGATGTCGCCCACGGCAAGCCGGCGCCGGATGTGTTCCTCAAGGCGGCCGAGCTGCTTCACCTCCGTCCTGAAGAGTGCGTCGTCTACGAGGATGGCGAAATGGGGATCCAGGCTGCGGAAGCGGCGAAGATGCGCGTGATTGATGTGCGGCCGTGGTATTTGCCGCGCGGCGGGACAAGGAGTTAATTGAGTTAATTGAGTTAATTGAGTTAATTGAGTTAATTGAGTTAATTGAGTTAATTGAGTTAATTGAGTTAATTTGGTTAATTGGGACAGCGATGCCCCAAATGCGGGGCGGCGCTTTGCCATCCAAGCGCGGCTCCGTCCCAATTAACTCAATTAACTCAATTAACCGAATTAACTTTTTTAACCAACGCTCACTGCGCCACCGCATCCCGCGCCGGCGCAAACGCCCGGTCCAGCGCCGCGACATCCGCCCCCGAATCGCCGAACGCTCCCGCATCCAGCAGCTGTGAAAAGAGGTCGATGTTCCCCGCCACGACCTGGGGCTGGTTCCGCATGGTGGCGTTTTCCAGCGACAGGTCGATCTGGGCGTCGATGCGCGTCAGATCGCTTTCGACTTCCTGCAGCGTCTGTTCCCGCCGCTGAATGTTCGCGAGGCGCTTCTGCAGGATCACGAGCGTCGCCTGCTTGGACTCGCGCACGGGGTCGGCCAGCTGCGGCGACTTCAAGTCCGACTGGATCTGACTGATCTTCCGCACGATGTCCGTCTGCAGCGTGGGGACATCGAGCGTGCGCAGGTAGTGGCGGGCCATCAGCAGTTTCAGGTACATCCAGGTGAGCTTGCGGAGGGCCTCGCGGTTGGCGTCGTCGGGCATTTCGGGCTGGGCGGAGCGCGTCATGTCGTTGACCTTCTGGCAGCGCTGCTCCAGCAGTGCGAGCTGTTTGCGATCCCCCTCCGGCAATTGGGCGACGAGGCTCATGCGCTTGGCTTCGGTGTCCTCGGCCCGCGCGGCGGAGAGCACGGCGTCGGTCACGCGCTGGAACCGCCGATTCGTCGAGAGCGCCATTAGGTAGCTGATCTCCAGCCCGCCAAAAATCAGCCACAACGCCGGCTCAAAGAATCCCAGCACCGCCCCCGCCAACGCGCAAAGCGCATTCACCGGCACCACGCCCAGCAGCGGAACCGACATCCCCGTCCAGAAAGCCGCCTTGAGATACCGAAACATCACACTCCCGCCATGAACAAACTCCCGCGATCACCCGCCCAGTCTATCCGAAACAAGCCCCCATTCTGAATTCTGAACTCTGCATTCTGAATTCCCTCACCGGTTCCCCTGCGTGCGTTGCCAGCTCTCCAGCAGATTCGTAATCACCTCCGGCTTTGGCGAATCGCAGATCGTTCCGATATCGTCCGATATCCCGGCCCCCTGGTACGCGATGAACGGGGAATCGGCATCCTTGGTCGACACATTCGGATTCGCCGGCCGGAACCCGTGTGCCACCGATTCCTTCTGAACCGCATCGCTGAGCAGGAAATTCATGAACGCCGCCGCCGCGGCCTGCTGCTGCGGCGAACTCCATGGCGTGTTCAGCACGACGTACGGACTCTCGTTCCACAAATTATATTTCGGATAGACCACGTGCAGTTTTCCCCAGCGGCCCTCGGCGCTCTTGAGAAAATCGATGGCGGTGGACTCATACGCAAACACCGCGTCATAGACGCTCGGCCCCTTGAGAATCATCTCGCGAACCATCGTCCCCGTCGAATCGACCAGCCCCGACACCGCGCGTTCCGTGTCGTTCATCCGCTTTTGAAACTCCGGATTCACGATATCGCCCACCGTGAGATCGCGCGACTTGCCGTTGTAGGTGTACGCCATCAGCACGAGCGTCGCCAGCCCGCTCGACGATTGATTCGGATGCGTGTGCCCGAACTTGAACACGCCCCATTCGGGCTTGCCGGCAATCGCGGCCCATCCCGAAGGCTCCGCGAGCGCCTGGCTCACGGTATCAAAACTCACCGCCTTGTAATGCGAAACGAACGCGTTGTAGCGCTCGTCCCACATGATGAAGACCATCGGCGTGAGGACGAGATTGTCCTGCCTGGCGATGGGATTGGTATTGTACTTGAGCTGGTAATCGGCCACGAACGTCGCGGTGTAGAGGGAGCTTGCGGGCGTCCAGGCGTTGATTCGCTTGTCCTCTTTCAGGATCGCCTGCGCCCCCTCCAGAGAGCCCATGGGAATGAGGTTCACCGTGATGTTCTTGCCTTCCGGAGCCTGGGCGAATTCCTTTGCGGCCTGCTCGAGCCAGCCGCGCTTCTCCGTTCCGTAGGCGACGCCGATCTGGACGTTTTCGCCCGAAGGCGCTGGGCCGGGAGCGGGCGTGGGATTCGCTGCCGTCGGATTCGGCGCTGCCGGGCCGCCATTGGGTACCGCGCGCGTCCGCTGCATCAGCAAATACGCCGCGCCGCCGAAGAGCGCCAGCACGAACAAGACGATTGCGAACTTCCCCAATCCCGTCAGCCGCGGTCCATCCGGTGTCGTATACGTGTTCGTCATATCACTTCCTCGTTTGGAGTTCCGCCTTTAGGCGGCTTTGACGCGCGATTGCGAGTTCACCGCCGCCTGAAGGCGGAACTCCAACAATCAGAAAAACGTCGCCACATCCTTGAAGACTTCGCGAATATTCTCCGGCTTGCCGTCGTAATACTTCGCTTTCGTCTCATCGGCAATTTTCTTGAGCGCATCCTTCTGCGCATCCTCGCCATAGCCGATGGTAAAGGTCCGGATGCCGCCGCTCTCCGACGTCCCCCGCAGCAACGTCAACAACTGATTCAGCTTCAAGCGCGAGTGATTGTCTTCGCCATCCGTCAGCACGACGATGGCCGAGATTCGCGTCGGATCCGGATGGCTCTCGAGGTACTTCCGCGCCACTTCGATCGAATCGAAGAGCAGCGTATCGCCGTCGGCAATCATGCCGTTGATCGTGTCGGTCGCCTTCTTGCGATCGGTTCCGATGACCATGTCCCGGCCGGCCCAGTGATAATTCGTCGAGAACGGCAGCAGCGAGAGATGATCCTGATCGTCCAGCATCGTCACCAGTTCATCGGCGCCGGCCCGGGCGTTGACCATCTTCGCGTTGTCGTTCATCGATCCGGAGCAATCCATCACCAGCACCACGTTCGCATGCTTCTTGTTGGCGTGCCAGAGTTGAATGATCGCGTGCATGACGTCCGCCGAGGGCACCGCCAGCACATTCTGCGGTTCTTTCGGGTTCACGCCGTGGGCGTCATCAATCGGATCGCCCAGCGCGATGGAGGGATTCGCCGGGCGAAAACCATAGGCCAGCGCCCGCGTTTGCTGCGGAGTATCCAGCAGGAAGTTGATATAGACCTGCGCCGCTTCCTTCCGCTCCGGCGTCACCCAGTCGCGGTTCACAATGCCTACCGGGTGATCAGACCAGAAGGTCCCTTCCTTTGGATAGATCGCGACGATGGGGAAATTCGGATCGCGATCCTTCGCCGAATAACTCTCGATCACCATGTTCTCGTAGAGCACCGCCGCCGAGAGATACGACGGCCCGCTGCCGTACATCTTCTTTCCGAAGAAGCCGGTTGAACTCCCGTAATGCACAATGGCCTGCTCAATGTCCGCGACATACTGCGCCGTCTCTGGCTTCTGCACATCGTCCAGCGTCAAATTCCCCGCTTTGCCCGACGCCGCATACACCTCCGCGAGAATCGAAATCAGCCCGCTGTTCGAATACTCCGGATGCGTGTGCCCGAACTTGAATTTTCCCCACTCCGGATGCCCATACGCGCCCCACCCCTGCGGATTCTTCGCCAGGCTCAAAATATCCGCCCACCCAACAGGTTTGCTCCCCCACCCAATCGCCTCCGCCATCGGCTTCCACATCGCGATTACCACCGGCGATAGGACCAGGTTGTCGGTCTGCGGCACGAGATCCGCATTCGTCTTGACCCGGCTCTCGGCGTTGCCCAGCGTGATAAAGGCCCCCGACGCGGGACTCGTCAAATCCGCATGGATGGAGCCGTCCAGAATATGATCGATCGATTCCCCCGACCCCATCGGCTTCGCATCCACCGCAATGACGCTCCCCTCCTTCGTCTTGTAATGCGCCCCGTTAAACGCCTTGGTCGATTCCTCGATCCAGCCCTGCTTCTCCGATCCATATAAAAATGTCAGTGTCAATGTATTCACCACCGGCGCCGGAGCAGGCGATGGCGCACCACCCCCGCCACCCGCGCTGGGCGAACTGTTATCATTCCCGCACCCCGCCACAAACCCCGCACCAACAAAGAGCAACCCCGCCACCACAACCCGCACCCAACCCAAAAGCGCACCGCCGGCGTTCCTCATATCCTTCACTCCCAACCAAAAAGACTTGCTTACACGCAGGATTATCATCGAATTCTGCGCGAATGGAAATCGGATCAGCGCTGCTAACATTTTCTTAGGACAACCCCAAAGCGCACCTTCTCACCCCAACCCGCGTCACCGCCTGTTCAACCCCGCAAAAGGTGGTCGCAATTTGCGACCACCTCCAACTCTCTCTTCAAGGTCGCAAATTGCGACCTTGTTCGAACGAAATGCGAACAGCGGCTTGCCCTATTCATAAGATCGCGGCACAATTCGCTGATCATCTCTGTATTCGTCTCACGAGGACCCCATGCCCAGCAAGAAAAAATCCTCCGTCGACATCATCCCACTTGAACGCGTCCAGCGCCACATCCTCATCATCCGCAGCCAGCGTGTGATCCTCGATTCCGACCTCGCCTTCCTTTACGGCGTCAGTACGAAGCGCCTCAACGAACAGGTCTCGCGCAACGCTGATCGCTTCCCAGACGATTTCATGTTCCGACTCACTAAGAACGAAACCGAAAGTTTGAGGTCGCAATTTGCGACCTCAAACACTCGCGGCGGAAGACGCTACACCCCCTTCGTCTTCACCGAGCACGGCGCCATCATGGCCGCCACCATCCTCAGCTCCCCCCAAGCCGTCAAAGCCAGCCTTTTTGTCGTCCGCGCCTTCGTCAAACTCCGCGAACTCCTCTCCACCCACCACCAGCTCTCCCAAAAACTCAACGACCTCGAACTCAAACTCCAGGACCACGACGGCCAGATCCTCTCCATCATCGAAGCCATCCGCGAACTCATGAACGACCCCGACGACGCCGAGGAGCAAAAACCCCCCGTCGGCTTCCACACCGAACTCCAACCCCCGCGCAAATACGCACGAACCCGTCCGCGCCGTTAACCCCTGCCATCACTCCCCATTTTCGGACGCCCCCCCTGCAATACCTTTCCCAACCCTCTGCCTCCAAACCCCTTACACGCCGCCTGCCTCATCGCATCCCCCAGCCCCCTTTCCACCCCAGACCCCCCTCCCAAAACCCTCCTTTTTCCCCTTGGCGAGATAACCGCTATTTAATACAATTCCCCATCTTGGCCTCCGCCCCGCGGTAACCCCTCGGACGCGCCCGCCAAGCGGCTCAGCCGACCCGGGTTACCCCCGTGCCGACCACCAGCCGGACGACGCCAAACAGACGCTCGCCCGCACAAGAAAGGATGCAGCTCGTGTCGACCATCACCCAGCCTCCCATCTCCTCCACCCCCAAAGTCGATCCCTCCCCCTCCCAACTGCTCGACTGGTATCGCCAGATGAGCCTCATCCGCCAGTTCGAAGTGAAATGCGCCCAGTCTTATCAGCAGCAAAAAATCGGCGGCTTCTGTCACCTCTACGTCGGACAGGAAGCCGTCGCCGTCGGCACCATCGCCGCCACCCGCCCCCAGGATTACATCATCACCGCCTACCGCGACCACGGCCACGCCATCGCCCGCGGCATGGAAATGGCGCCCCTCTTCGCCGAGCTCTACGGCAAAGTCACCGGCTGCTCCCACGGTAAGGGCGGCTCGATGCACTTCTTCGACAAAGAAAAGAACTTCTTCGGTGGCCACGCGATTGTCGGTGGCCACATTCCTTTGGCGGCCGGTTTGGGCTGGGCTGCCAAGTACCGCAAGGAAGACCGCGTCGCCCTCTGCTACTTCGGCGACGGCGCCATCAACCAGGGCTCCTTCCACGAAGCTCTCAACCTCTGCGGCCTCCACAAACTCCCCTGCATCTTCCTCGTCGAAAACAACGGCTACGGCATGGGCACCCACGTCCACCGCGCCTCCGCCGTCACCGAAATGAAGCTCCGCACCGGCGACGCCTACGGCATCCCCGGAAAAGAAGTCGACGGCATGGATTGCCTCGCCATGTACCACATGACCCGCGACGCCATCGACTACTGCCGCAACGGCAACGGCTCGCTCTTCCTCGAAGTCAAAACCTACCGCTATCGCGGCCACTCCATGTCCGACCCCCAGAAGTACCGCACCAAGGAGGAAGTCGCCAAGTACCAGGAGCACGACCCCATCGGCCGGCTCGAAAAGGTTCTCCGCGAAAAGAAAGTCCTCGACGACGCCAAGGCCAACGCCATCAACGAAGAGATCCACACCCTGGTCGAAAACGCCCACGCCGAAGCCGACGCCGCCCCCTTCCCCGACACCGCCGAAATCTGGAAAGACGTCTACGCGAATCCGTATCCGCCGTATACGACGCGGTGAGGCGCGGTTAATTGAGTTAATTCGGTTAATTCAGTTAATTGGGACTTCGCTGCGTTTGCTTCGAGAGGAGACATCATGGTTGTCTTCGCGTTTGAAAAGCTCGAAGTGTACGTCCAGGCCAGAGAATTCCGTAAGCGTATTTACAAGCTGGTGAAATTGTTGCCGAAGGACGAATACAAACTCAAGGTGCAGATGCGGGATGCTGCCCGCTCGTTGACCAACAACGTCGCCGAAGGTCACGGGCGATACACCTTCAAGGAACGCTCACGGTTCCTTAAGGACTCCCGCGGCTCGCTTCAGGAACTCGTGGATGACGTCAACCTGTGTATCGACGAGAAGTATGCAAAGGTCGAGCACCTCGAAACGCTGCGCGTAGACGCCGCCCACGTGTTGAAACTGATCAACGGCTACAACGCCTATTTGAAGAAATGTGCCACGAATCAGGAAAAACGAAAGGCCGTCACAGCAAAACTCCCGAAGTCCCAATTAACTCAATTGACTTAATTAACCCAATTAACTCTTACCCCCCCGAGGTCCCCATGTCCGTTCTCCAATTCCGCGAAGCTCTCAACCACGCCATGTGCGAAGAATTCGACCGCAACCCCGACGTCTTCCTCATCGGCGAAGAAGTCGCCGAATACGACGGCGCCTACAAAGTCTCCCAAGGCATGCTCGCAAAATACGGCCCCATGCGCGTCGTCGATTCCCCCATCTCCGAGTGCGGCTTCGCAGGCCTCGGCATCGGCGCCGCCATGGTCGGCATGCGGCCCATCGTCGAATTCATGACCTTCTCCTTCTCCCTCGTCGCCTTCGACCAGGTCGTCAACAACGCCCCCAAAATGTCCTATATGTCCGGCGGACAGTTCAAAGTCCCCATCGTCTTCCGCGGCATCTCCGGTCCCGGTCAGCAGCTCGCTGCCACCCACTCCTGGTCGGTTGAGGCCCTGTACGCGCATGTGCCGGGATTGAAAGTCGTCGTCCCCACCACGCCGGCGGAAGCGAAGGGCTTGCTGAAGACCGCCATCCGCGACGATGACCCCGTCATCTTCCTCGAAAATGAAGCCATGTACGGCAACAAGGGCGAAGTCCCAGACTCCCCCGACTTCCTCATCCCCTTCGGCCAGGCCGACATCAAACGCGAAGGCGCCGACTGCACCATCGTCGCCTGGGGCCAGGGCTGCCTCACCGCCCTCGCCGCCGCCGAACTTCTCCATAAAGAGCACGGCATCAACGTCGAAGTCATCGACCCCCGCACCCTCCGCCCGCTCGACCTCCCAGCCCTCGTCAAATCCGTCAAAAAAACCGGCTACTGCGTCACCGTCGAAACCGGCTACCCCACCTGCGGCATCGGCGCCGAACTCGCCGCCCTCGTCCACGAACATTGCTTCGACGACCTCGACAACCACGTCGTCCGCGTCGCCCAGCTCGACGTCCCGATGCCGTATTCGAAGCCCTTGCTGCAGCAAGTCGTCCCCAGCGTCCAGCGCGTCGCCGACGCCGTGAAGAAGGCGATCTACTTCAAAGGCTAAAACATTCCCCGTTTAGTGGCATGGGCGTCCCGCCCATGACGGCCCGCAGGCCGTTCACCACAGCAAAGTCACATATACATAAATCAACTGCTTCATCCAAAAAACTCCCCGTCACCCTCCCAAATCCCGGCATCTGCCACCGCCGCAGCGGTCCCCTCTGACCGCACCCCCAACAAGAAGCACACGCCTCTCCCAACTCCACGAACCCCCGCCGAAACTCCCAACCAGGGGCGAACGCCCCGACAGACACTACTGGCCCATTCCATCCCAATTTGCGGGTTCAATGTTTAGTGGCATGGGCGTCCCGCCCATGACGGCCCGCAGGCCGTTCACCGAAGCACAGTCACATATACACAAATCAACTGCTTCATCAAAAAATTCGCCGTCACCCTCCCAAATCCCGGCAGCCGCCACCGCCGCAGCGGTCCCCTCTGACCGCACTACCAACAAGAAGCACACTCCTCTCCCAACTCCACGAACCCCCGCCGAAACTCCCAACCAGGGGCGAACGCCGCGACAGACACTACTGGCCCATTCCATCCCAATTTGCGGGTTCAATGTTTAGTGGCATGGGCGTCCCGCCCA
>Ga0335069_10000508_pt1 | contig 65663 bp, 42 predicted proteins | sample Lox_Sample_11_FD_206714 | JGI IMG/M metagenome (GOLD analysis project Ga0335069, IMG submission 206714) | Soil microbial communities from Loxahatchee National Wildlife Refuge, Florida, United States - Lox_Sample_1.1 | ecosystem: Environmental > Terrestrial > Soil > Wetlands | place: USA...
GCGACGGTGTGAAGCTCGCCTGCGACGTCTACCGTCCTGGGCTCAACGGCTGCCCAGCAGAGGGGAAGTTCCCAGCTATTCTGGAGCGGACGCCTTACAGCAAGGCAGGCGTGGAGTCATATGCCAAGTTCTTTGTCGAGCACGGTTATGTGGTGATTGGGCAGGACGTGAGGGGTCGCTATAAGTCCGAGGGCTCGTGGCGTCCCTTCCGCGACGATGGCCACGATGGTTACGACACGGCCCAGTGGATTGGGCGCCAACCCTGGTCGGACGGCAGCTTCGGCACCGTGGGCACTTCGTATCCTGGCGGGACCCAACACGCGCTGGCGCTTGCGAATCCTCCCTACCTCAAGGCCATGATTCCGGCCGACGCCATGTCGGACTTCGGGCTGTATGGAGTGCGGCATCATGGCGCGTTCGAACTGCGCTGGATGAACTGGATTTTCAACATTGCGGGGCCCAACGGAAGCCGGGCCGCACGCGATCCTGAGACGCGCGCCGCCTTGCTCAGACTGGGCGAACAGGTCCGCGAGTACGCGCGCGGCGTGCCGCTGCGCCCCGGCTTGACGCCCTTACGACTCAACCCGGAATACGAAAGCTGGCTTGTGCAAGCCATGTCGGATGGCGATTACGACGACTTCTGGAAGAACTCTGGCGCAGACGTCGTGGCCCACGTGGCCGACTATAAGGACGTTCCCGTTTACCACATGGGCGGGTGGTACGACTCGTGGGGGACACCCGTGGCGAATCTCAATTACGTAGCCCTGCGCGAGCACAAGCACAGCCTGCAGCGGCTGATCATGGGACCGTGGACGCACGGGGGCCGCTCGCGAAGCTATGCGGGCGAAGCGGAGTTCGGCCTGGAAGCCGCCATCAACTTCGATGAATTCCAGTTACGGTGGTTCGACCACTGGTTGAAAGCCGTCGACAACGGAGTCGATCGCGAGCCACCCGTGAGAATCTTCGTCATGGGCGGTGGAGACGCACACCGCACGCCGGAAGGGCGCCTCTACGTCGGCGGCCATTGGCGCGACGAACAGGCATGGCCCTTGACGCGCGCCGTAGCGACCCCCTATTACCTACACGGGCAGGGCGTGCTGTCGGCCGTCAAACCCGGCGCGGAATCACCGACAACTTATGAGTTCGATCCCCGCCATCCGGTGCCCACGCTCGGAGGAAACATCTCCTCGCACAACGCGCCGCCTTCGCACCACAACTCCCAGGAGCGGCCCGGCGACTCCGAAAACCTCATGGAGCAGGGCGCGTACGACCAGCGCTGCCGGCCGGAAATATGGACCTGCGAGGACACAAGGCCTCTCTCGGCCCGCAACGATGTTCTGGTATATCAAACCCCATCGTTGGAGCGGGACGTCGAAGTCACGGGCAGACTCGTCGTGAAGCTGTGGGCATCGTCCAACGCTCTCGACACGGACTTCACTGTGAAACTCATTGACGTCTATCCGCCGAACCACGACTTCCCCGCCGGAGTCGATCTCAATGTCGCCGACGGCATCGTGCGGGCCCGTTACCGCGATTCCTTTGGACATGCCGCGTTGATGAAGCCTGGTGAAGTGTATCTCTTCATGATCGAGATGTATCCAACCTCGCTGGTTTTCCAAAAAGGCCATCGGATACGCTTGGATATTTCCAGCAGCAACTTCCCTCGTTTCGACGTCAACCCCAACACCGGTGAGCCCTTGAACAATAGCCGCCGCCGGGCCATCGCCCGGAACACTCTTTACCACGACGCCCAACACCCCTCCCATATCGTCTTGCCGACCGTTCCCTACCCCAGCACTCGCAGCCCGGAGCGCTGACAGCGCGCCAGTAAAACTCGTGAGATGGTTCCAGCCCTTTTCTCTCAAGATCGTTTAAGGAAATGCCGATGCTGTACGCAGAGCAAAGGGATTGGATCCGACCGCCCTCTGGCCATGTCAGTCGGGAGGGCCTTTTCGGACCCGCGAGGCAAGAGCCATGCAGAAGTTCATCGCGCGGCAACCCATCCTCGACAGGTTTGAAAGGGTCTACGGCTACGAACTGCTCTTCCGGGCCGCAGACGAGCCGTTCTGCCGGATGAGCGACGCGGCCCAGGCCTCCGCGGCGGTTATCTCTGACAGTCTATTGCTCTACGGCCTGAACGAGCTCACCGGATGTGCCCGGGCGTTCGTCAACTGTGCCAGGGAAACGCTAGTGAAAGGCCATGCGGCGACCCTGCCGCGTGAGCGCGTGGTGCTGGAGATACTTGAGACGGTGAATCCGGATGACGAGGTGTTAGCAGCCTGTAAGGCGCTGAAAGCAGCCGGATATATGCTGGCCATGGATGACTTCCAAGAGGACGGGAAGGAAGCCTTGGCGGGCTTGGCCGACATCATCAAGCTGGACGTATTGGCTACCACCGAGTTGCAGCGCCAACAGACCATGCACAAGTATCTACCACGGGGCGTAAAGTTCCTTGCGGAAAAGGTAGAAAGGCGAGATCAGTTTCTGACGGCCGCCGCCCAGGGCTACGCGTACTTCCAGGGCTACTTCTTCTGCAAGCCGGAGGTACTCTCGACGCGCGACATTGCCTCGGTGAAGCCAGTTCACCTTCGACTGTTGCAAGCCTTGACCAAGGAGCAGCTCCATGTAAGCGAGGTCGCGGAGACAATCAGGCACGATCTATCACTATCCTACAAGTTGCTGCGTTTCCTGAATTCGGCTCGCTTCATGTTCCGAGCGCCAGTCACGTCCGTTCACCAGGCTCTTTTGCTATTGGGAGAAAACGGTATCCGTAAGTGGGTTGGATTGATGGCGCTCGCGACCCTGGCCGCGGGACGCCCCTCCGTCCTCGTCAGCACCGCCTTGGTGCGTGCAGCGTTCTGCGAGATGATCGCCACTTTGCGAGGCGACACCAAGCGCGCCTCCGACTACTTCTTCCTGGGATTGCTTTCGAACCTTGATGTCATCCTATGCCGACCGATGCTCGCAATTCTACAGGAATTGCCGATCACACCAGACGTACGCAGTGCCTTGGTAGGAGACCCCAACCATCTCCACGATGTTCTAGAGACCGTAAAAGCTTACGAGTGCGCGAACTGGGCAGGTTTCTCAGCGCTGGCCAAAAAACAATCGTTGCCCGAGGATGCCTTTTCCGAAATGTACCTTAAGTCCTTGCGTTGGTGCCGCGAGCTAGGTCTGGATGAGGAGCGGAGTCAGGTCCCGGCGCCGCTTTAATAGGAAAGCGCCGCAAGGCACGATCCGTCGTGTGCTTCAACATCCCCGCGGAGTGGCCCGTGATGGCTTTCGGGCCCCCTACGCATCGGAGGCCGCGGCAACCTCCGACGTGTGTTCCTGGAGAGCCGCAGTCGGGACATCTGCGAACGGTATTGTGGCAATGATCGTCGTGCCTTGGCCCGGCGTGCTATCGATCTCAAAGGTACCGCCCAGCAACTTGGCGCGCTCTCGCATGCTGACAAGACCCAGGCCCTCTCCTTTATGCACCTCAGTGAGGTCGAAACCGGCGCCACGATCGGAGATCCGCAGCCGCATGTGCTTCGGCGAGCGCGTCAAGTAGATATTGACCTGTTTTGTACCCGAATGCTTCCAGACATTTTGGAGCGCCTCCTGGGCAATACGCAGGACTCCCAAGGCTGGCTGCGGAGGCAAATCATCCAACCTCCCCCGCGCTCGCACGAGTGCCGCCACGCCAGTCACTTGCTCAAACTCCCTAGAGTAAGACTTAAGTGCCGCCAACAATCCCGAGTGTTCGAGAACGGCGGGATGTAACTGGTGGGATAGCCGCCGAATGTCTTCGGCGAGTTGCCGAAGCCGCAAGAATGCTCGCGCCGCCTCTTCGTGTCCCTCTTTTCGCCTGGGCGGAATGTACCGTTTGATGTTGCTAAGCCCAATGCCCAGGACGGCAATTTGCTGGCTGACGTCGTCGTGTAGTTCCCGCGCCAGGCGCGTGCGTTCCTCCTCCTGGGCGTTGATGAGCCGGTGGCTCAGGGCCGCTACCTCCGCTTCAGCGCGCGTCCTCTTCGCCACCCCTTCAGCCAAGCGCGCCAATGCTGCTCGCAATTCCGCTTCCACCCGTTTGGTGGCCGAAACGTCACGGGCAATCGACGACACTGCGACCACCGTACCTTCGCCGTCGCGGATCGGGGAAATCGTCCGGGACACATGGATCAATTGGCCGTCCTTTCGGCGTCGCAGCGTCTCATAGTGCTCGATATGCTCCCCACCTTCGATTCTCGCCCGGATTTGGGAAGTATCATCGGGCACATGAGGTGGAATCAGGACAGCAATGGGTTTGCCAATCATTTCCTTTTCGTCGTAGCCGTAAGTCCGCGCCGCACCCCGGTTCCAACTCAAAATAATTCCATCTAGGGTCATACTGACGATGGCGTCATCCGAAGCCTCAACGATAGCAGCTAGTTGAGCGATCTTCTGCTCCGCCCGTCTACGCTCCGTAATATCTTCCGCAGTGCCTTCGTAACATACGACCTCACCGGCGTCATCATGGATGGCCCGGACGTTCTCCCGAACGCGAACCGTGCTACCGTCGCGCCGGTGCCAGTCAGCCTCAAGTCCGGCAATCTGGCCGTACTTCTCCAAAAGTTGCCGGAATCGGCGCCGGTTGTATTCGGGTTCGAACCCTTCCGCATTCAGGTTGCGGGCCGCCAAGTCCTCGAAACGCGCGTATCCGAACATTTGGACGAACGCAGGATTGCCGGCCAGGATCCGCCCGTCCGGCGTCGTACGATAGATGCCGATGGGGGCGTTTTCAAACAGCGTCCGGTATCGGCGCTCGCTTTCTCGCAGGGCTTTCTCCGCTCGTCGCAGTTCTTCCTCTGCCTGTCGACGTCGTGTAATGTCCTGCTTGATCGCGATGTAGTTAGTGATCTTCCCCGCTTCATCGCAAACCGGCGTGATGGTCATCGCCTCAATGTAACTGCTGCCGTCTTTGCGGCGGTTCAACATCTCTCCCTGCCACGCTTTCCCAGCCCGGATAGTCTCCCAGAGCTCACGGTAAAACGCCTGATCGTGCTCGCCGGACTTCAGGACGCGCGGCGTCTTCCCAATGACCTCGTTCACCGTATATCCGGTGAGCGTGGCAAATCCCGGATTTGCCCAGAGGATGGTGCCGCTGGGATCGGTGATTACAATCCCATTGGCAGCGGCCTCCAGCGCCGCCGCTTGCAAACGCAACGCGTTCTCCGTCTTCTTGCGCCCGGAGATGTCCCGCACCACACAGAAGTGATAGGCACCCCCACCCTGGTCGGTACAGCTCGTACTGACCTCAACCTCCAAGAAACTCCCGTCCTTGCACCGATAGCGTGTTTCGAACGTGCGCCCGCGGCACGGAGGCGCGGAAGTATCTTCCGCCATTTCCTGCTGCTTCCAACATGAGTTCCAGTCCTGGATACGTAGCTTGCGCACTTCCTCTGGTGTGTACATGAGCATCTCGGCAAAACTGCGATTTGCGTCGTACACATTCCCATCCTTATCCAAGACCACAACGCCATCCTTAGACTGCTCCACCAACATCTGTCGCCGCGCAGCTTCTTCGGCTAAGGCATCCTCAGCGCGCTTCCTGGCGGTGATATCCGTCACAGCGCCAATCAAGCGCAAGGCCCCCCCCGTGTCATCCCGCTCGATGTAAGCTCGCACATAAACATCGGCGTAAGAGTCGTCGGACCGGCGCAGACGACACTCGTTTTCCCATTTGATGGCAGGGCTGTGGAGAGCGGCTACGATACTCGCCCAAACCGCTTCCTGGTCGCTCGGGCAAACTCGCGCCAACAACACGCGAGGATCCTCTGGAAACATGCTCGGCAACACACCATAAAGCATTGCGTACACGGGGCTGGTCCATAGAGTCCGCGCGGCAAGGTCCACTTCCCAAAGGGCGTCGTTCGTCACGCGCGCCACAAACTCGAAGCGCTTGGCCATGGCGACCTGTGCCGCGGCCTCTTTTCGCAGCAGCCTTGCCTGCCGATTCACCTGCCGGCGCAACATGGGCACCCAGCCCGCCGCCACGAGTACGATGACTCCCATCAACACCAACACGACTCCGGCCCGCGCAGTGTTCCACCACGGCCCCTGTTGCAGTACCACAACATCAGCAGGGCAACTTGCGAGGATGCGAAATGTCCGGGGGTTGCCCTCCTGGTCGGTCTGTACCTGACAGATTCCCGTAACCCGGACGAGGCTGCCGACACGCATCCCGGCCAGCGCGGTTGGCGCTTCGGCCCCCAAGACCAGGGCCTGGAATGCGACCTTTCCAGACTCCATGATGAGAGTCGGAAGCCGGTCTTCCGTGGCGAGTTCGAATACGCGCCCCTCAATTTGCACGAGCGCTCGATCAAATTGGCCATCCATCGCCTGCGCTACGTCAATAGCGACGGGTGCCGGGCGCGAACCGGGCGCGAGTTTGTGGAGTGAAGCCTCTTCGAGGCGTGGCGCACCTTTCCCGACCACCGGAAAAGCCACTGTTTCCACCGTGTCGCCGGGCTGCACATTTTCCTGACCGGCGGTCTCCATCAAGATACTGTCGGTCTTATCCGCAATATACAGGAAGCGGTAGGGTGCGCCCAGCGTTACCACGCCGCGTACTTTGACACGATGCCCAGAGGTCGTCTTGGGCGTGAGCCGCATCAGATCACTGATCGATTCAACGTAAGGAATACCCGCTTCCGGCACACCACGTTCCTGAATCCGGATGAAAGAGTAAGCGGGCGTGTAGAGAACAATGCCAATCATCTGCTGTTTGGAGTTGGAAATGATGCCGCACGCCCCACGCACCTGAATGCGCGCATCCAACAGTTCCTGGCGCGCATGCTCCGGATAATGGTGGACTTCGACGCGGATACTGTCGCCTCCCACAACAAGGGATAGAACGAGGTTCTTCGAGTCGGAATCAAATTGGGCGGAGTGAACGACCCCCTCCATTTTGATCCATTCCGTGACCATCTTCCCCGAGGCAAACTCCTCATAGCGCGGCGACTGCGGCTTCGGCAACGAAGCAAGGCCTAACACGGTGATCGTTGGCTTCACAACTTGGTTCGCAGCCAACCCCTTACCGGTGAATCCCCGAACTTCAACCCACTGTCCGGGATCGAGATGCAGATCACCATCGCTTTGCACGTCAACCCAAATTCCCCCTGTGGCATCCTGAACGAAGCACTCAGTCCCTGGGTCGTAGTAGGTGACTACCGCATGCAGACGGACGGGATAACCGCGCGCAGCCTCGGCTTGGGATAAAGCCCGGATGTCCGCAGTAGCGCTGAAAACGCGCGCGCTAGGTCGGGCCAGGTTCCCAGCCGGTTGTAATACGTCGGCGGCGCACGCGGCCCACAAGCACGAGAGCCACACTGAAGCGCCCAAAACCGTCTGTAGCCATCGAACCTGCCGGTGCCTTGAGGACACCACAACCCTGTTTACATCGGAAACGCCGATCTTGCTGAGCCGACCCGGACCGGTGATGGGCATGCGATATTACCTCGCGAGAGCAAGCAGAAGCGTGGGTGATCACCCCGCCCACTGGTGAAAGGGACAAACAAAGGACTCCTGTTTGAAACGGCTGGGGGCCCGCGACTCCAACACACCGCGCTCGAACGAGCAGAACCCGGCAAATAACCCACTGTGGGTGCACCTCAGGAAAAGAGGGGCACCGTCAGGACAATTGGTATCATCGCCTCAAGCCACGATCTTAAGGCGCAGAGCGTATTGAATCAGGGCCGCCGTGGTCTTGACGCCGAGAATTTCCATCATCCCGTACTTGTGTGTCTCCGCCGTACGTGGGGAAATGTGCAGTATGGCGGCAACTTCTTTCATCGTCCGTCCTTCTGCAACGAGTTGGAGAACCTCCACCTGGCGTGGGCTGAGTTTCGGCCGCCGGACCGCCGAATCACCTCTGGCCTCAATCATGATGCTGATAAGGTCGCTCGTGATCAGAGGTGAAAGATACGCGCGACCTTGCGAAACCTCTCGGACAGCTCTTACAAGTTCCTCCCCCGAAGAAATCTTCAGCAGATAGGCGGCAGCTCCCGCGCGAAAGGCCTGGACGGCCATTTCCGGCTCAGCGTGCATCGTCAGCACAATAACCTTGGTTCGCGGCAACTGGTTCTTGACCTGCCGCACTGCTTCCAACCCGTTCAACAGCGGCATGGAGATGTCCGTCACGATCACATCCGGGCGCAGTTTGATTGCTGACTGCACTAGGCTGCGGCCGTCGCGGACTGTCCCCAAAAGCTCAAAATGCGGCCTCAGCAAAACTGCGAGACCTTCCGCCACGATAGTGTGATCGTCTGCAAGCAGCACTCTGATCGCCGCCATAGCGACCCTCCCGAGATTGATACCGATCCGCTGGGTTTAACGATCGGTAGATGCGCATCCTACCACAGTTAGAACCCGTTAATGCACCACAAAGCATGCGCGCTCGACTTCCCCGAATCCAGCCGCGTCACGCAGTGTTGCGACACTTCTAAAGGTTTTCACACTGAGCAGTCCCGTCAACTTGCATCGTTACAAAGAAATCTGTGCTCTTGTAAGCCGGAGGCCGCGGAATTTGCCACAATCACTTCAATTGCACACCTTCAACGGCGGTATGACTTACTGGAAAGGCACCGCCGAAAACCTTCGGAAACCGTAATTATCACGTCCTGCCTCCGAAGAATTACGGATGTATTCATCGTAACGAGAAGTTTTAATCTAGGTCGTCGGCAATGTTGCCCGGGCGTTTGTACGCTCACTCAGATCGAAAGGAAGTAAAATGGAACTCGCAACTCAAGAACTCGACCGCACCCAGGCACTGGCTGCCGTGGGTGGCGACACGCGGTTCCTGGCCGAACTGGCCGGGATCTTCGAAGCCGCCTCTCCAACTCTCTTGAACAATATCGAGAGCAGTCTCACGCTGGGTGACCTTCCCGCCGTCAGTTGGTCAGCAAGACTTCTAAGGGTCTCTGCAGAAAACGTTCAAGCCAGGAAGGTCGCCGACGTTGCCCTCCGGCTTGAGGAATTAGCACGCAAGCGGCAGCCCGGCGCTGCGGCAGTCGCCTACCGCACACTCCAAGTTGAGGTAGCCCGTCTCAAGCCACTCCTCGCCCATTTGAAAGGCGAAGCGACACGCTTCGTGTGCTGAACGTTTAGCAGAAGAGATATTTCCGCCAGCGCTCGTCGGAACCGCCTAGCATACGCATGATCTGGCGGCTGGTGTGAAGGGTAAAGGGGCGTGGCGGCCTCAGAAGCCTCAGGCCAGCCTCTTCTGGAAGCCGGTCCCCTTTCAGGTTATTGCAGTGATGGCAGCATGCAACCAAGTTATCCCAGTCAGTACCACCGCCCCGCGAGCGCGGGATAACATGATCGAGAGTCAATTCGTGAGCAGGCAGCAAGCGCCCGCAAAACTGGCACGTGTAACGGTCACGCAACAGAATGTTCTTTCGGGAGAGAGCCCGGGTCTGGTGGGGGATTCGCCGGAACTCGAGAAGGCGAATCACGGAAGGAATCCGCACCGCAAATTGCGCAGCATGAACGAACTCTCCGTCCTCTTCCTCCGTCGTCGCCACACCCTTAAACAGCAGCACCAAGGCACGCCGCACCGCCGTAACGTTGATGGGCTCGTACGTGGCGTTTAGCACCAGTACGGGCTCCTGCAAAAGGCGATGGTGGCCATCCTCCGACATAAGGATCTCACCCGGACTAACTTTGGGAACTGCGCCTATCTCATTATGTCGAGTTGGGGGCCTCGGCGTCAACAGGCTCGGCGCCGTCGTGCTCTCCGAAGTCAGGGAACTGAGGTGTGGCGCGTGCCAACGTGAGCCCGATTACCGTTTGCGCACCCGCACGTTTCAACGCCCGCGCACAAGCTGAAAGGGTTGATCCGGTCGTCATCACGTCGTCGATCACCACTACCGTTCGGCCGCGAATCTTCGCGCCCGGCCCTGCTTCAAACGCCCCCCGCAAATTCTCTCGCCGTGCCGCCGGACTCAGTCCCGTCTGCGGCGGAGTGGCGCGGACCCTGCGCAAGTAGCCGCCTGAAATGCGAAGGGCCTGACTTCCCTTCCTTTCTTTCAGCGCCCGGACCAGCCCCGCGGCCAGCAACTCAGCTTGGTTAAATCCACGCTCGCGCTGTCGAAGTGCATGCAGGGGCACGGGGACAATCAGCGGCGAGACTTCACCGCGCAACTCGTCAACCCCTTCCCAGCAAGCCACCAGCAGTTCTCCCAGACGTCTCGCCAACCGCTCGCGTCGCCCGAACTTCGCCTGCAAGATGACTCGCCGCAGATTCCCCGTGTAAACACCGAAGCTTCGCGCTCTGTCGAAGACCGGCTCATGTTCGATGCACGCTCCGCACTGCGGCGTGACTGAATCGAGCACGCGGGTAGAAACAAAAGGGAGGCCGCAGCGTAAGCACGAAGGCCCGTCCCAAGGTGAGAGACTCGCCCAACACGATGGGCATACTCGCGCCCGGCCATCGCTCGTTAGTTCGCGCCCGCAGAGTGCGCAATCGGTGGGAAAAAGAACAGCAACAACAGCGTCCAGGAAGTCACGAAGGAGGGTGTATCGCCGGGTGTGGATTTCCGCAGCTTTAGAAGAGAAGATGCGCCTCGCAGAGAACAACTGTCGGACTTACTAAAGCTCGCCGTGATCTTGCTTCTCCTGGCACTCAATGCAATGCCGTGCCCAGGGTACCGCGTCCAAACGCTTCTGCTGCACTTCACCCTCGCATGCAAGGCACTGCCCGAACGAGCCGTCCTTCACCCGCTCCAGCGCTTCATTTACAAGCTGTAGCAAGCGGCGGTTCTCATCGCTCTGGTGAAACAGGAACTCTTTGGTGTAGGAGTTCGCAGCCTTGTCCGCGATGTCTTGAGTGGCCTCGTCATCCGCCGCACGTCCATCCTGCTCGGACTTGGTCACGACACGCAGCAGTTCCTCTTGCTTGCTGAGAAGGCGCTTCTTGTAGAACTCGACTTTCTTTTTGTCCATGGGCACCTTAATTGCTCCACGTGCGCGTTACAAACCAAAAATTGTACGGGGGGGATTGAAACCTGTCAAGCGCTACCGGCGCTTTGCCGCAGACTCAGCGACGTTAACGCCGCCACCCCTCTTATACAGGTCGAGACGGTGCCGCGCAGCGAAAGCAGGGAGTGCAGGAACAGGTGTAATAGAAGTGCGCAGACCGTCAGCAGCCAAGCGTGCATCACTCCCGCCGAGCTTATGAGCCGGCTTGTAGTTTGCGACGCAGGGCTTCATGCAGGCGCGTCCGGACATCCTCCGGAAGTGAGAAGAGCCTTCCGTCGCAATAGAGATCGATGGTTTTACGTGTGGTATCAAACACGGCGTGACAGTGATGACAGTTCGTCAAATGCGCTCTAAGCGCATTTCTCAGCCCCTCATCCAGCTCACCATCCAAGTAGCTCGAAATCTCCTTAATCGCACCCTTACAGTTTAGCACTCTCATCCTCGCTTAAAGACTTTGCTTAACTCCTCGCGCAAGCGCAGGCGAGCTCGGAACAACCGGGCCTTTACGGCTCCGGCACTCAATTTCAACAGCTCTGCGGTTTCCTCTGTCGACAGGCCTTCCACATCGCGCAAATAGAAAACCGTGCGGAAACCCGGGGGCAGCGACTTCACAGCACCTTGGAGGATCTCTTCCAACTCCCCGCGCGCGTATAGCTGCTCCGGATTGGGCTGCCAATCGGCAAACTCCCGCACCACAACGTCACCGTTGTCGTCCGGTGAATCATCCATCGAGACCTCGCGGCTCGCGCGCCGTTTGCGCAATTTCATCAGCGCCTGATTTACCGCAATGCGCACAATCCAAGTGTAGAAGCGGGAGTCTTCGCGAAAATCCCGCAGATGTTCAAAGGCCTTCAGAAAAGCCTCTTGCAATACATCCTCGGCATCTTCGGGATTCCCCGTGATATTCATCCCCAGCCGATAGATCTTCTTCTCATACCGGTTGACCAGTTCTTCAAAGGACGCGTAGTTACCTGCCTTCGCTTCGCTGACCAGCACGGATTCATCACGGGCCAGTGCGGTTTGGGGTAAGTTGCTCATCTGCTCCAAATGGGTGTCGTCTCAGTCTGCGTCTACGTTCCCGCGACTCCGGTCGCGCCAGCGCGTACCCGGCCGCCGCCGGTACACGAAATGTCCGACTTTGTAGAATACAACGGCGCCACCTATCCTTCAACCCTGCGAACTGCCCGCCGCCGCACCGTCGAGCAGCCTCGCGATGGCAGGTCCCACGCCATCCGGTGAACCGTACACAGACGATCCCGCCACCAGGACGTCGGCGCCGGCTTCCACCACCAGACGGACGGTTTGTTCGTTGACACCGCCGTCCACTTCGATTTCGCAATCCAAGCCACGTTTGGTGATCGTATTCCTCAATTGCCGGATCTTGGGAAGCGTTTCAGGGATGAACTTCTGGCCGCCGAAACCGGGGTTCACGGTCATGACCAGAATTTCCTGAACAAAGCTGAGCACTTCGGAAAGCGTGTCGGCGGGTGTCGAAGGATTCAGCACGACCCCGGCCTTTTTCCCCAGGCTCCGAATATGCTCAAGCGCGCGGTGCAGGTGCGGCGTCGCTTCCTGCTGAACCAGGATGATATCGGCGCCGGCAGCGGCAAACGCTTCAATGAAATCCTCCGGCGGCGAGACCATCAGATGCGTTTCCAGTGGCAGACGCGTAACGGGTCGCAGACTTCGTACCAAGACGCTTCCAAACGTAATATTGGGCACGAAGCGTCCGTCCATCACATCGATGTGAATACGATCCGCCCCTCCAGCCTCCGCAGCGCGTACTTCCTCCCCCAAGCGTGTGAAATCCGACGCGAGGATGGATGGAGCGATTTTGATCTTCAGAGTGACCTCCCAGGCTTGCGGCTCAGGCAGCGGGCGGCTTCCTGGTCGAGAAACCAACTCACGCGGCCGTTGACGGGCTGGACCTTCTGAGCGGGCAGCCCCGCGGCTGGATTTTCCAGCACTTCGCGCAGCCTCTCGGCTTTATCCTCGCCAGCCACAATAAAGATAACATGAGCGGCGGCATTCAGCACCGGCAAGGTCAGCGTGAGGCGCCAGGTATTGAGTTGGGCCACCGGGTTCGCCACCACCCACGCCGCGTGTTCCATCAGCGCCGGAGTCCCCGGAAACAGGGATGCCGTGTGCCCGTCCGGACCCATGCCGAGGAAAACCAGATCCAACTGCGGGAACCCGCCGGCGCCCAACGGCACCACGCGCCGCAACTCCTCCGTATAGTCGCGCGCCGCCTGTTCGCGGTCAGGCCGCTCCGCCTCCATACGGTGGAAGTTCTCGGGCGGCAGCGGCGCCGAATCCAGCATGGCTTCGCGGATCAGGCGATAGTTGCTCTGCGGGTCGGTAGGGGGCACGGTCCGCTCGTCGACTTGAAACAACTGCACATTCGTCCAACGTACTCGCCCCGCAAAGGTCGCGCTACCGAGAATCTCATAGAGCGGCCGCGGCGTCGATCCGCCCGAGAGCGCCACGCTGAGAGCCTTCTTCTCGATGGCTTTGACCCGCGCCAATTGCTCAAAGCGAGTCGCCGCCGCCCAGTAAAGGTGTTCGCGGTCTTCAAATACGCGGATTTCAGGAATCGACATCACGCCGCCGTCATTCGCGCCACCATCGCCAGGGTTTCTTCGTAAACGTGGTCGGGGTGCGCCAGCATCAGTTCTTCGTTTAGGGTCTCGGTCTCTTGCACCACGGGAACTCGAACCGTTCTGCCCAAGGATCGGGCTCCGGGGACTTCCGCCAGGGTGTGGACCACGGTACCGTCCATGCCCCGTTTGAACGAGAAGCGCGCGCCGCCCCCTTCCAGAACCAGCGAAAAGCAGACGCCATGAGCGCGTCCTTCCACCCTTCGCAGCACGCGTTCAAAGCAAATTTCGCGACCTTGGCACTGGAAGTAATGAGTGCGAGGCTGGTCGGCTGCCCGCCGCTCGGTCCTCTGATACTTCCAACCCAGGCGCGTCGCCATCCAAGCCCCGAGCAACAGCCCTTGGGCCCGCTGCGCCGTCAGGCGTGTCGATCCCATTTCGTACTCGATCCGCACCGAGGTAATGCGTTCGAGGTAAGGCCGGCGGTCAGGAGAATCAAAGCACTGGGCCAGCAGTTCGCGCCAGGGAGTAGCCCGCGCCCAGTTCAGGTCCGAAACCCGCACGCGTCCGGCAGTCTTGCTCACCCACGCCGCCAAGCCCGCCAGGTCGCTTCCAATCATCGAGAAGCGCGCCGAGTCCACAATCACGTGGTCGGTCACTCGCAGGATCTGGTCAAGCCACGGCGGCGCCGTGAACGCTCCCGCGCGCCACCAGAAGTATATGGGCAACCCTGAGACCGTCAGAGGCAGCACCACGCTGGCAAGTTCCGGTCCCATCTCGCCTTTGGCGCGCAGCGTGATCTGCTCGCTGCAAATCTGTTTCTCCCCCGCCAGGGGCACGTGACAGTGCGCCGAAATTGTCGCCGTCAAACCGGCCGGCGCGGCCTCCGGTTGGATGAGCATCACAATGGCGCGACAGGGGTTCTGCCGGGTGACTTCCGCGATCAGGTTGCTGACGTCCTGGGCGCCGCGTTCGTCGTCCACGTAAACGAGCAGCGTTAAGGCCGACGCACGTGTGACCGCGGAGTCTGCTTCCGTGCCGCCCGCCACGCTTCGCCACATCTCGGAGAGTCCGGCCTCGATGTCGGCCACGCTCGCCGGCCGGGGTTCTCCGAGAGCAATTTCCTGCAATGTCCCGTTCACCCTTTCCTCACAGTCTCTGCCACTGCCGGCCATCCCGCTCGATGAAGTCGTCGGCTTCGCGCGGCCCCCAACTTCCGGCGGGATAAAACGTCAACCCTTGCGGCCCGTCTTGCTGCCAGCGGGCCAGGATAGGGTCCACAAGTTCCCAGGAAAGATCCACAGCGTCGCCGCGATTAAAAAGCGTCGGGTCGCCTAACATGCAGTCGAGCAACAGCGTTTCGTACGCTGTCGGGGGAGCGGCACCGAAGGATTCCCCATAGCGGAATTCCATTTCCACCGGACGGATCTGCATGGTGGTGCCGGGCAGCTTGGCGCAAAACTTCAGCGAAATCCCTTCGTTGGGCTGGATGCGAATTGACAGGACGTTCGGCGAGATTCCCTCCGCCCCCGAGCCGCGAAAGAGCAGGTGCGGCACACGCCGGAATTGAATGGAGATCTCCGAAACACGCTTGGGCAGCCGCTTGCCTGAACGCAGGTAAAACGGCACATCCGCCCAACGCCAGTTGTCGATGAAGAATTTGAAGGCAGCGAAGGTCTCCGTGTTGGACTGCGGCGAAACCTTGGGCTCGGAGCGATAAGCCGGAACCTTCTTGCCGCCCACGAAACCCTCCGCATACTGGCCGCGCACGACAAAGTCCGAAACACGCAAGGGGTGTATCGGGCGCAGCGCCCGCAACACTTTGGCCTTCTCGTCGCGCACCGCGGTGGCTTCGAAGGTCGCGGGCGGCTCCATGGCCACCAGACTCAGCAACTGCAGCACGTGATTCTGGATCATGTCGCGGAGCAGGCCGGCCTCTTCGTAATAGCTACCCCGGTTCTCCACGCCCAATTCTTCGGCCACGGCAATCTGCACGTGGTCGATATAACGCCGGTTCCAGAACGGCTCAAAGATGCCGTTGGCAAAACGAAACACCAACAGGTTCTGAACCGTCTCCTTCCCGAGGTAATGATCAATGCGGTAGACCTGATCTTCCGCAAAGGCCGCCGTCACCGTGCCGTTCAGCTCGCGCGCGCTCTCCAGGCTGCGCCCGAAGGGCTTTTCCAAGATAATGCGGGTCCAACTCTTCCCGGGAACCTTGGGCCTCGCGAGCCCCGCATCTCCCAAGTGCTTCACGATGACCGGGAAGAAACTGGGCGGTGTGGCGAGATAAAAGAGGCGGTTCCCGCCAGTTCCTCGCTCCTCGTCCAGACTCTTTAGCATCGCGCCGAGCTGCCGGTAAGCATTCGCATCGTCAAAATCGTCAGCAAGGTAGTGCAACCCTTGCCCGAAGCCCTCCAGCAAAGCGTCGCTGTCAGCGTTCAAATGCAGGAATTTCCTGACCGCGTCGCCCATCTCCTGCCGGAATTGTTCGTGGCTCTTAGGGGTGCGCGCACATCCCACCACTGAGAACTCAGGTGCCAGCATGCGCTCACGGGCCAAGTAGAAAAGCGCCGGCAGCAACTTCCGTTGCGTCAGATCGCCGGAAGCACCGAAGATGACCATGGCGCAGGGGTCCGGCGTGCGACGCAAACGAATGCCTTCGCGCAAGGGATTAACCTGCACGGCGGTTTCTGGCATGAAGTTTCCCCCTGCTCAACCCTGAGGCTTTCTATACAGAGCAACATAAACTGTAGCGGCGGTCTATGAGCGCCGCTACAGCCGCGCGCGCTCGCGCCCAGCATCACGCTAGCTTGCTCTGGCTGGGGCGTGGGCCTTGACGGCGGCCAACCAGACCACCTGCAAGCGCGCTAGTTGTCCGCGAACGTCACGGCCCAAATGCACCCGAATTACTCGCCGCTGCTTGCTGACCAATGAGCGCATATCGCCCAGTGCCTGCGCGGTCTTCAACACAGAGAAGGTGTACGCCTCACCCGGCACGGGCAAATCCTGAACATCGTCGGCCGTGAGCTGGATAAACAGTCCGTTGTTGTCGCCACCTTTGTGGAGTTGGCCGGTCGAATGTAAGAACCGCGGCCCGTAGCCGAGCGTGGTTGCCAGTCGCGCCGAATCGCGCACCTCGACACGCAGGGCCTCCAGCGCCGCGGTGTGCTCCGGAGTGGGCTCAAGGTACGCAAGAAGAGCCACGTAATCACCGGGCCTCGCCTGACCCAGAAATCCCCCTAGAACACCCTCAACCGCCTTCGACCGCACGCCCCCCCTGGCCAAGGCCGCCTTGGTGCCGGAATCAGCGTAGAGCGTGAAACCGTTAGACTCCAGAACCGGCTCCTCCGCCGGGAACTTCCCTTGCGCGCGGTATTCAGCCAGCAGGCTCTTCGTATTGTCCTTGCTCTCCTGAACATTGGGCTGGTCAAAAGGATTGATCCCCAGCAGGGCGCCCGCTGCCGCTGTAGCCACTTCCCAGCGGAAGAATTCTCCACCGAGGTCGAGCCGGTCCCGCAGGACAATCCGCACCACCGGGTGTCCCGCTGCTTCGAGTGATTTGAGAGCTCGTTCCGTTCTGTCGTCGGCATCGTCAGCAAGCTTAATCCGCACAAACACCCGGTCCGGACCGTACGCGGCGGGGTCGCCCAAGGACTCGCCTGCCACGGGGAGCAACCCCTTCCCTTCCTTGCCGGTGCTCTCGGCGACGAGTTGCTCAACCCAATCGGCAAAGGTGGCAATCGCGGGGGAGATAACGAATGTGATCTTATCGCGTCCTCGCCGTGCCGCCTCCGCCAGAGTCGCCCCCAAAGTCAAGCCGGGATTCTCCTCGGCCGGAACCGCCGCACCGCACGCCTGCGCCATATGGACAGCGCGTTCGAGCAGGGTGCGCACGTCCACGCCGGCCAGCGCCGCCGGCACCATGCCGAAGTTGGAAAGAGCTGAAAAGCGGCCGCCGATATCAGGCTGTCCAGGGAAAACGCGCCGGAGTTTCCTTTCCCGCGCCAGTTTTTCTAGCGACGATCCGGGGTCGGTTATCGCCACAAAATTCTCGCCCGCCGCGTCGCCTTTCAAGGCTCGAACGCGGTCGTAAAAGTAGTGGAAAAAGCTCATCGTCTCCGTCGTGCCGCCCGACTTGCTCGATACGAGGAACAGCGTGTGCCGGAGGTCGAGACCCTTCTCCAGAGTGGCGACGCTTGACGGCACAGTGGAGTCCAGCACGTGCAGCGGCAGGAATCCCGGCGCCGCGCCGAAAGTCGCACGGCAAACATCCGGACAAAGGCTGCTGCCTCCCATTCCCAACAAGACTTGAGCAGTGAAGCCCGCCCGGCGGGCTTCCTGGGCGAATCCCGTCAATTCCTCGACTTGCGACAACATAGTCTCGGGAACGGTTAACCAGCCCAGTGCATTGCGGATGATCTTTTGATGAGCCGGCTCCTCCTTCCATGCGCCCGGGTCGCGCTCCCACAAGCGGCGCGGAAACTGTTGCGCGGTCAGGCGCGAGAGGGCCGCATGAGTTGAGGAATCGAGAGTGCCTCCGGCACTTGCGCCTTCAGCACCCGGCGCACTGATGAATTGCGCCCGCTTTCCTTCAATCGTCGCGACGAGCTTCTCGTAGTCTTTGGCGAATGCTTCCACTCCCTCCTCCTCCAATTTGCGTGTAATACCTGCAAGGTCGATTCCCGCGTCTTGCAGTTGTTTCAGCTCAGCCCGCGCCTCGTCCCAGCCCTCTGCAATGGACAGGCGCGGCTTGCCGTGGTCGCGGAAAGCATCCAGCGTCGCCACCGGCATGGTGTTGACCGTCTCGGGTCCGATCAGTGGATCAACATAGAGTGTGTCGCTGTATTTTGGATTCTTGGTGCCCGTGGACGCCCACAACATGCGTTGGGCGCGCGCGCCCTTTTCCGCCAGGGCCTGGAAACGAGGACTTGAGAAAATCTCCCGGAACTTGGCGTAGGCAAGTTTGGCGTTCGCAATCGCCGCCTTCCCTTGCAGGGCAGCGAGATGCTCACGTTCCTGCGGGCTCTTAACTGTCGCCATTCGGGTTTCCAGTTCCCGGTCGACGGCGGTGTCGACGCGGCTCACAAAGAAACTGGCCACTGACGCCAGACGGTTGATCGGCTTGCCCGCACTTGCCAGCTTTTCGAGCGCCTTAATATAGGCGTTCGCCACTTCTTCGTACCGTGCGATGGCAAAGAGCAACGTGACGTTGATGTTGATCCCTTCGCTTAACAATTGCTCGATGGCTGGTAGTCCTTCGGCCGTGCCCGGTACCTTTACAAGAATGTTCGGCCGTCCGACTTCCCTCCAGAGGCGCTGCGCTTCCCGGATGGTTCCCCCCGTGTCCCGTGCCAGCAGCGGCGAGACCTCGATGCTGACGAAACCGTCTCGGCCTTCGGTGGCCTGATAGGTGGGGCGGAATAGGTCAGCCGCTCGGGCGATATCATCCACGGCCAGACTCTCAAAGATGGTCTTCGGATCTCTGCCGTCCGCAGCGAGCTTCCGAATTGCGGCGTCGTAGTCGTCGCTCCCGGCGATGGCCTTCTCAAAAATGGTGGGATTGGAAGTGACTCCCGAAAGGCCGTCCCCATCAATCAAAGATTGCAAATGCCCGGAAGTCAGCTCGCGCCGGCGGATGTAATCAAACCAGACGCTCTGGCCCAGCCGATTGAGCTCTCGTAAAGGATTGGCACCCATTCCGACACCCCCTCCGGCATTTCCGGCTGCGCTGTCATCCCAAGTCCAGCGGCTGCCGGCAGTATGCAAGTAGCTAAATTGAGTCTCTGTCCCTGAACCTAGCCCAAAACCAGCTTGCTCTGTTCCAGCCCTCTCCGCTCGAGAGAGGGCTGGAACGCTTACGGCACTTCAGTCTTACGACTTGAAACTAGCTCAACAGCTCGTGCGCAAGTTTTGCAATGTTCGCGCCGGTGAAGCCCCACTTTTCCGCGATCACCTTGTAGGGAGCGGACGCACCGTAGCGATTGATCCCATGTACGGCCCCTTTGGACCCCACATAGCGTTCCCAACCAAACGGCACAGCCGCTTCAATCGCCAACCGTGCCGTCACGTTGGGCGGCAAAACTTCATCGCGATAGGCCTGCGGCTGTTTGTCGAAGATATCCCACGAGGGCATGTTCACAACCCGCACGGCGACACCTTCCGCGGTGAGCTTCTCGTAAGCGTCGAGCGCCGGCGCAACTTCCGAACCGGTGGCAATCAGGATGATGCTCGGCTTTCCACCCTTCGCATCCGCCAGGATATAGGCCCCCTTGGCCAATCCCTCGGCCGCAGCGTACTTGGTCCGATCGATGATGGGCAGAACCTGACGGGTCAGGATCAGGGCCACAGGACCTTCTTTGTGCTCAAGAGCCACACGCCACGCCACAGCAGTTTCATTGGCGTCAGCAGGCCGGATCACGCTCAGGTGCGGAATCACGCGGCACGCCGCCAACTGTTCGATGGGCTCATGCGTGGGTCCGTCTTCGCCAAGAAAGACGCTGTCGTGGGTGAAAACGTAAATGACGTGGGCGCCCATGATCGCCGACAGGCGCATCGCCGGGCGGAGATAGTCCGAGAAAACAAAGAACGTGGCGCCGTACGGAATCAAGCCGCTGAGGGCCATGCCGTTCAACGCGCTCGCCATTCCGTGCTCACGCACGCCGAAGTGGAAATTGCGCGCACCATAGCTCCCCGCCTCAAAATTCTTCTCGGCCTTGATCAGGGTATTTGTGGAGGGTGCAAGGTCGGCCGAACCGCCAAGCAGCGTGGGCAGCACCGGCGAAATCGCATTCAAGACCTTGCCCGAAGCCTGGCGCGTGGCCATAGGCTTCTCGGTGTGGCTGAAGGTCGGGAGTTTCTCCTGCCAGCCCGGCGGCAATTCACCTTTGACGAAGCGGTCCCATTCAGCGGCCAGATCCGGGAAAGCCTGGCGATAAGCCGCGAAGGTGGTTTGCCAGGAGCCCTCCGCCTTCTCACCCTTTCCGATGGCCTCGCGGAAATGTACCCGCGCTTCATCGGGAACCAGGAAGGCCGGTTCCAAAGGCCAGCCCAGGTTCTGTTTCGTGAGCTTCACTTCTTCCTCGCCCAGAGCCGCACCGTGGACTTCGGCCGTATCCTGCTTGTTCGGGCTGCCGTAACCGATGTGTGTGCGCACCATGATGATCGAGGGGCGGCCCTTCTGGGCTTGCGCGGCGCGAATGGCCTTGTCGATGGCTTCCAGATCGTTTCCCTCGTCAACGCTCTGCACAAACCAGCCGTAGGCCTCAAAACGCTTGGCGCGGTCCTCAGTAAAGGCGAGATCGGTCGAGCCCTCAATGGAGATGTGATTGTTATCGTAAAGGTAGATCAGGTTGTCGAGACGCAGATGGCCCGCCAGCGAGGCGGCTTCCGACGCAACTCCTTCCATCAGGTCGCCGTCGCTGACCAGTGCATAAATCCGGTAATCAACAAGCTCATGGCCGGGACGATTGAAGTGTGCGGCAAGATACTTTTCAGCAATCGCCATGCCCACGCCATTGGCAAAGCCCTGGCCCAGAGGACCGGTAGTCGTCTCAATACCGGGGACTAGCCAATGTTCAGGATGTCCGGGAGTCTTGCTTTCCCATTGCCGGAAACGCTGAAGCTCTTCTATCGGCAAGTCATAACCGGTAAGGTGCAGAAGGCCGTAAAGCAACATCGAGCCGTGCCCTGCGGATAAGATGAACCTATCGCGGTTCGGCCAGGCAGGCTTGGCGGGATCGTGCTTCAGGTGCCGCGTCCAGAGCAGATACGCCATGGGAGCTGCCCCCATGGGCAGCCCCGGGTGGCCAGAGTTGGCTTTCTGCACGCCATCTACGGCGAGAAAGCGAATCGTATTGATGCAAAGCTGATCAAGATCGGTCGTAACGGGCTTTGTGACAGGAGCTGCGGTCTGACCGTCCAAGGTATTAGTCCTCCAGATCCATGAGATAAATACGCCCTTCCCCCCTGGGAACGGGCCGTGGCGCGCTCCTTACCTCTGCCCTGACAATAGGATTAGATGCCAGTGGGGCTGGAAAGGAACCAGCAACCACACGTCACTGCATTCCGCAAGAACTCGAAAGTTTGGGTAGCGTCCCAATCCAAGGCTACACCTAGAGCTAGGACGCCACCCGAGGTTATCGTGGCCGATCACACAGGACTTTGCAGGGGCAACCAGAAGGGCCGCCCCTGCAATACCTTGCCGTGCCGGTTAGCGTTGAATGCGCGCTGAGCCGCCCTTGGCAAAGGCTTTGACCTGATCAACGGTTGCCATCGTGGTGTCACCAGGATAGGTCGTGAGCAAAGCTCCGTGTGCCCAGCCCAGTTTCACGGCCTCTTCAGGCTCGGCGCCTGACAAAAGGCCGTAGAAGAAACCTGAGGCAAAACCGTCGCCGCCACCGACACGATCGAAAACGTCGAGTTCGGCGGTAGGCGCCAGGTAGGTCTTACCGTCAATCCAGGCCACCGCACTCCAACTGTGACGGTTGCTCGAATGGACCTCGCGCAGCGTTGTAGCCACAACCTTCACGCGCGGGTACTTCGCCACCACCTTGTCGATCATGCCAAAGAAGGCGCTGGGATCGAGCTTCGATTTGGCCGCCACTTCGGGTCCGGGGATACCGAGGCCCATCTGTAGGTCCTCTTCGTTGCCGACCAGAACGTCAGCATGTTCGACAATGCGTGCGAGCACCGCGAGTGCCCTTTCGTGGCCGCCCCAGATATTCCAAAGCTTGGCGCGGTAGTTCAAATCAAAAGAAGTGATTGCGCCAGCAGCTTTGGCTGCCTGCATCGCTTCCGCAATCAAGGGCCCGGTGGTTTCCGACAACGCCGCAAAAATGCCGCCGCTGTGGAACCACCTGACACCCGCCCCGAAAATCTCTTTCCAGTTGAAATCCCCGGGCTTGAGCAAACCGCCGGCTTCGTTCGCACGATTGTAGAACACCACTGGAGCACGCACGCCCTGGCCGCGATCGCTGTACACGGTCGCCATGTTGGGGCCGTTGACGCCGTTATGCTTGAAGCGCTTGTAGAAAGACTTCACGCCCATCGCCCGGACGCGCTCAGCGATGAGATCACCGATGGGGTAATCCACCATCGCCGTGGCGATGCCGGTTTGCAATCCGAAGCAATCCGCCAGGTTGGCGGCACAATTAAATTCACCGCCACTGACGTGAATCTTGCATTCGGTGGCCTTGCGGAACGGAATAATTCCAGGATCCAGTCGGTGAACGAGGGCGCCCGCGGACAAGAAGTCGAGGGCTCCCGAAGAGGGAATATTGAGACCGTATTTCATGATTGTCCTTTTCTATGCGTTGTATTGTCCGGAAGCCACTTTCCCGCCATGCCCTGTCCAGTTGGTATGGAAAAACTGACCGCGAGGCTGGTCCACACGCTCATACGTATGCGCGCCGAAGAAGTCCCGCTGCGCCTGAAGCAGGTTGGCAGGCAGGCGTCCGGTCCGGTAGCCGTCGTAGAACCCCAACGCCGTAGCGAACGCAGGCGTGGGTACGCCGCCTTTGACCGCATAGGAGATGGCACGACGCCATGCGGATTGATAACTCGTTAAGATTTTAGTGAAGAATTTGTTCAGGAGCAGGTTATTAAGCTGCGGGTCCTTGTCGTAGGCTTCCTTGATCTTGCCCAGGAAGCGGCTGCGGATAATACACCCGCCGCGCCACATGAGGGCGATGCCACCGAAATTCAGGTTCCATTTTTGATCCTTCGCGGCTTCGCGCAAGAGCATGTAACCCTGGGCGTAAGAAACGATCTTGGAACAATAGAGCGCCCTGCGAACGTCTTCGACAAAAGCCACGCGGTCCAGCTTTTTCGTGGTGCGCCGGGGGCCCTTCAGAATGGCCGAGGCTGCCACGCGTTCCGCCTTGATCGCGGACAGGCAACGGGAGAACACAGCTTCCCCGATCAGCGTCACCGGCATACCCAGTTCCAGAGCGCTGAGGCAAGTCCACTTGCCGGTGCCTTTCTGGCCGGCGGTGTCCAGAATCTTGTCGACGATGGCCGTGCCGTCTTCATCCTTTTTGGCGAAGATCTGGCTGGTGATGTCAATAAGGTAGCTATCCAGCTCCCCTTTGTTCCAATCGGCAAACACTTCATGCAGTTCGTCAGCATTGAGGCCCAGGACGTCTTTCATCAACTGGTAGGCTTCGCAGATCAATTGCATATCGCCATACTCAATACCGTTGTGGACCATCTTTACGTAGTGCCCGGCGCCGTCTTCACCCACCCAATCGCAACAGGGTGTGCCGTCCTCAACCTTGGCGGCGATAGCTTGGAAGATTTCCTTTACGTGCGGCCAAGCCGCGGGATTGCCGCCCGGCATGATCGAGGGGCCTCGCCGCGCGCCTTCCTCGCCGCCGGAAACACCGGTGCCGATGTAAAGGAAACCCTTTTCGGCCAGGGACTTCGTGCGGCGGCTGGTATCCGGCCAGTGAGAGTTGCCGCCATCAATGAGAATGTCGCCCGGCTGAAGGTGCGGCAGAACCTCTTCGATCATGTGATCGACGGCTTCCCCTGCCTTGACCATCAACATCACGCGCCGGGGCGGCTTGAGCAACTCCACGAACTCGGCCATGGAATGGGCGCCTACAACCTCGGTGCCCGCGGCTTCATTCTTGATGAAGTCATCCACCTTGGAGACCGTGCGGTTAAATACCGCCACTTTGTACCCATGGTCGTTCATGTTCAAGACAAGATTCTGGCCCATGACAGCCAGACCAATCAGTCCAATATCACAGCTTGCGCTTGGCATGTTACCTCCTGCCAGATTAAGTGGCCTAGGCTTACCGCCCACGCGCACCGCCAGAATGGCCGTGGCGCAACGGACACAAACGGTTCCTTAGCGGAATACGTTTGGGTATGCCCTTCCCGATGCAGCCAAGGCACCGGCAAAGCGTACACTCACACACGTCCATTTAGGCCCACACATTTTATCCAAACTCGCCGGTTTTGTGTCGTAAAGTTTGGAAGCCATAACGCTCGCGTTCGTTGCACCAGGCACACCTCAGCCTGCCGCGCGGAAGAATATCCCGTTGCTTTGTCCCGGCCGAGCGAACCTTGAGCAAACGACGGAAGCGCGCGAGCCAAACTTGCGATACCCCTTTCTACAGCATAGAATGCCAGCCGCTTGATTCCTCAACACCCCTTTCGGGGAGGTTTGTTGTGCCTGACAACCTGACACCTGGCGGCACCGGGCAACCCGCTCGGCTTTCTTTCCATTCCGGGATCCCTGTGCGCGAAGATACCGCTTTCAGAGACCGCAAGGGGAACGAGAAATCCGGCATACGCCGCCGCGTCGAGAAAGCGATCGAAAAACTCCAAGAACCGTTATTGAAGTTCCTCGAGCCCGGTGAAGCTGTCCTCTTTGTGGCGGCAGGTCAGGTCATGCCCAGCGCCGTCGAGCGCCTCTTTCTCGGGGCCTACGCGTACTACCTGGCGCCAGCCACTCTGGTGTTGACGGACCGGCGGCTTCTGCACCTATTAGTCACCTGGAATGGCAGGTGGGGAAAGAGCCTGCGCACGGCTCCCTGGAACGACATCGAGAAGGTCAAAGCCCAGGGGTTCCTCTCCTCCAATCTCCGCGTTCGCTACCGCGGTGGCGAAGAGGAAGTGTATTGGCGCATCCGTAGCAGCGACGCCAAGAAGATCCAGCAACTCGCGGAAACCCTGGTCCCGGCTGCTGCCGGAGATGATGCGCCACGCCCGATTCCCATGCGCAACCTCTGTCCGGAGTGCCGGGCCGTGCTTCAGGCAGACGCCTACGAGTGCCCGAATTGCCGCCTGAACTTCAAGGATCCTCAAACCATGCTACGCCGCGCACTCGCGATCCCCGGCGGCGGATTCTTCTACACCGGTCACACGCTGATCGGTGTGCTGCACGCGCTGGTGGATGTCCTTCTCCTTTTCTATCTCGTGATCTCGGTACTGGTCGTAACAGGAGTCATCGGATCGGTGCCGAATGCGGGTAGCGCCTCCCCACCTAGGGCGGCAACCTTGATTCTTGTGTTTGTCATCGCAGCCTTCCTGGTGATTCATAAGTGGATCATGATCCGCATATCGCGACGCTTAGTACGGAACTACCTTCCGGCCTCATAACACCCGTTGCGGACCCGCACGAAGGCCGAGCGGCCGCCAATGCCGAGTGGCGCGCGCCACTCAACAAGCGCCGCGGCGAGCTTCCCTCGGCGTCCAACCACATCGTGACCCGGCTTCTCAAGTGGGCCGGATTGTGTTATTTAATGGACGCGATATTTTCCCCGAGGGTATCGCGCTAGGACCAGACGGCCGAGGTCTTGGAACTCAAACCGACAAGCTTGAGAGTTGGGGGACGGGATCGAGAGACTGTGCGCCTTTTCGTCATTGATCTTCAGGGCTGCCGCTTGAGCACCGTCACGGCAAGCTTGCCATCTTGCAGGGCTTTTCCGGAAGATCTCGTCGGGGTTCTATCCTCGACCGGTCAGAGCCCGCGTACTTCTCGGAACCTTGATTCTTTTTGGGAGGATCGTTAATGCCTTTGAAATTGAAGCCCGCAAATGAATGCCAATTGGATGTTCTGACCTTCGGCGAGTGCATGATTCGCCTGAGCCCGCCGGGACACCAGCGAATCGAACTGACGCCCTATTTCGAAGCTTGGGTGGGAGGCGGCGAGTACAACGTCAGCTACGCGCTCAGCCGGCTGGGGCTGCGGACGTCCTGGATCTCACGTCTTGTCGACAATCCCCTGGGGGCTTTCATCCGCAATCACGCCCGCGCCTCGGGAATGGACATCAGCAAGGTGGTTTGGGTTCCCTATGACGGCGTCGGAAAGGCGGACCGCATCGGCTTGAACTTTACGGAAGTCGGCATTGGCGTGCGCGGCAGCGTAACTATGTATGATCGCGGCCATTCCTCGGCTTCGCATATTCAACCAGGCGATGTGGATTGGAAAGGTATCTTCGGCCGCGGCGTGCGCTGGTTCCACACCGGTGGAATCTGCACCGCTCTGAGCGATTCGAGCGCGGCCGTGGTGAAAGAAGCCATGCAAGCCGCCCACGCCGCCGGAACTATCGTCAGCTATGACCTCAATTTCCGCAGCAAACTCTGGTCGAGCGAAAAAGCCATCGCCGTGACGAAAGACTTGGTTCCCTTCATCGACGTGCTGATCGGTAACGAAGAAGATTTCCAAAAGGTCCTCGGCTTCAAGGTGGAAGGCGTGGACGAAGCGCTCAAGAAGCTCCCCATCGAGGGTTACAAGAAAATGGTGGGGCAGGTCGTAAGCAAGTTCCCCCACATCCAGGCCGTGGGAACGACGTTGCGCGAGGTCGTGAGCGGCCTTATCAATAACTGGTCAGCGATTCTTTATCTCGATGGGAGCTTCTACCAGTCGACGCGTTACGAAGGCCTGGAAATCGAAGACCGCGTGGGCGGCGGGGATGGGTTCTGCAGCGGCACCGTTTACGCCTTGCTGCACGGGATGAGCCCACAGGAAGCCGTCAACATGGGCGCGGCGCACGGCGCGCTGCTGCAATCAACGCGCGGCGACACCAGCATGATTACGCTCGAAGAGGTGACGCACGTCATGAAGGGTGGGTCAGCCCGTATCAAGCGTTAAGTGGAAGTCGGCGCGTTGTCTAGAGAGTAGGGGCGCACGGCCGTGCGCCCTTACCATACCAAGGATGCAAGTTCGGATGGATTGTGGGCCCCTGCACACCGAATGAGTGCCGGTTTGCAGGAAACGTTAGGGAGGCACACTCATGAAAAACCTAGTCGGCATTGCCGCGATAGCCTTCTTGCTTGCCGCATGCGCTTCTGCTGACGCCAAGCATTCCCTCGCATATGAGGACCTCGCGAAGGTGCGGAGGGTTTCCGATCCGCAACTATCGCCAGACGGCAAACAGATTGCCTACGTTGTCGGCGTCGTCGATTTGGCCGCCAACAAGATCGATCGCCACATCTGGCTGGTCCCGAGTGAAGGGGGCCGGGCACGCCAACTGACGCGCGGCGAGGGCTCTGACACGCGCCCACGCTGGTCGCCCGACGGCAAGTCGCTCGCGTTCGTCTCGACGCGCGGCGGGAAGTCTCAGGTTTGGATTATCCCCCTGGACGGCGGAGAAGCGCGGCCGCTCACTTCCCTTGCGACCGAAGCCGACGGTGTTACGTGGGCTGCCCAGGGCGACACGCTGCTCTTCACCTCCCAGGTTTACCCGGACTGCCCGGACGAGGCTTCAAACGACCGGCGCCTGAAAGAGGCCGCCGAGAGCAAGGTCAAGGCCCAGATCATTACAGAACTGCTCTACCGCCATTGGGACTCCTGGCGCGAAGGGCGGTACACGCACCTGTTTGCCGTCACTGGCGCGGGCGGCGCGCCGCGCGACCTGACTCCGGGCGCTTACGACTCACCGACGTTCTCCCTCGGCGGGCCGGATGGCTACGCCGTCTCGCCGGACGGTACGGAGGTCTGCTTCACTTCCAATCACTCCAAAGGTTCAGCGGGCCAGTCGGCCGCCGCCTGGAGCACCAATAACGATCTCTATCTTGTGAACGCCCAGGGCGGCGAGGCTCGCAATATTACCGGCGACAATCCCGGCTCGGACGCCTCCCCTCAGTACTCTCCGAACGGACGCTACATTGCTTACACGTCACAGGCGCGGGACGGTTATGAGTCAGACCTCTTCCGCCTGCGCGTCTACGACCGCGAAACCGGTAAGATTGCCGACCTCACACCAGGCTTCGATCAGTGGGTGTCAAGTTTTGCCTGGGCGCCTGACAACAATTCGATCTACTTCACCGCACCGGACCACGCCCGGCAGCCCGTCTTCAAGACGTCGCTCAATTCACCGAAAGTCGAAAGAGTGCTGGAAGGCTTGAACGACGAACTTAGCGTAAGCCCGGATGGCAACTGGCTGATCCTGACTCGCAGCAGCCTGACGCAACCGGCGGAGGTCTATCGGGTCCCCGTCTCAGGCGGCGTGCCGGCGCAACGTACCCATGAGAACGACGCCTTAGTGGCTGAACTCGATATGAACCCGGTTGAACTCGTAAACACCCCAGGGGCTCACGGCACCCAGATCCAGAACCTGCTGGTCAAGCCGCCGGCCTTCGACGCCGGCAAGAAATACCCCGGCCTCCTGCTGGTCCACGGCGGCCCGCAAAGCGCCTGGGACGATGCTTGGAGCTACCGCTGGAATGCCCAGATGTTCGCCGCGCACGGCTACGTAGTACTCATGACCAATTTTCACGGGTCCACCGGCTACGAACAGAAATTCGTGGAGTCAATCTCCGGTGATTGGGGCGGCGCGCCGTTTCAGGACTTGATGAACGCCACGGACTATCTCGAAAAACTGCCTTATGTTGATTCCAACCGCATCGTCGCGGCGGGCGCTTCCTTCGGCGGCTTCATGATCAATTGGATCGCGGGGCACACGGACAGATTCAAAGCCCTGGTCTCGCACGACGGCGACTTCGACAATCACAGCATGGCGGGCGAGACCGAAGAACTCTGGTTTGATGAGTGGGAATTCAAGGGGCTGCCGTGGGAGAAGGAATCCCTCGCGCTGCGTGAAAAGTGGTCGCCTTCAAACTTCGTCCAGAACGTCAAGACTCCCATGCTGCTCGTCCAAGGCGCCAAAGACTTCCGCGTGCCGGAAGGCCAAGCCATGCAGCTATTCTCGGCCTTGCAACGGCGCGGCGTGCCGTCGAAGCTACTCTACTTCCCCGACGAGGGTCACTGGGTTCTGAAGCCGCAAAACAGCCAACTCTGGTACAGAACGGTGCTGGGGTGGCTGGATGAACATGTGAAGTAGCGTCACGGCTGCCGTTGGACCGGCGGGAGGGATAGCAATCGACGGGGTTCTGAAAGCAGTTGACATCAACGCATAAACGCATCAAGATGCCTCTATGCGTACAACCATCGATTTACCCGAGAGTTTGTATCGAACGCTCAAAGTTCGGGCGGGGATGAGCGGCATTACGTTGAAGCAATTGGTCCAGCAGCTCATCGAGCACGGGATGCGGTCAGGACGGGGAGAGGCCCCCGTAAGGCGGCGCACTCCCCCTCCGGTAATCATCCCCCCTCGAGGAGTGTCCATTCCCGCCATGTCACGCGAGGAAATCAGACGGATCGAAGAAGAGGAAGACGAGGCGAAATATGCGGGACTTGCTTGATGCAAGCGTATGGCTTCCATTAAGCGCCCCGGAACACGTCTATCACCTTCGGGCGAGGCGTTACTGGGATGAAGAGTCCGCAGACGAATTGTTTTTTTGCCGCGTGACCGCTCTCGCACTCTTACGACATCTAACCAGCGCCAAGATGCTCGGCAATGCAGCCTTGGATGGCGGTGCGGCTTGGCGGGCGCTGGAAACTTGGCTGGCCGTCCCGCAAATTACGTTACTCAACGAACCGCCGGGCTTGGATGAATTATTGGCTCAATGGGCGGGGGAACTTGACTTGCGTACCGGGCGCTGGACCGACGCCTACCTCGCTGCCTTCGCGGTAGCAAGTGGCTGCCGGCTAGTCGCCTTTAACGGCGATTTCCATAGTTACCCGGGGGTCGAATTCCTCCATTTGACGGCATGAGGCGTGGGGCAAGCCTGTTCCTTCGCACTTTTCCACATGCGCCGACGAAGAACCGCAGACCATAGGCAAGTAGGCCCACACTTGCCGGCTGCTACCTGTCAGCCCAAGAGGTTCCGATGACCCGCGACGAAACCATCCGCAAAAAGCAGGCATACCTCTTCAACTGCATTACAACCTACTTCCAAGACCCGCTGGTGATTGATCATGCCAAGGGGCAGTACGTGTGGGACAGCGAGGGCAAGCGCTACCTTGACTTCCTGGGTGGCATCGTGACGATCAGCGTGGGGCACTCGAACCCGAAGGTCACCGAGCAGATCAAGGCGCAGATTGACAAGGCACAGCACACATCCACGCTTTTCATCACCGAGGCCCTGGTGAACCTGGCCGAGAAAGTCGCCTCAATTGCTCCAGGCAAACTCCAGAAGTGCTACTTCACGAACAGCGGCACCGAGGCCAATGAAGTCGCCGTCCTCACAGCGCGCATGTACACGGGCAACTACGAACTGCTGGCGCTGCGGCACGGCTACAGCGGGCACTCGCAGCTCGCCAAGTCGCTTACCGGCATTCATTCCTACCGCAAGGCAGGCGTGATTCCGTACGGGATCGTACATGCTCCGGGACCGTACTGCTATCGCTGCCCGTACGGCCTCACTTATCCTAGCTGCGAATTGCACTGTGCAAAGGATATCGACGAAGTCATCAAGACCTCCACCAGCGGCCAGATTGCCGGCATGCTAGTTGAGACGATTCAGGGGCTGGGCGGATTCATCGTGCCGCCGCCCGGCTATTTCAAGATTGTGGCCAACACTGTCCGCAACTATGGTGGGCTGTTCATTGCCGACGAAGTACAGACGGCTTGGGGGCGCACGGGCAAGAAGTGGTGGGGCATCGAGCACTGGGAAGTTGAACCCGACATCATCACCAGCGCCAAGAGCATGGCGAACGGCGTGCCCATCGGGCTCACGCTCGCGCGCCCAGAGGTTGCCGACGCTTACAAGGGCTCCACGATTTCCACCTTCGGCGGCAACCCCGTAACTTGCGTGGCCGCAAAGGCAACGATTGACCTGATCGCAGCAGATCACCTGATGGACAACGCGGAGACCGTCGGCCTATACTTCCGCACCGGCCTGGAGGCGCTCAAGGAAAAGCACTCCATCATCGGTGACGTCCGCGGCATGGGCCTGATGCAGGCGATTGAACTCGTCAAAGATCGCAGGACCAAAGAACCCGCGCCTGACCTTACCAATCAACTCCTGGAGAGAGCGCGAACCGCGGGCCTGCTGGTCGGTAAAGGCGGACTCTATGCCAATGTCGTGCGGATGTCGCCGCCGCTGAATATTACCAAGGCAGATGTTGACCAGGCCCTGAAGATGCTCGACAAAAGTCTAGGGGAAACAAAATAGGAAAAGGATGGTTCCATGTCCGGTATCCCGGTTCTTCATGTAGAAGCAGATTGCATCGCGCGCGCTTGGGAAGAGTCGCTGATCCAACTTCATCGGAACGGATGCAACCTCAAGACGCAGTACGACAAACCTGACGACCCGCCCAGTAAAGACGCTACGATGGTCATCACCATCGCGGAGCCGCTCAAGGAGCCGATGATCCACCGTGATTTTCCCGGCGGGCCCGAGGACCTTCAGGAATACGTAATGGAAGTACTGGACGGAATCAAAGACCACCTGGTTCGCGACCGGCGCGATCCCAACGACACGCGCTGGGAGTACACCTACCACCAGCGCCTGTTCGGTTACGCCGTTCCCACGCTCGCGCCCCTCGATCAGGTCGAGACCATCTGCCGCAAGCTTGCGGAAACACCTTACACGCGGCGCGCACAGGCGATCACGTGGAAGGTTTGGGAGGACAACGACTGCTACGACCCGGCATGTCTGCAAAGCATCTGGTGCCGGATCACCGAAGAAGGAGGCTCGCCCGTTCTGAGCATGAACGTGCGTTTCCGGTCAAACGACGCTTACAAAGCAGCCTTCATGAACATCTTTGCGCTGGTCGCAATGCAGAAACGGATCGCGGCGCGGGTCTCGGAGTTGTCCGGCCGGCCGGTCAGCCTCGGCCGCTACTGCCACATGGCCGACAGCTATCACCTCTACGGGTCGTACTTCCACGAGTTCGAAGCGCGATTCCTGGGCGCCCTGGCCAAGCGCAGCTTCGAGCAACGCACGCTGCGTTATGCCGATCTCAAGAGCCAGATGGAGGAAGCCCGGCCGGCGATTCTGGAGAAGGCTCAAAAGATGAGCCGGTGAGAGGAGGCGCGCGTTACTTCTTCTGCACTGGGGCGCCAGACGGCTTCGCGGCCGCCTTAGTCGTGTCCGCCGCTTTCGATTCCTGTTTTGCTGGCGGTTCCGCCGTAGCCGCCGCGTGGCGCCCGTGTCGCGTGCCTTTGAATACCGGAGCGATATTCTTCATCGGTGTCGCGTGCTCCTGCCTGTCTTTCAACGCTGCCCCCAAGGAAGTTTGGCACGCAGCCAGATTTGTCTGAGCTGCGAACATCAGTCCGTCCTGGTTTTTCAGCAAGAAGAGCAGATAGGGCTGCAGGGACTGTTGCAGATCAAATAGCTGATTGCCCGCCTGGCTGTATTGCGCACCGAAGCTCGCGTTCTCATATTGCGTGACGCTGGTTGCCACCCCGTTGAGGCGCGGCAGGACGGCGCTGATCGCCACGTAGGTCTGGAATCCCAAGTACAAACTGTCAGGCCGGGCGTCAAACTGAACGCGCCACTCCTCTTCCGCCGCCAGCGACTTCTGCAGGCTCTCCATGGTCTGCGCGTATGACTTGCGCGCTGTTTCCGGCATCTTCCAGCGGTCGGCGTGCACCTGACCCAGCAGGTCATTAATGCGAAACTGGGCCAGCCAGACTTTGTGGAGCAACTCTTTCACCTGTGCAGGCTCCATGAAGCCGGGCGTGCTCGGTGCGGTGGCAGGTGGTGCGGTCTGCGGCGAACCAACGGTCTCGGTCGGAATCTCCTCCGTCGCGGGAGTCGTAGCAGGCGGGGGCAACGGTGGTTTCGGAGCCGCTGCCTGTCCCCAAAGCATTGTCGTCCCGACTGCCATCAGCAGGGGTAAAGCGTAAATTTTCATCGAGGACCTCACTTCAACCTTAGAGGAGAGTAACCAGAAGAAGGATGGCGGGGTCTCAGCTTGACTCCCCCAAAAGTGTCGGGGGAAAATACTGGGCGATTCACTTCGATTCCCGAACTCGACTCTCCTGCACGAAACCGCCCGCGACTTCGCCACCCTGTCGTGCGGTTTCCCGGCGCAAGACACCTAATCCGTAACTTCCTGAACTTCTACGCCGAACTTGAAGTGCGGCCGCGGGACTCCCCGTCCCCACCGGTTCACAGCCCAGCGAGCTTGGAGGAACTTGAGCTCAGGGCGTTGGCGCAAGTCCAGCGCCGCGGGCGTCACGCCACAATAGAACTTCTGCGGAAACCAAAAGAGCCCCTGGTTCCCCCAGTTCTGTCCGTCCGCGGAACCCCAAATGGAAATATGCAGCGACTCCTGCTCGATCGCCTCTTCAACCCGCAAGACTAGCAAGAGCGTCTTGGCGGCCAGAGACCCAAGCTCCAAGGGAACGCTTTGGCCGTCGGTTTCAACCACGCTTTCGCGAGGAACAAGATAATGGGTCTCGAAACTTCCTGTGCTAGGGTCGCTCATCGCCACGTTGACATCAATCCGATTGAGAAATGCCATCGTAGCATAAGCGTTTCCCAAATATAAAGCCCCTGCACGCCGCGGCTGTACCTCCCTAATCCCTCGGTAGCGGAGAGGACGCAGCCACGACAAGTGCCGTCCGCCTTTGTAGCGCGGTCATGTTTCTCAATGTCCGCGGTTTTGCGTCCGTCAGGAGACGGTTGACCTGCCCATCGCTTCTCCGGCCTCCTGACCTCTGGCTTCTGCCTTGGGCGATGGAGCACGCGAAGCAGTCTCACACAGAGATCACAGAGGCGGGGCACAGAGAACGCGGAGACGTTCTCGCGACCCTCTCTGTGGCTTCTGTGATTCCAGGCCGCGGCGCCGCCCATGTTGATCGGCTCCGTGCCCTCTGTGTGAAACATCTTTTCACCCGCCTAAGCGAGCGCCTCTGGAGCACGCAGGCGCGGGTTCAAAACCCGGAGGCAACGCGGAATTCCCAAGCGAGGGACAGGACGCCTGCCGCTCATGCCTTTAGGGTACACATTATTAGTCTTGACATATTTACCATAATGATATACGCTGGGCGAGTTTTCCCGGAGCGTGGCGGGCGCGCCGCTCAGGCCACGCCGCCGCGACCCTACGATGTTTATGAAACGCGGGCACTTACGACCATTTCGGGCAAGATTACTGAGCGTTAAGCTGTTGAAAGTACAAGGGATATTTTTCGGCGACTCTCGTGGCCGCGAAAAAAAACATTCGGTAACTCCTACGATGTTGATGAAAAGAAGCGACTTAAAAAGCGACATGTTGGCAATAGCTACGATGTTGATGAAAAATAAGGAACTTACGCACCGCACCCTACGATGTTGCTGAAAAAATGGCAGTTACCGTCCGCCGCACTCTCGCGAAAAACGCCCCTTTGCCGTCGTTCCCGCGTAGGCGGGCACCCCATTGCCGGAAACGGGCCCCCCGCTCTCGTGGGGGCGACAGGAAATGGAGTTTTGTCTCGTTCGGCGGGCCCGAGACCCAGGGGGCACTCGGGATGACAGCGCAACTACACTTCTTCCGCAGCCGCTTCACCGCGCCACGTCCACTTCGTGTTGACATGAATGATAGACTACTAACCCGTTACTGGATTTGTCTACGTACTAGAAGTTACCCGGAATCACGCTGCTCAAGACGTGCCTTTGGCTAGGCGGTACAAAAGCCATGGGGGCAGGTCTCCAACGAATTACCGCCTGACGTTAACCCCGCAGACACTCTGCAAAGGACGAGAGGTTTGGGCTCGTCCTTCACGACCGAGGAGGTCAAGATGTTCACATTCGTGTCGAAGCTCTCCTGCCGACGAATCCTATTCCGGGCTCTCCTCATCGCCATCATGGGTATGCTGCCCGCCGGACTTCTGGCGCAGGCTTACTTCGGGACTGTAGGTGGCTTAGTAACAGACCCCACGGGGGCCGTCGTGCAAGGCGCGAAGATCGTTCTGACGGACCTGCAAAAGGGATACAAGTTTAATGCCGCAACCGATGTCAGCGGCCGCTATTTGTTCCGCTCTATTCCACCCGGCCTGTATTCGGTATCAGCCGAAATGTCAGGCTTTGAAAAGACGGTTCGCACCGACCTCAGATTGGATATCAATGAGAATGCGACTGCGAACCTGACCTTGAAGATTGCCACGTCCAAACAGACCGTCGAAGTCCAGGCCCAGGCGCAGAGCATCGCCACAAAGGATGCCGCAACCGGACAAGTCATCAACCGCAAGTTCATCAACGACCTGCCCTTGATCGACCGCTACGTGATGGACCTGGCGTACCTGACGCCCGGGGTCACCGAAATGGATGACCAGTGCAAAACCTGCGGCGGCACCAACTTCGTCTCCAACGGTAGCCGCGGCGCTACGGCGGACATCCTGATGGATGGCGCTTCGATCACGAACTTCGAACCTAACGGGGGCGTCACAGAAGCCACCTATATGCCTTCTCCGGAGGCTGTGGAGGAATTCAAAATCGAGCAATCGAACTTCAGCGCCGAGTACGGGTTCTCGGGCGGCTCGATCATTAACATGGTCACGCGGTCTGGCACCAACGCCTACCACGGCAGCGCGTACGATTTTCTTCGCAACCAAGCCCTCGACGCGAACAATTGGTTCAACAATCTTTGGGGGAATTCCAAGACGGCCATGCAACGCAACGACTACGGAGGCACGGTCGGCGGGCCCATCATCAAAAACAAGACGTTCTTCTTCTTTGACTATGAGGGCACACGCTCCAACTCGATGGGCACGTATGAAGCGGGTTTTCCCAGTGCAGTCGAGCGGAACGGCGACTTTGGCGAGGTCTGCACCGGGCTGGGCGGAACGTTTGACGAAAACGGCCAGTGCACGGTGGCAGCGGGGCAAATTTGGGACCCCTACACCGGCACCTACGATCCCAGTGTCGGCGGGGCCGTGCGGAGCACCTTCATCCCCTACAATAACCTCGCCACCTATACCAGCCCGGGAAATGCCAATTTGAACGGCACCGGGTACCAATTGTCGAGCACGGCCGGTAACTTGATTGATCCGGTCGCCCAGAAGATGATGAACTTCTTCCCGCTCCCCAACATGAGCGCCTCGGCGGCTACCCTTTACAGAAACTGGTCTACGGCAGGTGCCTACCACGGTTACAACGACCAGTTCGACCTCAAGATCGATCACAGCTTCAGCGCCAAGAACATGATCAGTGCGAAGTATTCCCGCAATTGGAACCACGGAAAGGCGCACAACTGTTTCGATAACTTCACGGATCCATGCCAAGGCGGGCCAAACACCAGCACGGCGAATGCGTTTACAATCAATGACACGTACACCTTGAGTCCCACCTTGTTGCTGAACACCACCTTGGGAATTACGCGCGGCGCCATGACCATCGACGCTTACAACAGCAGCAGCGGGGTTTCCGATCCTCTCAGCGAACTGGGCTTTCCGTCCTATCTGCAATCGAACGGATTCAACGGCGTTCCCGCCATTTTCATTGGGGGCGGCTATTACTCAGCGAGCTCTACGTCTATCGGAGACGATCCCTGGGGCAACTACCGGCAGGGGAAACTCACCGGACAGCTCGGCGCGACACTCAGCATGGTGAAAGGAGCTCATGAGGTGAAGATCGGGTTTGAGGGCCGCGTGCACCAGCAAAACTACATCCAGACCAACGCTCCCTTGGGCCAATTCGGCTTCGATGAGCATGGCTCCGGCCAGTGTCCGAACGATGTCGAGACCTGCGGCGGCGATGCCATGGCAAGTTTCCTGATGGGGCAGATGAACGGCGACACGTACTACGAAATCCAGATGCGCCCCGCCACGGAGAACTACCAGTACGCGATGTTCGTCCAGGACAACTGGAAGGTCCGCCCGCGGCTGAGCCTGAACATCGGCTTCCGCTATGACCTGTCGCTGCCCAGAACCGATCGCTACAACCACCAGAACTGGATCGATCTGAACGCGGAATCACCTCTTTCCGGCGAAACGTCTTTGGGAACCCTGTACGGTGGCGACGTTTTTGCCTCCGCCAAGCAGCGTTCGATCGTCAACAAGGACTGGAAAGACCTCCAGCCGCGTTTCGGCTTCGCCTACCAGTTCCGGCCGACCACGGTGGTGCGTGGCGGGTATGGAATTTACTATTCCCAGACGCGCTCCGGCGCTACGGGTGTAGCTCCGTACGGTGCAGACGGATACAACGTGAGCACCTCGCCCATCCTCACTTACAACAAGGACGGGGCAACACCCTACCTGCACCTGAGCAATCCCTATCCCTTTGGACTGGTGCAACCGGTGGGGAGTTCCCTGGGTCTCGCAACCAACCTGGGATTTGGCATCAGCGGCCCGCTCCGCAACGTCACGGCTACACCTCAGATCCAGAGTTGGAGCTTGGGTGTCGAACACCAGTTGCCCTGGCACACCCTGATCGACGTGGAATACATTGGGAAAAAAGGCACTCACCTCTATTACGGTGGCGCCAACTCACCCGACCACTTAGGGCCTCAGATCGAAAAGTACACTTCGGACCAGATTGAAGGTCTCAACACCCTGGTGGACAATCCCTTCTACGGGATCATTACGGATCCCAACAGTGGTCTTGCCTACTCGCAAGTTTGGGAAGGCCAACTGGAACTGCCCTACCCGCAGTTCACTGGAATAGGAACAGAAGTACCACCCGTAGCCAATTCCATTTACAACGCTCTGCAAATTCGAGCGGAAAAGCGCTACTCGAACGGTTTGCAGTTCCTGGTCTCCTACACCTGGTCGAAGTCGATCGACGACGCCTCGGTTGACGACGACAACGTAACCTGGCTGGGTAGTTTCTTGAGCCTCCAGAATCCCAACAATCTCAAGGCGGAGAGAAGCCTCTCAACCTTTGACATCCCGTCGGTGCTGCAATTCACCTATGTCTACGACCTGCCGGTGGGAAAGGGAAAAGCGTTCTTAAACAAGATGCCGCCTGTCCTGGAGGCCATCGTAGGTGGCTGGAAAACCAACGGGGTTTGGCGCATCTCCGGCGGGCGGCCCCTAGCGATGAGCACCTATGACGGAACTGCATTGCCCACTTACGGCGGCCAAAGGCCCAACATCGTCGGCACGCCCAAACGCAACTACGGCAAGGACTGGTACAACAATTACTTCACTGACCCCAACGTCTTTCAGTTGCCTGAGATGTATACGCTCGGAGACGCTCCCCGAACCATCGGCGGCATCCGAACTCCGCTGGCCTTCAACGCGGACCTCTCCATGGAGAAGGATTTCTCCCTCGAAAGGCTCCGCCACGACATGCAATTGGAGTTTCGCCTGGAGGCACGCAACGCTCTCAACCACCCCGTCTTCGGGACACCCGACACATCGGTTGACGACCCTAGCTTCGGGACAATCGGCTACACATCCAACGGACCCCGAGAAATGCAGGTGGGCATGAAGATCCTCTTCTAGCCTTCAGCACGTGTCGAAACTTGGGCTGCCATCCTGCACCCTCGGATGGCAGCCCTTTTCTTTTGGACACGCCACTCTCTCTTGGATCAAACCTTGCCTTTTCTCGCCCGGACCGCATAAACTCACGGATTCCGAGGTTACACATGCGCTTGTTCATTCGAATCGCCTTTGCCCTGCTCCTTGCGGCCGCGCCCGTGGCCGGAGCCACCGTTTCCACGCTCTCGCTGGATGGCGACTGGCACTTTCTCGCGGACCCGCGGGGAACGCTCGGCGTCGGGCAACTCGATTCCGCGGCGGACGTGCGGCCCACGCGTGTGCCCTCGTCATGGCAGTCCCAGTTTTCGGACCTGCGTGACTACGCCGGGGTGGCCTGGTACTGGCGAGCGATCAGCGTGCCGGCGCCTACGACGGGTCAAGTGGCGCTTCTGCGCTTCGGCGCGGTCGATTACCAAGCAGAGATTTTTGTGAACGGCCAGAAGGCCGGTTCGCACGAGGGCGGCTATCTGCCTTTTGAAATCGACGTCACTTCCCTGCTCCATGCCGGTGAAAACCAAGTTGCCGTCCGCGTGACCGATCCCGGAGAGAAATCGAATGGAACCGAGGGCTTCAGCTACGCGGAGATTCCGCACGGCAAGCAGAACTGGTACATCCAAACCAGTGGTCTGTGGCAAAGCGTGGCGCTCGACCTGCGACCGGCAGTCCGCCTCGGCAGCGTTCACGTCACACCAACCCTGGACGGAACCTTTGCGATTGACGCTTCCGTGATCCGCGCCGGGTCCGGCGACTCCGTACGCGCCAATGCCGAAATCCGCAACCCTGAAGGCAAAGTCGTGTGGCAAAGCGCAACCGACGTACCCGCCAATGCAACTCACGCCAAGTTCGCCGACCGCATCCAGGCACCGGCGCTTTGGAGCCCCCGCAGTCCCAGCCTTTATGAGCTACGCGTCGCGCTCAGCTCGGGCGACTCCGCCACGTGCCGGTTCGGATTTCGCAGTTTCACCACGCGTGAGGGGAAGTTCTATCTGAACGGCGAGCCCTTTTACTTGCGTGGAGCGTTGGATCAGGATTTCTACCCTGACACTGTCTACACGCCGCCTTCACTCGACTACCTTCGCGACGAAATGCGCAAGGCCAAGGCGCTGGGATTGAACCTCCTGCGTTGTCACATCAAGGTGCCCGACCCGCGCTACCTCGAAGCAGCGGACGAAGTCGGACTGCTCATCTGGTATGAGATTCCAAACTGGGACAAGCTCACGACTAACTCCGAGCGCCGCGCCGCGGAAACCCTGCACGGCATGGTCGAGCGGGACTGTAACCACCCCGCCATCGTGATCGTGAGCATCATCAACGAGAGCTGGGGCGCGGACCTGAAGGACGCTGCCGGCCGCGCCTGGCTGAAGGCTGCGTATCAGGAAGCCAAAGGCATCGCGCCTTGGCTGGTCGTGGATAACAGCGCCTGCTGCGAGAACTTCCATATGGTCACCGACATCGCAGACTTCCACCAGTACGCGGCTGTTCCCGACCACGGAGCGAACTTTGCGCGCCTCGTCGACGACCAGGCGCAGCGCCCCGGCTGGCTCTTCAGTCCTTATGGCGATGCCGCACCCAAGGGCGACGAGCCGCTGGTCCTCTCCGAATTCGGCAATTGGGGACTGCCCCACCTGCCTCAGGAAACGCCATGGTGGTTCAACCGCCAGTTCGGCGACGATGAGATTACCAAGCCCGAAGGAGTGGCAGAGCGATTTACTTCCTACCAGTACAATGAGCTCTTTCCCGACTTCAACGCGCTGGCCGACGCCACCCAGCGGCACGAATTCATGTCGCTAAAGCACGAAATCGCAGCGCTGCGGGCGAACTCCGGAATCCAGGGTTACGTCATCACGGAGTTTACTGACGTCAACTGGGAGGCCAATGGGCTGCTCGACCTCTGGCGCCATCCCAAAGTATTTGGGGAAGCACTGGCCCGTTTGCAACAGGATGACCTGCTTATCCTCCGCAACTCAAAGGCGAACTATGCCCCGGGCGAAACGGCCCAGGCGAACATCTACGTTTCGCATTACGGCCCTGGCGATCTCAGCGGTGCCAGCATCCATTGGAAAGTCGAGGGAGCCGGCGTGGAGGGAGACGTGCCGGTCTCTATCGTCGCCGCCGCGGGCGCTGCCAAAGCGGGTTCGGTGCAGTTCACTGTTCCACCCAGCTCGACCCCGGTGAAACGGACACTCCGGGCCACTCTGACGTCTGGCGGGAAGATCATTTCAGAGGATTCCCTGAATCTCTACTTCTACCCTCCCAAACATCCCGACCTGCCGCCGCCGGTCTCTTTCTACGACCCGGCAGGGCGCCTGCGCCGCTTGATGAACGAGATGCGTGCGCGCAACTACCTCGAGCCCACCGGCCACGAGACCTTCCCGATCCTCGTCACCTCCACTTTTGACGACAAAGTGAAAGCCAAGCTGCGGGCGGGAGGCACAGTCGTTCTGCTTCCCTCCGACGCCTTGGCGCTTGCTCCGGGGCTCGAAGTCGTCCCCCGCGCCGACAGCACGTTCAGCGGCGACTGGATTTCCAACTTCCTCTGGGTGCGAAAGGAGCACGCCCCCTTCACCGGAATCGGATTCGACACGCTGCCCGGCTTCGAGACCCAGACCGCCACGCCGTCTGCCGTGGTCAAAGGAATCCCCCCGCAGAATTTCGACGACGTCCTGGCAGGTATGTTCTACGGATGGCTGCGGCCCAATGTGGGTGTGCTAGTGCAAGCCCGCGCGGGCAAAGGCAAGCTGATCATCTGCACCTTTTCGCTCGCGACCACTTACAACTCCGACCCGTACGCGACTTATTTGTTGGATGCCTTGATGACTTACGCGGTCTCAAATTGCTCGCCACACTTCGAGATACCCCTGTAATTCCGATCAACGCGCCGTCAACTTCTCCAATCGGTGCAGGGCCTCGTCGAGGGTAGCTTCTTTCTTGCAAAAGGAAAAACGAACCTGCTGGGCGCCCCGCGCGGGATCACGGTAAAAGCTGCTGCCGGGCACAACAGCAACGCCCACGTCGCGCGCGAGATGGTGAGCGAATTCGACGTCGTTCGGGAAGCCAAAGGCGGAGATGTCCGTCATGATGTAATAGGCACCGTGAGGGCAGTAACAGCGGAACCCTGCATCTTCAAGCCCCGCCAGCATGCGGTCGCGCCGCTGTCGATAGGTTTCGCACAAGTCCCGATAATACGTTTCGGGAAAGCGCAGCGCTGCGGCCCCGGCAGCTTGCAGAGGCGCGGCGGCACCCACCGTCAAGAAATCGTGCATCTTGCGGATCGCGTTCGTGACTTCCGCGGGAGCGATCGCGTATCCCACCCGCCAGCCCGTGACGCTGTACGTCTTCGAGAGAGCATTGATCGTGATGGTCCGCTCGCGCATGCCGGGCACAGTCGCTAGCGGCGTGTGACGGAAGCCGTCGTACACAAGATACTGGTAGATTTCATCGGTGAGCGCATAGGCTCCGACGCGCCGGCACTCCGCGGCGATCAGTTCCAGTTCCGCCCGGGTAAAGACCTTCCCCGTGGGGTTGTTCGGCGTGTTCAGGATCACCGCCCGGGTGTGGTCGGTGAAGGCCGCAGAGAGTTCGGCGGGGTCAAAGGTCCAATCCGGCGGCCGCAGCTCGACATAGCGAGGGACCGCGCCGCAGATGATGGCGTCGGGCCCATAGTTCTCATAGAATGGTTCGAAGACAACAATCTCGTCTCCGGGATCGACGACCGCCAGGAGTGAGGCGATCATCGTTTCCGTCGCGCCGCAGCAAACGGTGACCTCCGTCTCAGGATCAACTGCCAGCCCCGTGTCGTGCCGGAAGCGCTGCGCAATAGCTTGCCGGAAGTCCTGCGCGCCCCAGGTGATCGCATATTGATTGACATCAGCCTGGATCGCGCACACTGCGGCTTCCTTAATCCCCTCGGGAGCGGAAAAGTCCGGGAAGCCTTGAGCAAGGTTGATTGCGCCATGCTGCAGAGCCAAGCGCGTCATCTCGCGGATGACCGACTCCGTAAACTGCTGAGCTTTGTGGGAAATGGCCGACCGGCGTGCACCACGCCTCGGCGGGGCGAGTCCCGAACTCTCGCGCATGGCATTTACCTCAGGGTGTGGCAGTGTGGCGCCGCTTGGTAGCCGGAGTCTTGCCGGTTTGACCTTTTGCTGCGGGGCGTGCTGGCGTGCTGCCTCGTGAACCCGTGCATGCCGCGAAACGGGCAGACCCTGCGTTCAGTTCCCGATAGACTTGCGCGTCGCGTAGCACGGCTTCGACGTAGACGCGTGTGGCAGGGATAGGGATACTCTCCAGGAAGGTCGCCGAGTCTGGGAAGCTGTACTTGCCTGTCCAGTCGCGCACGCGAAAGTCGCCCGCGTGATAGGCCGCCACGGCAAGCTCGGGCCAGCCATCAAACATCTTCATTAAGCCCTTTAGAAATGAACACCCAACACGCACATTATAGGATGGTTCATACAGTCTTCTGCCAGCGCTTCGCAGACTCGCCGGGCGATGGCTGCGCGCCGCAGTCTCGGGCAGAACCTGCATCAGTCCGCGGGCGTCGGCGGAGGACAGCGCATGGGGATTGAACGACGATTCCTGCCGGATGATCCCCAGCACCAACCCCAGATCCAGGCGGTTAACTCGAGCCTGCCGTTGGATGAGCTTCTTGTAGGCCTGCGGGTAGAGAATGTCCCAGAGATCCTTGGGCAATTCGGAGAAGGCCAATTGGGGATAGGCCGGAGCAGCACGCACTGCGTCAAACAAGGCGTCGCTGGTTTCCCCTTGCTGTGCCTGCATGTGAGCGAGCAACAAACGGAGTTCCGCCGCCGGTCCTTCGGCGATCGCCGCCTTCACGTACCCCGATGCGAGATCATTCAAGACAAGGGTGCGAAGAATCGCCGCCGGCCGGGCCGCCTCGCTGGGAGTGGCGGTGGGACAGGCGAAACCAGGTGCGGGTGTAGTCGAAGGCAACGCGGCTCCCAATTTTGCCGCTAGAGAAGCGGCGGCGTCATCGTCCGCTGCGCGGTCTTTCCCGTTACGCAGAGGCGACAGCCGCGTAAGAGCCTGCTGAGCGTAGTAGCTGTGGACAAACCGCTTGCGCACCAAGTCATACAAAGCGCGGGCCTCGGCCGGCGCGCCTTGCTCCTCCTTCACCCGCCCCAGCCAATAGACGATGGCCGCGGCCCGCGGTGAGTCAGGAAAGCGCGTGAGGTAATTCTGCATAGCCTCGGGAGCTTTAGGATCGCGCAGAAGGTAATAGCACCAAGCCAAGCGCCACCCGTCGTCGCGAACATGGCTGCTCTGTGGGAACAATTCCAGCAGGCGCTGATAAGCGTTGGCGGCTTGCTGCCAATCAAGTTGGCGGTAATAGAACATCCCCGCGGACGATAGCGCGTCAGCATAGGCTGGCTGGGCGGGGCCGAGCGTTTCCAGTTGCGCCAGATCCTGGCTGATGCCAGCCGCATCGGCTTGCTGGACATGCAACTGGACGAGCAACGCCAAGCGCCGCGCCTCCAGATCGGGCGCGGCATAGTGGGTGAACAGGGCTTCCGCCGCGTCGGCGGTGCGACGCAGGCGCAGCAGGCAACGAGCTTGCCCCATCTGCCACTGGGGCGCCAAGGTACTGGCGGAACCGCTCTTCAGCAGACCTGCAAACTCCTTCAGTGCGTCCTCATAGCGGCCGGCACGAAAGAGGAGTTCCGCGCGCGACGTCTGCAACTCTTCCGATGGCGCGGGATAGGCCGGACCAAGCTCACCGCGCATTGCCTCCAACTGCTCCGAGGCAACCTTGGCTTGCGGCGAGGTCGGAAAACCAAAATAGACCTCCTGGAAAGCGCGCACAGCTTCGAGCGTGCGGTTAGCTTGCTTGTAAGCCTGTGCCAGCAGCAACGCCAGCGGCGGCCGTTTGCGCACCTCGGCGACGGCGTTCAAAGCTTCCAGCGCATCCGGCGGCATCTGGGATTCCAGCAGCGCATTGGCACCAAGCTCCAGCGCCTGCCAGCGCATGTAGCTATTGGGGAAACGCGTCCCGAAGTCCTTCAACGTCTCCGCCGCCTCTGCACTTTGACCCAGCCGGCTCGCGGCCGACGCTTTGTAGAAGACGGCATAATCCGCCAAGGGGAAGCCCGTAGCGGCGGCCCGCTCAAGATCTTCAACCGCTTCGGTGAATTGGTCGTTCTCGTATTCCTGATAGCCAACGAGGAAGTATGCCCAGCCGCGCCATTCAGGATTCTTTGTGGACTGCGCGTAGGCACGAATCGCCGGCCACGTCCCCCGCTTGCCTGCGCGCGCTGCGAGTTGCGCTAGAGGGGCCGGCACGATTTGTGCCGACACCGGAGGCGCCGCGACCGCCACGGTCCACGCCACTACACACAGCAACTGGCAACACAATTTGCGAAGAACTTTCACGCCGCAGGTCCTGGATATTCAGGTCCGAGGAGGGAAGGGTCATTCGCGGCCAGGATTCTCACCAACTCGTCGTGAAAGTGATCAAAGCCTTTGCTCAAGACCTTACCAAAGCGCTTATCAAAGGTTTGCCGGCTGCGGTCGATGTCACTCTTTAGCCGCACGTACAGGTCTTTATTGCGCCGGCCGTCTGCCACCTTCACTTTGTTGTAAAGCTCAATCTCCGACACCAGCAGCTTCGCAAACCGCTTGGCGTCTTTGTGAAGCTTCTGCTCCTCTTCGCTGAGTTCCGCGAGGTCGAATTCGGATGGCTGGAAAACGGGAGCCGCTTCTTGCCGAATCGGCCAATCGCCAATCGCAGGAGCGGCACCCTCACTCGCCGGCGCCTCCGCAGCGCCCGGACCTGTGACTGTCTCCAACACGAGGTTGGTCTCCCCTGCCGCCTCCACCCCACCCTCAGGAGGAGCCGTAAGCGGTTCGGCAGTCACAATCTCGGACTCAGCCTTTGGAAGCTCCGGAGCCTCCGCCGCAACCACCGTTTCCTCGGACACTTCCTCCGCCACTTCGTCGATTCCCGGCAAGCGTTCTTCACGGGCGCCCACATCCTCACTAAGGGCCATGAGGCGGTCGAGCTGCGCACCGGCGAATTCGGAGAAGATCTTCAGGGCGTTGATCGGCAACGGCTCGCCCTTCCCGCCGGGGTCGGCATAAAGGATCGCCGTCACTGCGCCCGCTGAGCGAATGGGAAGCAGCAAAACGGGGTCCTCAGCGACAGGCTTGAGTTTTTCCAAGAGATTGCGGTTCTTCCGCAGGGCCTGCACATTGGTATCGACGTGGCCCGCGATCTCACACACCTGCCGGAAAGGATTCCCCTGGTTAAGCGGGACAATCAGGGATCGAATCGCCTGTTCCGTAAGTTCCGGCCCGAAGCCGCGCGCGGCCGCACCCCAAGCGGCTTTGCCGCGAACGTCGAAGACCGCGGCGCGCACGCCCCACTGCGCGGCTTCGTCTGTGAGAACCTGCAAGACCTGCTCCGGCAGGGTGCACGTCATCAGGTTGCGGACCGCATTCAGAACGTTCTCAAGCACCGCTTCCGGCGTAATCCGCGGGAGGGAAGCTTCGGCTTGCGCGAGAGCGTCCCATTGCCGCTCCGCCGCTTGGGCTGTCTGCTCCTGGCGCCGCCGTAGTTCCGCCACACTCGCGGAGAGCGTATCGAGATGCTCAGCTTGCGAGCGAAGCTCTTGCGCCATGCGTTCACGAGCCTCGCGAATCGCGTCTGCCAGCAAGTTGGGTTCCGCCAATCCGACACCTCAGACAGGAAAGTCTATGCCTATTATGAACAAGCACCGGCACGTGTGCAAGGCTCGCGTCAAGACAAGACAGGAGTTTGGATACGAATCGTGACCCAGTTATTCGGCGTTCGCCGGGCCGATCTGCAAGCGCGAAAGTCTCGGCGTGCATCCTTGCAGGTGCTTTTCGACACACGCGAGATTCGCCGCAAAGAGCGGATCATTATTGTTCAACTGTCGCACCGCCCGAAGTTCCGCGGCAGCCTGTGAGAACCGGTTGGTGCGGGCCAACGCGACGGCGAGCGCATTGTGAACGTACGCGTCCGAAGGCATTAACCGGGCAGCGGCGCGCAGGTGCCCCGCAGCTTCCTCAGCCCGCGCCTTGTCGAGGAGTGCGCGCCCCAGATAGTAGTGAGCGTCCGGATCGTCAGGCTTCATCTGCAACGCCCGGCGGAACTGCGCAATAGCCCCATCCCGCTTGCCGCCAAGAAGCAACGCCAACCCCAGGTTGAACTGAGCAAGCGGGTCACTCGGATCAAGCCGAACCGCTTCGCGGAGCCGCTCGGCCGCCTCATCAAAGCGTCCCTTCTCGACCAACGCTGTGCCCTCGTTGTTGTAAGCCTTGGCCAGTTCCGTATCCTTCTGCCGTCGCGCCTTGGCCTGTGCAGAACCCAGAACCGCGGCCGCCTCCTGGGAGCGCCCGGCCTTCGCAAGAGCCTGGCCCAGCATAAAACGCGAGGGGCCGTCGTCAGGGAGAAGTTGAACCGCTTCCTGAAGTTCTGAAATCGCCTCCTCCAACTTCCCTTCCCTACGAAGCACAATTCCCAGATCACGGTGCGACTCACCCGAGTGCGCATCGAGACGCACGGCTGCGCGCAGTTCCGACTCCGCCGTGCCCAGATCGTTTTCCTTGAGCGCCAAGGCCCCGAGCTGCCAGTGAAATTCCGCCCTGCCGGGATCCAGACGAATGGCCTCCCGAAACTCGTCCGCCGCACTCGCGAACTCGCCCATGGCCCGATACAACAGACCCAATTCCGCGCGGAGTTTCGCCTCGCGCGGATTGCAGCGCACGGCCGCGCGATATTCTTCCAGTGCCGCCGGCGTCTGTCTCCGGCGCACCAGCAGACGCGCCAGCACGGCGTGGGCATCCGAGGGGCATGCCTCGGCCGCAACCGCGGCCCGCAAAACCTGTTCGGCGCCAGCATCGTCGCCGGTTTCCACCAGCAGGCTTGCCAGGTTTAACCGCATTTCGTTGTTTCCGGGGTCAAGAATCGAAGCTTTCCGTAATTCGGCGATCGCCTCATGCGGGCGGCCCGACCGCCCGAGCGCGAGCCCCAGGTTGCTGTGGACTTGCGCGTTGTTGGGAGCCTTCTGCAAAGCGCGCGCGAATACCGACAGCGCTTCCTCAAAGGAGCCCCTCTTCCCCAACGCGACGCCCAGGTTGTTGAGCGCATCCACATTGTCGGGATTGGCCGCGACCGCTTGGCGGAACTCGTGAATCGCTTTGTCAATCTCACCGACCTTCATCAGCCGCAACCCTTCGACATTGCGTCGGGCAGACTTTTCGTGGCCCGTCTCACGACCGGCGGACTCTTCAGTGTGCACCTGGCCCCAGCCGCCTTGTGTCGCAAGAAACAACAAAGAGGCAGCAACCAAAGCCCACGCGTATCGGAGACAGGATGGCAGCCCCATGCCGCGGATTCTATACGCAGTCGACACCAGAACCAAGAATGAAATCGCCGCTGCTGCCGGGGTCTGGCCCTCTGCGCCGGGCGGCAGATAGGTGGGATTCCTCTACACCTCGGCGACATAGCCCACGTTGAAGCCCTCAACGACGATACGCGGCTTCTCGCCTCGTGTGTCGGTTTCCTCAAGCTCAGTGCGAACGGTCTGCCGCTCGCCGGGCATAAGGGCAATGTAGTTGTCGCTGTAAATGGCGGGAAGGATGCGATCTCCGCTCTTTTCGCGCACGGCCTTCAGACGCACCATCAGTGCCGGTTGGTTCGAAGAGTTATGCAGATCGGTGGTTAATTGCCAATGCGCGCCCTGACGTTCCACGCGCGTGCGCGATTCCAGAGTCACGCGCGGCAATTGGCGCAGGGCCCGGCAGTTCCCTTCCTCACTGCCCCGCAGATAGAAATTCGTCGAGACGACTTCGCCGTTCCGCTTGAGAGTCAGCCGGAGAAAGCGCAGTGCCGCAGGCTTGGCCGGATACTCCAGCTTGATCGGCGAGGCGACACTGTCCTCGGCGCTATCGAGCGTGGCAGACTTGTCCCATTGCTTCACGCCATCGAGGCCCAGAATTTCCGCCGTCGCAGTCAGGCCGCGCGCGTTGCCTCCACTGTAATTCACCACCTCCACGCTCTCCGTCACGGGATTCCATTGAATGTGCAGCGGCTCACTTCCCTTCTTGCAGCCGAAGTAACCCGCGGTCGGCTCAAAATAGTAGTCGTAGGTTTGCCAGACGAACGAAGGCCAGCAGGGGTGGCTCATCCACATCAGCAGGCCCATGCGGTGCTTGCTCTGCGCTTCAAACATGGCGCGATGACATTCGTAATTAATGAACTGCGCGAGCGAAACCCATTCCTCGACGCTGCGCGCACCGCCGTAGTTGTACTCGATCATGTTAAGGAATTCCGCCCCGCCCTGCGCGCCCTCCAGGCAGAAATCATGCAAACCCCAGTCGAGCCCCTGCGGCCACAGCGAAGACTGCGGCATCATCAGGCGCACGCTATCTATAGGAGGGATGTTGGGCAGTCCCATTTCGCTATGCAACTGGGGATCGGCCCCGCCGGTGAAGTAGAAGCTCAAGGGCATGGCCATGTAAGGTCCGTGCCCGCTCACGACGCGGTCGGCAGAACTCGGAATGTAGTGCAGCCCCGGGTGCCTTTCCGCCAACACTTTCCGTATGCCGTCTTCGAGCGGCTTGGGCGGGAAGCCCTCGTTGCGCCCGCAGTAAATCCCGACGGACGGGTGATTGCGGATGCGCAGAACCAGGTCGTTCACGTTCCGCATGAACATTTCGTTGTCTTTCGGGTCAGGCCCGTCCCACGGGTTGGCCAGCCAGAAATCCTGCCAAACCATGACGCCGTGGCGGTCGCAGGCCTCGTAGAACTCGTCGTCACCGATTTGGCCCACCCAGTTGCGGATCATGGTGAAGTTCATTTCTTTGTGATAGCGGACGGCCGCGTCGTACTCACGCCCGCGGTAACGCAGCATCGATTCGCCGAATCCCCAGTTCCCGCCGCGCGCCACGAAACGCCGCCCGTTGATCCAGATCTTCAGCGCCCCACCCTCTTCGCTGTACGTCATCTGCCGCACGCCAGCCTGGAACGATTTGGTGTCCGATAATTGTTTGTCCGGGGTCTCAAAGCGCAACGACACGTCGTACAGGTGCGGCTCGCCATATCCCGCCGGCCACCAGAGCTTCGGGTTGCTCATGCGCAAGCCGGGCGTGTTTGCGGGATCGACCTTCACACGCTTCGTCGCGGAGCCTGGAACGGTGACCGGCTGCTCAAACTCAATGTCGCCGAAGCGCCCGCGCAACGTTCCAGCGACGGCTGCCGCGGTGTGGTTCGCCAGCTCCACCTCAATGCCGATATCGGCCCGGGAAGTATCCGGCAAGGGCAACGTGGTTGTGACAAGTGGATTCTCGATCGTCACCGGGCCGCTCACCGTCAGGTAGACGTCGTCCCAGATGCCGGTGTTGCGCCCGCGAATCGTCGAAATCCAGTCCCAGCCGATGGAAGCGTGATAGGTGGGATTGTCCAGGCCGAGCGCGCCGCCGTTCTTGCCGGTAGTCTGGAAGGTCTTTTGCTTGACGCTGCCCGGCGTTGCGTTCTTCTCGACGCGCACGGCCAGCGCGTTCACGCCGTCCCGGCGCAAGCGGTCCGTCACGTCGAAACGGCCGCGCGCGAAACCACCCTCGATCCGCCCCAACTTCTCGCCGTTCAGGAAAACGTCCGCTTTCCAGTTGATCCCGTCGAAATTGAGCCACGCCCGCTGGCCCGCCGCCATGGCTGGAGCCGTGAACTCGTTCCGGTACCAGAAATCCGCATAGAAGAACGAATCCGAAATTTGCAGTTGATTATCGCCGTAATTCGGGTCCGGTATGGCGCCCGCATTCAGGTACGAGGTGAGCACCGTGCCGGGCACCGTAGCCACCAACCAATCCTTGTCGCGAAATCCCGGCCGCGAGATGGCCGCACCATCTGCGCTGACCAGCGAATCGCGTTCGAGCCGCCACTCTGCAAGCCCCGGTTTGGGCTGCACAACCGATCCTCCCCGGCCGTAGACCTCTATCTCGCTCAAAATGTAGCCATCGGGTGACGTCGGCCGCCGCATCAGGACGCGCACATATCTCCCTTGCACGGGCTGCGCCAAGCGCAGGTCGTCAGTGTTCCCTCCCTCCGCAGGCAAGGGTTCGATGTCGCGCCAGTTCTTCGCGTCGTCCGAAACCTGCAACGAACCCTCAGCCGCCCGCGCGATCCAGTAAAGCACGACGCGGTCGAATTCCGCAGGAGCCCCGAGGTCAACGTAGACCCACTCCTCGCCGAGGCCGCCGCTCATCCACGCACTGGTGAAGCGGTAGGGGCCACCGGCTTCCACCCGGTCGCTCTTGTTAAAGAAACCGACCTCGCCGACTTGACATTGCAGGAAGTATGCCGCAGGCGGGGCGTTCAAAGCTTCAAGCTCGACCCGGTAAAAACGGCTGCGCGTGGCGGTCCGCAAATGGATGGAGGGATGCAGCAGATGCGCACCTTGCCCAAAGCCTTCCGGATAGCCCGTGAGCGGCGCGGGCGAAAGATTGGTCGCGCGCCCCAGTTCCTTCCACTCGCGCCCATCGTCAGAGACCAGCACCGCCACGGCAACGTCAGCGGCCTTGATGGTGAGGGGCGCGAGCAGAAGCACATCGACACGGTCCACTTCCGGCACACTTGCACCGCCTCCGAGTTGCACCTGGACCCAGGGCCGCGGGCCCTGCACTTCAACGGTGCTCGTGTCATTGTGGTCCAGGAAGAACTCGCGCTCCTGCTTGGGAAGCAGACCGCGAACACTGACGGACGTGGCCACCCAATCGGGCGGATGCGTGTCCTTAATGCCATCGGTCACAAGTTGCGCCGTCAGATTGTAATCGTAGCAACTGGAATGATAAGCCGGCCGGTGGAGTGCCAGATTGCGATACGTTGCTCCGCCCGGGACCACCACAGGCCCGAAGTCCTCGCGCGGGTTCCCCGGGTAGATGCCGGTGCCGCGTGTGTATTCGGGAGCCGGCGTACGCACCTTTCGGCGCCCAATTCCCTGTGCCTGCGCTGTTTCCGTAGAGGCCTCAGGCCCTGCCCCCAGCGCCCGCAGGCCTCCCCATAGTCCACCGACGCCCGCCATCGAGTTCTGCAAGAAGACTCTGCGCGAAGAAGCCATTGGCTTATTCTCCCTCCGAGAATGGATAGGAATCCCGCCGTGTCCCCCGCAGCCTCGCACGGCGGCCTGCCAGTATTATGACAGCGACAACGATCATTGTACCTGCGCCCGATGGGCGCCGAAAAGACGGCGGTTACAGCCGCCGTGGCAGTGCAGCGCACGAGCAGGACAGCCGCGCCCGTCTTGGCGAGACAGATTGCAAACCGGGCATCACCGTGTTCAGCAAACCTCACTAACCCCCGGGACGGAACTGGCACCGCCACCCGCGGCGATTATAGCCCGAAACTCGGCTCTGCGCGCCCGCAGCCGCGCCCGGCGGTGTGCGACACGAAGATAGCGTGCTAATCAATGGCGGATGTGTTATAGTACGCTTTGTATGAAGCTTGTTTATGCCCGCGCCACACAACGGCTACTCAACCTTGCCAAATCGAAACACAAAACAGCACCTACGCCGTGACACTACGGGCAGAAAGGTAAAAACACGGCGGCCGTGGTTAGCCTACGATGTTATTGATAATACAGCATGTTATTGAAAATCAGGGAGAAACAAGGCTGCAGCAAGACGTTGAAATCAAATGGCTTAACTCACCGTGCAAAATGCGTGCGCAAAAAAAAATTCGGTAACTCCTACGATGTTGATGAAAACAGGATACTTAAAAAGCGACATGTTGGCAATACCTACGATGTCCATGAAAACACAGATGGTTACACGTCACACCCTACGATGTTTATGAAAAATAAGGAGGTTAGTTCGAATCGCGCGGCGTTATTTTCGTGCGCCTCCCGCGCCCTTTCGCTCGGGGTCACATCAAAGCCGATCCTACATCCCCTCACCCGCCATCCTCCATCAGAGGTCCTCCCCCGCGAGGAGAGAAGGTGAGGCCAAAGACGGACGCCAGCCCTCGCCCCTCGCGGGAGAGGGCGCCGGAGGGACCGAGGAGGGTGCCCAGCGCTTTGCTTGTCGCGGGGTTGCGGGGCTTTTGAAACGAGTCAACTTTGACGCGATCGCCTCTCGTAACCAATTATGGCGTTGTGGACGGCTCAGTGTTACTATCGCCTCCCTCGCACGAAATCGGAAACCACAGGCGGAGAGGTACTTCTTTATGGGAACTGGTCGAATGCTGTGTTCACGCAACCTTTGCGCGCGAAGCTTCTTACGGCATCTCTTGCAGGCTGCCACTGTCGCGTTGTTGTTAGGCACGGCGGCGGTGGCCGACGTGAAACTGCCGGCCGTGATCGGCGACAACATGGTCTTGCAGCAAGGGCGGCCGGTCACGATTTGGGGCACGGCCGATGCGGGCGAAGAAGTAACGGTGACCCTGGGTGCGCAGAAGCAAACCGTTACGGCGGACGCCGCGGGCGCGTGGAAAGTGCGGCTTGAACCGCTCAAGGCTGGCGGACCGTGGGACATGACGATCGCGGGCAAGAACACCTTGACCCTTCATAACGTGCTGGCGGGCGAAGTGTGGGTCTGCTCCGGCCAGTCGAACATGGAGATGGCCGTGAAGAACAGCAAGAAAGCCTGGGGCGGCGTGAAGAACGGTGACAAGGAAGCCGCGGCCGGCAACTTCCCCATGATTCACCTCTTCACGGTTACACGCGCTGTGGCCGGCAAACCCCAGACCGACCTCAAGGGCGAGTGGGTGGTGGCAACTCCCCAAACGGTGGGGGAGTTCTCTGCGGCCGGTTACTTCTTCGGGCGTGACTTGCACCAAGCTATCAAAGTCCCAGTAGGGTTGATCGCGACTTCCTGGGGAGGAACACCCGCCGAGGCGTGGATGAGTGACGCCGCTCTTGACGCCGATCCCGACCTTAAACCTTTGGCTAACTCCTGGCGCAGTAAGGTCACTGAGTATCCCGAAACCCTGGGAAAGTACACCCAACAGTTAACCGAATGGGAAAAATCCGCCGAGGAGGCGCAAGCCGCGGGTGCGGTAGCTCCCGAAGCGCCGGCCTTCCCCGAGGATCCACGCGCCAATCCGTGGCGCACCGCGGGACTGTGGAATGCCATGATCGCACCGCTCACTCCTTATGCAATTGCAGGAGCGATCTGGTATCAGGGCGAGGCGAATGCCGATTACGCGTATCAGTATCGCAAGACCTTCTCAGAGATGATTCAGGATTGGCGGCACGCCTGGGATCAGGGAGATTTCCCCTTCTTCTTCGTCCAACTCGCGAGTTACGACCAGGACTATGCTCCCGCTGATTCTTGGGCCGTGGTGAGGGAATCGCAGGCGAAGACTCTCGCGCTGCCCAAGACGGGCTTTGCCGTGGCTGCGGATATTGGCGAGCCCCACGATATTCATCCCAAGAACAAACAGGAAGTCGGACGCCGCTTGGCGCTGGCAGCGGAAGCCATCGCGTACGGCCGAAAGGTCGAATACTCCGGGCCGGTGTTCCAATCCCTGCACGCTGAGAACGGTGCACTGCGCCTGCGCTTTTCGCATCTGGGCGGCGGCTTGGTCATGCGCGGCGCGACGCCGGCGGGATTCCAAATTGCCGGTGAAAACCAGAAGTTTGTGACCGCCGAGGCCAAGATCGAGGGCAACGAAGTGGTGCTATCGAGCCCCAAGGTCCCGAAACCCGTGGCGGCACGCTACGCTTGGGCGGACGATCCCAAGTGCAGCCTCTACAACCGGGCCGGCTTGCCCGCACCACCGTTCCGCACGGATGACTGGGTGGTTCCTACCCAGGGGAAGGCTCCTACGGAATAAGGCGAAACCTCGGTCGGAGCACACATAAGGAGAGCGAATGCTGAATTGGGTGGTCATCGGAATCGGAGACATCACCACCAAGCGCGTGATACCCGCAATCCTGGCGGAAGAACGCAGCGTGCTCAGGGGAATCGTTACTCGCGATCCGGCCAAGGCGGAGCGCTACGGCGTTCCGGCGTTCACCAATTTGGACTCGGCTCTCTCGCATGCAGGCATCGATGCCGTCTATGTAGCCTCCCCCGTGTTTCTCCATGCACCGCAGACACTCGCCTCCCTGCGTGCCGGCAAGCACGTGCTTTGCGAAAAGCCCATGGCCATGAATTACACCGAGGCGGTCTCCATGGCGAAGGCCGCCGCCACGGCAGGCAAGACACTGGGAGTCGCCTACTACCGCCGCACTTACCCCAAGCTGCACCGCGCGCTTGAACTTCTGCGGCAGGGCGCGATCGGCCAGCCGCTGCTCGCCTACATTACCTGCCACGACGGATGGCCGGGAGACGAGGCTTATGCTCCTTGGCGCACCGATCCTGCCAAGTCCGGCGGCGGCCCGCTGCTGGATATCGGCTCACATCGGATTGACGTGCTGAACTTCCTATTCGGAGAGCCGCAGCGCGTTTCAGCCCATCGGGCAAATGCCATGCACTCCGCCGGTGTCGAAGATTGCGCGACTGTTCTGATCGAGTACAGCAGCCGGGTGCGCGCCATTGTGGACGTTCGCTGGAACTCGCACGTGAAGCGGGATGAGTTTCGCATTATCGGCACCGACGGCGAGATGGACCTTACCCCGCTCAATGGTCCGCGCCTTGTTTTTCCCGGAGGACAGGAGAATCTGCCTCCCCACGCGAACCTGCACTTCCCCTGCGTCCAGAATTTTGTGGGCGCCGTGCTGGATGGTTCGCCTCTGCTTTCGAGTGGCCGCAGCGCCCTGTGGACCGATTGGGTGACCGACCTCGCCGTGAGGGCCGACACGGCGTCTCGGACGCAAAACCAGGCCTCGGGGCCGCGTATCGACTTTCCAGACATGGCTGGGCCAAGGAGCTAACTTCTTCGAGGAGAGAATACTGTCATGGCACGTCGCATCCTGAATTGTGCACTCTTCACCATTGTCTTGCTTATGTTCCTTCCCGCGGGCGTTTCAAATTCTCAAACAACTGGCCCCGCTTTGTCTCCCCAGAGCTGGACAGCGAAGTGGATCACCAATCCCGCGGGACCGGCGCGCGAATTTGGCGTCTTCCATTTTCGCAAGGCCTTCAGCCTCGACACCGTGCCGCAGCATTTCGTTATTGATGCCAGCGGGGACAACCGCTATGAGCTTTTCGTGAATGGCCAACGCGTCGCGACCGGCCCGGCGCGCGGCGACCTGAAACATTGGCGTTACGAGACCATCGACATTGCCCCTCATCTCAAAGCCGGGAAGAACGTGCTCGCGGCCATCGTGTGGAACTACGCGGAACTTGCTCCCATGGCGCAGATGATGAACGAAACGGCATTCATGGTGCAGGGCGATAGTTCTGCGGAAGCAGTCGTAAACACGGACGCCTCCTGGAAGACGCTCAAGAGCCAGGCGCTCGAACCGATTCCCTATAACAGCCAGAATATGGGCGCCTATTTCGTGGTCGGCCCCGGCGAACGTTGGGACGCGTCCCGTTATCCCTGGGGGTGGGAAGACGCGGATTTCGATGATTCCTCGTGGGCCTCAGCTCTAGAGACTGTGCCGGCGCAACCGCGCGGCTCCAAAGACGCTGCCTCGCGCTGGTTCCTGATTCCCCGCAACATTCCTCTCATGGAAGAGAAGACCGAGCGACTGGCGCGCGTCGTGCGTTCTCAAAACATCGAGGCGCCGGCCGATTTTCTGAACGGATCTTCGCCGCTCACGATTCCGGCCGATTCCCACGTCACCCTGCTGTTCGATCAGTCACATCTCACCACGGCCTACCCGGAGCTCCTGACGAGCGGTGGGCGCGGCGCGGAAGTCACTCTGACTTACGCCGAGGCTCTTTTCAAGGATCACCAGAAGGGCAATCGCAACGAAACCGAGGGCCGTGAGATCATCGGCTATCGCGACCAGTTCCTTCCTGACGGCGGCGCGCATCGCCAGTTCCGCACTCTCTGGTGGCGCACCTATCGCTATCTTCAAATGGATGTCGCCACCAAATCCGAACCCCTGGTGATCGAGGATTTTCATGGCGCCTTCACCGGATATCCCTTTGAGAAGCGCGCGGAATTCAGCAGCAGCGATCCCGAACTTGAGAAGATGTGGGAAGTGGGCTGGCGCACCGCCAGGCTCTGCGCGCACGAAACCTACATGGATTGCCCCTATTACGAGCAACTGCAGTACGGCGGCGACACGCGCATTCAAGCACTTATTTCGCTTTACATGACCGGCGACGACCGCCTGCCCAAGAACGCCATCGAGTCCATGGATGAATCGCGCACGCCCGAGGGCCTGACGCAAAGCCGCTATCCATCCTGGCTGCCGCAGTACATCCCGCCCTTCTCGCTCTTCTGGATGGGGATGATGCGCGACCTCTGGTGGTATCACGGCGATGTGGATTTCCTGCGCGGCTACCTCGGAGGCGTTCGGGACGTGCTGGCCTGGTATGAGCGCGGCCTCTCGCCCTCCGGCCTGCTCGGCCATCAGGAGTGGTGGAACTTTGTCGATTGGCCGGAACAATTCGACGACGGTGTGCCGCCGCTTGAAAAGGACGGGCAATCGTCGATCTTAAGTCTCCAGTTTGCCGCGGGACTGCGCGCCGCGGCCGACCTGGAAACCGCTTACGGTGATCCGGTGCGCGCCACACATGACCGCGCGCTGGCGAGTAAAATCGCCGCAGCAGTCTACAAGACGTGCTGGGATTCCAGCCGGCACCTCATCGCCGACACCCCGGAGCACAAGCGCTTCAGCCAGCACGCCAACATCCTGGCCATCATGGAAGACTCCATCCCCGTAGCGGACCAGGCGGCGGTCATGAAGACGACCCTCAGCGACACTTCCCTGACCCCGGCCGGCTATTACTTCCGGTTCTACCTCTTCCGCGCGTTGAACAAAGTGGGTATGGGAGACCAGTACCTGGCGCAGCTTGCCCCCTGGCGCAACATGCTGTCGCTGGGATTAACCACTTGGGCTGAATCGCCGGAACCTGTGCGTTCCGACTGCCACGCTTGGAGCGCGCATCCTAATTATGATTTGCTGGCCACGGTGGCGGGGATTGAATCCGCAGCCCCCTCATTTCGCGAAGTGCAGATTCGTCCCCACCTCGCCACACTCGAACAGTTGAAGGCCACAGTGCCGCACCCGCAGGGAGAAATCCGGGTGTCGTATCAACGTCACGGCCGCGGCCTGACGGCCGACGTTGACCTGCCGGCGAAGGTAACGGGCCGATTCTACTGGAATGGCAAGCAGGTGGCACTTCATGGAGGGCATCAGCACCTAGTGTTTTAGGACACTGCGAAAGGAACTGTCATCCTGAGCGGAGCGAAGGACCCCCGTAGTTCGCTTGTGAATAACCGCGGACAACTACTGAGGTCCTTCGCTCCGCTCAGGATGACAGAGGAATGCGTGCCTCATCGCGACGCTTGCGATGTGATGCGATACAGGTGCACGTCATAGGGCTTGAAGCTATCGGTGAACGTCCCACCCTTGGCGGTGAATGAGCGGCTTTCGCCCAAAACTTCCACCGTGGCGGTCGAAGAAAGGACGGATAGGGAAAACGAGCCCGTGGTGGGTGCATTGCGCATTCCCACCGCGAAAACGTACCACGCGTTGCTCGCGTGCTTCGCCATCACGTTGATCGGCACGTGCTCAGACGAGGACTTGACGGACACCACACTGGGCACCGTCGGTGAGTTCAGCGCCGGGGCTAGCCGCTTGATCTGAGCATTGATGTCGGTCACCGCTCGCAGCATCGCCGGATCGTCCAGCAAAGCGTGGTCGCTCGACTTCGGTGCGAATTCGTGCACGAAATAGATGATCCCGCGCGAGCCGCTGATCAGTGACATCCACACTTCCGCACGAAGCTGCGCGGGAGTCACCTTGGCTTTCGGGTTTCCGATGTGTGTGCACTCGAGAGCGTTCCACACAATCTTCTTGCCCGCTCCCCATTTCACCAGCCTGTCCACACCCTTGGCCACGTACCAGAGGTAGCTCTCGCCGTCCGGTTTATCGATGTTGGTGACAGGATAAACGTCAAAGGAAACGACGTCGGCGCCCTGAATGTAGGCGGGGTAGACATCCAACGTCGCGTCCGGGCCGCGGCCGTGCCACTCATCATTCGCGACACCCTGGCCCAGGTTAAGCATGATCGGCCGCGTCGGGTCCGCAGCGCGCAGCTTTTCGTAGTCCTTCACAATGTGCGCGGGAGGGATGGGAGGACCGTAGGATTTCGCGCCGGTCTTGGGGTCGGTGACATCCTGGAGATTGTCCGGCTCATCGCCATGCATCCAGCCGACAATGATCGGATCGTTGCGGTGCGCAAGTCCGACAGCGTTCTGTTCACAGATGACCGGCATACCCGCCTTAGTGAGATCGGAAAGCTGCTGGTCCGTCGGCCCCTCCCATAAGCCGACGTACAGGTTGATGCCCGCAGCCTTGTACTTCGCTGCATTTGACGGCTCCTGTAACCACACCGCGATGGGAAAGTAAGCGGCGTCGCTGGGCGGTCCATTCTTCCATTGTGGGTATGGATTCTGTGCCCGCCCGACACCCATCATGATAAAAGCCAGTATCACCCCAGCAATCGTTCGCGTCCTCATAGTTCTCCTCCGGCGGAGATTCACCACGTGGTCTCGCCGCCACACGTCCACCTAACGCCACGTCACTTTATCACATGGCCCGGAATGGGGATTCTGTTCAGTTGTTCTTTGACGGCTTCCGAGCGGGGCTAGAGTGCAGCGGTTCCCCCTGGATGATGTGGGCGGCTTCCATCCAAGTCTCAGCCAAAGTCGGATGGGCGTGAATTGTACGCGCCAGCTCCACGGCGGTGAGTTCGGCGCGAATCGCCACTGCAGCTTCGGCAATCAATTCCGTCGCATGAGCACCCACGGCGTGGGCACCCAGCAACTGCAGGGTGTCCGCGTCGGCGACCCATTTGACGAATCCCGACGCCGCGTCCGCAGCCAGGGCCTTTCCCGACACGGCCAGCGGAAACTTCCCGGCTTTGACCCTTCTGCCCTGCTGAGCAGCTTCCTGCTCCGTGAGACCTACGGAGCCGATTTCCGGCGTGGTAAAAATGCAGTTGGGAATCACCTTTTCGTTCTTGCGCAGGTGGAGTCCGCAGGCATTCTCGGCTGCTACCAAACCCTGTGATGTCGCAGCGTGCGCCAGCAGCGGGCCGCCCGTGACGTCGCCCACCGCATAGACGGTGGCCACGCGCGTACGGCCGTACGCGTCAACATCGAGGCAGCCGCGTTCGTTCACCGCCAGTCCGGCGCTTTCGAGTGCCAAGTCCTTGAGGGCAGGCTTGCGACCAAGGGCAACCAGAAGCATCTCCGCCTCGACGCGCTCTTCTCCAACGCGCCCGCGAACGCTCTTGTCGCTCGCCGTGATTTCTTCCAACGTCTTTCCCGTCAGGATACGGATATGGAGGTCCTTTTCCATGTGCCGGCGCAGTTCGCGGCGAACGTCCGCATCCACAACGACCAGGATATCTTCGAGAAGCTCGACAATCGTGACCTGCACGCCCAGTTGCGCCAGCATGCACGCAAATTCGCAGCCGATAACCCCTCCACCCAACACCAGCGTACTGGCAGGCAAGGCGCGAAGATTGAGGAATGATTTGCTTTCGACGACGCGCGGATGCTTCGGCAAAAAGGTCGGCATGGCGGACGCCGCGCCCGTGGCGATAATCGTCTTGCCGGCGGCCAATGTCACCGACTCCGCGCCATCCGCCGGCGGAGTCACCCGAAGGCGATTGCGACCCTCGAAGGCCGCGCCTCCCTCGAAGACTGCCACGCCGTTCGCTTTGAGCAGTTGCTTCACGCCGTTGCGCAACTTCTGAACAACCTCATTCTTGCGGTCCGCCATCGCGGCATAGTCAAAGGATGCACCTTCCACGCGCAGGCCCATCGAAGCGGCAGCCTTGATGCGTGCATAAAGCTCCGCCGAGGCGATCAGGGTTTTAGTCGGGATGCAGCCCCAATTCAAGCACGTCCCGCCCAATGCCTCTTTCTCCACCAAGGCTACAGAGGCTCCCAGTTGAGCCGCCCGAATCGCCGCCGGGTACCCACCGGGGCCCGCGCCAATCACCACTATATCGAACGCCGCCACAGGCTTATCTCCTCAAGTTTGTTTCGGATAGCATTTACAAATCGTGCTGCCACCGCTCCATCGATGATTCGGTGGTCGGAAGACAAGGTCATCTTCATGATCGACCGAACGCGGATTTCGTCGCCCACAACTACGGGCTGCTTCTTGGTGCTCGCAACCGCCAGGATGGCACTTTCTCCGGGATTGATAATTGCCGTGAAATTCTCGACATTCATCATGCCCAGATTGGAAATAGTGAACGTGCTTCCCGTCATTTCCGGCGGAGTCAGCTTCCCCGTCCTGGCCCGCGCCGTTAGCTCCTGCGCCTGCGCGTGCAATTCCGCCAGGGTCAATTCCGGCGCATTTCTAATCACCGGCACCACCAAGCCGTCGTCCAGCGCCACGGCGAATCCCAAGTCAATGCGGCTGTTCCAGCGAGTACTCTGGCCGTCCGTCGTGCTGTTAACGACCGGAAACTCCTCGAGTGTGACAGCCGTCGCCTTCAGCAGGAAATCCGTAATGGTGAACGAAGTCCCCTGCGCTTTCAGTTCCTCCCGGAACGCCTGGAGTTCGGTCACATCGCAGGCGACGGTCACAAAGAAGTGCGGCGCGTGAGTGTAGCTCGTGGTCAGTCGTTCTGCGATCACCTGACGCATGCGGCTCATGGGCTTCGGCCGCTCAGCCAGCACCGCCGCCACATCCGACTGGGTGATACGGCCGACGTTCACTCGTCGCTGGAGGTCGAGGATGTCGATGCCTTCGGCCATCGCCACTTGCTTTGCGGTCGGCGTAATGTGTATGCGGTCATATTGCTGGCTTTCAAGATAGGCCCTGACGTCCCGTTCCACAATCCGTCCGCCGGGCCCGGTGCCGGTGATAGGCCGGGGATCAATCGCGCTTTCCCGGGCCAGCTTGGCGGCGCGTGGGCTGATCTTGAAAACCTGGGGCCCCGGCTGGCTGACGGCGACCGGTACTGCCTGTGGCGCGCTCTTCGCAGCCGGCGCAGACGCCTTCTCAGCACGTGCTGGCGGGGTCGCCGCAGCCCTCGTCGGCTCCGGCCGCGCTACGACATCCGGCTTCGGGGGAGTAACCGGCACAACCGCCGGAAGCGGCTCACCCGGCTCGCCGACGAACGCCACCGTGGACTGCACAGGAACCGTGGTGCCCTCGGGCACCACAATCTTCAGCAGTGTCCCGGCCACGAAGCTCTCAACTTCCAGCAACGCCTTGTCTGTCTCAATCTCGAAAAGAACGTCGCCGGTCGCGACAACGTCCCCTTCCCGCTTGAGCCAGCGCACAATCTTCCCGACTTCTTCCGATTGCCCGAGTTTGGGCATCACCACAGATCGAACCATGCTCCGGCTTCCTCACTACAGAATTGACTTCGCGGCAACCACGATATCTTCCACGTGCGGGTAGAACACCGACTCCAAAACGTGCGACTGCGGCGCAATACCGTTCTTCGCGCCCAGCCGGATCACCGGCGCATCGAGGTAATCAAACGCCCTCTGCTGAACGGTCGAGGCGACCTCACCGGTGAAGCTGCCGATGCTCACGGCCTGGCTCGCGACCACGCAGCGTCCGGTTTTCTGGACCGAGCGCACTACCGTCTCGATATCCAGCGGTACGAGGCTGCGCAAATCCACCACTTCCGCACTTACGCCGCCCTGACCCTGGAGCCGCTCGGCCGCCTTCAGGGCGTCAGGCACCGCAGGGCCATAAGCAACCAGCGTGATGTCCGTGCCCTCGCGCTTAACATCCGCCACGCCCAGAGGCACCAGGTACTCATCCTCCGGCACCACGCCTTTTTCGTTGTAAAGGCCCTGGGACTCGACAAACATCACAGGGTTGTTGTCACGGATGGCGGATTTCATCATGCCTTTTGCGTCGCGGGCCGTGGAGGGATAGACGACGTAAAGGCCCGGGACGTGAACCACGGTCGATTCCAACGTCTGCGAGTGCTGCCCGCCGTACCCTTTGCCAGCACCGACCGAGACACGAATCACCAGGGGAACTTCCACCTGCGCGCCGGACATGTAATGCCACTTTGCCGCTTGGTTAGAAACCTGGTCGCCCGCCATCAGCAGGAAATCCATGTACATCAGTTCGACCACCGGCCGCAGGCCGACCATTGCGGCCCCGACGGCCGTCCCACAAATGCAGGCTTCCGAGATCGGCGCGTTGAAAACCCGGTCGCGCCCAAAGGTTTCGAGAAGCCCTTTTGAAAGCTTGAAGGCGCCACCATACTCCGCCACGTCCTCACCGTAGAAGATGACCCGCGAGTCACGCCGCATCTCCTCGATCAGCGCTTCCTTGATCGCGTCGCGATAAGTGATCTCGCCATTGGTCCGCTTGATAGGAGGCGGAGGCGCGAGGACTTCGACACGCTGGAACTCCGGGGGCACCTTATCCACGGTGGTGTCCGTATACATGTACTTGATGACGTCGGCAGGATCGGGATCAGCGGAATCCACAGCTCGTTTCGCCGCGCGTGCATTGCGCTCGCGGACTTCCGCCTCCAGCGCCGCAATTCCCTTCTCGTCGAGGATCCCGCATTCGCGGAGCTGCGCCTCGAACGTCAAAATGGGATCGACGGCCTTCCATGCAGCCTCTTCGTCGCGCGTGCGGTATTCATTGCGAGGATCGCTCAGCGAATGGCCGAAGTACCGGTACGTATCCACATCGAGGAAGTACGGGCCTTTCCCGTCATGACACCCTTGCGCCGCACGCCGCACAGCGTCGCGAACGGCCAGCACGTTCATGCCGTTGACGATCTCAGCGTGCAGATTGTTGTCGGCAAAGCCCGCGGCGCGCCGAGCCAGGCGGCTGACTCCGGTGACTTCATTATCGGAGCGCCCCGTCATGGCGTAGTGGTTGTTCAGAACGAAGAAGATAACAGGAATTCCGAACGCGTGGCCGCCCGCAATCTCGTTCGTAAATTGAGACTGAGCCGCCCAGTTCAGAGACTCCAGTACAACTCCATTCGCATAGGCGCCGTCGCCCGCGAAACAACAGACCACTCCGCCGCTGCGCCGGTAGCGCAAACCCATCGCGGCTCCCGTAGCGATGGGGACGCTGCCGCCCACGATGGCGTTGGCTCCGAGATGCCCTACACTGAAGTCCGCGATGTGCATACCGCCGCCACGACCTTTGCAGTAGCCCGCCTCTTTGCCGAACAGCTCCGCGATGGTGCGATAGACGTGGTCCTCCAAAGCTACGTTAAGTAACTCCTGGCGGGGAGCCGCCGCGCCGCCGCCCAGACGCTTCCGCAATTGCTCATCCGTCATGCTGCGCAGGGCCGAGCACCCGCGCGCGAGGCTGTCGCCATGCCCACGATGAGTGCTAGTGATGTAATCCTTCAGGCTGAGAGCGCTGGCCGCTCCTACCGACGAACCCTCCTGCCCAATCGAGACATGCGTCGGACCGCGGTAATTGAAACCCGCAATCGGCTCATAGGCGCCGGAGCGCAGCTTGACGATCATCTCCTCCAACTCACGAATCATGAGCATGTCTTCCAGCAGGCCGATCGCGGTGGCGGCGTCGATCCGTCCCGCCGCCATTTCACCCGCCAGGTTTCCATCGAACTGATATGCGCGGATCTTTCCACAGTCAATTTCAAACGGAACAAAGTCAGGCCGTGAATTACTCAGATATGCCGGTGCCATTGCGATTTTCTCCATGAATTACCGGTGCTACTGCGAACTCAAACCTTGGCGGGTCTAACCCAGCAGCGTCGGACGGTAGCTAAGACTCCTTCTTCGTGTCTCTCAGGCTTCGGCGTTGAAGCATCTGCCAGCATCCGCCAGGCTATACGCACACTACCTCAATGCCTCGTTTACGAAGTTCTTTGGCGAATTTCCGATCCATCTGGCGGTCCGTAACAAGAACGCGAATTCTTTCCAGCCGCCCGGCGCGCGTAAATGAAACCTTGTGGACCTTGCCGCTGTCAGCCAGCAGAATGACCTCGCGGGCGTGTTCCATGACGAGTTCCTTGGTGTAAGCCTCATTGGGGTCGGTGGTCGTCAACCCTTCCGCCAAACTGAGGCCGATCGTCCCCATGAATGCTCTGTCTACCCGCAATTCGTCAATCATCAAGCGCGTTAGAGGCCCCACCGTCGTCTGTGCCAGGCGGCGAAGTTCCCCTCCCACCAGAATCAAATGTGGCCCGCGCCCGGCCAACTCGACGGCCGCCCGCAGCGAATTGGTCACGATCGTGATGTTCGAGCGTTCCCGCAGCAACCGAGCCAGCTCCAGAACGGTGCTTCCCCCATCCAGGTAAACGGTGTCTTTCGGCTGAATGTATTTCAGAGCCGCCTGCGCGATGCGGCGCTTTTCTTCAGCCGCAATCGAAGCCTTGTCGTCAAATAGCGGCTCTTCAAGGCGGCCGCCCGTGCTGACTGCTCCGCCATAAACCCGCCGCAGTTCCCCCAGGTCCTCAAGCGTATCCAGGTCCCGCCGGATCGTCGCCGTCGAGACACCCAACTGGACCGTAAGCTCGCGAACGCCGACCACCTGATTCTGACTAAGGATGCCGCGTAACTGCTCCAGCCGTTTCGGCGCCAGATCGCGGGCTTTGGCCGCTCGCATGAGAAGACTCCTCGTGCTCACTCGTGATTGATTATATGAAGAATCCGTGCGCAGTCAATCACATTCGTGCACGACTATTTGTCGGGCGTTTTGGTGGACTCGCGCCGAGGGCCGAGAAACGTCTGTCACGAGTTGAAAAGGAAGGTAAGGGACTACGGGCGGCATTCCGAAGGCGCGCGCCAACTATCCTGAGTTTGCGGGCTACCCAAGCGAAT
>Ga0335069_10000509_pt1 | contig 65661 bp, 65 predicted proteins | sample Lox_Sample_11_FD_206714 | JGI IMG/M metagenome (GOLD analysis project Ga0335069, IMG submission 206714) | Soil microbial communities from Loxahatchee National Wildlife Refuge, Florida, United States - Lox_Sample_1.1 | ecosystem: Environmental > Terrestrial > Soil > Wetlands | place: USA...
TCCACGGCGATGTAGCGCTGGTCCAAGCCGGCGGCAGTCAACCATGCCCCGCCGGCTGCCTCAACGTCCGGGCCAGCCGCGCGAACTCGGCGACCGAGAGCGTCTCGGCCCGGCGGGTGTGCTCGATGCCCGATGCGGCGAGGGCCCCGCGGATGCGGACGGCGTCTCCGAGCTCGCGGTCGGACTGGAGCGCGTTGAGGAGCGTCTTCCGCCGCTGCGAGAACGCTGCCTTCACCACCTTGCGGAACCATGCCTCGTCCGCCACCTCCGCCCGCGGCACCGCCCGGTGCTCGAGCAGCAGCACTGCCGAGTCTACGTTCGGCGGCGGATGGAATGCGGCGGCGGGGACCGCCCGGACGATGGAGGCATCGAACCAGAGGCCGAGGAGAATGGTCAGCAGCCCTCCGCTCCGCGTGCCCTCCCCCGCCGCCACCCGCTCGGCGACCTCCCGCTGCACGGTGAAGACGCAGCGCACGAGGTCCCGGTGCTGCTCCAGCGCCTCGAAGAGGATGGACGAGGTCAGGTGGTACGGCAGGTTCCCCACCAGGGTCAGGGGACGGGTGCCCGCAACGGCGGCGAGGTCGAGGCGGGCGGCGTTGGCGGCGAGCACCGTGAGCCGCTCCGCCTTCCATCCCTCGAGGATCCGGAGCAGGTCCCGATCGCGCTCCACCGCCACCACCCGCGCGCCGGTGTCGAGCAACGCCCGGGTCAGGTGTCCCAGGCCCGCCCCGAGCTCCACCACCACCGCTCCGGGACCCAGCCGCGCCGCCTGGACGATGTCCGTGAGCACCGACGGGTCGTCCAGGAAGTTCTGGCCCCAGGCGTGCTTCGGCCGGAGCCCGTGCTGCTGGAGCATCCGCCGCGGCGAGTCCACGCGCTGCCGGCTCCCTACGGCGTCCAGCCCGCGTCGACGACCGGCGGGGTGTCCCCCCGCTCGCCGCGGCGCCAGGCCTCGGTGCCGGCCACGGCGATCATCGCCCCGTTGTCGGTGCAGAGCGCGGGCGGCGGCAGGTGCACCCGGATGTCGCGCTCCCCGGCGCGCTCGAGGGTGAGAGCGCGGAGCCGCGAGTTCGCCGCCACCCCGCCACAGAGCACGACATCCTTCTGGCCGAGTGCGCGCGCCGCGGCCACCAGCTTGCGGGAGAGCGAGTCCGCCACCGCCTCCTGGAACGAGGCGCAGGTGTCCGCCAGCGCCTGTCCCTCCGGCACCCCGTGCGCACGGAGGTGGTTGCGCACTGCCGTCTTCAGCCCGCTGAAGCTCCAGTCGTAGACGCCGGGCACGTTGAGCGCGCGAGGGAAGCGGATTGCCCGCGGGTCGCCGCCCTGTGCCAGCCGGTCGATGGGGAGACCGCCCGGGTACGGCAGCCCGAGCAGCCGCGCCACCTTGTCGTACGCCTCGCCCGCCGCGTCGTCGCGCGTGCTCCCCACCCGCGCGTACCGGCCGAAGTCCTGGACGGCGTACAGGCTGGTGTGGCCACCCGAGACGACCAGCGCGAGGAAGGGCGGCTCGGGCGGGGCGGGGAGGAGCCGGGCGGCGAGCAGGTGGCCCTCGAGGTGATTCACCCCGACCAGAGGCACGCCGGTGGCTGCGGAGAGCGACTTGCCGAGCTGGACGCCCACCAGGAGCGCCCCGAGCAGCCCGGGCCCCCGGGTGACGGCGATGAGGTCCAGGTCCTCGAGCGTGCAGCCCGCGCGGCGGAGCGCCTCGTCCACCACCGGGAGGACCTGCACCACGTGGTTCCGGCTGGCCAGCTCGGGGACCACCCCGCCCCACCGCCGGTGGATGTCCACCTGGGTGGAGACCACGTCGGAGAGCGCACGGCGGCCGTCCTCCACCACGGCAGCCGCCGTCTCGTCGCAGGACGTCTCCAGGCCCAGCACGCGCACCGCACTGCTCTACCGCCCCGGGCGCCGCTGCGCCACGCCCCGCCGGTCCAGCTCCCGCACCACCGCGCGCACGTCGGAGGAGACCGGGCCCTGCGGCACGAGCTCGAGGTAGCGCTTGTAGGCCTCGACGGCCGGCCCGGGACGGGCGCCGAGCTGCCGGGCCATTCCCAGCACCAGCCAGGCGCGGGAACGGCCGGCGTCCGCGGTGACGACGTCGGCCAGGAGCCGCTCGGCCTCGAGGTAGCTGCCGGCGCGGCCGGAGCTCTTCACGATGGCCGCCCCGAGGCCCTCCTTCGCCTCGAGCGAGGCGGGACGGACGGTGAGCGCGCGACGGTACTCCTCCGCCTCGACCTCCCACTTGCTCGCCGCGTTGGCCTCGCGCGCAGCCTGCACCGCCACCCGGTAGTCCGCCTCGCCCCGCTCCTCGGTCGATGGCGCGTCCTGCTGCGGGGAGCCGGCGAGCCGGGGCACCATCGGGTCGGGCTCCCTTGCCGCGGCCGGTGCGCTCTCGGTCACCGTGACTGCGGGAGGAGGGGTGGCCTCCACCGGGGCGGCGACGGAGGCCGGGGTCGGCGGAGGCGTGGCGGTGCGCGAGCCCAGGAGCCACACAACCCCTGCGATGGCGGCGACCAGCACGAGGGCGCCCACCACCCAGCGCCCGCTCCGGCTCGGCACGTGCGCGGCGAAGAGCATCGGTGCCGGAAACGGTGGCTCCTCGGGGGCAGCCGAAGCTCGCTCGTCGGGGTCCTCGGCAGCGCCCCCGAACAGCGGCTCCCGGAGCGCCGGGCTGGCGGGGGGCGCGGGCGCGGCGGGCGCCGGCGGAGGCGAGTGGCCCCAGTCGATCAGCGCCTTGGCCTGAGCCTGCTCCAGGGCGCGCGCCGCGGGAGGAGGTGCCACGAGGAACGCCGACCCCGGAAGCCGGGCCGGCATGGCGTCCGGGCGCGGGGCGAAGACGAGCACGTCGGCCGACCCCGGCGCCGGACCAGGCCGGAGCGCCACCCCGCCATCGTGCGGGGGAGGGGCGGCGAGAAGCCCGTGCAGCTCGGGCTCGGCGCTCGCCACCTCGGCGGCGATGGCGGCCGGGAGCGGGGCCAGCACGTCGGCAGCTTCGTCCTGGGGCGCCTCGGACGCGTCCGGCGCCGGGGCGAGCGTCTCGTCGGGCGAGGCCGGGGACGCAGGCACCGCCGTGCCGTTCACCGCCTGTGCCGCCGGCGGAGCGGGTGGGGAACCGTTGGTGACCGGCGCGGCGCGGGCCGCCGTCTCGTCGGCGGACAGTGGCGCCACGGTGGGCACCGCGCCCGGTGGCGGGGTGTGCGCCGCCGGGTCCGGCCTGACCGCCACCGGTCCGGACCACACCGGGGGCGACGGCATCCCGTCCAGCCAGGCGCCGAGCGCCCGCGACTCGCGCGCGCCGAACGGAGGCGTCCCGCCGGCCTCGCGCACCAGTCCCTCGAAGTACAGCTTGCTGATGATGCCGAGCGCGGCCAGGTCCTCGAAGTCCGAATCGTCCACCACCCGCGCCAGCGAGCGCCGTCCATCGAAGAGCCGGAGCAGCCCGTTCACCTCGTCGGGGATCTCGCTCAGCCGCTCCGCCAGCTGCCGGTAGTCGATCTCGAAGACCGTCTCCAGCGGGGGGAGCTGCTCGAGCATCCGGCCCCACTCGTCGAGCCGGCGCATGCCCTCGAGCAGCAGCCCCTGGGTGGAGACCTCGATGCGCTCGGGGCGGTCCACCGGGATGAACTGCACCTCGAAGGTCCCCTCGAAGGTGTTGAGCATCCGGTAGAACGCGTTCTCGCCGGCGAGCCGCCCCAGCTCGGCGTCGATGACCCGACCGTCGCGGAAGTAGATGGTGCCCGAGCGCTCGCCATCGAGCCGGATCAGCCCGGTCTTCCGGCCCACCTCGAAGGTCTGGACCAGGTCCACCACCCCGAGGTCGCTCAAGCTTCCAGAAAAGCCGCCGCGCGTCTCGCGCCGCTCGAAGCGCTCCTTCTCCGCCTTCTGGAGGATCATCCGCGCCCGGGTGACGATCTCCTTGATGTAGATGGGCTTGGTCAGGTAGTCCTCGCCGCCCATCTCCAGGCCGCGGACCTTGAATTCCACGGCTTTCTGGCTGGTGAGGAAGACGAACGGAATGTGCTTCAGCCGCTCGTCTGACTTCAGCCGCCGGCAGAGCTCGAACCCGTCCAGCTCCGACAACCGGGTATCCGAGAGCACCAGGTCCGGTGGGCTGATCTGGATCTTCTGGAGCGCATCCTTCCCGTCCGCCGCGGTGGTCACGGAGAAGCCAGCCTTCTTCAGGCTGACCTCCATCACCCGGAGACTCTTCGGATCCCCGTCGACGAGCAGGAGATGCTGCTTGGCCATGGGCTCTGGCGAAGGCTATCAGTAAGCTCCGTCCCCGTGCTGACCCACGAGGACAAGCGCCGGCACGCGCGGCGGACGCTCTCGGTGGAGTTTCGTGCCGGGGGGCTGGACGGGCTCGGCGCGCTCGAGCTGTCGGGCGCGGACGTCTCGGCGGGGGGCGCGTTCCTCGTCTCAGACCTGTTGCTCGAGCCGGGCGAGACGCTGTCCCTGGAGTTCCAGATCGCCGGACGGTCCACGCCGGCGCAGGCGCAGGCCCGGGTGGCGTGGGTCCGGCGCTTCCCCGGTCCCGAGCAGCCGGCGGGAATGGGCATCGAGTTCGTACGCCTGGGCAAGGAGGAGCGCGCGGCGCTCGACGCCTGGGTGCGCGGAGCGCCCTGACTACTTCCGCTTCGGCCGCCGCCGCATCTCGAGCAGCCGCAGCTCCTGGGCCGCCTCGAGGTGGCGTGGGTTGCTGCGTACCGCCTCGCGGAAGTGCTTCTCGGCGCGCTCCGCGTCCCCCTCCACCCGGGCGATGACCCCGAGCTGGTAGTGGGCGCGGTCGCAGTCCGGGTCGGCCTTGAGCGCGTCCACCATCATCGCCCGCGCTCCCGCGGCCTCGGACCGCCGCGAGGGGTCCATGTAGATCGCCCAGGCCGCGGCGGCGAGCGTGGCCGGGCGCGGATCGGCCTCATGGGCCTGGCGGAAGAGGGCCTCGGCCTGGGCGTACTCCCGCCGGCGCATTGCCATCTCGCCGGCCACCAGCGCCTCGGAGGCAGCGGCCGGATCGCTCGTCCGGACGGGGCCGCCCCGGCCGTGCGCAGCGGCGTGCTCGGCGCGGCGCACGTCGTCCAGCAGGAACTCCTGGGCCTCGCGGATGGCGTCGAACACCCGCGCGGTCTTGGGCTGGAGCATCTGGAGCGAGCGGGGCAGGCGGTCGGGGTGGAACACCTTCGCCAGCTCGATGAAGGCGCGCTTGACGTCGTCACGCCCCGCCCCGGGGGACAGACCCAGCACCGCGAAGCGGTCCGGGTCGCGAGTCAAGGCCGCGTGTCGTGCCTCGATGGCGTCGGCGAGCTCGGCGTCCTCGAGCGACCGCGGGGGCGGCGTGGGGATGCTGGCCACCGGTTCGCGCTCGGCGGCGGCGCGGGCCTGGCGGAGCAGCTCCTGCCTGCGGGCGGCCGACAGCTCGGGCGGCTCGGGGGTGTTGCCCGCTGGCGGAGGAGGCCCCGGGACCGGCGTGCCGCTCAGCGCGGCCAGCCCGATGCGGCCGCTGTCCGGGTTGGTGTCCGTCTCCGAGACGGGCGGAGCCATCGTCCACTCGCCGGACTCGAACGAGGCCCTCACCAGCGCGTCGAGGTCGGCGGTGGCGAGCGGGACGGTGCTCGGGTTCTCCGGGTCGGTCGACGCGCGCAGGCCGGCGAGCGCCTCGAGCTGTCCGTCGACCTGCCGCAGCGCGGCCTCGAACGAGCCGGGCTGCTCGCCGTGGCCCCCGCCGACCAGCTTCCACAGGTCGGGGTCGGACCCGCGCGACTCGGGGCCGAGCCGCAGGGGGGTTCGCTCCGCGGGCCGGCTTCCCACCGCCTCGGTGGCCGGCGCCTGGAAGAGCTCCGGAGGCGCCTCGGAGCCGGCGCGACGGAGTGCCTCGCTCAGCTCCTCGACCAGCGTTCCCGCGGCCGGCGTGGGTGCGGGCTCTGGCTCGGCGAGGAAGAGCGCCTCGGGCTCGAGGACCAGCTCCTCGGACTCGAGCCTGATGCCGCCGGGGGGCGTGCGAGCCTCGGCGGTGCCCGCGGAGGGGGTGGGCATCGCCCCGGCGGGAGGGAAGGCGAACGGCTGCGACGGTGGCGTGGGCAGCTCGTCGGCGCCCTGCGCCGGCGTGTTGCGCGGGAGCGCCTGGGCGTAAGGGTCGGTCTGCCGCGCCTCGGGCTCGAGGGGCGGCGCGTACGGGTCCGTCCCCGAGCGGACCGGCGGAGGCGGCTCGCCACGGCCAGGGCCCGGCGGAGGCGTCCGGGGAATGGGCGCGTACGGGTCGGTCTGGCCCTGCGCCTGCTGCATGGCCCGGACCAGGGTGTCCTCGTCCCCGAGCGAGGACGCCGCCGGGGGAAGTCCCATCGGGTCGGTGCTCGGCACTGGCGCCTCGAACGGCGCGAGCGTGGTCCGGGTGAGCACCGGGACGCCCGGCTCGTCGCTCGGTGGCGGCATCGAGTCGAGCGGAGGCATGTCCTCGGAGAGGGCGTGGAACTCGGCCTCGGTGGTACGAACTGCGGGCGGCCCGAACTCGGGCTCGATGCCATGCGCCGGTGGCCCGGGGAACTCGCGCTCGGTGGTGTGCACCACCGCCGCGGCGGCGTCGCCGTTCTCGTCGCGGGCCCGGCGCCATGCGGCCTCCGCCGCCCGGGCCGCCTCCAGCGCGCGGCGGGCCGCCTCGGCGCGCTCGCGCATCTCCGCAAGCCGGCGCTCCTCCGACGCGCGCGCCGCCTCGAGGGCGAGCCGCGCTGCATCCCGGCGCGACTCCTCCTCGGCGCGGCGGGCGGCCTCGGCGCGCTCGGCCCCCGCGTGGGCCTCCCACTCCGCGGGAGAGAGGATCTCCACCAGGCCCGCGTGCTCCAGTGCCCGGAGCAGCGCCGACTGCGCGGACGAGAGCGCATCCGCAGTCCGGAACTCGCCGATCGAGGCGAGAAAGGTCCGCTCGTCGGCGGTGGCGAGAAAGGGCTCGGCGGCGGACAGGTCGCGGCAGTGCACCCACGACGTCGCCGGGACCGGAGGCAACGCCTCGAAGGCGGCACGCACCGCGCGCGCCCCCCGGACCCGGGGAAGGGTGATCTCGACCAGCGCGGGCATGAAGCTCGCCTCCTCGGCGAGCGTCGCCACCCGGCGCACCGAGGCCAGCGCGCGGGTCTCGGAGAGGACGGTGGGATCGACGCCGGCCGCCTCGCAGACCCGCGCCGGATCGCCGAGCTGACCACGCGACCAGAGGAGGTCGACCGCCGGCGGGACCAGCGCGCCCGAGGCGAGAAGGGCCTGCGCATCGGTCTGGTGCCCGAAGCCGAGCCGCGCACCGACGAGGTCGCCGTGCTGGAGGTACAGCTTCGCTTCCCGTCCTCCGCAGAGGAGCGTGAGCCAGCCGGTGCTCTTGTCCTGGTGCGCGCGGAAGAGCGCCTCGGCCGCGGGCGGGAGGGAAGGGCGAGCCATCGTCGGTGGGCCCTCTACTCTAGCCGGATCCGCCGGAGCGCTTCGTAGACCGCGATGCCCACGGCCGTGGAGAGGTTGAGAGAGCGGACGCCCGATACGATGGGGATGGCCACCGGGGTGCCCTCACCTCCCCCGAGGATGTAGGGCGGCAGTCCCCCCGGCTCCGACCCGAACACCAGGTGGTCACCGGGAGTGAAGGGCGCGTCCCAGTGCGTCAGCGCCGCGTGACTGGTGAAGAGCCAGCGCCGGGCGCCGGGGCTCGACGCGCGGTACGCGTCCCAGTCGGGGTGCAGGGCGAGGAAGACCTTCTCCCAGTAGTCGAGCCCCGCGCGCTTGAGGTCCCGATCGGCGATGGAGAAGCCCAGCGGCTCCACCAGCTCGAGGCGGGAGCCGGTCACCGCGCACAGCCGGGCCACGTTCCCGGTGTTCGGCGGGATCCGCGGCGAGACCAGCACCACGTGCAGAGGAGGAGCGAGGGAGCGAAGCAGCGCCATGCGTCGTGTGCCTCCGGCGAGTTTTTGATCCATCGCTCCGGGCTTTGCTAGCGTCCATGGATTCCCAAGATGCGCATCGAGGTCGCAGGCAAGAGCCACGTCGGCATGAAGCGCAACATCAACGAGGACAGCTTCCTCGTGATGCCGGAGCAGCGGCTCTACTGCGTGGCCGACGGCATGGGCGGCCACTTCGCCGGCGAGATCGCCAGTCGCATCGCCATCGACGAGCTGGCCGAGTTCTTCCGCCTCACCTCCACCGACCGGGACGTGACCTGGCCGTTCAAGATGGACAAGGCGCGGAACTACGACGAGAACCGGCTGGCCACCGGGATCAAGCTGGCCAACGCCCGCATCTACGAGGCGGCGAGCGGCGATCCCAACTACCGCGGGATGGGAACCACCATCGCCACGGTGCACTTCGCCGAGAGCTCGGCGTACGTGGGTCACGTCGGGGACAGCCGGGTGTACCGCCTCCGGGACGGGAAGCTGGAGCTGGTCACCGAGGACCACTCGCTGCTCAACGACTACCTGAAGGCGAAGAAGCTCTCGCCCGAGGAGATCGAGGCCTTCCCGCACAAGAACGTCATCGTCCGCGCGCTGGGAATGAAGGACACGGTGCAGGTGGACGTGGGGCGGTTCGAGCCGCAGGATGGCGACGTGTTCCTGCTCTGCTCCGACGGGCTGTCGGGGATGGTGACTGACACCGAGATGGAGCAGCTGCTCGGCGAGACCGCCGATCTCGAGGAGGCCTGCACCCGGCTGATCGAGCGGGCCAACGCCGCCGGCGGCAACGACAACGTCACCTGCATCCTCGCCCGCTGCCGGCTCGAGTGACCGACGCCGCGCCGGCCTCCGTGGGCTCGACGCCGAGCACGGGGCAGAAGCTGCTCATCGCGCTGGGGGCCACGGCGATGAACGCGGTGCTCTACCTGGTCCCGAACCACCTGCAGCTCTTTCCCCCGCGCCAGCTCTGGTGGACGCCGGTGGACTCGGCGGTGCCGTTCCTCCCGGGGACGGTGTGGATCTACTTCTCGGACTACCTGCTGGTGGCGGTGGCCTTCATGCTGCAAGGGAGCTGGCCGGCGGTGCGGCGCTACGTGAAGACGTACTTCGCGCTCCTGGTGGTGGGCGCATTCATTCACCTGTTCTGGCCGACGGTGTTCCCCCGCGAATGGTTCCCGCTCGACGGCGGCAGTACCAGCGCGCGCGCGCTGGGCACGCTCCGGGGCGTGGACGCGGCGACCAGCTGCATGCCGAGCATGCACGTGGCCGGTTCGTACCTGGCGGCGTTCGCGCTCTGGCGGCACCGGCCGGCGGTGTTCGGGGCCTTCCTGCTCTGGGCCACGGCGGTGGCGGCGTCCACGCTCACCACCAAGCAGCACTACCTGGTGGACATCGTCGCCGGGCTCCTGCTCGCGGCGGCGATCGCCGCGGTGTTCTTCTGGATTCCCGAGCCGCGCGGCGGTCAGCGCAGCGGGTGGGCCACCGCCTCCAGCACGCGGTGATCGTCCACGGTCACTTCCCAGAAGCCGGGGCGCTCGGTGGAGCTGCCGCCGGCGATGAGGTGCGGCCGGCCGTGCCGGGCCCGGTGCCAGTAGCGGTGGTGCGAGTGACCGTGGAGGAGCACCACCGGGCGGTGGCGGATGGTCCGGAGCAGCGCCGCGGCGTCGAGGAGCCCTGACTCGTTCCAGTCGAACGCGCCCGAGGGCCCGGCCGGGCCGTGGTGGGCGAGGAGGAGCAGGGTGCGCTTCTCGAGCGCGGGGTGCTCGAGCACGCGGGCCAGCGCCCGGAGCTGGCTGGACCCGAGGCGGCCCACCACGTAGTGGCCCCAGCCCTGGACCCGGGTGCTGTCCAGGCCCACCAGGGCGTGTCGCTCGCCCACCAGCTTCACAAAGGGGTAGCCGCGGGCGTCGGCGAGCTCGGGGAGATCGCTGGTGAGGAGATCGGCGAAGACCAGCTCGAACGCGCGCGACCGGGCATCGGTGTAGCGGTCGTGGTTGCCGGGGATGACCACCAGCAGCCCCGCGGTGATGAAGGGCTCGAGCAGGGCGCGGGCGTGGCGGAGCTCGGACACGTCGCCCAGCGCGGTGAGGTCCCCGGTGAGGATGACCCGGTCCGGCGCGAGCGCCAGCACCTGGTCCACCAGACGCCCGATGCGCTGCTCGACGCCGGCGAAGCGGCGGAGCCGGCCGAGCGCATGGAGCTCGAAACGTCCGGGAGCGCCCCGCCACCCCGAGCTCCACAGCGAGCGCTTCCTCCAGTCGATCTGGTGGTGGAGGTCGCTGAGGTGGGCGAGGCGGAGCACGGCTTCACCCCCAACGATGGGGCCGGGATCCGACGCTGGCAATCGACCGAAGGACGGTGGGGCCGGAATGTCACCCCCGCGTCACGGCTCCGATGCGCTGCCGGTCCGCCGGTAGTCGTCCTCCAACCGGTCGTCCCCCTGGAACCGGTAGGTGTCGCGGCCCTGGATGCGGTGCAGCCGGCCTGCCCCAGGCTGCCGTTCGCACGTCCTACGTGGACAGCTGTCGCCCCGCCCACCGGATCTGGTCGATGACGGTCTCGCCCGCGGCAACGACGGCCCCGGCGAGCAGCGCGCTCCGTCGGACGTGCGCCCCGGCGGGGACCTCGACGCCGGCGGCGACGAAGACGTCGGGGGCGAGGTCCGCTCCGGGGTGGACGCGGGCTCCGGGCTCCACCAGCGGCTCGGTGTCCGTGCGCCCGGCGAGCGGCGACTCGGGTCCGAGTGGATCCGGCACCTGGCCGAGGAGCAGGTCGGACTGCGCCTCGAGGTACGTCGCCGGCGAGCCGAGGTCCGACCACGGCGCGTTCACCACCACCCCGCGCACCGCGCCCGCGGGGAACAGCCGCGGGTAGACGTCGTGGTTGATGTCCTCGGGCCCCTCGGGGGTCATCACCTCGAACACCCGGGGCGAGAGCAGGTGCACCCCGCTGAAGTGCCAGGCGGTGCAGCCGGGGAGTGGCGACGCGTTCGCCCGGCCGATGCGATGCACCCTTCCGGAGGCGTCGACCTCCACCACCCCGTAGCTCCGGCCGGGCGGCATCGGGAGCAGCACCATCGTCGCCGCGGCGCCAGACGCCCGGTGCGCCTCGAGCAGAGCCCCCAGGTCCGGGGCGAAGAGGATGTCGCCGTTCCAGGCCACGACCACCTCGTCTCCGGGCAGCGCGCGGGCGAGGTCGCGCAGCCCGCCGCCGGTTCCCTGGATGACCGGCTCGTGCACGGTGGTGACGGCGAGGCCCCGGCGCGCGCCCTCCTCGCGGGCGACCTGGGCCATCACCTCGGGAAGGTGGTGGGTGTTGAGCGCCACGCGGTCCACCCCGGCCCGGGCGAGCACCGCGAAGGTCCGCCGGAGCAGCGGCGCGCCGAGGAACGGGACCGCCGGCTTCGGCCAGGTGTCGGTCAGCGGGCGGAGCCGCGTGCCCAGTCCGGCGGCGAGGACGAAGGCTCGGCGACCCCGCGGCATCAGCGCAGCTCTGGGACGTAGCGCACCGCCACCTCGCGGAGCGAGACCACGTCCAGATCGTCCGAGAGCCGCTCCATCGCCGCCCGTGCGTAGCGGAGCGAGGCGGGGATGGACGGGAGGAAGCTCGGGTTCTTCTTCACCCGGTGGATGAACTCGAACCGGGCGGCGTCCTTCAGCTTGCGCTGTACCGTCAGCAGGTCGAAGAAGCGCCGGAACTCGCGCCGCTCGAGCATGCGCCCCGAGGCGCGGGCGTACGCGGCGAGCCAGCGATCGATCATCGCCTCCACCAGCCCGGGCTCGAGCTCGACGTAGCTGTCGCGCAGTAGGGCCACCAGGTCGTACTGCCACGGCCCCTGGAGTGCGTCCTGGAAGTCGATGACCACCAGGTCGCCGTGGGTCATCATCAAATTGCGGCTCTGGTAGTCGCGGTGGGTGAAGCCCCTCGGAGCGGCGGCCAGCCGATGGGCGATGCCGGCGAAGGCGCGCTCCAGCTGCGCTTGCTCGGCGGCGGTCGGGACCTTGCCGCTCCAGGCCTCGAGCCCGTACTCGCGAAAGTGGCGGAGCTCCCAGGTGTAGAGCTCCTCGTCGAACGCGCGGGTGAACGCCAGGCACCGCGGGTCCGGCCGGGCCTCGGCGACGGCGCGCATCCGGGCGAGCAGGTCGATGGCGCGTCCGTAGAGCACCTCGCGCGGGGCGCCGTCGAGAGCGCGCTCGAAGGTGAGGTCACCGAGGTCCTCGAGCACCATCATCGCGGCACCCGGGTCGTAGCGGAGGATGCGCGGGACGCGGACCCCGAGCCCCTCCAGGTAGCGGTGCACGTTCACGAAGGGCAGCTCGTCCGGGGGACCGCCCTTGCTGGCCTCCTCGCTCTTCTGAGGCCCAGGCGGCATCACCATCACCACGTGGCTGTCCGGCCAGTGCCCGACACGGAGGTAGGAGCGGTTGCTCGCGTCACCCTTCAGCTGGACGATCGGGGCGCCGTCCTGGGGACGACCGGTGGCCATGGCCACCTGGTCGCGCAGGGCCTGCTCGCTGTGCATTGCTCCGAAGGGTAGCAGACCCGTCGTGGCCCAGCGCGTTAGGGTTCGAGGGATGAGCCGCTCCCCCATCGCGACCGCCGCCGCTCCCGCCTCCGTGGGCAACGTGGGTGTGGGCTTCGACATCCTGGGGCACGCCATCGTCGGGCCGGTGGACCGGGTGACCGTGCAGCGGATCGAGGCACACGAGGTCCGGATCACCGCCATCGAGGGAGTGGTGACCGGCCTCCCGCTGGACGCGGAGAGGAACACCGCCGGCCGCGCCCTGCTCGCGTTGCGGGGACGCCTGGGGCTGACCCACGGGTTCGCGGTCCGCATCGACAAGGGCATCCCGCTCGGGTCGGGGATGGGGGGCTCGGCGGCGTCATGCGTCGCGGCCCTGGTCGCCGCGAACGCGGTGATCGACCGGCCCGCGCCGATGGACGTGCTGTACCACTGCGCGATGATCGGCGAATCGGCAGCGAGCGGCGCCGAGCATGGCGACAACGTGGGCCCGATGCTGCTCGGGGGCCTGGCGCTGGCCACGCACGACCGCCTGATCCCCATCCCGGTGCCGGAGGGGCTGACCTGCGTGCTCGTGCATCCCCACCAGATCCTCGAGACCAAGACCGCACGGGCGGTCCTGCGGCTCCCCTTCGAGCTCCCGCAGATCGTGGAGCAGACCGCGAACCTCGCCCTGGTCCTGGCGGGATGCTACCGGGGGGACCTCGAGCTCATCCGGGCCGGGCTGCGCGACGTGCTGGTGGAACCGCTCCGGGCGCCGCTGGTGGGCGGGTTCGCGCCGGTCAAGGCCGCCGCGCTCGAGCAGGGCGCGCTGGGGTCGAGCATCTCCGGCGGGGGCCCGAGCGTCTTCGCCTGGTGCACCAGGGATCGGGCCGAGCGAATCGCCGCGGCGATGGAGCAGGCCTTCCGGTCGGCGTTCATCGACTGCGACGTGTGGATTTCCCCGGTGGGGGCACCGGCGGCGAGGGTGGTCGGGTGAACGTCGGGAGCACCCGGGGCGGCGCGGCGGACCTCCCGCTCGGCGACGCACTCCTCCGCGGGACCGCTCCGGACGGAGGGCTGTTCGTCCCCGCGCGGCTGCCCCGCGGCGAGGTCCAGGGCCCGAGGGACGCTTCCCTGCCCGGGTCCGCGCTGGCGGTGCTCGCGCCCTTCTTTCGAGGGGACCGGCTCGAGCCCGAGCTTCCGGCGATGGTGGCCGAGGCCTTCACCTTCCCCGCCCCGCTGGTCCCCCTGCGAGGCCGCGGCGACTTCGTGGTCGAGCTGTTCCATGGGCCGACGGCGGCCTTCAAGGACTTCGGTGCGCGGTTCCTCGCCGGGTGTGTCCGGCGGCTCCATCCGTCGGGCGGCGGGATGCGGACGGTGCTGGTCGCGACCTCGGGCGACACCGGAAGCGCGGTCGCCGCGGCGTTCCACCGGATGCCGGGAGTCCGGGTGGTGCTGCTCTACCCCGATGGACGGGTCTCGCCGCGCCAGGCGCACCAGCTGGGAGCCTTCGGCGACAACGTGACCGCGCTGCGCGTCGCCGGCACGTTCGACGACTGCCAGCGGATGGTGAAGGCGGCATTCGGCGACCCCGATCTCGCGGGGCTCCGGCTCACCTCGGCGAACAGCATCAGCCTCGGCCGGCTCCTGCCTCAGCTCGCGTACCACGCGCACGCCGCCTGGAGCTCCGGCGGCACGCTCAATCTGGTGATCCCCACCGGGAACCTGGGGAACGCGCTCGCCGCGGTGTGGGCGCGCGAGCTCGGCGCGCCGATCGGCGAGATCGTCCTGGCGACCAACGCCAACCAGACGCTCTCCGAGTTCTTCGAGTCCGGGGTGTACCGGGGCCGTCCGAGCGTGCCGACGCTGGCCAATGCGATGGACGTCGGCGACCCGAGCAACTTCGAGCGGCTGGTCTGGACCTTCGAGGACCGGGAGGTGCTCCGGAGGCGGCTCCGCGTCCGGGCGGTCCTGGACGAGCAGATCTCCCGCACCATCCAGCAGGGCGAGCGCCGGCACGGGCAGGTGTTCTGTCCGCACACCGCCGCCGGGGTGCACGTGCTCGAGCAGCTCCGGACGCAGGGGGAAGGGGGCAGCTGGGCGGTCGCGGCCACGGCGCACCCGGCGAAGTTCGAGAGCATCGTCGAGCCGCTGCTGGGCCACCCGGTGCCGGTCCCGCCAGCGCTGGGCGAGCTGCTCGCCCGGCCCTCACACGCCGAGCCCCTCGCCGCCGACCCGGTCGCGCTCCGGCGGCGGCTCCTGGACCACGGGGGGTGACTGCCGCCCCGGGATGGGCGCCGCAGGCGTGCCTGGTGCTATGAGCCAGGGCGCCATGAACGTTCACTCCACGATCCTCTCGGCCATCGGCCACACCCCGCTGGTCCGGCTGAACAAGCTCGTCGGCCCGAACGACGCCACGGTCTACGCGAAGTGTGAGTTCATGAACCCCGGCGGGTCGATCAAGGACCGGATGGCGCTGCACATCATCGAGAAGGCCGAGCGCGAGGGAAAGCTGAAGCCCGGCGGGACGATCGTCGAGAACACCTCGGGCAACACCGGAATGGGCGTGGCGCTGGCTGCGGCGGTCAAGGGTTACCGCTGCATCTTCACGATGCCGGACAAGATGTCGGCGGAGAAGGTCAACCGGCTGAAGGCGCTCGGGGCGCAGGTGGTGGTGACTCCGACCAACGTGCCCGCCGACTCGCCGCAGAGCTACTACGAGACCGCGAAGCGCATCGCCCGCGAGACGCCGGGCAGCTTCTACCTCAACCAGTACCACAACCCCGACAACGGCGAGGCGCACTACCTCACCACCGCACCGGAGATCTGGGAGCAGCTCGAGGGCCGGCTGGACGTCTTCGTCACCGGGCTCGGCACCGGCGGCACGATGACCGGGGTGGGCAAGTTCCTGAAGGAGAAGAACCCCGCGATCCGGAACGTGGGCGTGGACCCGGTGGGCAGCGTGTACCAGGGCTACTTCCAGACCGGGAAGCTCCCCGAGCCGCACGTCTACAAGGTCGAGGGCATCGGCGAGGACATGCTCTGCAAGGCGCTCGACTTCTCGGTGATCGACGAGATCCGCCAGGTCGACGACCAGCAGTGCTTCAACGCCGCGCGGCGGCTGGCGCGCGAGGAGGGCCTCTTCGGTGGCGGCAGCTCGGGCGCCGCGGTGCACATCGCGGTGGAGATCGCACGCGAGCTGGGCAAGGGCAAGGTGGTGGTCGTGGTGCTCACCGACACCGGCAACAGCTACATCACCAAGTTCTTCAACGACGAGTGGATGAAGGACAACGGCTTCGCGGTGGACGAGAAGTCCCCGGGCCGGGTGAAGGATCTGATCGGCTCGCGCAAACAGCACGTGCTCTTCGCGGAGAAGGGCCAGCACATCGACGCAGTGGTCGAGCAGATGCGCAAGCACGGCATCAGCCAGATGCCGGTGCGTGACGCGCACGGCGGGACGGTGGGGATGATCCACGAGTACGACCTGCTCAACGCCCTGGTCTCGAAGAAACAGGGGTTCCACGACCCGATCGACTCGTTGATCGCCCCGCTCCAGGGCGTGGTGAGCCCCGAGGCCACGCTGAGCCGCCTGCGCGAAGTGTTCGCCCAGGACAACGTCGCGGTGGTGAAGGAGCACGAGCAGGTCATCGGCATCGTCACCAAGATCGACCTGATCGAGTACCTCGCGGGGCGGATGTGAGCGGCCGGGCCAACGCGGTGTACCGGGTGACGATCGAGGTGGCGCCCGAGGCCGAGCAGGCCTGGGCGCGCTGGCACGCGGCGGAGCACCTGACCGACGTGCTGCGGCAGCCGGGCTTCCTGGGCGCCACGCGGTGGAAGGACCAGGAGCGCGCCGCCGACGGCTGGGTGCGGTACGTGGTTCACTACCGGGCGGAGAGCGTGGCGGCCATCGAGGCGTACCGGAGCTCGGCGGAGGCCAACCGGCTCCTCGACGACCACACCGCCCGGTACGGGAAGGTGACCCGGCTCACCCGGTCGGTGCTGGCCGAGCCGATCTTCGTCGGCCCGGGGCGCTGATCGCCATCCGGTGACGTCGAGGCCGTCCTTCGACATGCCCGAGGCCAGCGGCTTCAGCGGGCGCGGCGGTCGAGCGCCGCGGCGACCTCGGCCAGCCCGACGCCGAGCGCCCGGAGCGCCACCGTCAGGTGGTACACGACGTCCGCCGCTTCCTCAGTGGCGCGTTCCTTCTCACCGTCGGCGCAGGCAGTGACCAGCTCCACCATCTCCTCTCCGAGCTTCTTGAGCCGGAGGTTCCGGTCGCCGAGCAGCTTCCAGGTGTAGCTGTTCTCCCCTGTGGCTGACTCCGAACGCGCGCGCACCACGGCGTCGAGCCGGGCGAAGGCGCCCGCGGCCTCACCTGGCTCGCGGAAGCACGAGACCGTCCCGTCGTGGCACGCCGGCCCCGCCGGAATCACGTCGGCGAGGACCGCATCCGAGTCGCAGTCGGCGGTGAGCCGCACCACCTTCTGCGTGTTCCCGCTGGTCTCGCCCTTGCGCCAGAGCCCGCGGGTCCGTGAGGTGTAGTGCATCTCGCCCGTGGCCTCGGTCCGGGCCATCGCCTCGCGGTCGGCGTGGGCGACCATCAGCACCGCGCCGGTCCGGGCGTCGCGGGTGACGACGATGACCCGCCCTCCTCCCTTGTCGAAGTCGAGCGTCATCTCGGAGCTCCGAGCGCCGCGCGCACCTCGGCCGCCAGCGCCGCGTTGCTCGCCACCGCGTTCCCGCCGAACGCCGTGCGCCGGCCGCTCCAGTCGGTGAACACTCCGCCGGCCTCCTCGATGATCGGCTGCAGCGCCGCGGCATCCCAGGGTGCCATCACCGAGTCGGCCATCGCCTCTGCGCGCCCGGTGGCGATGAGCAGATAGCCGTAGCAGTCACCCCAGGTACGGACCATCCCCGCCCGCGCACAGAGCCCGTCGAGGGCGCGGACCTGTCCCGGCGTGCCCATCCGCGCGTCGGTGGTCAGCACCACGGCCTCGGACAGCCGCGAGACGCTCGAGACCCGCGCAGGCTGGCCGTTCCACAGACAGCCCCCGCCCTGGGCAGCGACCACCAGCTCGTCCACCGCAGGGAAGTACGCCGCGCCGGCGAGCACCCTCTCGCCCTCGGCGAGCGCGACCAGCGTCCCCCAGAGCGGCACCCGGCGCACGAAGGTCTTGGTCCCGTCGATCGGATCGAGGATCCAGCGCCGAGGGGCGTCCGGGCGCGTGGTCCCCAGCTCCTCGCCGAGGATGCCGTCTTCGGGGCAGTGCTTCTCCAGCCAGCGGCGCGCGGCTTCCTCCGCCTCGCGGTCCGCCACCGAGACCGGTGTGCCGTCGCCCTTGGTTTCCACCGTGACCCCGCGGTGGTAGTGGCGCAGCGCCACCTCCCCTGCCACCCGGGCCACCGCCTCCGCCGCCTCCATCCACGACCGTGCCTCGCTCATCATGCCTCGCCGCGCACCGGCACCCCGGCACGGGAAAGCGCCTGCTTCAGCGCCCGGACCGTGGTGGTGCCGTCATGAAGGATTCCCGCCACCAGCGCCGCATCCGCCCCGGCGTCCTGGAGCACGGCCCGGAGGTGCTCCGCCTCCCCCGCCCCACCGGACGCCACCACCGGCACCTTCACCGCGCTCGCCACGGCCCGGGTCAGCGCCAGGTCGTACCCGGTCCGCACCCCGTCCCGGTCGATGCTGGTGAGGAGGATCTCCCCGGCCCCGCGCCGCTCGGCCTCACGGGCCCACTCCACGGCGTCGAGATCCACCGCATGCCGGCCCCCGCCCACCACCACCTGCCACCGGTCTCCCGAGCGCCGGGCGTCGATGCTCGCCACCACGCACTGCGCTCCGAAGCGGCGCGCGCACTCGCCGAACAGTTCGGGCGCACGCACCGGCGCCGAGTTCAGGGCCACCTTGTCCGCTCCCGCCCGCAGCGCCCGCTCCACGTCCTCGACCGAGCGCATCCCGCCGCCCACCGTGAGCGGGACGAAGAGCCGCTCGGCGGTGCGCCGGACCACGTCAAGGAGCGGGGCGCGCTGCTCGGGCGTGGCGGAGATGTCGAGGAAGGTCACCTCGTCCGCGCCGTCCCGGCCATAGGCCTCGGCGAGCTCCACCGGGTCACCCTGGTCGCGGAGGTCGACGAAGTTCGTCCCCTTCACCACCCGGCCTGCGGTCACGTCGAGGCAGGCCACGATGCGCGGCGACAGCATCAGCCCTCCGTCACCTTCACCGAGCCCTTGAGGCTGAACACCGTCCCGCCGTCGGCCAGGGCGTCGCGGATCGCCAGACCCAGCGCCTTGAACGCACACTCGATGACGTGGTGGCGGTTGCGGCCGCGCAGGACGCGGAGGTGCACCGTGGCCCCGGCGTTCTCCGAGAAGCTGCGCATCCAGTGCTCGTACAGCGCGTTGGGGAGCCTGCCCCGGTAGTAGGCCCGCCCGCCCAGGTCGACCGCCGCCTGCACCAGCGCGTCGTCCATCGGCACGGTGCGCTCGCCGAAGCGTGCGGCGGTCGCGGGGATCATCTTCCGGAAGGCGAGGCCCACGGTGATCGCCACGTCCTCCATCAGGTGGTGGGTCAGGTCGCCACGCGCGCGCACCCCCAGGCTCAGTCCTGCGTACCTGGCGAACGTCAAGAGCATGTGGTCGAGGAACGGCCTTCCGGTCTCGATCCGCTCCGGATCCGTCCCCGGGCCGAGCTCCACCTCGACCCTGGACTCCTTCGTCTCTCGCACCAGCCGGACGGTCACGGGAACTCTTTCGCCGCGGCCCTGGCGTCGATCTTCCCGGTGTAGAGCGCCATCCCGAGGATGGCCCCGGCCACGCCGGCGCCGTCCAGCTTCCGCAGCTCGTCCATCGAGGCGATGCCGCCCGAGGCCTGGAGCGGATGGCGGGTGGTCTCCACCAGCTCGGACATCAATGGCAGGTCCGTGCCGCCCTCCAGGCCCTCGACGTGCACCGCGGTCACCATCACCGCCGCGAGCGGCAGCGCGTCCACCCCGGCGATCAGCGCCCCCACGTCCTGGGTCAGGGTGCGCGTCCAGCCCCGGGTCACCACCTGCCGCCCGCGTGCGTCGGCGGCGAGCACCAGCTTGCCGGGGAACTTGAAGGCCATCTCCTCGAGCCAGCGGGGATCCTCGAGCGCCCGTGTCCCCACGATGACCCGGCTGGCGCCGAGGTCGAGCACGCGCTCGATCGACTCGGCGTCGCGCACCCCTCCGCCCACCTCGGCCTCGAGCCCGGAGGCCTGGAGGATGGCGGCGATGACCGGGGCGTTGGAGCCGGTTCCCAGGGCGGCGTCCAGGTCCACCAGGTGCAGCACCTTGAAGCCCGCAGCCTTCCAGCGGTTCGCCACCTCCACCGGGTCGGGGAGGTGGATCTTCTCCGCGTCGGGCGCACCGCCCACCCACTGGACGCAGGCGCCACCCCGCAGGTCGATCGCCGGAAAGACCCTCATGTGCCGACCTCCTCGAGCACCGCGGCCAGGAAGGCCAGGCCCGGTGCACCGCTCTTCTCGGGGTGGAACTGCACGCCCACCATCCCCCGGGACCGAATCATCGCCGGAAACCTGACGCCTGCGTGCTCCGTGGTGGCCCGGACGACGTCAGGATCCACGGGTCGGCACACGAAACTGTGTGCGTAGTAGGCCGTCCGGAGGCCCGAACGGGTCAGGAGGGGGTCATCCCCCTCGAGCTGGTTCCATCCCATGTGAGGGACGCGGGGGGCCTCCAGCCGCACCACCCGTCCCGGAACGACGCCCAGCCCCGCCCCCGGGCCCTCCTCGCTGCCCTCGAGCAGGAGCTGCATCCCGAGGCAGATGCCCAGGCAGGGCGCCCCACCGAGCAGCCGCTCGCGGACTGCCTGCCGGGTCTCGGCGAGGAGGGTGGTGGCCGCCGGGTATGCCCCGACGCCGGGAAGCACGAGCATCGGGGCGTCCAGGCACGCCTCCGGGCGCGACTCGAGGTGCGGCTCGGCACCGGCCGCCGTCAGGGCCTTGAGGAGGGAGTGGACGTTCCCCACCCGCGTGTCGAGCACCGCCACCCTCACCGGAGCACCTCGCGGAGGGTGGTCAGCAGCCGCTCCATCTGTTCCCACGGGCCCACGCCCACGCGGAACGCATCGCCGATGCCGGGCAGCGCCCGGAGCACCCGGACCTTGATGCCGCGCCCGAGCAGCGCCTTCCCCAGCGCCGCCGAGTCGGGCACCGGCACGCAGAGGAAGTTCGCCGCGGACGGCAGCGGGCGGAGCCCGAGCGCCTCGAGCGCGCCGCGGAGCCGTTCGCGGATCCGGAGCGCCTCCTCGACGTGCCGGCGCACCCAGGGGACGTCCTCGCCGAGCGCGGCCAGCGCGACCCGCTCGCCGAGCGCGTTCACCTTGTACGGACCGCGTACCTTCTCCAGCACCTGCACCACCTCCGGCGCGGCCAGGCCGTAGCCGACGCGCAGCCCCGCGAGCCCGAACGCCTTCGACAGCGTGCGGGTGACCAGCAGCTGAGGAGCCCGGGGGAGCAGCGGGACGGCGGTCTGTCCGGCGTACTCGCCGTACGCCTCGTCGACCAGCACCAGCCCCTCGGCGCACGAGACCACCCGCTCGATGGCTGCGGGCGAGACGCCGGTCCCCGTGGGGTTGTTCGGGCTGCAGAGGTAGGTGATGGCCGCGCGCTGGGCGAGGAGCGCCTCGGGGTCGATGTCCCCGTCCTTCCGGAACTGAACGGGCGCGGGCTCGAGGCCGTTCACCCGGGTGAAGTTGACCAGCATGGAGAAGCTCGGGGCCGAGTACGCCACCTTCTCGCCGGGCGCGGCGAAGGCCCGGAGCGCGCCGTCGATGACGTCGTCCGAGCCGCAGCCGGTGATGACCTGCGCCGCACTCACCCCGGCGTACCGGGCGAGCGCCTCGCGGAGCTCCACTGGGTCCGCGTGGGGGTAGACGCTGGGGCGGGCGGCGAGGGGGTCCCGCAATGCCCGTTCGGCAGCCGGCGGCACGCCCCACATGTTCACGTTGTCGCTGAGGTCGATCTCCACCGGGCTCGGGTCGGGTGCGTAGAGAGGCACGGTGTCCAGGACCGGTCGCGGACGCGCCGGGCTCATGGCGCTCTCCAGGCCCGCGCGGCCGCAGCGTGCGCCTGCAGCCCCTCGGCGGTGGCGAAGAGGTCGGTGTCGGCCGACAGCGAGGCCGCGCCCTGCCGGGAGACCGTCTGGACGGTGGTCCAGCGCATGAAGTCCAGCGTGGACAGCCCGGACCAGGCCCGCGCGGCGCCGGCCGTCGGGAGGACGTGGTTGGCGCCGGTGAGGTAGTCGCCGAAGGCCCCCGAGCTCGAGGTGCCCACGAAGACCGTGCCCGCGTTGCGCAGCCGCCGCGCGAGCTCGGAAGCGCCCTCGACCGCCACCATGAGGTGCTCCGGGGCCCAGCGCTCGGCGAAGGCAACCGCCTCGTCCAGGCTGCTCGCGACCAGCACCGCCCCCCGCCCGGAGAGGGCCGGCCGGATGACGTCCGCCCGCGCCGCGGTGGGCACCAGTGCCGCCACCCGCTCGAGCAGCCGCCGCGCGCTCCGGTCATCGAGCGCCACCGCCACCACCGCCGCATCGGGGTCGTGCTCGGCCTGGGCGAGCAGCTCGCGGGCGACCGCCTCGATGTCCGAAGTGGCGTCGAGCAGGACCAGCAGCTCGGACGGACCGGCCGGCGAGTCGATGGGAACGCGCGAGGAGATCTGCAGCTTCGCCTCCGCCACCCAGACGTTCCCCGGCCCGACGATGCGGTCCACGGCCGGCACGGACTCGGTGCCGTACGCGAGGGCGGCGATGGCGCCCGCCCCGCCCAGCGCGAAGACCCGGTCCACCTCGGCCACTGCGGCCGCGGCGAGCACCGCGTCCGACGGGCGCCCATCCGGACCCGGCGGAGAGCAGAGGATCACCTCCCGCACCCCGGCCACCCGCGCAGGCACCGCGCCCATGAGCACGCTGCTGGGGTACGAGGCGCGGCCGCCGGGAGCGTAGACACCGACGCGGTCGAGCGGGTCGGGGCGGCGCTCGACGACCACCCCCGGCTCGACCTCGACCCAGCTGGCCTGCGGACGGAAGGCAGCATGGACGCGGGCCACGTTCCGGGCCGAGCGCTCCATCGCGCGGCGGAGCGCCGGCGGCTGGCGCTCCAGGGCGGCGCGCACCGCTTCCCGGGGCACCTCCAGGGACGCGAGGATGACCTGGTCGAAGCGGCGCGCGAGATCGCGGAGAGCCGCGTCGCCCCGCGTCCGCACCTCGGCCAGAAGCGCGGCGACCTTCGCCGGCAGCTCCCGCTCGCCAGAGTCAACCTGGCCCCGCGAGAGGAGGGTCCGCAGCGCCTCCGGACCGAGCGCGGACAGCGGGCCGGTCCACCGCACCGGCGCGCTCACGGCAGGAGCCTCTCGATCCGGGTGACCAGGATGCCCTCGCCGCCGAGCGCCTTGAGGGCGGCCACCGTCCGGTACAGCGACGCCTCCGCCACCACCGCGTGCACGGCGACCAGCGGACCGGCGCCGTACAGCTCGATGACCGTGGGTCCGTTCAGCCCGGGGAGCACCTCGCGCACTGCCTCGAGCTTCGCCCGCGGCACATTGGCCATCAGGTATCGCTTGCCGCGCGCCCGGAGCACCGAGGCGAGCGCGTCCTCCAACTCGCCGAAGGCACGGGCGCGGTCGGGGGCGAGGCCCGGACGAGCGATGAGCCGCGCCGTCGACTCGAGCAGGGTGCAGACCTCCTTGAGGCCGTTGGTCCGGAGCGTGCTGCCGGTGCTGGTGAGGTCGACGACGACGTCGGCGATGCCGAGGTGCGGCGCGACCTCGGTCGCACCGGAGACGGGGACCACCTCCACGGCCAGGCCCTTCTCGGCGAAGAAGGACCTGGCGAGCCGGGGGAAGACCGTCGCCGCGCGTGTGCCGGGCGGCAGCTGCTCCGGCCGCTCGACGCCCGAGTCGTCGCGCACGGCGAGCACCAGCCGGCAGCGGCCGAACTCCAGGTCCAGCCGGGCGTCGACGGGCTTGCCGCTCTCGCAGACCAGGTCCCAACCGGTGACGCCGGCGTCGGCCACCCCGTCCGAGACCAGCTCGGGGATGTCCTGGCTGCGGACGAAGATGGCCTCGAACTCACCGCCCAGTGACGCGGTGAGCGCCCGGTCGCCCCGGGCCCGGATCTCCAGGCCCGCGTCGGCGAAGACGCCTCTCACGTCCTCGGCCAGCCTGCCCTTGTTCGGTAGTGCGATGCGCAGCATGAACGGCCTCCAAGACGCGGAGGGCCCCCGAGGCACGCCGCAAGAATGCGGCGCCCTGGAGGGCCCGGTCGGGAACTTCGGTGTCAGCGGGGCGGGTCAGTGAGCGAACACACCGCCATGCGCGTGCACCGACCCGACGGGCCCGTGCGGATGGTGCGCATGGTGATGGTGCTGGCCGACCACGGCCGAAGAGGTAGTCCAGTCGGGGGGCGCCGCGCAAGCGACCGGGGGATGGCGGCGTCGACGCTCCGCGGAAGCCCCCGGAATCAGGCCCGGGCGAACGCCTGGGACAGGTCGTCGATCAGATCCTGGACGTCCTCGATCCCCACCGACAGGCGGATGAATCCGTCGGAGATGCCCAGCGCCGCCCGGGTCTCGGGAGGCACGGAGGCATGGGTCATGATGGCCGGGTGCTCGATGAGGCTCTCCACCCCGCCGAGCGACTCGGCGCAGGCGAACACCTTGACCGCCTTGAGGAACTTCCTCGCCGCCGGCAGCCCGCCCTGGATCTCGAAGGTGAGCATCCCGCCGAAGCCCTTCATCTGCTTCCGGGCGAGCGCGTGCTGGGGGTGGCTCGCCAGGCCCGGGTACACCACGTGGCCGGCCTTGGGGTGCCCGGCGAGGAACTCGGCCACCTTCATCGCGTTCTGCTCGTGGCGCGCCATCCGGACGCCGAGCGTCTTCACCCCCCGGAGGACGAGGAAGCTGTCCATCGCCGAGGGCACGCCCCCCACTGCGTTCTGGAGAAAGAAGATGCGCTGGGCGAGCTCCTCGTCGCCGGTGGCGACGAAGCCCCCGATCGTGTCGCTGTGCCCGTTGATGTACTTGGTGGTCGAGTGCACCACCACGTCGATGCCGTGCTCGAGCGGGCGCTGGAAGTACGGTGAGAGGAAGGTGTTGTCGCAGACCGAGACGATCTTCCGGGCGCGGCAGCTCTCGGCGACCCGGGCAAGGTCCACCAGCTTCAGCGTCGGGTTGGTGGGGGTCTCCACCCAGACCATCTTCGTCCGGGGGGTGAGCGCCGCCTCGAGGGTGCCGGGTTTCGAGAGGTCGACGAAGCTGAAGGAGAGGCCCACCCGCTTGAACACCTTGTCGAAGAGGCGGAAGGTGCCGCCGTAGACGTCATCCGAGCAGACGACGTGGTCCCCGCTGTCGAGCAGATGAATCAGGGCGTCGGTGGCCGCACAGCCGGAGGCGAAGGCGGCGCCGAACCGTGCACCTTCCAACGCCGCCAGGCAGCCCTCGAGCGCGGTGCGGGTGGGGTTCCTGGTCCGGCTGTACTCATAGCCCTTGTGCTCGCCGGGGCCGGCCTGCACATAGGTCGACGTGAGATAGACCGGCGTCATGATCGCGCCGGTGGTCGGGTCCGGCTCCTGGCCGGCGTGGATGGCGAGGGTGTCGAAACGCATGGCGTCGAGGACCATCGCATGAAAGACCTGGGCAGTCTGCCGGCCCGCACGGCCGAAGGTGTGCTGGTGGTGGTGGAGACGCCGGCGGGTGCGCGGGTGAAGCTCAAGTTCGATCCCGAGCTGGGCCAGATCTCGCTGAGCCGGCCGCTCCCGCTCGGGCTGCACTACCCGTTCGACTGGGGATTCATCCCCTCCACGAAGGCGGAGGACGGAGACCCGCTGGACGCGATGCTCCACGGCACGGGCCCGGGGCAGCCCGGCGCAGTCGTCCCGGGGCGCCTGCTCGGGGTGCTGAAGGTGGAGCAGAACCGGAAGGAGGGACCGGGCCGGCAACGGAACGACCGGCTGTTCCTCGCGCCCATGCAGGCGGCGCACGGGGCCGAGCCCCGGGACGTGTTCGCCTTCCCGGAGCGCTTGCGGTCCGAGCTGGAGGACTTCTTCCTCTGGTCCACGCGCTGGGAGCAGAAGGACTTGCGATTCCTCGGGTGGGGCGGCATCGACGAGGCCGAGACGATTCTCTCCGCCGCGGAGCGGTCCATCCGCGGTTGAGCGGACCAGAAAGGCCGACCGATGCCCAGAGAACTCCCCGCCGCCGCTGCAGGCTCGATGACCCTCGGAGGTGATCTCGTCGTCCGCCGGATGGGCTTCGGCGCAATGCGCCTCACCGGCCAGGGAATCTGGGGCGACCCTCCCGACCGCGCCCGGGCGCATGCCGTGCTCCGCCGGGCGGTCGAGCTTGGCGTCAACCTCATCGACACCGCGGACTCGTACGGGCCCGAGGTGAGCGAGAACATCATCGCCGAGGCGCTCCACCCCTACCCCGCCGAGCTGGTCATCGCCACCAAGGGCGGCCTCACCCGGAGCGGGCCGGGACAGTGGCAGCGCAACGGCCGTCCGGAGCATCTCCGGAAGGCGTGCGAGGGGAGCCTGAGGCGGCTCCGCGTCGAGCGGATCGACATCTACCAGCTGCACGCGGTGGACCCGAACGTGCCGATGGAGGTCTCGCTCGGAGAGCTGATCAAGCTCCGGGCCGAGGGGAAGATCCGCCACATCGGTCTGTCCAACGTCAGCGTCGAGCAGCTGCAGCGCGCCCGGAAGCTCGTGCCGATCGTCTCGGTGCAGAACCGGTACAACCTCGCCGACCGCGGATCGGAGGACGTCCTCCAGCTCTGCGGGCACGACGGCCTGGGGTTCTTGCCCTGGTACCCGGTGGCGGCCGGAGAGCTGACCCGGCCCGGGGGAGCGGTGGACCAGGTGGCGAACGCGCACGCGGTCACCCCGGCCCAGGTCGCGCTGGCGTGGTTGCTCCTCCATTCTCCGGTGATGCTGCCGATCCCCGGGACCTCCTCGGTGCAGCATCTGGAGGAGAACGTGGCGGCGGCCACACTCGCGCTCGACGACGGTGAGATGCTCGCCCTCGAGAGGGGCTGACCGTCCATGGCCAAGCCCACCCCCGTCCGAGGTCTGGACGCTGCCACCCCCATGCCCCAGGCCGCGCGGACGTTCCTCGGCGCGCGACTGGCCGACCTCCAGCGGCACCTCGGGAAGCTCGGGGCGCGGCTCGACTCCGAGCGGGTCCACGACGCCCGGGTCGCGACCCGGCGCCTGCGCGCGGCGCTGGTGCTCTTCGGAGGCGGGAAGCGGGTGCGCAAGGCGGACCGCGTGGTCCGCGACCTCCAGGATGCGCTCGGCGACGTTCGTGATCTCCAGGTGCAGATCCACGCCTTCGGGAAGATGAGCGACGAGGCGAGCCCGCTCGAGCGCACCGCGCTCCGCCACCTCCGCGAGCACCTCGGAGCGCGTCTCCCGGAGAAGGCGAACACCTTGCGCGCGGCGATCCCGGTCTGGGAACGGCGCGGTCTCGAGGTCCTGGGAAGGCTCGAGCGCCTCGAGCCCAGGGGAAAGCTCGGCGGCCACAGGCTGCGGGAGCGGCTCATCGAGGACCTCGAGGAGCTCGAGGCCCGGGTCATCGACGCCCAGCAGGATCCGGCCCCCACGCCGATGCACGAGCTGCGGAAGTCGACCAAGCGCTTCCGCTACGCGCTGGAGATCCTCCAGCCGGCGATGCCCGAGGAGGTGGAGCAGATCCTCGCCAGTCTGGTGCCGCTCCAGGAGTCTCTGGGCACGCTGCACGACACCGACGTCCGGGTGGAGCTGGTCGACACCCACGGAGACACCAGCACCCAGGGCACGGACGCGGCGCTCCAGCGGCTGCGTGCCGAACGCCAGCGCCAGGCGCAGGAGGTGCTCCGGGCGCTGGACGTCTGGGAGGAGGAGGCCGTCGCCCTCAGGGCCCAGGTGCTGCTGAGCGCTTCTCCGCTGAAGCGAGGAGGCGGGCCACCGGACGGAGGTCGCGGATGAAGGCCTGCATCGCCTCGGCGCGCGCCCCCTCGTCCGGCGCGCGGAGGATGGAGGACGGGTGCACCGTGGCCAGCACGTGCGGCGCAAGGGGCGAGGGGACCCACTCTCCCCGGTGCACCGTCACCCGGAAGGTGGGGCCGAGCAGCGCCTGCGCCGCGGTCGAGCCGAGGCACACCAGGACCGTCGGCCGCAGCACCGAGAGCTCGGCCTCGAGCCACGGCCGGCAGGCCTGGATCTCCATCTGGTTCGGCTTGGCGTGGATGCGCCGTTGCCCCGAACCCCGCTCCCACTTGAAGTGCTTCACCGCGTTGGTCACGTAGGCGCGCGAGCGGTCGATCCCCACGGCCTCCAGCGCCTCGTCCAGCACCCGCCCGGCCGGTCCGATGAACGGGTGCCCAGCGAGGTCCTCCTTGTCGCCGGGCTGCTCCCCCACCAGCACCAGGTCGGGGTGGGCCGGCCCTTCACCGAACACGGTCTGGGTCGCGTTGCGCCAGAGGTCGCACCCGCGGCAATCGTGCGAGGCCCGCTGGAGCGCGGCGAGACCGCCATGGTCGGGCACCCAGGGCGCGGCGGTCGTCTTGGGGGTGCGCGGCGGCATACGCAAAGGGTAAGCACTCCTGGGCACATGTCATCGGCCTTTCGTGACCGCCTTCGCAAGAATGCCCGGCACCTCGGCCGGTGGGCGGCACGGGCCGGAGTGACGGCGTGGCGGGTGTACGACCGGGACATCCCGGAGTACCCCTTCGTCGTCGAGCGCTATGGTCCGGCGGTGCATCTGGTCGAGTACCCGGGCCGCGCCCAGCGTGCAGCCGGCGGGCACCCCGAGCGCGAGGCGGTGCTCGCCGTGGTGGTGGAGGTGCTGGGGGTCGACCCCGGGCTGGTCTTCACCAAGACCCACGCCCCGCAGCCCTGGGGACGTCCGCGCGACGGGCGGCTCGGGGAGAGCGGGGCCGAATTCGAGGTCCAGGAGGGACCGATGGGCTTCATCGTCAACCTCTCGGACCGGCTGGACACCGGGCTCTTCCTCGACCACCGGAACACCCGGGCGCGGGTGCGCGAGGAGAGCCGCGGCAAGCGGATGCTCAACCTTTTCGGGTACACCGGGAGCTTCACGGTGGCCGCGGCGACCGGGGGGGCGCGGCGCACGACCACCGTCGACCTCTCCGCCACCTACCTGGACTGGGCCGGACGCAACCTCGCGCTGAACGAGGTGCGCGGCGGCGAGCACGACCTCGTCCGGGCCGACTGCCTGCGCTGGATGGACGAGGCCCGTACACAGTGGGATCTCATCGTCCTTGACCCGCCGGCCCACTCCACCAGCAAGGGCATGCGCGGCGACTTCAACGTGCAGCGGGATCAGCGGCGGCTGCTCGAGCGCGCCCTGGCCCTTCTCGCCCCGGGTGGAGTGCTGTACTTCTCGACCAACTACAAGGGTTTCCGGCTCGAACCGGAGGGCCTGCCCGCCCGCTTCGAGGAGCTGACCCCGCACAGCCTTCCGCCGGACTTCCACCAGCGCGACGTCCACCGCTGCTGGCGCATCGAGGGTGCCTGACACATGCCGCCGCCGAGCCGTCCCCACCGAGCGCCCCGCCCGCCCCGCCGCGGCCCGCGGCCCCAGCGCCCGCTGCCGCCTCCGCCGGCCACCGGCCCGGACGGCACGCCCCAGATCTCGCTGACTCCGCGTGGGACCGAGCGCTGGCAGTCGGGCCACCCCTGGATCTACCGGGCGGATCTCGCGATCGCCCCCCAGCTCGCCGGCGGCGAGGTGGTCCGGGTGGTGGACGGGCGCGGCTGGTTCCTGGGCAAGGCGTTCTACTCGTCGACGTCGAAGATCGCCCTGCGCTGGATGTCGTTCGAGGACCTGGAGATCGGCCCCGAGCTGTTCGCCGCCCGCCTCGCCCAGGCCGATGCGCTGCGCCGCGCGCTCTACCCGGACGAGACCACCTACCGCGTGGTCCACGGCGAGGCGGACCTGCTCCCCGGCCTGGTCGTGGATCGGTACGGGGACGTCCTCTCGGTCCAGTTCCTGGTCCAGGCCACCGAGGCCCGGCGGGACCTGCTGACGGACCTGCTCGTCGCACACTTCCGGCCTCGCGGGGTGATGGACCGGTCGGACGTGAACGTCCGCACGCTGGAGGGACTCGAACCCCGGCGGGCGGTGCTGCGCGGCGAGGTCCCCGAGCGGGTGGAGTATTCCGAGGGCCTGGTGCGGAGCTCCGCCGACGTGCAAACCGGGCAGAAGACCGGCGCCTTCCTGGACCAGCGCGAGAACCATCAGATCGCGGCGACGTACGCCCGCGGGGAGGCGCTGGACTGCTTCTCGTACCTCGGCGGCTTCGCGCTGCAGCTCGCCACCGGGGCGACGCGGGTCACAGCAGTGGAGATCTCCGAGCAGGCCTGCGCGGCGCTCCGCCGCAACGTGGAGCGGAACGGCTTCCAGAACGTCGAGGTGGTGACCGCGAACGCCTTCGACTTCCTCCGCGACGCGGTGGACGAGGGACGCCGGTTCGACACCATCGTGCTCGACCCGCCGTCGTTCGCGAAGAACAAGGACGCCGTCGAGTCCGCGGTCCGGGGCTACAAGGAGATCAACCTCCGGGCGCTCCAGCTGCTCGCCCCGGGCGGCATCCTCATGACCGCGAGCTGCACCTACCACGTGGACGAGGAGCGCTTCGAGGCGATGCTGGCGTCCGCCGCGGCGGACGCTCGCCGGCGGGTGCAGATCGTCGAGCGCCGGGGCGCCGCCCGGGACCACCCGGTGCTCACGGCCCTGCGTGAGACCCGGTACCTCAAGCTCTACGTGCTCCGGGTGGTGGACTGACGGCGGCGTGTGGGGCTATCCATTGACCCCGCGCGCCCTGGCCGTGGGGGACCACCGACGGAGGCTCGCCGTGAACGGCGGCTGGAGTCCGGAACGTGCCCGGCAGGCCCACGCGGAACGCACCGCCGCGCGGGCGCTGGAGGCGCTGTACCGCCAGGCGGACGCGGCGTGGGAAGGGTTCCGCTGCCCCGGCACGGCCGGGTGCTGCCAGCTCTCGAAGCGCGGACGCGAGCCCTGGCTCTGGGGCGTGGAGTGGGACGCGCTCCGGCGCGCCGTGCCGGAGCTTCCGCCCCCGAGGCCCGATGGGGGTTGCCGGTTCCTCGATGCCGCGGGACGGCGCTGCACGGTGTACGCCTCCCGACCGCTGGGCTGCCGCACCTACTTCTGTCATCGCGCCACCGGTCCCGCGCGTGAGCCGGCGGAGGCGATGGACCGGCTGCAGCGGCGACTGGAGACGGTCGCCCGTTCGGTGGGCCCCGACGAGCCCGGACCGCGGCCGTTGACCGCCTGGCTCGAGGAGGCGGAGCGGTGAGCCGCGCTCCGTCCCTTGTCCTGGTCGCCGCGCTCGCGGCGTCCTCGACGGGATGCTCGAACTCGAGGGGCGAGAGCGCGGCAGCCCTCGTGGCCTACGGGGTGATCGGGGCGCTCTTCAGCCGCGCCGCCGGGGGCTGCTTCGCGGTGTGCGAAGGCATCAACCAGCTCTGCAACCCCGAGACCGGCTTCTGCGAGCAGAACCCCTGCGGGCCAGGCTGCGGGTCGGCCCGGCATTGCGACACACGGGGCCCGGTGCCACGCTGTGTCGAGGATTCGGTTCCGGCCGACCTCGTCCGGCCACCGCCCCCGCCGCCCAGTCTCCCCGTCACCACGCCCACTCCGTGACCGTTCGCATCCTCGTCGCCCCGCTGGAGTTCAAGGGCAGCCTCACCGCCGGCCAGGCCGCCCGCGCGATGGAGGCCGGCGTCCGCGCCGGCTGGCCGGAGGCGGAGGTCCGCGTCCTTCCGCTCGCCGACGGCGGGCCGGGCACCGCCGATGCGCTGGTGGATGCGCTGGGGGGCACCTGGCACACCGCCTGGGCGCACGACGCGCTCGGGCGTCCCCTCCAGGCCCAGTGGGCGAGCTGGCCCGGTGGAGCCGTGGTGGAGATGGCCCGCGCCTCGGGACTCTCGCTCCTGGACCCGTCCGAGCGCGATGCGCTGGCCGCCTCCACCGTCGGAACGGGCGAGCTGATCGCGGACGCGCTCGAGTCCGGCATCCGCTCTCTCCTGGTGGGCGTCGGAGGCAGCGCGACGAACGACGGCGGGGCCGGCGCGCTCCAGGCGCTCGGGTTCCGATTCCTCGACGCCTCGGGGCGCACCTTGCCGCCGGGCGGTGCGGCGCTCCGGAACCTCGCGCGGATCGTGCCCGAGGGCCTGTTGCCCGCGGTGCGCGAGGCCGAGCTGACGGTGATGACCGACGTGCTCAACCCGCTCTGTGGCCCGACCGGCGCCAGCCACGTCTACGGCCCCCAGAAGGGCGCGTCTCCAGAGGACGTGGCCACCCTCGACGCGGCGCTGGCCCACTTCGCCGAGATCGCGGTGAGAGACCTCGGCATCGATGCCGCGCACCTCCCCGGGACCGGCGCCGCGGGCGGCCTCTCCTACGGCCTCCTGGTCGGGGGCGGAGCGCGCATCCGCCGCGGGTTCGAGCACCTGGCCACGCTGCTCGGACTGGACGCGAAGCTGACGGGCGTCGACTGGGTGCTCACCGGCGAGGGTCGGCTCGACACCCAGACGCTGAGCGGGAAGGGGCCACTGGAGCTGGCGCGGCGGGCGCGGCGGGCGCAGGCACGGGTGGTCGCCTTCGCTGGGCGGATCGACCCGCAGGCGCTCGCCGCCGAGCATCCGTTCGAAGACGCGATCCAGGTCAGCCCGCCCGGGTGGAGCGAGGCGGATCCGGCGGCGCGCGCGGGCGCGGCAGCCTCGGTCACCTCCGCGGTCGAGCGGTGGGCGCGCCGGACGGTCAGCGCGCGAGGCCGAGGAGGGTGAGCAGCGTGTCCACCCGCCTGGAGGGATCACCGTACTCCTGCGCATAGTCGGCCTGGCTCCGGCGGACCATCTCCTGCGCCTCGGTGCGGTCGTACACCTCGGGGATCTCCACCGGTCGCTTCTCGCCCGGCATCTGCTTGTAGGTGAGGAAGTAGTGCCGGAAGCGGTCCAGCATCCCCGGCGGAAGCTCGCTCACGTCGCCGAGGTGTCCGAAGGCGGTGTCTCCCGCGAGCACGGCGATGATCTTGTCGTCCGCCTGGTTGCCGTCGATCATCCGCAGCCCGCCGATCGGCCTCGCCCGGAGCAGCACGCCGGAGTGGCTCACGTCGCGCTCGCTCAGCACGCAGATGTCCATCGGGTCGCCGTCGCCCTCCACCTGCGCGCGGCCGGTGCGCTCGGCACAGCGCGCACCCACCGACACCCCGCAGAAGGTCTGGGGGATGAACCCGTACAGCGTGGGGGAGAAGCTGGAGTACAGCTGCGGCCGGTCGATGCGGAGATGCCCGGTGGCCTTGTCCAGCTCGTACTTGATCGCGTCGGTGGGGACGATCTCCACGTAGACCGTCACCTCCCCCGGCGCGCTCGCCCCGATGGAGACTCCGTGCCAGGGATGCGCGGCAAAGCGCATCGCCAGCAGCCGCTCGAGGGTCTCCCTGTCCTCGCCCGCGCTCATGGTCGGAGCATCTCCTCCACCCGCCGGTTCCCCTCCTCGAGGAGCGCGGCCACCGCATCGTGCGCCTGCCGGGTCAAGGTGTCACGGTCGGCGCGGGTCAGGCCGGTGGTGGGAATCGGCTTCCCGACGCGGAGCACCAGCGGCCGGCCCGAGCGCACCCACAGCCCGCCCTTGGGGGTGATCTCGTGCGCGCCGGCCACCGCCAGCGGGACGATGGGCACCTGGGCGTCGATGGCGAGGATGGCCGCCCCCTTCTTAAAGGGGCGGAGCTTCCCGTCGGTGCTGCGGGTCCCCTCGGCGAAGAAGAGGATGCTGGTCCGGGTCTGAACCTGTCGCACCGCGGCCTCGATGGCCTGGTGATCGGCCTCGCTCCCGCCGGTCCGCTCGACCCGGATGTTGCCCATCGCCTTCACCGCCGCGCCGAAGATGGGGATGCGGTACAGCTCCTGCTTGGCGACGAACCGGATGTGCTTCGGGAGCCGGGCGAAAACGAACGGCGCGTCGAAGTTCGACTGGTGGTTGCAGACGAACACGCACGTCCCCGCCGGCAGGTTCTCCAGGCCCTGCACCTCCTCGCGCACCGCCGCCGCGCCGAGCACGGCGTTGCACCAGACGCGGATGACGGGGTCGGCCCGCTCCGGGTGCCCGGGGGAGAGCGCGATGACGATGGGGCCCACGAGGGCGCTGCTCCCCACCGCCGCGTACGTCGCCACGGTGTGCAGGAGCTCGTCGCCGGTCATACGAACGCCTGCGCCGGGAACAGCAGGACGTCCTCGATGCGCTCCGCTCCGAGGAGGAGCATCAGCACCCGGTCCAGTCCGATCGCCACCCCGCCCGCAGGCGGCATCCGGCCCACCGCCTCGAGGAACGGCTCGTCCAGCGGATAGGCCGCCCGGCTCCGGGCGATGCGATACGCGCGCTCCTCCTCCAGCCGGCGGCGCTGCTCCACCGCGTCGGTCAGCTCGGAGAACCCGTTCGCCAGCTCGAGCCCGCGGGCGTAGAGCTCGAAGCGCTCGGCCACCGAGGGGTCCCGAGGGCTGAGACGGGCAAGCGCGGCCATGGATGCCGGATAGTCGATCAGGAAGGCCGGTCGGTCACGTCCGAGTCGCGGCTCCACCCGCTCCAGGAAGAGCCGGAAGAAGACGTCGTCGAAACCATCGCCCGGCCCGGTCCGCACCCCCACCCGGCGCGCGGCCGCGGCGAGCCCCGGGGCATCGGAGGTCTCGCGGAGATCGATTCCTGTCTCACGCCGCAGCGCCTCTCGCACCGTGACCCGCTCGTACGGGCGCACGCCGAAGAGCTCGGGCCGGCCAAGCGCTGTGGCCGCCGCGGCGAGGGTCGCCTCGAGGTCGTCCATGACCGCCCGGTAGTCGGCGTGGGGCCGGTAGAGCTCGAGCATCGTGAACTCGGGGTTGTGCGTCGGGCTCACCTCGCCGTTCCGGAAGACCTTGCAGATCTGAAAGATGGGTCCGGAGCCATCCGCGAGGAGCCGCTTCATCGCGTACTCGGGGCTGGTGTGCAGGTAGAGCGTGCGCGGCCGGCCGAGGTCGGTCTCGGGCACGAACGGAACCTCGAAGGCGCGGATGTGGGGCTCCATCCCCGGCGCGGGCACGAGCAGTGGCGTCTCCACCTCGTGGTACCCGAGCGACTCGAGCTGCTGGCGGATCGCGCGCTGGAGGACCTGGCGGGCACGTGCCGCAGCCCACTGCGAAGGATTGGGCATCCCGGGCTGCGACGGTACAGTTCGCCCCTTCATGCGTCCACGGCTCTCGCACCTCCTCCTCGCGCTCGTCCTCGCCGCCTGTGCCGGCCAGCCCGTTCCCCCGGCCACGCCGGCTGCGTCTCCGGCCGGGACGTCGGAGCGCGATGCCCTGGCGCCGGCCGTGGCCGACCTCTCCTCGAAAGCCGAGGCGCTCCTCCGGGCGCAGGACGAGCTGGTGTGGAAGCACTGGACGGAGGGCGTCCCCGCGGACCTGGCGAAGACCTACGTGGGGACCGAGGGCTGGCTGACCCCCGAGGCGGTGGGGAAGGTGGGGCGCCTGCGCGCGCTGACCACCGACGGCCGCGAGCGGCGGGGGCTCGACCACCTCCACGCCTACCTCGCCGGAGAGTGGATGGCGCAGCAGCTGGCCGAGGTGTCCGACGCCATCGCCGCGCTGGAGCAGTCCCTGACCTTCAAGGTCGCGGGAACCGACCGGCCTTATCGGAATCTCGAGTCCATCCTCGGCGCGGAGAAGAGCGCGTTGCGGCGGCGGCAGATCTACGAGGCGGCCACGCCGGCGGTGGAGAAGGTGTCCGCGCTGCTGGAGCGCCGCGGGGCGCGGGCGGCCGAGCTGTTGCCCGCGCTGAACCTCGAGCCCGCCGCCTGGACCACCGAGCTGCGGGAGGCGAGCCCAGACCAGCTCGGCGCACTGGCCGACACGGTGCTGACCCGGACCCAGGACGCCTGGACCGCGGCGCTGACCCGGCTGGCGCAGCGTGAGCTCCAGCTGCCGCTCGACCGCATCGGGCGGCAGGACCTTCCCCGGCTGGTGCGCCTGCCGCCGACCGAGGGCTTCAAGCGCGCCGAGGTGGTGCCGCGCGTCCGGTCCACGCTCGGACCGCTGCAGCTCGACCCCGCGGCGCTGACATCGGTCACCCTCGACGCCGGAGACGCGCCGAGGAAGAACCCGCGCGGGCTGGTGCTGGGGGTGGTGGTGCCGACGGACGTGCGCATCTCGCTCAGGCCGGTGGGAGGGGCCCGGGATCAGCGCAGCGCGCTGCACGAGTTCGGCCACGCGGTGCACGATGCCTTCACCGAGGAGCGACGCTTCGAGCTGGCGAAGCTCGGCAACCGCACCAACGCCGAGGCCTTCGCCGCGCTGCTCGAGTCGCTGACCACCGAGCCGGCCTGGCTGGAGCAGGCCGGGCTCTCGCCGGACGCGAGCCGTCCCTGGGTCCAGGGCGTGGCGGTGCAGGAGCTCTTCCTCGTCCGTCGCGCCGCAGGGAAGGTGCTGTTCAACCTCGCCGCAGGCCGGCCGGGAGCGGACGCCCACACCGCATACCGGACGACGATGGACCGGGCGTACGGGCTCCCGGGCACGGCCCTGGACGAGGCCCGCAACACGCTGGACCAGGAGGCGACGCTGGGGGCGGCGGACTACCTGCGCGGCTGGCTGCTGGGCGCGCAGCTCCGGGCGGCGCTGGTCCGGAAGTTCGGCGCGAACTGGTGGCAGGATCCGAACGCCGGCGCGTTCCTGAAGCCGCTCCTCGCGCCGGGGAACGGGCTCGATGCGAACGGGCTCGCCCGGGCTCTCGGGGACCCAGGGGTGTCCCCGGACGCGTTCGTCGCCACGGTGCTACCGCGCCTGTCGGGCACGAGCTCGGACGCGCCGCGGCCGGCGCCCGCGGGAAGGTCACCGGCCAGCGAGCCCGCCGCGACGCCCGCTGTCCCGCCTGCGAGCGCCCCCACCCCGGGGACGGCTCCGTTCAGCGCTGCTTCCGCCGTCGCCCCGGAGACGGTTCCGGCAGCCGGGCGCGCCGAGCTGGCGCCCGGGACTTCGGACGCGGGCACAGCTCGCCAGGAACCCGTTCCCCCAAGGCGAGAGCTCAGCCCGTGACCGGCTTCCCGCAGTTCCCGCAGAACTTCGCGCCGGGCCCGAGGTCCGAGCCGCACTCGGTGCACTTCCGCGCCAGCGGTGCGAGCGCCTCGCCGCAGTTCCCGCAGAACTTCCCCGTTGCGAGCGTTCCGCACTTCGGGCACGGCGTTCCGGCCGCTGCCGTCGGCACGGGTGCGGCGGGTGCCGCAGCAGGCCGCTGCTGCCCCTGCTGGAAGGCCTGCGCCATCCCGAACCCGACTCCCAGCCCCGCGCCCTGGAGCGCGCTCCCGCCGCCCTCTCCGCCCTTGGCCATGCCTTCGGCCGCGCCGAGCATCGCCTGCCCCTGCGCGTATTGCTGGAAGCCGCCGGCGAGCTTGCTGTAGGCGGTGTCCTTGGTCAGCCGCTTCAGCGTGGCCTCGTCCTCGTCCTTGATGGACACGGTGAAGTTGCCCATCCGGACGATGGTGAGGCCGTAGCCGTCGACATGCGGCTTGAACCCGGCGATCACCTCCTGCTCGATCTCCTCGGTGTACGCACCGGAGGTCACGTCGAGCAGCGGCCACTTCTTCTTCACCAGCAGCTCGGCGATGCGGTCGCGCACCACCTTGAGGACCTGGCTCTTGAACCAGGCCAGGAACTCCTCGTTGCTGGTCCGCCGCAGACCCACCAGGCCGAGGATGAGCTTCTCGGGCTCGGTCACCTTCACCGAGAAGTCGCCGTACACCATGGTCCCGATGCCCAGGCCGGTGTCCGGATCGCGCACGTCGCCGATCGGACCGCCGAACTTCACCCCGGGAAACTCGCGCAGGCCGACGAAGTAGATCTCGGCGACGAAGAGGTTCCCGCCGGTGAACGCCTCGATGAAGCGCCCCAGGAAGGGGATGTTCTGGGTGTCCAGCGTGTGCCGGCCCGGCCCGAGCTTCCCCTGCACCTGGCCGTCCTTGACGAAGATGGCCACCTCGTCCGCGCCGACCGTGAGCTGGGTCAGCATCCGGACGTTCCGCTCCGGATAGGCGTAGAGGATGTCGTTCTTCGCCGCGTCGGCGCGGGCGATGAAGTTGCGCTGCGCTTCACCCTTCAGACCGTCGAACAGACCCAAGGCGAACCTCCCGGGAGGGGGCTTTCGTCGCTGATCACGGGGCACGGGCCGCAGGATTGCTCCTTGCGCCTTCCGTGCCACGAGGATCGCACAGGAGCACGCGGCGTTGCGAGTCCCCGGGTGCGCGCTGCCCCCGGCCGCGATTTCAGACCCAGCGGCTGACGAGGCGCTCGCGGTCGAACAGCCTGACGCTCGCCCGCACCAGCAGGATGTCCAGCACCAGCACCACCGCGCCCTGCAGGGCGTAGTAGCCGGTCCCGGCGCGGATCCACCCCGCGAGCTGCCCTCCCACCAGCCCCATCAGGGGAAGGACCACCAGCGCCGAGAGCTGCTGCGCGAGCCGCGCCTCGCCGACACGCGCCGACACCAGCACCGCGAGCCCGTTTCCGAGGAAGGCGAACAGCGGCGCCACCACCCCGACGCCGAACAGCCACATGCCGTTGGGGAGAACCGGGCCGTGCACCAGGGGCCAGGCCACCGCGTCCACCGCGACCACGAACCCGAGGAACGCCAGCCAGGTGATGGCCACCGCCGGCACCACCGAGGCCAGGCTCTTGCCCAGCACCAGCTCGGCGGCGCTCACCGGCGCGGCCAGCAGCGGCTCGAGCGTGCGCCGCTCCTTCTCCCCGGCCACGCTCTGCGACGAGATGAGGATGGGCACGAACACCGGCATCAGGAGGAAGATGCCGAACCAGTCGACCACCAGCTTGTCGACCATGAAGCGCACCGGGTCGGCCTTCAGCGGAAGCGTCGGGTCGTAGTACAGCGCCATCGCCCGGAACGAGACCTCGTCCGGATGGCTGAGCCACGCCCACACCACCCCGGTGGGGACCAGCACCAGCACCGCAGGAAGCGCGAGCATGCTCGCCAGGAGCCCGGGGTTCTTCCGGAGGTCGAGCGCCTCCTTCCAGGTGACCGCCAGCGCCCGGTGGAGACGGAAGCTCAGGTGGCCTCCGTCTCGGCCCCACGGGTGAGCTCGAGGTACACGTCCTCGAGCGCGCGCTGGGCGGGAAGCACCGCGTGGATCCGGACCCGGGCCTGCGCCAGCAGCGCGACGACGTCGGGGATACCCACCCCGGCCGCGAGCGTGACGCGCAGCGCGTGCCCCTCGGCGATCCAGACGCACGGCGGGACGATGGGCCCCAGCGCCTCTCCCGCAGCGCCCGCGCTTCCCTCGACGTGGATCTCCACCACCGCGGTCTGACGCCGCAGCTCGGGCACCGTGCCCACCGCCAGCAGCCGGCCCTTCACCACCGCCACCCGGGCGCAGAGCCGCTCCACCTCGGACATGTTGTGCGAGCAGAGCACCACCGTGCGGCCCTCGGCGGCCAGCTCGCCCACCGCCTCGCGCACCGCCCGGGCCGACTCGGGGTCCAGCCCGCTGGTGGGCTCGTCGAGGAACAGCGCCTGTGGGTCGTGGAGCAGCGCCCGGATCAAGGCGAGCTTCTGGCGCATGCCCTTGCTGAAGGTGCCGCACCGGTCGTCCTCGCGCCCGCCGAGCCCGAAGCGCTGCATCCAGCGCCGCGCCGCCTCCCAGGCCTCGGGGGTGTCGCGGTGGTGGAGCTTGAGGAAGAAGCGGAGGTTTTCCCGGGCAGTGAGCCGGTCGTAGAGACCGGGCTGCTCGGTGAGGAGCCCCACCCGCGAGCGGAGCGCCTCCCCATCGCCGTCGAGTCCCACGCCGCAGACCGTCGCCCGGCCCGAGGAGGGGCGAAGCAGCCCGGTCAGCATGCGCACGGTGGTGGTCTTCCCCGCCCCGTTCGGACCGAGGAGCCCGAAGACCTCTCCCGCGGCGACGTCGAAGTCGAGACCCTCCACCGCGGTGCGCGGACCGAACTGCTTGGAGAGCGAACGGACCTCGATGCGACTCAATCGATGGTGACCAGCACGAACTTCACGTTGAGGTCCCGGTCCACCTGCTCGATCCGGTGCTCCGGGCCGATGGCCTGGCGCAGCAGACCGAGGCGCGGGTGCTCGACCAGGGCCCACTTCCGGCCCGGCAGGTTGGCGAACGCGGCCATGCGGGCGGGGCTGTCCTTGATCTGCTTGACGGTGTTCTTGCTGTAGAAGGTCTCACCCTTCCAGTCCATCATGTACGCGACGATGGGCTCGCCGGGCGCGCGCCGGTCATAGTAGCGCCAGAACAGGTCGCGCTGCGTCCAGTGGTGGCTCAGGTCCACCCAGTGGCTCCAGCTGAACCACAGCGCGAACCCGAGCGCGAGGGCCCCGAGGCTTCCCACCAGCCCGGTCCGCGAGCCCCGCAGCGCCGCCAGCGCCGCCGCCACACCGCCGATGGTGAAAGCCCAGATCATCCCCGTCTTCACGTTGACCGGGGTGCGGAGGTTCAGCGCCAGCGCGCTTGCCCGGGGCACGAACACCGCGACCGCGAGGAGCATCGCGCCGACGATGGCCCCCACCGCCGCGACCTCGATCGCCGAGCGGCGATGCGGGCTCGGAGCGCTGAGCGCGCCCCAGAGCACCAGCCCGGCCGCGCCGAGGACCAGGAATCCGAGCAACGTCAGCGGGCTCGCCAGCGACGGGATGCTGGTGGTGGCGAGCGCGGTGAGCCCCACCGCCGCCACCAGCAGACCGGGCATCCGCGTCCTCATCCGGTCGGCCCGGTCCTCTCCGCCCGCTCCCACCGTCATCCAGGCTCCGACCGCCAGCAGCACCGCCGCGACCAGGTCCCCGGTCATGAGAGGCCGGCGCGACCAGTGAAACACCACCGGACGGGTGTCCAGCTCGTGCGGATAGGCGCGCTCGTAGTTGTAGACGAAGAGATCGGTGAAGTCCTTGGGGGTGGTGGCGAGGTCCTTGGCCACCAGGAAGAACAGCACTCCGCCGAGCAGGAGCGGCACCGCATGCGCGGCCGGTCCGTCCTCCCAGAGCTGGTCGATGAACAGCGCGACGAGGATCGCCACCCCGGGCATGACCGGCAGGAAGTAGTGATGGAACTTGGTCGCCGAGGCATCCATCAGGAGGAAGCTGAAGAGCGTCCAGACGAGGGCGATGAACGCCACCCGGCCCCGCACGTCCAGTCGGCGCAGCCGGAGCGGCGAGACCACCGCCAGCGCCCCGGGCAGCAGCGCCACCCAGGGGAAGAGGGCGTAGCCCCCCTGCTCGATGAAGTAGACGAACGTGCCGCCCGGGGTGGTGGTGTGAACTCCCTCGAAGAGCCGGTTCAGGTGGTCGTGGATGAAGAAGCGGTAGAAGAACGTCTTCCCTTCGTTGTCCACCGCCGGGAAGGCGAACATCACGGCGAACCAGGGCCCGGCGACCGCGAGGAACACCCCGATGCCGGTGAGGAGCCGCATGCGCGCCATCTCGGCGAAGAGCACCGGCATCGGCTCCTTGCCCGCCGCGACCTCCTTCCGGTACGCCGAGCTGGTCAGCCAATGCCAGTGCGCCCTCCGACCCGGCTCGTCCCAGGGGAAGACGCAGGCCAGGGCGTAGGCGAGCAGGATGACGGCGGGCAGCCCGACGCCAAGCAACCCCTTGGCCAGGGTGGACAGCCCGCAGAAGACGTAGAACGCGATCCACCACCCGGTGCGGTGCGTCGTCTTCTCGTCGAACAGACCGATGATCGCGCAGGCCATCGCTGCGATGAGCGTGGCAACGAACGGCGTGTCGGTGACCACCTGCCGGGTGACGAGAAAGAACAGCGGCATCGTGGCGAGCACCACCGTGCTGGCCAGGCCCACCCGTCGGTTGACCGTGCGGCCCAGCGCCACGGCGAGCAGCGCCAGCGAGCCCAGCACCAGGAGGACGAAGGGCAGGCGGAGGGCCCACTCGGTGTAGAGGGGCAGCTTGCCGCCGGTCCGGTTGATTCCCACCAGGACCATGCCCGGCACGTCCATCCACATGGTGAGCGGCGGCTTGGAGAAGAACCAGCTGCTCTCCCAGTAGGGATGCACGTAGTCGTTCCGGGCGATCATCTCCCGGGCGACCTCGCCGTAGTGACTCTCCCAGGGGTCCCAGAGCCCGACGGCGCCGACGTAGGGAACGAACACCAGTGCTCCGACCAGCAACGACATCAGAACCAGGCGACGCTCGGCGTCGAGCGCGAGCAGACGGCGGACCAGCGGATGGCGGACGACCCGGTCTCCGAACAGCGCCTCGGCGATGCCCGGCCGGAGCGCCTCACCTTCCCTCACGTTCATGCGGCCGCGCCTTGTAGCATGGGCCCGGCGCCGGGGAGGGGCCTGGTGGACCCATGAAGCTGGTGATCGAAGACGACGAGGGGCACCGCCGAGAGGTTCCCCTCGACCGCGACGAGGTCACCATCGGTCGGCGGGAGGACAATCTGGTCCACCTCCCCGAAAGGAACGTGTCTCGCCATCACGCCCGGCTCATCCGCCGGGACGGGGCCGTGCTCGTCGAGGACCTCCGGAGCGCCAACGGCACCCGGGTGAACGGGGTCCGCATCACCGACCCGGTTCCGCTCGGCGATGGTGACCTGGTCCGGATCGGCGACTACGGGGTGGCCCTTCGCCCGGACGAGATGCCGCTCGACGTCCCCCTGCCCCGGACCACGGTGCCCGAGCCTCCGCCCGGCTTCCGGGGAGACGTCCTGGCCGACACGGCGCCGCATCCGCTCGTCGTGGGCGCGGAGGCGCCGCCCGAGGTACCGGTCCCCGAGCTCGAGGCCGTCGTCCGCCGGTCCCGGCGGGCGCTGGGGGTGGTTGGCCTCGGGCTGGTGCTGGGCCTCGGCGCAGCGCTCCTCCTCCACATGCGCGAGGGAGAGGCGTCCCGGATTCACAGCGCGGTCCCGCCGCCACCCACGCCGGAGGTGGTGGCCGAGATTCCCCCGCCATCCGCGGCCGAGCCGCCTCCGCTCGAGCTGACACCACCCACCGTGTCCGCGGCCCGGCCCAGCACTGCCACCGAGTGGATGGCCGCTGCGCACGCCGCCGCCGAGGCCCGCGACTTCGACCGCGCCCTTCGGCTGCTCTCCTCGGTCCGGGACCACGGGTTCCAGGCGGAGGCGCAGAATCTGCGCCGGACGTGGCGGGCAGAGGCCGCGGCGGGCCGGGCGGTGAGGAGCGCGCGAAGGGAGCTCGACCAGGGCCGACCCTCGGGGGCGCTGAAGAAGCTGGAGCCGGCGCGGAACAGCCGGGCCTGGGCTCCGGAGGTGGCCGAGCTCCGGGCGGCGATCGCCGCCGCGCTCAAGAACCCGCGCAAACCCCAGACCCGGGCCGCCAGCGCGGCCAACGTGGAGCGTCTCTACCGGGAGGGGAAGACGCTCTACGATGGAGGGAACGTGGGCGAGGCTGCCGGCCGGTTCGAGCGCTGCCTCGCGATGGACCGCAACCACCCCCGGTGTCATCTCATGCTGGCCACCTCGTACGCCAGGGGCGGGGACACCGGCCGGGCAGAGACCCACTACCGCCGGTTCCTCGAGCTGGCTTCGGCCGACGACCCGGCCGTGCCCAGGGTGAAGAAATTCCTTGAGGATTCGGACGCCCAGAAGAAGGCTAGGGCCTCCAGCGCGATGCCACAGCGCTAGGAGGGGCGATGCAGATCCGCATCCTGGTGGTCGACGACGAGAAGGAGACCGGCGACTACCTGCAGCTCTTGCTCACCAAGGCCGGCTACGAGGTGGTGGCACTGACCGACCCGACGCAGGTGATGGACCGGCTGCGCGCGGAGGACTTCCACCTCGTCATCCTGGACATGATGATGCCGCAGATGTCGGGCACCGAGCTGCTGGAGAAGATCCGGGGCTACGACTCGGACATCGCGGTCATCGTGGCCACCGCGCACCCCGCGGTGGAGACGGCCGTCGCCTCGCTCAAGGCGCAGGCGTCGGACTACGTGAAGAAGCCGGTCGAACCCGAGGAGCTGCTGGCGGCGGTGGAGTCGGCGCTGGCGAAGAAGGGGCTCTCGAAGGATCCGGAGGCCGAGCTGCACCGGGCGATCGGGCGGACCATTCGCGAGGCGCGAAAGTCGCAGGAGCTGACCTTGAAGCAGCTGGCCCGACGCACGGGCCTCTCGGTGTCGCTGCTGAGCCAGATCGAGCGGGCGGAGTCCAGCGCGTCGATCAGCTCGCTGTACAAGATCGCCTCGGCGCTTCGGCTGCGAATGGCGGAGCTCTTCGGCGGCGCCTGAGCGGTCGCGCCGAGACGCCCCCCGGTCGTGGGAGCCCCGGTGGCGGCTCCGGCCGGTAGGCGACGGCGGGACGTGGGGGGGGGTTGGGCCGCGTGCCTCGATGGCGCTGGCCTCGGACCGGCCCGTCAGAAGCGCCCGCCTCTCAGCGCCCTCTCCAGCGCGGCGGCCGCTTCTCCCGCAGCGCCGCCCTGGCCTCGCCCGCGTCCTCGGAGCCGAATGCCTCTGCCCGGAGCCGCTCGAGGTCCTCGCGCTCGCCCGGGTCGATCGGCGCTCGCCCGATGGCCCGGAGCGTCCGACGGAGCCCCGCCATTGCCAGTGGCGCGCCGGAGGCGAGCGTGGTCGCGAAGGCGTGCGCCCGCGCCGGGGCATCGTCGGTCACCACGTCGAGCAGCCCCCAGGCGAGCGCCTCCGCGGCGGCCACCTCGGCGGCGGTGAGGAACATCCACCGGGCCCGCTGCAGGCCGGTGAGCCGCGCCACCCGCCACACCCCGTCGGGCGCGTACACCACTCCGAGCCGCACCGGGGGCATGCAGAGCACGGTGTCCGGCGTGCCGACCCGAAAATCACAGGCGCAGGCCAGCTCGCACCCCGCGCCGAACGCCGCGCCGTGGACCACGGCCACGCTGGGGGCCGGGTGGGCCTCGAGCATCGCCAGCACCTCCTGGATACGGGCGTCGGGCAAGCGGGCGGCGGCGGCGTCCTCCCCGAGCTGCGCCAGGTCGTAGCCGGCGCAGAAGGCCGGCCCGCGGGCCTCGAGCACCAGTGCCCGCACCTCCTGGTCCGGGGCCAGCGCCTCGGCGAGGGCGTCCAGGAGGAAGGGGGTGAGCGCGTTGCGCCGGTGGGGCCGCTCCAGCGTCAGCACCCGGACGCCACCCGGCAGCCACGAGCGCTCGAGCCGGCCGTCGGAGGTCACGGCGCGAGCACGACCAGCACGTCGCCCTCGTTCACCGGCTGGCTGGGCTGGCAGCGGATCTCCTTCACCGTGCCGGCCTCCGGCGCCTCGACGGGCATCTCCATCTTCATCGACTCGAGGATGACCAGCACCTCGCCGGCCTGGACGACCTGGCCGACCGAGACCTCGACCTTCCACACGGTGCCGGTGATGTGGGCGGGGACGTCCATCGTCGGGGCGCTCCTCAGTCAGGGTTTGGCGTGGTGCTCCAGGAAGTGGGTATCGATCGCGCCCTCCTGGAAGGCGCGATCGCGCACGATGCGCAAGTGCAGGGGGATGTTGTTCTTGAGCCCCTGGATGTCGAACCGCTGCAGCGCCTGCTCGGCGCGCTGGATGGCCTCGTCGCGGCTCTTGCCGGAGACGATGAGCTTGGCGAGAAGCGGGTCGTAGTAGGGCGTCACCACTCCGCCCTCGACGTAGCCGGCGTCCACCCGGATGCCGTCGCCCTCGGGCGGACGGAAGACGTTCAGCGGGCCCGGGCTGGGCAGGAAGCGCACCGGGTCCTCGGCGTAGATGCGAAACTCCAGCGCGTGGCCGCTCCGGTGGATGTCCGTTTGCTTCAAGGGCAGGCGCTCGCCGGCGGCGATGCGTAGCTGCCAGCCGATGAGGTCCACACCCGTCGTCAGCTCGGTCACCGGGTGCTCCACCTGGAGCCGGGCGTTCATCTCGATGAAGAAGAGCTCGCCGTCGGAGACCAGGAACTCCACCGTGCCGGCGTTGGCGTAGCCGAAGGCTCGCGCCGCGGCGAGCGCGGCCCGGAACATCCGCTCGCGCAGCTCGGGGGCGCGACCGTCGAGAAACAGCGGGCTCCCCGCCTCCTCGACCACCTTCTGGTGGCGGCGCTGGATGCTGCACTCCCGCTCCAGGACGTGGAGGAGCGTGCCGTGGGTGTCCCCGAGGATCTGCACCTCGATGTGCCGGGGCGCCGGGAAGTACCGCTCGAGGTAGACCGCATCGCGCCCGAAGGCGGCGCGGGCCCGGTCGGCGCAGGCGCGGAACGCCTTCTCCAGCTCGGCCTGGGAGCCAGCGACGGCCATCCCGATGCCGCCCCCGCCTCCCGCTGCCTTCACCAGGATCGGGAATCCGATGCGCTCGGCGGCCTCGCTGGCGCTCCGCAGGTCGGCCACCACGCCGTCGCTCCCGGGCACGACCGGCACGCCGGCTCCCGCGGCGAGCGCCCGGGCCTGGGCCTTGTCCTTCATCCGCGCCATCGACTCGGGCGGGGGGCCGACGAAGACGATGCCGGCCTCGGTGCAGGCGCGGGCGAACTCGGCGTTCTCGGAGACGAAGCCGTAGCCCGGGTGGACCGCCTCCGCTCCGGTCTCCCTGGCTGCCCGGATCAGCGCCTCCACGTTCAGGTAGCTGTCCTTCGGCGGCGGCGGCCCCAGGCGCACCGCCTGGTCGGCCTCCTGGACGAAGGGCGCCTGGGCGTCGGCGTCCGAGTACACGGCGATGGTGCGGAGGCCCATCGACCTCGCCACGGTGCCGATGCGGCGGGCGATCTCTCCCCGGTTGGCGATGAGCAGCGAGCGGAACATGTCTCTCGTCGGGCGGCGCACGCTGCCACGCTCGCCTGCGGCGGGGCAAGCATCAGGGTGGCACGATGACGCGGCCGATGACATGGTCCCGGGCCGCCCCATGAACGTCGTGACCGTCTACCTCCGAATCTACGCCGACGCCTTCCGTCAGGCCCTGAAGGGCATCCGGAAGAACGCCTGGACCCTGCTCCTGCCCATCGTCGTCCTCACCGCGAACAACCTCGCCAGCGGGCTGGTGCTCGCCATCCCTTACCTGGGCCAGTTCCTGGTCTGGGCCGTCTGGGCAGCCGCGGCGAGCTGCTACCTCTACTTCCTCGGCGAGGTGGTCGCGAGGTCACGGGTGAAGCTCGACGAATTCGGGCGGAGTATCGGAGCGTACTTCTGGTCGGTGGCCAACCTCTTCTTCGTCTTCTGGATCGCGAGCCTGATCATCTCCGTCGCGGTCCCGCCTGGACAGCGGATGCTCTTCTCCCAGCTGCTCGTCCTCGCGGCGGTGATTCTCCTCAACGCCGCCCCCGAGGTCATCTACCAGCGCGGCAGCTACGGTGGCCTGGAGACCGCGCGGCGGTGCATCCAGTTCCTCCAGGCGAACTGGATCGAGTGGGGCATTCCCAACCTTCTCCTCCTGGCTGCCTGGTGGTTCACCCCGGGCGACCTGCTCGGGATGTTCGGCACCGTTGGCGCGGTGCTGACCTCCGTGCTGGAGGGCGCGCTCCTCCACCTGGTGATGGTGTTCCGGGGATACCTCTTCGCGGCGCTCGACGGCTCGAGCCACCGGCAGCGGATGTACCGCTACCGCTCGGCCGGGACGGTCTGAGGCCGCCCCAGGGCTACAGCTCGCCCTGTCCCTGCCGGCGGAGGAAGGTGGGGATGTCGAACTGATCCTCGTCCACCGGGAGCGACGGCTCCTTCAGCGGGCGGGTCGGGGCGAGCGCTCTCGGCTCCGGAGCGGTGGCGCGGGAACGCACCGGGCCGAGCGCGGCGGGCTCGGGTGCGGCGGCGGGACGGGTCACCGCCTGCGCCGGAGCAGTGGCCGCCCGGCGGGCAGCGTCGCGGTGCTGGAAGCCGGTGGCGATGATGGTGATCTTCACCTCGTCCGAGACGTTCTCGTCGATCAGGCTGCCGAAGATGATCTCCGCCTCCTCGTCGGCGGCGTCGTGCACCAGGGTCAACGCCTCGTTGACCTCCTGGAGGGTCATGTCCCGGCCGCCAGTGATGTTGATCAGCAGACCGGTGGCGCCCTCGATCTGCACGTCCTCCAGCAGCGGCGAGCTGATCGCCTGCTGCATGGCGGTGACCGCCCGTTTCTCGCCCGAGGCGCGGCCGGTGCCCATCAGCGCCAGGCCGCGGTCGCTCATGATGGTCTTCACGTCGGCGAAGTCCACGTTGATGTAGCCGTGGTACTGGATCAGGTCGCTGATCCCCTGCACCGCGTTGAGCAGCACCTCGTCGGCCCGCTTGAACGTCTCCAGCAGCGGCATCGACTGACCGCTCAGCCCGAGCAACCGCTGGTTGGGGATGGTGATCAGCGTGTCCACCGCGGCCTTGAGTTCGATGAGCCCTGCCTCGGCCTGCTTCCGCCGCTTGTTGCCCTCGAAGTGAAAGGGCTTGGTGACCACCGCCACGGTGAGCGCGCCGAGGGAGCGGGCGATGTCGGCGATGACCGGGGCAGCGCCGGTGCCCGTCCCACCGCCCATGCCGGCGGTGACGAACACCATGTCCGCTCCCTCGAGCGCCTGGGCGATCTCGTCCTTGCTCTCCAGCGCCGCCTGCCGCCCGACCTCCGGGTTGGCGCCGGCGCCGAGGCCCTTGGTGAGCGTCTCGCCGATCTGGATCTTGACGCCGGCGTTGCTCGCCGCCAGGGCCTGGATATCGGTGTTCGCGGCGACGAAGTGCACCCGGTCGAGCGCAGCGGCGATCATGGTGTTGATCGCGTTGCAGCCCGCCCCACCCACGCCCACCACCCGGATCCTCGCGGCCTGCTTGCCCTGCTCGAAGTGTTCCATTCGCCCTCGTCCCACGGCCTTTCCGGCCAATCCGAGCCATCATCGGCCCGGAGACTTCCCCCGCAAGTTTTCGACACACCCCTGGAGCGGGGCGGCGTCTCCTAGAAGATCTCCTCCAGCCACTCCCGCATCCGGCCCCGCACCTTCCGGTAGACGTTGTCCTCGCGGATCCGGAACAGGCGCCGATCGGTGTGGCGGGCTCCGTAGACCACCAGGCCCACGCCGGTGGCGTACATCGGGCTCTTCACCACGTCGACCAGGCCGCCGATGCCCCGGGGCATGCCCCGCCGGACCGGGAGGCCCAGCACCTCCTCGGCCAGCTCGGGCATCCCGGCGAGCAGGGTGGAGCCGCCGGTGATGACCACCCCGCTGGCCAGCAGGTCCTCGAAGCCGCACTTCTGGACCTCGCGGTGGACGAGCTGGAAGATCTCCTCGACGCGCGGCTCGAGGATCTCGCAGAGGATCTGCCGCCCGATGACCCGGGGCTGCCGGCCGCCGACCGAGGGCACCTCGATGGTCTCCTCCTTGTCCACCATCGAGGCCATGGCACAGCCGTAGCGCTGCTTGATGCGCTCGGCCTCGTGCGCCGGCGTGCGGAGCCCGATGGCGATGTCCGAGGTGAGGTTGTTGCCGCCCAGGGCGATGACCGCAGTGTGGGCGATGCTCCCGCCGGAGAAGATGGCGATGTCGGTCGTGCCGCCGCCGATGTCCACCAGGCAGACGCCCAGCTCCTTCTCGTCGTCGCCCAGCACCGCCTCGCTCGAGGCCAGCGGCTGGAGCACGATGTCCGCCACGTTGAGCCCGGTGCGGTTGGCACACTTGACGATGTTCTGGGCGCTGGAGACCGCGCCGGTCACGATGTGGACCTTGGCCTCGAGCCGTACCCCGGCCATCCCCAGCGGCTCCTTGATGCCGCCTTGGTCGTCGATGATGAACTCCTGGGGCAGGACGTGGATGACCTCGCGGTCCATGGGGATCGCCACGGCCTTGGCCGCGTCGATGACCCGGGTGATGTCCGCCTCGCGGACCTCCTTGTCCTTCACCGCCACGATGCCCTGGCTGTTGAAGCCCTTGATGTGGCCGCCGGCGATGCCGGTGTAGACGGTGGTGATCTCGCAGCCGGCCATCAGCTCGGCCTCCTCGACCGCGCGGCGGATCGAGGCCACGGTGGCCTCGATGTTCACCACCACGCCCTTGCGCAGGCCCTTCGAGGGGTGGCTGCCGATGCCGATGATGTCGATGCCGTTCTCGCTGAGCTCGCCGACGATGGCGCAGATCTTCGTCGTGCCGATGTCCAGGCCGACGACGATCTCTCCACCCTTCTGCTTGGCCATGTGACTTCCGTCCCTTCTCGCTTAGTGGCTGGGCGCCGTGGCGCCTGGGTGGACCTGCACCGCGACCCAGCCGGGCCGGACGCGGTTCTCGAGGTGAATCGCGGCGGCGAGCAGCCCGCGGTGCTGGAGCTCGTCGCGCACCCGCTGGAGCCGGCGGAGCTGCCCGTCGAGGTCCTCGCGTCCGAGCACCACCCGGACGCCATCCGCGACGACCAGCTCGAAGCCTGCCTCGCCGAGGTGGACCTCGGACAGCCGCGGACGCTCGAAGGAGCGCTGGTAGGCCTCGGCGACGCCCAGGGCCTCGCGAAGCCGGACGGCGGTGGCCGCCGGGTCCCTCTCCGCCGTCTCACGGCTGAGCCCGGTCAGCAGCGGGAGGTCCAGCGCCTCGCCGGGGGACAGGCGCTTGAACGGCGCACCCTCGGCATCGACCACGTACAGCTCACCCAGCGACGCGAGCGCCACCGGGGAGCGCTCCTCCACCCGGAGCTGCAGCGTGTCGGGCAGGCTCCGGGTGACCTCGACGGTCCGGACCCAGGGGTGGGCGCCCATCGCCTGGGCGACGGCGGCCGGATCCAGTGACCAGAGGTTCATCCCCGGGGCAACACCGGCCAGCCGGAGCAGCTCCTTCTCGGTGGCACGCCGGAGCCCCTGGACCCTCACCGTCCGGAGGGCAACCCGGGGCGAGCTGGCCGCCCAGCCGTCGAGCTGGACCCCGACCCAGCCGAGCGAGGCGAGCAGCGCCACCAGTCCCAGGCCGCGCAGGATCGTCCGTCCACCGGGGGCACGGGAAGCTGCGCCGTCGGCGCGGCGGCGCCGGTTCCTGGAGACGAGGACTCCGGACATCTGATCCGGCGCATGGTCTGCCCGGATCAGCGCCCGCGCCAGTTTTCGGCCACAGCCCTGTAACGGTGGGCCCACCCGATGCGGGGGCGGGAGCCGAACACCCCGAGGGGCGGGGGGCCCTCGCCGCAGCTCGGGGTCTACACGCGGGACCTGAACCGGGGGTGAGGCCCGGGCGCTCGGTGCACCGAGCTCACGCCTGCAGCCGCGCACCGAGGAGGATGCGCTCGCAGAGCTGCGGGTAGTCGATGCCCCTTCCCGCGGCGATCTTCGGGAGCAGGCTGGTGGGGGTCATGCCGGGGATGGTGTTGAGCTCCAGGAGCTGCACCCTGCCCTCCGGTGTGACGATGACGTCCGAGCGGGTCGCACCCCGGCAGCCCAGCGCCCGGTGCGCGGCGAGGCACACCTCGTTCACCCGCGCGTACTGGTCCGGCGGCAGCGGCGCGGGGAAGAGGTACCGGGTCCCGCTGCCGGCCGCATACTTCGCCTGGTAGTCGTAGAACTCGTGTGCGGGGACGATCTCGATCGCGCCGAGCGAGGCGTCGTCGAGCACTGCGCCCTGCACCTCGCGCCCGGGCACGAACTGCTCGACCAGGATGGAGCCAGCGAGCTTCGCCGCGTCCTCCACCGCCGCCGGGTAGGCGTCCTCGGCGTGGACGATGTGGACCCCCACGCTCGAGCCCTCGCGCGAGGGCTTCACCACCACCGGGAACGGGAAGGGCAGCGACTCGACCCCGGCCAGCGCGTGCTCCGCGCCGTCGAAGGATCGATAGGGCGGCGTGGGGATGCCGTGAGCGAGGAAGACCTGCTTGGCGAAGACCTTCTCCATCCCCACCGAGGACGCGAGCACGCCCGAGCCGGTGTAGGGAATGAACATCGACTCGAGCAGGCCCTGGATGCAGCCGTCCTCGCCGTACCGGCCGTGCAGGGCAACGAAGGCCACGTCGATGCGCTCGGCGCGGAGCCGCTCGGCGACGTCCTTCTGAACGTCGATCTCCACCACCGTGTAGCCGAGGGTCCGCAGCGCAGCCGTCACCCCGGCGCCGGTCCGCAGACTGACCTCCCGCTCGACGGAGAGCCCACCCATCAGCACGCCGATCCGCCGGTCCTTCATCCGAAGACTCCCACCCGCTTCACTTCCGGGACGAGCCCGATGCCCGTCGCCTCGCGCACCCGCGCCTGCGCGCGCTCGATGAGCCCCACCACGTCCGCGGCGTGTGCTCCGCCGAGGTTGACGATCCAGTTGGCGTGGAGCGTCGAGATCTGTGCCCCGCCGAGGACGGCCCCCTTGAGCCCCACCGACTCGACGAGCCGGCCCGCGTGGTCCCCGGGAGGATTCTGGAAGATGCTGCCGCAGTTCGGCTGGCTGAGCGGCTGGGTGCGCTTCCGGTACCCGAGGTCCGCCTCCATCGCCGCGCGAGAGGCGTCGACGTCGCCCTCCAGCAGCCGGAAGCGGGCGCGGGTGAGGACTGCGCCCACGGGCAGCTCGGTGTGCCGGTACCGGATGGTCAGCGCGCTGGCGCCGATCCAGCCGGTACCGTCCGGCGTGGCGAGCTCGACGGCGTCGAGCACCCGCTTGCACTCCCCCTGCTTGGTCCCGGCGTTCATCGCCACCGCGCCGCCGATGGTCCCGGGAATTCCGGCGAGGAACTCGGCGCCCACCCATCCGCGGGCGCGCATGACGTTCACCAGCCGGACGATGGACGCCCCGGCCCCGAGAGTCACCAGGCCTCCGCCGCCGCCCACGCCCGCCGGCTGGACCTCCTCGGGGAAGAGGTCGGCCGGAAGCTTGAGCGTGATGCCGGGGACGCCCAGGTCTCCCACCAACGTGTTGGCGCCGCCGCCGAGGACGTGAACCGGCACGCCCTCGGCCCTGGCCCGGGCCAGGACGACCACCAGCGCGTCCGCTGACCGTGGGCGGACGAGCAGCTCGGCCGGACCGCCGACGCGCAGGCTGGTCCAGGGGGCGAGCGCCTCGCCGGGGCTCGCGTCCGCGGCGAGGCCGGCGAGGAGCCCGGCCGGAGTCGGCGGGGTGGAGTGCGCAGTCAAGAGTCCCTCCTGAGAATCAGATGGAAGGGGCGGACGCAAGATCCTCGCCGGTTTGTCTGGACGGGTGCGCCGGGGTGGGACCAGCATGTGGAAGTGCCCCTCCTCCGGAACCTCCTGGTGGCGTTCGTCGCGCTGGAGCACGTCGGATTCCTCGTCCTGGAGATGTTCCTCTTCAAGAGTCCTGCCGGCCGGCGCATCTTTCGGACCACGCCCGAGTTCGCCGCACAGGCCGCGCCGCTCGCCGCGAACCAGGGCCTCTACAATGGCTTCCTCGCCGCGGGGCTCTTCTGGAGCCTTCTCGCGCCCGAGCCACTCCCCGGGCCGCTGCGGCTCTTCTTCCTCGCCTGCGTCCTGGTCGCCGCGGTCTTCGGGGCGGCCACGGTCTCGCGACGGATTCTCCTCATCCAGGGCTTCCCGGCGGCGGTGGCGCTGCTGTTCGCACTCCGAGGATGAGCGCCGGACGCCACCCCCGATCTCGAGCACGCCGTCCGCCCTCTCCCGAGCGGGGCCGGTGTCGTGCCGTCCGACGGCGGAGCGGGCCAAGCGCCGCGTTGGTGCCGCGTCCAGCCGTGAATGACCGCCTCAGCGCTCGACGAGCCTGCGAAGCCGACCCAGGGCCTCATCCCATTCGCGCGAGATCTGCTCCAGGGCGCGCCGCGCCTCATCCAGCTGACCGGGCGCGAGCGCCCAGAGCCGCTCCCGCCCCCGCCGCTCGCTCTCCACCAGCCCGGCGCGGGCCAGCACGGCGAGGTGCTTGGTCACCGCCTGCCGCGAGATGCGCGTCCCCTTGGTGAGTGAGGTCACCGAGAGCGCGCCCTCGGTGGACAGGCGCCGCACGAGCGCGAGCCGTGTCGCATCACCCAGCGCGGCGAACAGCGGGCTGGGGTCAACCGCGCGGGGATGGGTGCTCGGCGACATGCTGCTCGATGTTCCTGAGCTGCTCCTCCCAGCCGGAGGAGTTGGCCTTGTGGGCTGGACTGCGGCGGGCGGCGGGAAGCTGATCGAACCCCGACTCGACGACCTTGAGGAGCGTCCCCCCGGGAACCTCCTCCAGCTGGAACTCGACCGTGGTGGTGGGCTCCTTCGAGTAGTCCACCCCCCGCTCGATCGCGAACGGATGCCAGCGAAACGAGAACAGCGTCTCCGGCTCCATCCGCTCCACCCAGGCCTCCATGGTGAGATCCTGGTAGCCCGGGTAGGTGATTGGGCCGGTGATGCGCTCCCCGGCGCGGAACTCTCCCACCAGGTTCACCCGGAACCAGGCCGAGAACTCGCGGGCGTCGGTGAGCGCGCGCCAGACCCGGGAGCGTGGGGCGCGGAGGAGGATCTGCTTCTCGATGCGATCGGGGACGGTGTCGGCCATGCGCAACCTCCAGGTTGCAGCATTGTGCAGGGCACCGGGGCTGGATGCAACCCCCAGGTTGCGCGATTCTCCTCCCGCTAGCCCGCCCGGCCGCCCTGCTGGGCCGGCGCGAGCAGCTGGAGCAGCTCGGGGCCCACCTGCGTCACGTCGCCCGCGCCGAGAGTCACCACCAGGTCCCCCTCGCGGAGCCTGGGGAGCAGCGTGCTGGCGGCGTCGGCCCGGCGCTCGACGTAGGTGACGTCGCGATGGCCATGACTGCGGACCGCCTGGGCGAGCGCCTCGCCGGAGATGCCGGGGATGGGCTCCTCGCTCGCGGCATAGATGCCGAGCACCAGCAGCACGTCGGCGTCGTTGAACGCGGTCGCGAACTCGGACATCAGATCCCGGGTCCGGGTGTAGCGGTGGGGCTGGAAGACGACCACCAGGCGCCGTCCGAAGGCCCGCCGGGCGCCGGCGAGCGTGGCCATCACCTCGGCCGGGTGGTGCCCGTAGTCGTCCACCACCATGATGCCCCGTGCCTCGCCCCGGACCGTGAAGCGCCGCTGCACGCCGGCGAAGTCGGCCAGCGCGGTGCGGACCACCGGGAGCGGAATCTCCATCTCCTCTGCCACGGCGATGACCGCCAGGGCGTTCAGGGCGTTGTGGGCCCCCACCATCCGGACGGTGAACTCGCCCAGCGCCTCCTCGCGCCGGTGAGCGTGGAAGCGGGTGGAGAACCCGTCGAGGGTCACTCCCTCCAGCCGGTAGTCCGCGGTGTGAGAGCTCCCGTAGGTCACCACCCGCTTGGCGATCTGCGGCAGCAGCGCTTGCACGTTCGGGTGATCGAGGCAGAGCACGTTGAGCCCGTAGAACGGCACCCGGTTGCAGAACTCGGCGAAGGCGTTCCGGAGCGCGTCCAGGCTGCCGAAGTGGTCCAGGTGCTCGGGGTCGATGTTGGTCACCACCGCGATGCTGGGATGGAGCTTGAGGAAGCTCCCGTCCGACTCGTCGGCCTCCACCACCATGAGGTCCGACTTGCCGAGCTTGGCGTTGCTCCCGAGCACGTTGACCTTGCCTCCCACCACCGCCGTGGGGTCGAGGCCGGCGGCATTCATCACCGTCGCCACCATCGAGGTGGTGGTCGTCTTCCCGTGGCTACCGGCGACCGCGACCGCATACTTGAGCCGCATCAGCTCGGCCAGCATCTCGGCCCGGGGGATCACCGGGATCTTCCGCGCCTGGGCGGCGAGCACCTCGGGGTTGTCCCGCCGCACCGCCGAGGAGATGACCACCACGTCGGCGGACACCAGATTCTTGGCCCGGTGGCCAATCTCCAGCCGTGCCCCGAGCCGCTGGAGCCGCCGGGTGGTCTCCGACTCCTTCAGGTCCGAGCCGCTGATCCGGTACCCGAGGTTGATGAGCACCTCGGCGATGCCGCTCATTCCGATGCCGCCGATGCCCACGAAGTGCACCTGCGCCGCGTGACGGGTCTTGAAGAGGCTCACCACCGGGGAGCGTCGAGTCATCGGGGGACCACCTGTCGGCGGCCCGTCGGAGGGGCCACCAGTTCGGCGCAGAGGTCGACCAGCTCCCGCGCCGCCTCGGGCCGCCCCAGGTGGCCCGCCGAGCGCTCCATCCGCTGGAGCGTCTCGGGCTCGCCGGCGAGCCGCCGGATCTCCCTGCCCAGCACCTCGCCGGTGAGGTCCGCCTCGCGGAACGTCAGCGCCGCCCCCACGTCCACCAGCGCCGCGGCGTTGACCGCCTGGTGGTCGTCCGTGGCGAAGGGGAAGGGAACGAGGATCGACGCCTTCTTGCAGATGGTCAGCTCGGCCAGCGTGGTGGCCCCGGCGCGGCACAGCACCAGGGACGCGCGGGCGTAGGCCGCGGACATGTCGTCGACGAAGGGCACGACCTCGGCGGCCATTCCCGCGGCGGCGTAGCCCGCCTTCACCCGCTCCAGGTCGGTCGCTCCGGTCTGGTGCACGATGTCCATTTGCCCGCGCAGCTCTCCCAGGTGCGGCAGCGCCTCGAGCATCCGGGTGTTGAGGCCGCGGGCCCCGAGCGAACCACCGACCACCAGGAGCCGGAAGCGGCCGTCGGTCACCGTGGGCCGGCTCCGGAGGTAATTGTCCATCAGCTTGCGCCGGACGGGGTTGCCCACCAGGAACGTCTTCCGCGGCGGAAACGCGGTGCGCGCCTGCTCGAAGGCGATGAACACCGCACGGACGATTCGCCCCAGCACGCGGTTGGTGAGGCCGGGCAGCGCGTTCTGCTCCTGGATGGCGGTGGCGATGCCTCGCATCCACGCCGCGAGCACCACCGGCCCCGAGGCGTAGCCGCCCACCCCGACCACCACGTCCGGCCGGAAACGCCCGAGGATGCGCCAGCTCTCGAGGAACGAGACCGGGAGCAAGAGCAGCGCCTGGAGCGCCTTGAGGACGCCCATCCCCTTGAGCCCGCGCACCGAGACGGTCTCCAGCGCAAAGCCCGCCGCGGGGACCACCCGCGCCTCGAGGCCCCGCGTCGTGCCCACGAACAGCACCCGGTTTTCCGGATGCCGGGTGGTGACCTCCTCCGCCAGGGCGATGCCGGGGAACAGATGCCCTCCCGTCCCGCCGCCGGCGATCAGCATCCTCACGCAACCGCCTCCTGGATGCGGCCGACGCGGGAGGGCCCGGGATTGCGCAGCGGGGCGGACGAGGCGCTCAGCGAGAGCAGCACGCCGGCGGCGGCCATGGAGATGACCAGCGAGCAGCCGCCATAGGAGATGAACGGCAAGGTCAACCCCTTCGTCGGCAGCATCCCCATCGCCACGCTCATGTTCACCGCGGCCTGGAACCCGAGCATCGCCGTCAGCCCGAGGCCAAGGTAGGTGCCGAAGGTCTCACTGGCCCGGAGCGCGGCCCGCGTCCCTCGCCAGACGATGAGGCCGTAGAGGGCGATGGTGGCCACCGCGCCGAGCAGGCCCAGCTCCTCGCCGATGATGCTGAAGATGAAGTCGGTGTGCGCCTCGGGGAGGAAGAACAGCTTCTGGCGGCTCTCGCCGAGGCCGAGCCCGAAGAGGCCGCCCGAGCCCACCGCGATGAGCGACTGCGCCACCTGGTACCCGATGTCGTGCCGGTGTGCCCACGGGTCGAGAAAAGCAGTGATGCGTCGTAGCCGGTAGGGCGAGTGGGCGATGGCCCCGTAGGCGAGCGGCAGGGCCAGCAGCACCGAGCCCACCAGGTACGAGAGCTTGGTGCCCGCGGCGAAGAGCAGGATGAAGAGCAGCACCAACAGCTCCACCGAGCTGCCGAAGTCGGGCTCGGCCATGCACAGGGCCACCAGCAGCCCCACGGCTGCCAGATGGGGCAGGAAGCCGATCGAGAAGGTGGCCACCTTCTCGCGCTTCTTCGCCAGGGAGTAGGCCAGGTACACCACCCAGGTGAACTTGGCGATCTCCGCCGGCTGCAGGCTCAGACCCGGCAGGCGCAGCCACCGCCTCGCGCCGCCGACCACGGTTCCCACGCCCGGGACCAGCACCAGCACCAGGAGCACGACGCTCAGGAGCAGCATCGGGTACGCCAGCCGGGCCAGCCGCCGGTAGCCCACCCTCACCGCGGCGGCCATGACCACCAGACCCACGCCCGCGGCGAGCAGCTGCCGCTCGAGGAAGTAGAAGCCGTTGCCCTGCTTCTCGGCCGCGGTCACCGCGCTCGCCGAGTACACCATCACCAGCCCGAGCGAGACGAGCGCCAGCACCGCGCCGAGCAGCACCGGGTCCACGGCCAGCCGGACCGGGTCGGAGCGGCCGTCCGGCAGGGCTGGCGAGGGCGGCGTGTTCCGGCGCGGCGTCACGTCAGCGCCTCCACCAGCGCCCGGAAGGTGTCGCCGCGGTGCTCGAAGTTCCGGAACTGGTCGAACGAGGCGCAGGCCGGCGAGAGCAGCACGACGTCACCCGGACGCGCCAGGGTGCGCGCGCGGGCGACGGCGCGGTCGAGCGTCTCGCAGGCGTGGACGGGGAGCACGGCGGAGAACTCCGATTCGAGGAGAGGGGCATCCTGCCCAACCGTGAGCACCCCCGCGACTTTTCCGACCGAGGCCTGCACCAACGGGGCATAGGGCGCGCCCTTCCCCTTCCCGCCGGCGATCAGCCAGAGCCGCTGGCCCGGGGCGAACGCGGTGAGCGCGGTGAGCACCGCGTCCACGTTGGTGGCCTTCGAGTCGTTCACGTACTCCACCCCGTCGAGCGTGCGCACCGACTCCAGCCGGTGGGGGAGCCCGGGGAACGCGTCGAGCCCGGCCTGGAGCCCGTCGGCCCGGACCCCGGCGTGGAAGGCAAGGAGAGCCGCGGCCATCGCGTTGGCCAGGTTGTGGCCGCCGCGGAGCGCGCGGTTGGAGAGCCGGAGCCGCACGCCGGCGAAGCCGAGCTGGAATCCGCCCTCCACCGGCTCGGCCAGCCCGAGCAGGCCCTCGGGCAGGGAGCGGCCACGGCGGAGCGTGAAGCCGAAACGCCGCGCCCGGGCTCCGGCGAGCATGCCCATCGTCCACGCGTCGTCGGCGTTCACCACCGCGACGTCCCCGGGCTCCTGGCTCCGGAAGATGCGCGCCTTGGCCCGGGCGTAGTCCTCCATCCCCTCGTAGCGGTCGAGGTGGTCGGGGGTGAGGTTGAGCACCGCCGCGGCGTGGACCCGGACGGTGTCCATCCCCTCGAGCTGGAAGCTGGACAGCTCGAGCACGTAGGTGCGGCGCGCCGGCTCGAGCACCGCCTGCGAGAGCGGCGTGCCGAGGTTGCCGCCGACGAACGGACCGAGCCCCCCCGCCTCGCACAGCGCGCCGAGCAGCGCGGTGGTGGTGCTCTTGCCGTTGGTGCCGGTGACGCCGAGCACCGCCGCGCCGGGCGGGAGGAAGCGCGCGGCGAGCTCGATCTCCCCCCACACCGGAACGCCTGAATCGCGGGCCCGGACGACGGACGGAAGCCGGAGCGGGACGCCCGGGCTCACCACCACCAGGTCCGGCCGGCCGAGGTCGGCGAGGCCCAGCGGAGCGCCGCCCCGGATGGACACTCCCCGCGCGGCGAGGTCCTTGGCCCCGAGCGCCGAGCCGGGGCGCTCGTCCCAGAGGGTGACCCGGGCGCCGCGCGAGAGGAGCAGCTCGGACGCGGCGAGCCCGCTCCTTCCCGCCCCCAGCACCGACACCGTCCGTTCAACCAGGATCACGGGCGTTCAGCGCAGCTTGAGCGTCATCAGCGCCACCGCGCCGCAGACGATGGAGACGATCCAGAAGCGGACGATGATCTTCGGCTCGGACAGGCCCTTGAGCTCGAAGTGGTGGTGCACCGGCGCCATCCGAAACACCCGCCGTCCGGTCATCTTGAACGAGGCGACCTGGATCATCACCGACAGCGCCTCGGCCAGGAACACCCCGTGGATGATGGCCGAGGCAATCTCGTTCTTGCTCAGCACCGCCAGGCCGCCCAGGCCCCCGCCCAGGGCAAGCGAGCCGATGTCCCCCATGAAGACGCTCGCCGGGTAGGTGTTGAACCAGAGGAAGGACAGGCCCGCGCCGACGATCGCCGCGCAGAACACCGCCAGCTCGGCGCCGCCGGGCACCGGCAGGATGCCCAGGTAGCGCCACAGCGGCGTGCTGACCAGCCGCTGCTGCCCGCCCACCTCGACCACGTCCGCGATGTGGAGACCGCTCCCGGCCACATAGCAGAGGATGGCGAAGGTGGTGGCGGCGACGATGGTGGGCACGATGGCCAGCCCATCGAGCCCGTCGGTGAGGTTCACCGCGTTCGACGTGCCGACCACCACGATCCACCCGAAGACCACGTACAGCCAGCCCAGGTCGGGGTTGAAGTGCCGGGTGGGGACGAAGGGGACGGTGATGCGGGTCTCGATCAGGAGGTGCGGCACCCCGCCTTTCCAGGTGCAGAGGATGCCGAGGATGCCCACCAGGTAGAAGAGCGTCTGCAGCGCGAGCTTCTTCCGGCCGGCGAGCCCCTTGCTGTTGCGCTTCGACAGCTTCAGCCAGTCGTCGAGGAAGCCGATGAAGCCATAGCCGAAGGTCCAGAGCAGCGCCACCCACACCACCCGCGACGAGAGGTCGGCGAAGAGCAGCGTCGCCAGCCCGATGCAGACCAAGATCAGCGTGCCGCCCATGGTCGGCGTGCCCTTCTTCGTCTGGTGGCGGTCGGGCGTGTCCTCGCGCACGTTGCTCTGCCCGTGCTGGGTCAAGCGCAGCTGCTCGATGAACCTCCGGCCCCAGAGCAGGCCGATGAGCAGCGCCGCGACGCCCGCCGCGACGATGCGAAAGGTCGGGTAGCGGAGGAAGTTGAGGAACCGCTGCGCCTGGGAGTCCCGGAGCAGGCCGTAGAGGAGGAAGAGCACGGTCTCGAGGTGTCGCTAGTGTCCCCCGGAAGCTGACGCTCCGGTCAGTTTTTCCACCATCCGCTCGAGACGCATGCCGCGGCTCCCCTTCACCAGGACGAGGTCTCCTGGCCGCAGCTTCGGCCGGAGCCAGTCCCAGAGGGGCTCCACTTCCAGGAAGTGTGCCGACTCGATGCCCGGCGCCGCGGCAGCGGTCCAGGCGCTCCGCTGGCCGAGGAACGCGGCCAGCGCCGCCACCTGCGACACCCGCGCACCCAGCGCCACGTGCTCCTCTCGCTCACCGGGCCCGAGCTCCAGCATGTCGCCCAGGACCGCCACCACCCGGCCCCCGACGGCGAGCGTGCGGGCGGTGTCGAGCGCCGCGGCCATCGAGGCCGGGTTGGCGTTGTAGCAGTCGTCCACCACCGTCCAGCCGGCGGCGGCCTCCACCACGTTGAGGCGCCGGGCGTAGGGGCGAGCGGCCTCGAGCCCCTGCACGCACTCCTCGGGGCGGTAGCCCAGCGCGGTGGCCAGCGCGAAGGCGCCGGTGGCATTCAGCGCGTTGTGCTCGCCCACGAAGCCGAGCGACACCGGCCAGCGCCGGCCGGCGGCCTCGATGACCAGGGCAAGACCACCCTTGCCCCGCGGGGTCGCCTCCACCAGGCGCACCTGGGCGCCCGCAGCCCTGCCGAATCCGATCCGGGGCCCCCTGGCGCGGGCGCTCTGACGCACCACCTGGGGGTCGTCGAGGTTGACCGCCGCCGTCGCCACCTCCGACAGGCCAGCGAAGAGCTCGCCCTCGGCCTGGGCCACCCCCTCGATGCTGCCGAGCCCCTCGAGGTGCTCGGGCTGGATGGTGGTGATGAGCGCGGCGTCCGGCTCGGCGACGGAGGTGAGCCGGGTCATCTCGCCCGGGTGGTTCATTCCCAGCTCCACCACCGCGGCCACGTGCTCGGGCCGGAGGCGAAGGAGCGTCAGCGGCAGGCCCACCTCGTTGTTGAGGTTCCCTTCCGTCTTCAGGGAGGGGCCGCGCACGGCGAGGATGGCGCCGACCATCTCCTTGGTCGTCGTCTTGCCGTTGCTCCCGCCCACCGCTCCGATCGGCAGCCGGAAGCGCCGCCGGTGCAGCCGGCCGAGCCCGCCGAGCGCCTGGAGCGTGTCCGGCACCTCGTAAAGGGGGAAGGCGGGAGGAACGGCGGACCGGGGATGGTCCGCCTGGATGACCGCTCCGGCCGCGCCGCGGGCGGCGACGTCGGCGAGGAAGGCGTGAGCGTCGAAGCGCTCGCCCCGGAGCGCGACGAAGATCACGCCCGGGGTCAGCGTCCTGGAGTCGGTGGAGACGCCCTGGTACGCGGCCGCCGGTGTCCCGGTCGGACGGCCACCGGTGGCGTTGACGACCTCGAGGTGGGTGAACCGCGGCTCGGCGGCCATCGCGGCGGCGTCAGGCGGCTCCGGCCTTGCCCAGGGCGGTGCGGGCCTCGGCCACGTCGTCGAAGGGCCGCTTCTCGGTCCCGATGATCTGGTACCCCTCGTGGCCCTTGCCCGCGACGAGCATCACGTCGCCATCCTTCAGGAGCGAGGCACCCAGCTCGATGGCCGCGCGCCGGTCGGCGTCCACCAGGTAGCCGCGCTCACCGCTCTTGGCCTTGCCGGCGCTCATCCGCCGCAGTCCCGCCTTCTCCACCCCGGCGGTGATCTGCGAGATGATCTCGTCCGGGTCCTCGGTGCGCGGGTTGTCGCTGGTGACCACCACCAGGTCCGCGTTCTCCGCGGCCACCTGGCCCATCAGCGGGCGCTTGCCCTTGTCACGGTCGCCGCCGCAGCCGAATACCACCACCACCCGGCCGCGGGCCAGCGTCCGCGCCGCCTCGAGCGAGCGCTTCAGCGCATCGTCGCTGTGGGCGTAGTCCACCAGGGCCACCCGTCCCTCGGACTCGATCCGCTCCATCCGACCCGGCACGCCCTTCATCCGGGCGATGCCCTCCTTCACGTCCTGGCGGCTGAAGCCCGCGCCGAGCGCCATGCCGGCCGCGGCGAGAATGTTCTCGAGGTTGTGCGGGCCCACCAGCGCGGACTGGATGGCGATGTCCCCGGCGGGGGTCTTCAGCGTCGCCTTGATGCCGGCGATGGAGTACTCGACCCCGGCCGCGGAGATCTCCCCGCCGTTCCGGCTGAACTTCCAGGCCATCCGCTTGCTCGAGCGGACCTCGTTGTACAGGCGCGCGGCGTAGGTGTCGTCGCCGTTCACCACCGCCACCCCGCCGGGGCTCAGGTTCTCGCTGAAGAGCTTCCGCTTGGCCTGAAAGTAGGCCTCCATGTCCGCGTGGTAGTCGAGGTGGTCCCGGCTGAGATTGGTGAAGCCCGCGGCCCGGAAGACGAGCCCGTGCACCCGGTCCTGATCGAGCGCGTGGCTGCTGACCTCCATGATCACCGTGTCCGTCCCCGCGTCCACCATCTCGCGAAACAAGGCGTGCAGCGCCAGCGCGTCCGGCGTGGTGTGGGTGGGCTCGAGCGAGCGTCCGGCGAACCGGGTGTCGATGGTGCCGATGCGCCCGGTGGCCGCACCCCCGGCGGCGCAGATCGACTCCAGCAGCCAGGTGGTGGTGGTCTTCCCGTTGGTCCCGGTGACCCCGAGCAGCATCAGCTCGCTGGCCGGCTTCCGGTAGAAGTTCGCGGCGATCGAGGCCAGCGCCTGCCGGGAGTTCGCCACCAGGAACACCGGCCCGTCCGCCTGGACCGCCCGCTGGGTGACCACGGCCGCCGCACCCTTCTGCTTCGCCTCGGCGACGAAATTCGCTCCATCGGAGGTGGCCCCCGGGACCGCGACGAACAGGTCGCCCGGCTTGACCTTGCGCGAGTCGTGCGCCACGCCCGTCACCTCGAGCGACGCCCGCGAGCCGGACTGCTGCTCGGCACCAATCCCCGCCAACACTTCGGTCAACTTCATGTACGCAAGTCCTTGCTCAGGGTGCGGCGCCAAGCTCGAGCGTCACTCTCGCCCCGCGCGCCACGTGCGCGCCCGGGGCAGGCGACTGCACCATCACCCGTCCACTGCCACGAAGTCTGGGTTCCAGGGAGGTCGCCAGCAGGCGCGCCACGGCATCACGACCGACCTGTCCTTGCACGTTCGGGACCGACACACTCCCCTGCTCCAGCCGCTCGGTGACCGGCTGGGCCGCGGCGGGCTCCTCCTTTACCTGCATCGGGGGCGGGATGGAAACCTTCTTGGCGGCCGCAAGCACGGAAAGCGACGGTGGGACGCCCAGGTAGGGGAGGGTCGCGGTGGCGACCTCCTTGAACGCCGGGGCGGCGACCAGGCCGCCGTACACGTCGGTCTTGGGCTCGTCCACCACCACATAGATGACCAACCGCGGGTCGTCGGCCGGAACGATGCCGGCGAAGCTGGCGATGCGCTTGTCGGAGTAGCCCCGGGCCACCGGGTCGGGCTTCTGGGCCGTGCCGGTCTTCCCGGCCACCCGGTAGGCCTCGAGCGCCGCACGCGGGGCGGTGCCGTCCCTCTGCACCACACCCTCGAGCATCTGGGTGACCTGACGGGCCGTCCGCTCGCTGACCGCCTGCCGCACCTGGGTGGGCTGGTTCTCGAGCAGCACCACCCCGTCCGGGTCGGTCACCCGCGCCACGAGGTACGGGCGCATCAGCACGCCCCTGTTGGCCAGCGCCCCGTAGGCCGCCGAGACCTGGACCGCGGTGGCGCTCAGCCCCTGTCCGAAGGCCTGCGTCGCCAGGGACACGTCGGCCTTGGGGTACGGGACGCTCCCCCGCCCCTCGCCGGGGAGGGCGAGCCCGGTCTTCTCGCCGAAGCCGAAGCGCCGCGCGGTGCGCATCATCCCTTCGCGCCCGAGCCGCTGGGCCACCTTGGCCGCACCGATGTTGGACGAGACCGCGAGGATTCGGGCGAGGTTCAGCATCCCGTGCGGATGGGTGTCGTGGATGACGTGGCGACCCACCTCCCAGCTGCCGCCCTCGCAGTCGAAGGTGTCCTCCGGGCGCACCGCGCGGTCCTCGAGCGCCGAGGCGGCGACGAAGGCCTTGTAGGTGCTGCCCGGCTCGAAGGTGTCCAGGGCCGTCCGGTCCCGGACCGCGCCCGCGGCGATCCCGGGCGCCGGGGCGTTGGGGTTGAAGCGGGGCGACTGGGCGATGGCCAGGAGCTCGCCGGTGCGCGGGTCGAGCACCACCAGCATCCCGCCGATGGCCCTGCTCTCCTCGACGGCATGGTCCAGCGCCTTCTCCGCGACGTACTGCACCTGCCGGTCGAGGGTGAGGGTGACGGTCGCCCCCTGCCTACCCACCACCTCGGGCGCACCCTGGAGGAGGAGGTTCCGTCCGCGGGCGTCGCGGGTCCCCTCCACCTTCTCGCTCTGCCCGGACAGCTCGTCCTCGAAGGCGAGCTCCAGCCCCTCGAGCCCGTGTCCATCGGTGCCCACCACCCCGAGCACCTGCGCCCCGAGCTCACGCTGCGGGTAGAAACGCTTGGGCTCCTTGGCCACGCCGAGCCCGGGGACCTCCAGCCGCTGGGCCGCGGCGACCTCCTGGGGCGTCACCTGGCGCTTGACCCACGCGAAGCGGCGGCCCCGGGCGAAGCGGGCCTCCAGCTCGGACGGGTCGAGGTGCAGGGTCCGGGCGAGGTCGCGCGCCGCCCGGTGGGTGTCGCCCACCACCGACGGATCGAGCCAGATCGAGTCCACCTCGACGCTCTGGGCCAGCGGGATACCACGGCGGTCGTAGATGTCGCCGCGGCGGGCGGGGATCTCCGTCTCCCGCACCGTCTGATCGGTGGCCATGGACGTCAGGCGCGCGCGCTGGAGCACCTGAAGGCTGAGCGCCCGCACCATCGCTGCCCCGAGCGCGGTCATGAGCAGCCCGCCCATCAGGAGCACCCGCGCCCGGGTCCACCGGGTCAGCTCCGCTGGGGGACGGCCACGCTCGGTGGACCGCCGGGGAATCATCGCGGTGAGCGGCGGTCTGCCAGCGTGCGCCGGCCCTCGGCGGCGTGCGTCGACACCGGCGCGGGGCGCGCCGCCACCGAGTCGACCACCGAGGCGTCGGGCGGACCCATCCCCAGCTGCCCGCGGGCGAGCGCCTCGAGGCGCGCCGGGCGCTTCAGGGTGGCCAGCTCGAGCTTCAGCCGGTCGTTGGTGAGCGAGAGCGTGCGGCTCTCGGCCTCGAGCGCGGACAGGCGATAGGCCGAGTCCACCACCTGGCTCCGCGAGGCGACGTGGAGAATGCCCACCGCCACGAGCAGGCCGAAGCAGAGCAGCACCGGAAAGATCTGCCCCAGGACTCCGCCGAGCGAGACCCGGCGCCCATTCCGCGACTTCCGGCTCATGCCACCCTCTCGACGGCCCGGAGCCGCGCGCTGCGTGCCCGGGGATTCAGTTCGACCTCGGCGTCCGACGCCTGCACCGCCCGCCGGGTCAGGACCTTGAAGGTGCCCTGGGCACCGCAGGCGCACACCGGGAACCCGGGCGGACAGGTGCACCGGCCCTCGAGCGCGCGGAACG
>Ga0335069_10000510_pt1 | contig 65638 bp, 56 predicted proteins | sample Lox_Sample_11_FD_206714 | JGI IMG/M metagenome (GOLD analysis project Ga0335069, IMG submission 206714) | Soil microbial communities from Loxahatchee National Wildlife Refuge, Florida, United States - Lox_Sample_1.1 | ecosystem: Environmental > Terrestrial > Soil > Wetlands | place: USA...
CCCGGGTTTCAATCAGGTACCCCATGCCGTACGTGAACAGGGTAAGCGCGATGACGACCAGTGCCGCCCCCCTGTCCCAGTAGGCGATGAGTCCGAGGCTCACGGCGCTCAGATACAGTGTCCGGAGGCTCTGACGCGGGAGTGCCCAGTAGCCGAGTGGGCTGAGAAGGAGGACAGCAAATGCCCCGACGCTGATAATCAAGGGATGTACCCTCTGTCAATCGTTGGGCGCAGTCTGTGTCAGATGCTCGCCAAGTTTGAGATCTCTGAACACTTCCTGCATACGCCGGTAGTGGGCGTCAAAGCTCACGAGACGAGCCATGTACTTATGCGCGCTCCTGCCGCACGATTCCCGCTTCTGCTGGTCGCTCAACAGGCACATGAGCTTCTCGGTAAGGTCCTGAACGTTTGCGGGCGCAAATGTCAATCCGGTAACATCGTCCAGGACGAACTCCGGAATGCCGCCGATTCTCGAACCCACGACCGGTTTCCCCAGCAGCATGGCTTCTACCACGGAGTACGGCATGTTCTCATACACTTCGGACGGACAGACGACAAACAGGCTGTCCTGGATGAAGCTGTAGACCTCCTCCTTCCCGACTCTGCCGGGGCAGAAGACGTTCCCTGCCTTCCCGCGTGCCGCCATGTTCCTGCATGCGTCAAGCTGGGTACCTTCGCCGAGGATGACGAGATTGACCCCGGGGAGCGCTCCCATCGCCTGCATGAGTGTGAAAACCCCCTTTTCCCGTTCCACTCTTCCCGTGCAGAGGATGTACCTGCCGTACGAGGAGGGGATGTGAGGGAGCGGTTTTCTGAGGGCCTCCGTGTCGAAGGGGTTGTGAATATGCACAAGCTCGGACTCCGCGAACCCGAATTCGACGAACTTGTCATACAGCATCCGCGACGGGCAAATGAACCGGTCGACGTACCGGTGAACGTTTTGCATGTGCCGGGCATAGGCTGCGAGGGAAGCCACGAGGCTTGCCGGATATGAATCCTTCTTGCACCTGCCAAGTGTGCATTCGTAGAACCTGTTCCCCCTGCAGCGTTCGCAGACCTCGCCCCTCCGGACAAACGACGTTGCGGGACAGAGGAGCCAGTAATCGTGCAGTGTCCAGATCGTCGGAATGCGATGAGCTTTGAGGAGGGAGAGGATGCTGCAGGTAATCTGGGGACCCGGGCCGTGGAGGTGAGCAACATCCACGCGAACGTCCCTCAGCAGTTCATCCAGGCTTCTTCGCGAGGCGAGCGAGTAGATCGACCGCCCGAGCACCCTGATGCTGCTGGCAACGCTCCTGTGGGAATTGAGCGTTCGGTAGTCGATGTTGTCGACAAAGTATCTCTCGTAGGGAGTCGGCAGGTTCCTGGGGTCTTTCATGGCAAACGGGATGACCGTGTGGCCCTGGCGCTCGTACAACCGGACGAGGTTCTCTATCGCCGTCCAGTCGCCGCCGGTAGGGTACCACGCCCAGTTTACCAGGAGTATGGTCACCTCAGTGCTCGCGAGGAAGGGTGATCACGTCCCGCACGGTCGCAACGTCAATGTCTCCCGATTCACGCCGGCGCGCGCAGTAGTCGAGGAAGGGGACGAAGATCCTGGTCAGCTCGTCGGCGGAGAGCGAGGGATGGAGATACATGTGAAACACGAGCTTTTCCCGGGACGCGGCATCCACGAACTTCTTCAGTCGGGCCAGCCGCTCTTCGAGCGACCACCGGGCGCCGCGGTCGATGGCGGTAGAGGTATGGACGGCCCAGAGTCCGTCCGCCCGGCGGACGGGAAGCGAGAGGACCGCCTGCCGTCCGGCGTGCGCGCGAACGATGCCGAGTCCCGCCCGCGAGATGCACGCAAAATTACCCTCGGAGCCCCGCGGGAACGAAAAGCTCTCCGGTCGAATGCCGAACCGCGCCATCGCCTCGAGCGACGCCCTGAGCTCCCCGTCGGCAACATCCTCCGTGCACGGCGGTCCCAGGTACGCGTGGGAAAACGTATGGCAGCCGAATTCATGGCCGACCGGGGATTTCAGTATCATCTCGACAAGATCCGGACCGTACCAGGCCGGGTCACGATGCACGTCCGTGCACGGATCGTGCTGGAACCAGTCTCCCTCGTCGAACCGGTAGAGCCTGTAGCGCCCCGGCGACAGGCGCAGCATGTCGGCATGCGCACGGCCGTCGTTGCCCCGTGTGCAGCGATCGAGGAAGAGATGGCCGACGGTGAACCAGGTTGCCGCGATGCCGCAGGCTTCGAGTGCCCTGAGTATGACGGGCATCTGGGCGCGTTCCCGGAGGCCCGTGTTCACGAAGTCATTCTCCCGCGAGACGCGATGCTGCCACCCCCATGCCATCTCGAAATCAAACGATATGACGACCGTCCCGCGCCTGAGCCTCGGGCCGTGAACAGCCGGGTCGTAGTAGGTCGACGGGATGCTCGCAATCCGGCGCTCCACTCCGGCAGCGAGCCTCCGTACAGGCGCAGGCAGTATCGACCAGGCGGCTTTGAGATGCGGACCCAGCACGGAGTTCATCTAGCGGAAATCCTCTTGTAGGGTTTCTTCATCTTCGTCCTCGGGGAGTTCCTCGTCTCCCTCCCCGGCCTCGCCTTCTTCTTCGTCTCCGGTGGTGTCCCTGTAGAGGACCATCGCGTAGGGCAACGCGAAAAACAGGTAGTCCCACTCGTCGAGGAAATTCCCGTTAAAAAGGGAAAAACCGGTATAGAACATGAGCATCATCAACATCTGCCAGGACAATTCGTCGGCCCGGTTGCGGAGCGCCTTAAGCAGTCCATATGAGATGAGCGCGAGGTAAAAGACTATGCCGACGACTCCTTCCGTGGCGAGCCGCTCCATCAGGAAATTGTGCGGGCTGTATTCCAGTCCGAGCGGGATTCTGTAGTATCGCTCGGGGAGCATCGATCCGTTGATGGGGTTTGCCATGAAGAAATCCCATGATTGCCTCCATCGGTAGAACCGGTCCTGCGCCGTCGGGTCGCTCAGGTCAAGGCTGGACGACAGGCGTGAGAGGAGGCTCTGGCCCAGCGAAGGTATGCTCAGAAACAGCACCAGGAATGCCGCAATCACCAGCCCCAGGTTCACGATGCCCGCCCGGCTCCTGCGGTCGTGCGCATTGAGCAGAACGATCAGGATGATCATGATCCCGACGACGACGTAGGCGCTCCGGTGGTTGGCGGCTGCCAGTCCCAGTGCCGCGACAACGGCGGAGAAAACACTCGTCCTGGCATGCGAAAAGAACTCGACGCTGGTCACCAGGACGAACGCGTACAGGACGGCGGTTCCGCCCCAGAGCAGCCGCAGCTCTCCGTTGTCCGTGTGCCCGGAAATGCCCCGGCTGAAATTGTAGAGTGCGATGCCGATGGGCACGACCGAGCAGATGATGACGATCTTTGTCGCCGACCTCACGTCCCTGAAAGAGGGCAGCACAAACCAGTACAGAAACGGTACCAGGAGAACCTGCATCCGCGGCGCCAGGAACCTGACGAGGTTCTTGAGCGAGAGGGCCCCTGTGGCCGACGCCGACAGGGGGAGGACCACGGCAATCTGGTAAACGGCGTACACAAGTATGAGGAGCAGGACCGGGCCGTTGGGATCGCCCCCGAGCACCCCCTTTCTCGTGTAGCCCACGGCGGTGACCAGGAACACCACCGCGAGTATGACGTCGACGGGGTAGATGTTTACGCCGCCCACGGTCCATCCGTCGTTCGAGATCGTTGTGTATCCCGACATCACGGCAATCTCAAATGCAAGCAGCAGGATGAAGATGATCCTGCCTATCACCGCCTCCCGGGTTCCCATGGCGTCAGTGTCCCCGATACAGGCTCAGGTGCTTGTCGACCGCGACCTCCCAGCTGAACTGGCTCCCGGCCCTCGCCCTGGCCTGCCGTGCCATGCTTCCGAGGAGGGCCGGGTTCTGCAGGGCAAATGTGATCCTCTCCGCAAGCGAATCCGCGCTTCCCGACGTGAACGTCAGCGCGTGTGTCCCCACCACGAATGCGTTTTCAGGGATGTCGCTGCAAATAAGTGGCGTTCCCAGGGACATCACGCTCAGCATCACCGGCGAGAGCCCCTCGATCTCGGACGGCTGGATGTAGGCATAGGCGTTCTTCATCAGGTTCAGGACGTCATTGCCGTAGATGAATCCCGGAAAAAGCACGCGCGTGTCGCCCGTGCTCCGGAGCGATTTCTCGTACTCGGACGGATGCGGAGATCCGCCCACGAGAACCAGCTTCTTGGCCGTCGCCACACGGGCGAACGCTGCGATCAGGTGATGGAGCCCCTTGTCGGGGACAAATCTGCCGACGAACAGGAAATAGTCCCCGGCGGCCAGGTTCATCGTCCGGAGTACCGTGTCGTCCTCCCGGAAGTCCGTCAGCTCGCTCCCGCTCGGGATAAATGTGAACTGTCTCCTGAATTTCTTCTCGAACCACTCTTTCGCGTAGACGTTGTCAAAAACGACCTGGTTGGGAAACCAGGCGGTGATGTACGTTGAGATGTACAGGTACAGTCTCCCGTACCACGGCCAGGTCTTTCTCTTCCAGTCGATGCCGTCCTGTGAAACGTACACCCGCTTCCCGAAAAGACGGAGGACGAGCGCCCACAGGCTGTTGCCCCCGTTGGCAATTTGCACAATATCGCCGGTGTTCAGCGCGATGATGTGGAACGTGCACTTGAGCGAGTGCAGGAGCGTGTCATATCCGCGCCGGTTCACGGTGCGGAAGCTCACGAGCCGGATGCCCCTGTACTCCGATCCCGACGGCCTCTCGCTGCCGTAGAGCCGGTTGTAGCACACGACGGTGTGCCCGCGGGCGGCCATCCTCTCGAACAGTTGCAGCGAACAGTGGTCCGATCCGGCGGCGCCCGCCCGGGGGGGAATCGAGCGAAACCCGAACGCCGCGATCCTGAGCGACGCACTGTCCCGCGGCGAGTTCATCCGTTGACTCCTCCGTCATGCTCCTGCGGTGACAGGACGATCGGCGACTCCGCCGGGTGCGGGAGATATCCGCCGTAGCACCCCCGCAGGTATTCCGCGAGGGCGACGTGCCAGTCCCGCATGATGTTGAGGCCCCGGAGGTTCAGTCTCCGGTTGATCAGTCTCTCCGACGCGGGTCGGGCGGCCGAGTACTCCTTTTTGAAGAAATCCGACGACACCTCGGTAATGGTGATCGTGTTCTGCAGGCGCTCCAGGCGGACCAGCTCGGTGGCCACCTCCAGCCTGCTCGTGACTCCCCCGCACACCATGTTGTACAATCCCCGCTCCTCTTTCGTGATGAGCAGGCGGACGTTCCGGGCGAAATCGTATGTGTACGTGGGGGTGCCCAGCTTGTCGTTGACGACGAACAGCTCGCGCTTCCCTTCGTTGATCTGGTGCATGATTTTCTGGACGAACTTCTTGTCCTTGCGCGGGCCGCCTCCCATCATCCAGCCGGCCCTGCAGATCAGATAGTGCGCCGCATGATCCCTGACAAACTGCTCCCCGGCGAATTTCGAGCGGGCATAGTGCCCGAGCGGGTTGGGGGCGTCCCAGTCGTCATACACTTCCTTGCTGCCGTCGAAAATGCCCGCGGTGCTGATGTACAGGATCGGGATGTTCCGCTCGTTGGCGATGACGACCGCATTCTCCACGGCAAGCGTGTTCGTGAGGTACGTCTCCTCGGGATGCGCTTCGCAGAATTCAAGGTCCGTGTACGCTCCCAGGTGAAACAGGTAGTCCGCCTTGAAGTCGACGACGTCCCTCCGGTATTCGTCAAAATCCCGGAAGTCCAGATACTGCAGCCAGCTCTCGTTGACGTCGACGTCCGTACACTTGAGCTCGTGCTCCTGGCGGAACTCCTTGTAGAATGCCTCGCCGAGCATTCCCCCGCAACCGGCGATGTAGATTCGTTTCATGGACTACCTCGGGTTAAGGATACTCTTCATGGTGAACCGGGCTGCGCCTGCCGTTCCCACGCGCGAACGGTCTCTTCCACGAGACCCTCCATGGTGAAGATGTCGAGCACACCCTTCTCGCGGAGACCGGCGCAATGGCGGAACAGGGGGAAGAGGAGATCCGTCATGTACCGGGCCTGGAGACTGGGGTGGAACCAGAAATGAGCGGCCATCCGCTCCTCCACGGCCCTGTCCACATATTTGAAGAGGCGCCGCAGCCGCCCGGCGGGATTTGCGCCGTGCGACGCCGGTTCAATGCTTGCCGAGCTGTGAACTCCCCAGAGGCCTTCGGCCATCCGCACGGGGAGGGAGATCTCCGCCCACGACACGGGAAACATCCGCACAATGTCCAGCCCGGCGCCCGCAAGGATATCCAGCTTTCCGCATTCGTTTCCGGGAAACACGAAGCTCCGGGGACGGATGCCGAACGGCTTCATCGCCTCGAGCGAAGCGCGCACCTCGGCTTCCGCCACTTCGTCCGGACAATAGTCCCCGAACCCGACGTGCGAGAACCCGTGCGACCCCACCTCGTGTCCGGACGCGAGAATCGCTTCGACCAGATCAGGTGCGTACCAGGCCGGGTCGCTCTCAACGCCGGTACACGGATCGTGCTGGAACCAGTCGCCGGAGGTGAAACGCCAGTGTCCGTCAAAGTGACCGCACCGGGGCATATCCGGGTGAGGCAATCCGGCCGCCCCGCGCGTACAGCCCGACAGGAACAGATGCCCGACCGTCGCCCAGGTGATCGCTATACCGCACTCCCGGAGCGCGGCCAGAATCACCGGGACCTGCGCTCTCTCCCTCAGCCCCAGAGCGACGCAGTCCGCGGCGGACGATCTGGAATACTGAAACGCCCAGGCCATCTCAAAGTCGGCGGAGAACGTCACGGCCCCGCGTGGAAGGCGCGCCGGGGGATGAAGCGTCCGGTCGTGAAAGACAAACGGCTTGTTGGCCACCTTGAACGTGAGTGCGGAGACGGACTCCCCGGCGCTCTCCGGCAGGAGCGCGTAGAGTCGCGTGTAGACCGATTTCAACAGCGTCTTCATGCCCGGGCCCCGTTGGCGCGTTCACGAATCTTCGCGACTCGTTCGTACACGCGCATGAATTGGTTGCCCATTGCCTCAATGGAAAACAGCGACTGCACGCGCGCCCGCCCGCGCGCGCCGAGCTCGGCCCCCTTTGCCGGATCGCACAGCAGCTCGTCCACGCGGCGCGCGAACTCACCCGCGTCCCCGCGGGGAACGAGAAAGCCGGTCTCGCCATCCGTCACGATCTCCCTGGTGCCGCCCCCCTCGGTCGCCACTACGGGCTTGCCCATGGCCATGTATTCCAGTATGGAGTTCGATATCCCTTCCGTGTACGTGGCCAGGGCCCCGATCTCCATCATGTTGATGATGGAATGAATGCCTTCCTGCCACCCGAGAAACCGCACCCGCTCCCTGTGGGGTGGAGCCACGAGCGATTTGCATCGCTCGAGGTGTTTGCCGTCGCCAACGGCGATGAACGTGACGTCGCTCCTGTGCTCCAGCACCATCTGCGCCGCTATCACGAATGTATCATAGTCTTTCAGGTCGCTGAACGAGGCCACCATTCCCACCACCCTCGGTGTCGTGATGCCGAACGTGTTCCGGACACCGGCCGGATCGGCCAGATTGAGAAGGCGGTTCCAGTCGAACCCGTTGGAGATGCAGATGCTCTTTGCGGGGGGCGCATTGTACGCAAGGAGTCCCGCGCGGGAGTTCGCCACCACCACGTCCGAGAACGGGAACGTGAGCTTTGACCGCGTCCACAACCTCGAGAGCGGCGCCAGGTGCTGCGGGGCGTCCCGGATCATCCCGTTCACCAGCCCCAGGCCGAGGAGTCTGGCGACGGGAATCGCATAGAACGAGGTCATGGAATCCCACGTGTGAATGATGTCGGGGCGCATGTCCAGGCACAGCCGGTACAGCCGCGGGAAAATCAGCGGGTCCTTTTTCCTGCTTCTCAGAAGATAGTGGATCTTCACGCCGAGTTTGAGCACCTCGGGATACCCTATTTCCGGCGACATCAGGACCAGCTCCGTGGCGGCATAGTTCCCGGCACGGGTGTACTTGAGCAGCTCAATCAGCTGCCTTTCTTTTCCGCCTGCCTCGAATCCGTCGACAAAGTGAAGAATGCGCACCTAGTGCTCCCCCTGCTGTGTCAGGTACTGAGCGAGAAACCTGAGGAGGCCGGCTGCCTGGACCCGGTAGTCAAACGTCGCGAGAGCAAGCGCTCTCCCGTTTTCCCCCACGCGGCGGGCCAGGTCGGGATTGCCGAGCGCCTGGTTCAGTTTCCCCGCGAATGCCTCCACGCTGTCCGGGTCGGCGAGAAACGCGGTCTTTCCGTCCTCAAGGTAACGGGGGATGTCCCCGACCTTCGTTACCACCACCGGGTTTCCGGTCGCCAGGTATTCTCCCAGTTTCGTCGGAAACCCCCCCTCGGCCTGCAGGCTCTTCGGGCGCGCCAGTGCGAGGACCGCGGCGTTGCAGAGATACCGGGGCACCTCGTCCCTGTGCACGCGCCCCGTGAAGCACACCTGCGTGTCGATCTGCAGCTCGCGCGCAAGCGCCTTCAGGTTGGCCAGATCGTTCGTCCGGGGTTCGTCGCCGATGATCACCAGCCTGACGTCAGGGTGCTGCCCCCGCACAGCGGCATAAGCCCTCAGCAGGATCGGCACGCCGTCCTTGTTCCCCGCCAGCTCGCCGCAGTAGGCCACGTACCGCACCGGTTCCCCGTCCGGCGGAGGCTTCACGAGAAACCTGGACATCTCCACTGTCATGAGGACGCGGAACATCGCGGCATCGGCCCGTATGCGGTGCCGAAAATACTCTTCGAGCGGCCCCGTCATGACCAGCACGATATCGGGAAGCCTGAATACGACGGCGGTGTAGACGATCGCGTAGAGCTTCCCCCTGTGCGCGTCGGAAAAGCGCACGTCCGGAAACTCGTTCTCTTCGAACATCAGCGTCACGCCGAGCGTCCGGCTGACAAAGAACAGGAACAGGGAAGAGATCAGCCCCACCGGATAGCAGAAGAGAATCGTGCGCTCCCCGTTTCGCCGGAAATCCTTCACGATCCTCGCGGTCCGGAGCATCCCCTTTGCCATCTGCATGCGGCGCGCAAGGAAGGTCCCGGCCCGGACGCTGGTGCCGCACGGGTACTCGAACGGAATACCGTTGAACACCCCCCGGGCCTCCCGGTTGACGATGCCTTCTTCGGGCCGCTCCAGCGGCCGCAGGGCGAGCGTGTGCACCCGGACACCGTTCTCGACGAGTCCTCTGGCCAGCGACATCAGTCGATTGGTCGAAGCGAGCCCGACCGGGAGTGGAAACTCGCCGGCGATGACGATGCCGAGCCCGGGTGGCTTCTCCGGCGTCATGTGTGCACACTGCCTGGAAGGGGAGTGCCGGCCAGGTCACCGTACACGGAGAGCATCCGTCCGGCGATGCGGTCGGGCTCATGACGGACCCTGGCCCGGGCGCGGGTCCGCTCCGAGAGTTGCGCCGCCAGCCCGTCGTTTCTCAGCACGTCCAGGATCGCTCCCGCCATCGCGTACGGGTCCCCGTCCTGTACAAGGAGTCCGTCGACATTGTCTGTCAGTATGCCGGGAATGCCGCCGGCGTTGGTGCTCACGACCGGCATCCCGACGAGCATCGCCTCACAGACCGAATTCGGGCTGTTGTCGGCGTGCGACGGGTGGACAAACACGTCCGCCCCGGTCATTTCCCCGGCGATCTCACGCGGGTTGAGCACGCCGAGAAACGTCACATCGGCCGAGGGGAGACGGTACGAGGCTGAACGTGCCGACAGTGCGACGATGCGGTTGCCCGCGTCGACCCCCGCAATCCGGAGGGCGACATTTCCCGGAATGCGCTCCTGAACGAACCGGAAGGCCTCCAGGAGCGTCTCGAGCCCTTTGTAGAACGCCTCTCCTATCGTCGCATAGATGACTTTCCGGGGGTGCGCGTGCGGCTGCCAGCCCGCCTGCCAGAACTCGGGACGGAGTGTCTCATCGCACGAGTAGTATTTCGCCCGGGGTGCCAGGATGGAGGCCATCCGTCTGTCCCAGTCCGTTCTCCCCAGCACGCACGTGCACGCGGAGAGTATCTCGCGCTCGCGCGCGGCAGCCTTTTTTGCCCGCACGTAGCTGTGCAGGTAGCCCCGGGCCAGGAGCAGGTCGACCGCGCGCTCGTGTCTGATCATCTGCACGGCAGAGCTGCCTCTGAACCACATGCGCGTACAGGCGGTCAGCAGTCCCTGGATGTGGACCGCGCCCGGAACCCCCATCACGGGGATGATACTGCCGAAGATCCTCTCGGTGCCGAAGAAATGGACGACCGCGGGTCTGTAGGACCGCACGACGCCGAGAGAGGCGTCGATGATCGAAGCCCGGTCGGTGATGTGACGCCACCGGTCCCGGATGCGCGGTATCGCCGTCTGCCGCTCCATCAGGGGGAAATACGTCACGCCCCCCGCAGTGAACGGCTCCGTGAGCCGCTCCGAGGGGAACGTCACGGCAAGCTCGATGCCCGGGTCTTTCCTGAGAAGTGCGTCCTTGAGCGAACCGATCCAACCGCCGCCGCATGCCGGGTCGCTGCGGTCGAGCGGCCACACATCGTGCGTGGGAACGTTGGCGAACCAGAGCACTCTCATCGGTTTCCGGGGTGTCTATGCATTCCAGATTCCGCTCGCGCGGCCGTTCACGATCTTGACGTACTGCCACGGCGTCAGCACCGCGGCGGGCAGCATGCAGAGCACGGTCGCCAGGATGATCCCTGTCGACCCCATGCCGAACGACTTCACCAGGAGGATTGCGAGGGGCACGTTCAGCAGTGCCGCCACGCTTGCGGTGAGTATCTGGAGCTTGATCTTCCCGATGCTGTTGACGAACATCGTGAAGACCATGCCCCACGTGTTCAACAGGACGTAGACGGCGACGACAAGCGACAGCACGAAATCCACGCTGAGCGCCCTGCCGACCCACATGCGGTAAATCACCGGCGACGCGACCACCATCACCCCGCAGAAGGCGGCGACGGCGTACCAGATCTTCAGGACGTTGCGCACGGTGCTCCGGATCCACCCCATGTCCCCCTTCACAAACGCCTCGGTGAATGCCGGCCACAGGGGGGTCATCGCGGTGTCGTAGAACATCAGGATCAGGCTGAAGTACTTGAACGCCACGTTGTACGCCGCCACGCTTTCCGGGCCGATCAGCCGGCTGATGAGGACATTCTGCACGCCGAACTGCAGCACGCCGACAATCTGCAGGAAAAAGAACTTCACCCCGAGCGAGGTGAGCTCCCGGAAGCGCTGGATCTGGATGTAGATCATCCGGGGCCGCAGCCAGTCATACCGGCCGGAGAAGAGCACGATGCTCACGGCCACGGGGACGAGGGCGGAGATCAGGCTCAGCGTTCCCCCCAGTGCGATGAGCGACCCTGCTGTCGTCCGGGTGACCAGCAGGACGCCGACAAGCGTGGCCAGGTTTCCGAGCATCTCGAACCCGCCGACGTACCAGGTTCGCTGATCGGCACTGAGCACGACGTTGATCAGCGAGGAGACAAATCGTATGGAAAACGCGAAGAACACCACCAGGACCAGGACCGTCAGCTCTCCGGCGGGCACCTGGTCGACGTTCAGCATCCATGCCCAGTTCAGGAACGGCGCGACGGCAAAGAAGGCCACGCAGAGGACGCCTGCGATCAGCGACAGCGTGGCATACGCTGTTGCCACGTACGTCCGGGCGAGATCACGATCGTCCTTTGCCAGCGCCTCCGCCAGCCGGTTGCGCAGACCGTTGCCGAGGCCCACGTCGAAGAGGTTGAACCACGCGACGATCGATGTCAGCGTCAGCCAGATGCCGTACTTCTGCGGGTTCAGATAGTTGAGCGTGAGCGGAACGAGAACGATCCCGATGCACATGCTGACGAGGCGAAACACCACGGAGAGAATGGCGTTTGTCCGCAGCCTGCCCGAGCGCACGTTCTGCCCCCCCATGGCCAGGCGGAGCAGCGGCCCGGCGAGCCCCCTGGCCCGGGCACGCCATGGTGCTCCCCCCGGGGATTGTTCATCCTCGCGGCCTGCACCAATAGCGCCGGGCTCCGGGTCGAGGTCCCGCACTGCGAATCCTTTCCTTCGGTGAACGTGTGTCACGTTGAAGAGAACAGATGGAGAGGGCGACCCGGGGGGGCTCGCGGGACGGCTGCAGGGAACTGGTGAAGTGCAGGCGGCGGGTCACAGCAAACGTACGCGTGCGCAACGACAGTTCGGGTGACGGGGAGCACCGGAAAAGACCGCGTTCTTTCTCCTCGCGAACTAGTTCCTTCAGAAATCTGCCCGGAATATCATATAAAGTGCTGCTAGCGAATGCCCTGTCCCGCGGGAGGCGCAGGCCGTACCGCCTGGAACGCCCCGATCTGCACTCCCGAATCCTGCGAAACCGGGGTGCCTTCAAAATCTCGCGTCAGGTCTGTCCACGCCCCGCCCCGAATGCCTGGTGAGCCCTGCCGGAGATGGAAGTCGGTCGCCGAGAAAAAGAGCGGATCGCCCGTCACGGAACCGGCGTCTTTGCCTGTCGCCGACTGGTACGTCCTGAACTGGTCCAGCGTGTACGTCGCGTTCTGCCAGAATATCGCCGTCCCCTCCTCCTGGAAGTAGAGATTGTTCGACAGCGAGAGACCATTCTTCTGTGCGGCCGTCCACCCGTTGTCCATCCTGAGGAGGAACAACCTCGTGCTGTCAAAGATGTTGTTCCGGACGTACAGGTGTGTCACCGATGCGGCGGGGTCGTTTTCGAACGTCATGAAATGCGCGATGTGCCCGGAGCGCTCCCGCATGCCCCACCCGCCCCCCGCGTTCAGGCAGGTGTTGTTTTCGAAGAAGATGCTGTCCGCCGACGAGTTTCCGTTCTCGATCCAGAACTCGAAAGCGCCCCGGTTGTCGGTGAAGATGTTGTAGGAGTATCTCTGCCTCTTCATGACCCAGCCGGTGCCGGTCCCCTGCGGCGATACGGCGACGTCGTACGAGTTGCTGAATGTGCAGTACCGCACGGCGATGTCCGTGCCCCCGTCCCACGTCTGGAAACACTGCCCCGAGCGGGTGGGCGGCGTGCCGAACCAGCATCCTCCCATGAATGAGAGATCGCAGTTCTGCACGGTAATCCTCTGACAATCATAATACAGGAATATCCCCCCGAAGCCGGCATACCGGATGTCCAATCCGTCGAACGTGATGTCATGCATGTTCCGGCATTCGATGACGGCCTGGTGCGCCGAGTTGGCCGCCTCGATGTGCACGTAGCAGCCGCCGGGATTGCCTGCTGAATAGAGGTACAGCAGCGTGTCGGCAGGGTTAAACCAGAAATCGCCCTGCGCTGTCATGTCGGTCTTATGCGCCTTCTTGCTCCCGACCGACGATTCGTTGTCGAAGATGACGTTTCCCACGTCGCTTCCTGAGGCGGGGTCGGTGATGGAGGGAAGGGGAGACGCGGACTTCCAGATGTTCCCCGTGTCAGCCCTCCACGCGGACGCGGCGCTCAGGTCCGTGCTGCCGAGCAGCCTGGGCTTCGGTCCGCTGCCGTAGGACGCGAATGTGATCGGGCTGAGGGGCGATCCGTTGGAGGGGGGGATGAGCTGCTCTCTCCATGTCCGGCCGCACCGGAAGAGGATTCTGTCTCCCGGATGGAACCTGGACCGTGTGACCTTCCCGATCGTTTTCCAGGCGAGCGAGTCCGCCGTCCCCTCGTTTGCGTCGGAGCCGTTTGCCGCATCGACGAAGTACTCGGTCTGCGCCGGGGCTTCCAGCTGCATGAACAATGGAAGAAAGAACCCGGCCCTCCGCAGCCACCAGAGGATCCCCAGAAACGGGATTGCGAGCAATACCTTCACGGGCCATCGCCGGCGGGGGAGTGTCCCGGCACCAGGCATGATGTCTCCGGTGTCTGTCAGTAGTATCCGTTGCCGTACTGGCCGTAGCCGTACCCGTAGCCGCCGGGCACGGCGGCGTGCGTCTTCCCGAGGTCGAACTTGTTCAGCACCACGCCCAGCAGCTTGGTGCGCATCTCGCCGAGGGCGTCAATCCCCTCCTCAAGCTCCGTGCGGGTCGTCTCGCCGGCGGACGTCACGAGGATGATCCCGTCGACGATTGCCGCGAGAATCAGCGCGTCGTTCACGGCGAAGATCGGGGGGGAGTCAACAAGGACAAGATCGTAGTCCTTGTTGACGCTGGTCAGAAGATCCCGCAGCGCCGCCGAGCCGATCACCGCGCTGGGGTTCGAAGGATTGGCCCCGGAACAGACGAGATGAAGGTTCGGCACGACGTTGCCGCAAACGACGCCGGACAGCTTTCCTCCGTTGACGACATCCATCACTCCCGGCTCCCTGGGCTGTCCGAAGATGGTGTGCAGGACCGGGCGGCGGAGGTCCGCGTCGATCACAAGAACCCGGCGGTCGGATTCCGCCGCGACGACCGCGAGATTTGAGATGGTGATGGACTTCCCCTCCCCCTTTTTCACGCTCGTCACCAGGACGATCCGGACCTGCTTGTGCATCTGGCTGTACCTCAGGGCCGTCAGCAGATGCTGGTACGACTCAACGAGCGGCGATGTGCGGCGCAGGTGAGTGACGAGATGTCTGTCCATTCCGTCCGGGTGCGCCGTGCTGTGCGGTGTCCTCCCCCCGGGCGCGCCGTTCAACTCGAACCGGCTGACCACCGTGAGCGCCGGAACTCCGAGCCGTTTGATGTCCCCCGGGGTCCTGACCTTCGTGTCCAGCGCCCGCCGGGTGTAGACAATCGCGAGCCCCAGCCCGGCTCCGAGAAGAAATCCCAGGATCAGATTCACCCCCACTTTCGGACTGACGGGTTTCTGAGGAACGGCGGCGGCGTCGACCACGTTCACGGAGCCGAACTCCGATTTCTCGGTGATCGCGGCCTCGTTGTACTTCTCATCGACCAGCGTGTAGAGCTTTTCGGTGCTGAGCCGGGCGCGCTGAAGCCTGGCCAGATCGATGCTCTTTCGCGGAAGCTGGTTGAATTGCTTGTCGTAGTCGCCGATCACCCGGGCCAGCGCCTGGCGTCTGGCGCGCAGGCCGTCAAGCTCTATCTTCTGCTCAATGATCTTCTCCTTCAGCTGGGCGAGGTAGGGAGCGGCCCCTTCATTGCCGCCCCCGGGGCGCTCGCTCGGCGTGAGCGTGCTGAGATAAGACCGGGTGCGCTCCTGAAGATTCTTCTTCAGCGTCTCGATCTGCGTGTCCACATCCCGGAGTTGCGGGGCGATCATCTGCTGGTTGGCCATCCCCGGGTTTTGGGCGAGACCCACGTCGCGCTGGACTTCCAGGCGCGCGAGCTGTTCCTGAAGCATGTGGATGTAGCTGTCGTTCGATTCCCCGATCGCCTTTGCGATGATGGGTTCCTGGATGGCAAGCTCGGTTCTGTATGACTGCAGGGTCTTGTCGCGTGATTTGATCTCCACGTCCAGTGCATCCCGCGTGGCTTCCAGTGTTGCGAGCTGCTGAACGAGCTTGGAGGTCTCGCTCTCCATTGACACCGTGCCGCTCTTCTGCATATACACGCGGACCGCTGCTTCGGCCGAATCCAGGAGCGTCTGTTTCGCCTGGAGCTGTGATTGAAGGAACTCGCGCACGGAACGGGACTTCGCCCTGCTCAGCGCGAGGTTGCGCTCGACGTACACCCCGGTGTACGTGTTGGCAATGAGGGCGGCTTCGCGCGGGTCCGTGCTCCGCGCGGAGATCTTGATGATATCGGATTCCTTGACCGGGATGAACTCCGTCGATCCCGCGAGCCTGCCCGCGACCTCCTCGATCCACGCGAGTGAATCCTGCGCGTTCTCCCCGGGGCGGGACGACAGAATGGGGGGGAGGGACCGTCCGAATTCGCCGGAGGACATCTTCCGCAGGAGAGCCACGGCGACGCTTTCACTCAGGGAGTAGGAGTTCAGAGTCTCAATTTCATTCGTGATTTTTGTTGCCGCCACGGACCCGTTGAAATCCAGCGCGCCGTGTCCCCCTCTCTCTCCCTGGAAGTCAATGATCACGCGGGCGGTCGACTCGTACACCGGCTTTGTCAGGAACGTGTAGACCGCGACGAGCGCGAAGACGGAGGCTGTGGAAATGATGATCGTCCGCCCGCCCGCGGAGATGATCGACGCAAGCTCGGAAACGGACACTGAACTCGAGTGGACCGGTGTGCGTCTGGCCGGAACAGCGCCTGGGGTCTTGTTCACGGTTCTGCCTTCGTGCTGGGATCTCTGTGCATGCGACGGACTCTGTATCAGCGTTTGGAGATGTACATCACCTGCGCGACCGCAGCCGTGACGAGCGCGACAGCCGAGACCACGGTGATGACGTCCCTGATGTTCAGCCTGGTGACATAGTTGACGTAGATCGCGTCGCCCGGCTGAAGGGCGAGCTTTGCCTCGTCGGTCTTGAAGAAGTCCTCGAGATTGACCTTCACCTGCTGCTTCACGGGAACGGGTGACGCCTTCGAGATGCGTGAGATCACCACCTCGCTGAGATCCGCTTCGCGCGTCGGTCCCCCCGCGAGGGAGAGAAGCTGAACCAGGTCGGTGTTGACCGGCACCTCATACCGTCCGGGCTTTTGCACATCTCCCCAGAGATTCACCTGCATCGTCAGCTCCCCCGGCTTCGCGATGTAGTAATACGACGGCTGTGAAGCCTGCGGGGGGGGAGAAGTGAAGGGATTCCCCGTATTCTGGGCCAGGGCGGCCGGGCAGAGTCCGGCGAGGACGGCTGCGGACGTGATGATGGCCCTCCATGTCATGATGCACCTCCGGCGATGGTTCATGGTACAGCCAGGTGTTGCGAGTGTTCCCGCGCGATTGTATCTGCCAGTGCGATTCGGTACTTTCTTCCTTTCCCGGACGCACGACAATGCGCATTGCTGTCATATCGGACATCCACGGCAACTTCGAAGCGCTGGATGCCGTGATCAGAAAAGCCGAACGGCTGAGAGCCGACCATATCGCGTGCCTCGGTGACATCGTGGGGTACGGGCCGTACCCCGGGGAATGCGCGCAATATGTCTACAAGAACTGTGCGACGATCGTGCGGGGGAATCACGACATGGGCGTGACCGGCGAGCTACCCCTGAGTGCTTTCGACGAGATGGGACGAGCGGCCCTGGCGTGGACCATCGAGCATCTCGGCCCGGATGACGGCCAATTCCTCAGGAGTCTCCCTTCCATTGCCGTGCTGGGTGACGTGACGCTCGTCCACGCGTCCCCTCTGAATCTCTCCGATTGGCGGCACGTCCGATCCTGGCCCGGCATCAGGCGGATGTTCAGAGGCTTCTCTACAGAGATCTGCTGCGTCGGGCACACGCATTTCCCCTACATCGTCGCCGACGACGGCACACGGGACACATACCGGGCCGGCCGGCGGCACATTATCAATGTGGGCAGCGTCGGACAGCCGCGTGACGGGGACCCCCGGGCCTCTTTCTGTATACTCGACACAGTTGTACCCGCTGCTGAAATTGTCCGTGTCGAATACAACGTTGAGGCTACCGCCGCTGCCATCACGCACGCCGGACTTCCGGAGTACCTCGGGAAACGGCTTCAATTGGGAAAGTAGCCCTGAGTGGATGGCAGGGCAGAGAGAACAGAGATTACGGGGAGTCCTATCGTGCGGAAAATGTACCTATCGCTCTGCCGAATGTCAAATGAGGCGTTTCCATCAAGGGGTGACGTTCATCATTGTTCACACCGCGGGGTTCGTTATATTGCAGGCTGATCTTGCAGCCCGCTGCCTCCGCTGTATTTCTTGCCTGAACAGAGAGTCCGCGTCGAAGATTATGAGAGTATCATGAATATTCTCGGAATCTCAGCTTTTTATCATGATTCTGCCGCCTGCCTTCTCAGAGACGGTGAAATTCTTGCCGCCGCCCAGGAAGAGAGATTCACACGCAGAAAGCACGATCACGATTTCCCCGTCAATGCGATCACCTACTGCCTCCGCGAGGGAGGCATAGCAGCGGGACAACTCGACTACGTCGCCTTCTATGACAAGCCGTTCGTCAAATTCGATCGCATCCTCGAAACCTATCTCTCATTCCCGCCGCGCGGAATCAGCTCATTCATCAAGGCCGTGCCCCTCTGGCTCAAGCAGAAGCTCTGGATCCCTGACATCATACAGAAAGAGACCGGCTACGAAGGAAAGGTCCTGTTCCCCGAGCACCACGAATCTCATGCGGCCTCTGCCTTCTTCCCGTCCCCATTCACCCGGGCGGCGTTCCTGACGATCGATGGAGTGGGAGAATGGGCCACGGCGTCCTTTGGCGTCGGTCACGACAACAGGGTCAGGATCATTTCTGAACTTCATTTTCCCCACTCGCTCGGGCTGCTCTATTCGGCATTCACATACTTCACGGGGTTCAAGGTCAATTCCGGTGAATACAAGGTCATGGGGTTGGCGCCCTACGGCGAACCGAAGTATGTCAGGGCGATCTATGATCACCTGATCGACCTGTGCGAGGACGGCTCGTTTCAGATGAATATGGAGTTCTTTGACTACTGCACCGGCCTGACCATGACGAATGGAAAATTCGATGCGGTCTTCGGCGGTCCTCCGCGGCAGCCTGAAACTGCGCTGACGCAGAGGGAAATGGATCTGGCGAGGTCAATCCAGGATGTCACAGAGGAAGTCATGCTGCGCATGTCCCGGCATGTCCGGAAGCTGACGGGTGAGAAATACCTCTGTCTTGCCGGCGGCGTGGCACTGAACTGCGTTGGCAACGGCAAGCTCCTCCGGGAAGGGATTTTCGACGATCTGTGGATCCAGCCGGCGGCGGGGGATGCCGGCGGCGCGCTTGGCGCCGCATACATTGTTCATTATCACCACCTCGGGAGCGCCCCCGCGCACAAAACCGGAAGGGATCTGCAGCGGGGCTCGTATCTGGGTCCCGCGTATGACGACGCGGCACTCCGGGAGTTCCTGGAAGCCCGCGCCCTGCCGTTTGACTTCTACGGCACGGAGGAAATGCTGGACGTCGTGAGCGATGCCATCATTGCCGGCAAAGTCATCGGCTGGTTCCAGGGGAGGATGGAGTTCGGCCCGAGGGCGCTCGGAAGCCGTTCGATCATCGGCGATGCACGGTCTGCCGAAATGCAGAAGAAGATGAACCTGAAAATCAAGTACAGGGAGAGCTTCAGGCCGTTTGCGCCCTCGGTTCTTGCCGAACACGCGGGCGAGTGGTTCGATCTCGACAGGGAGAGCCCGTACATGCTCCTTGTGGCGGACGTGAAGAAGGAACGACGGCGTGCAATGAATGAGAGCGAGATGCGGCTCTGGGGTATCGACAAGCTGAACGTTGTCCGCTCTGAGATTCCGGCGGTCACGCATGTTGACTACTCGGCGAGGGTTCAGACTGTTCACACGGCCGATCATCCGCTGTATCACGCGCTGATTTCGGCGTTCTTCCGGAAAACCGGCTGTCCGGTTATCGTCAACACGTCATTCAATGTCCGGGGAGAGCCGATCGTCGAGTCTCCCGGGGATGCCTACAAGTGCTTTATGCGCACAGAGATGGACGTCCTGGTCCTGGGCAATTTTGTGCTGCTCAAGGAACGGCAGCCGAAGTTCCATGATGACATAGACTGGAAGCGGGCATATGGGCTTGATTAGCGATATCCGCGATGAGGTGAAGCGGCTGGATTGTTCGAGGAAGGCGCTCCGGAAATTCGGGATTCTCGTGGGGTCCGTGCTGCTGATCCTGGCCGCCGCGCTCTGGTTCAGGTCCCCGGATCACAGGATCGCCGCTCTTGCGGGACTGGTGGGCATCGCCCTGGCCGGAGCCGGAGCGCTCTTCCCTGGAGTCCTTCCGGGAGTCTACCGGTCATGGATGTGGATCGCATTTGTGATGGGATGGATCATGTCCAGGTGCATCCTCATCATCCTGTTCTACCTGGTCGTCGTGCCGACGGGTGTGCTCGCACGGCTGTTCCACAAGCGGTTCATGGCGGTTGACTTCCGTGTCAGGAAGACCACATACTGGGTGCCGAAGCCTGACGCGCGTCAGGACAACTACGACAAGATGTACTAGACACAGCGAAAGGAAACGACTGTGGGAAAGCTTGGCATCGTCGCCGACTACATGGCGTTTCTGAAGAACACAAAGAAGTGGTGGCTGGCGCCCATTATCGTCATGCTGTTGCTCCTCGGGCTGCTGATCATCCTCTCAAGCACCAGCGCGCTGGCGCCGTTCATCTACACCCTGTTCTGACGGGACCGGTGGATGGCACTCACCAATGAGCGCGAGGCCGCTATGACGCAGCCAGCATCCAGAAGGACAGCCTTCATCACGGTGACCGTGCTGTTGCTCTCGTGCCTGTTCCTTCTCATCGGCGAATTCCTGATCAGAGCCGTCAAGCCGCTCCCGACGCTCTCCCCGAGGTACCTGTACTCTCCTCTCTACGGTCAGTTCCTTCGTCCGAGCTGTGCCATGGTCAACGAACGTCCGGGACACTGGCGTTTTGTCTACACGGTGAACCAGTACCAGTACCGGGGAACACCGATCCCCGTGTCGAACAGGTACGCCATCCCCAACATCGTCCTGCTTGGAGACTCGTACACCTTTGGCGAAGGCGTGGCGGACAGCGAGACGTACGGCGCGGTCATGGGCCAACAGCTTCATGGCAGCTTCAACGTTGTGAATCTCGGCGTGCCCGGATGGGGCCTGACGCAGGAAATCCGGAGGTACTACGAATTCGGACGGCTCTACGACCCCTCCGCCGTGATTCTCCAGTTCTGCAGGAACGATCCAGACGACGACCTCGAAAGTTATGTCACAACCATTCGGGAAGGGAGATTCGTGTTTCAGCCCCTTCCTGATAATGAGGCACTGGGTATCAAGAAGTATCTTTCCGATTCCTGGATTCAGAAGAGCCAGCTGTACAATCTGATCGCAACAATCAGTTTTCGCACCCGCGAACAAAATGTCGGTGTGAGAAAGCGAGAGCTCGCAGCAACGACCCCTTCAACGATTCCCGTCGAGGAGCAATTCTACAACGATCTGCTTGAGCTGTTTGCGCGTGATCTGGCAGAGCGCCACGTCGGACTGCACGTCATTGCCGTCAACAATCAGCTCGACGAGTTTCCGCGCATCAGATCGAAGATCCGGGACCTGGACTCCGCCGGTGTCCTTCGCTACCATGAAGTGGCGGGATGGTTCAAGGACGTTACTGAGTATGGTTCACCGGAAGGACATGCCTGGGGGAGCAAAGCGCACCGAATCCTCGGAGTGAATCTCGCCGACATTGTCCGCTTGGAGAAAAAATAGGTATTGTGCGGCATTGCTCGCTAGCATTTGCGACGGGGCGGGAAACTACTCCGTGACACAGGTCGCACATGCTCCTGTGATCAATTGATCTCAGGCATAAGCGTCGTTGGCGGTGACGCTCATCATTCACTCTTTCCAAAAACTCCGCTATATTACATCCAGTGTATCCAGCTTCGCGGATGCACCTCGCCTTGAATTTCATCTCCATCGTCAGCGGTCGGGCTCGCAGCTGTTCTGTTCTTTCGGTGTCTGTCTCTCTTCGCTCGATGATTCTGCTGACCTCTTCGAATGTGAGTAATCTCCTGTAGGAGTGTGTCTCGCGAAGATCATCGGGGACACCATTCATGAACTGCGGAGTGCAGCAGATTCCGCGGATGTCAGCCACCCACTTGTCTCATGCGGTCCTCCCATGAACGTGCCGTTCCTGGATCTGAAAGCTCAGTACCGGTCAATCAAGGACGAAATCTCGCCTGCGATACAACATGTGATCGAAAGTGCGTCGTTCGTTCTGGGGAAAGCAGTCACGGATTTCGAGAGCGAGTTCAAGCGCGCGCACGACGTCAGGTTCTGTTTCGGCGTCAGCTCTGGGACCGACGGCAACCACATGGCGCTCTGGGCGCTCGGCGTCGGTCACGGCGACGAAGTGATTCTCCCTGCAAACACGTTCATCGCCACAGCCTGGGGCGCAACGCTGTGCGGGGCGACCCCGGTCTTCGCAGATTGCAGCCCGGAAAGCTATACAATCGACCCGGCGGGTGTGGAAGCGAAAATCACGCCCCGCACAAAGGCCATTGTCGCCGTCCACCTTTACGGCCAGAGCGCGGATATGGATCCGCTGCTGGCTATTGCACGCCGGCATAACCTCTTCCTTGTGGAGGATTGCGCGCAGTCCCACATTGCCGAATACAGGGGGAAAAGGGTGGGCGGACTGGCCGATGCCTCGTCGTTCAGCTTCTACCCGGGAAAGAATCTCGGCGCGTATGGCGAGGGGGGGGCGGTGGCAACAAATGACGAGGCCCTGGCGAGAAAATTCAAAATGATGCGCGACCACGGGGCGGAGCACAAGTACGATCACGAAATCCCGGGGCACAACTACCGGATGGAAGGCATCCAGGGCGCGGTGCTTGGCGTCAAGCTGAAGCACCTGGATGCCTGGACGGAGTCCCGTCGGCGCCACGCGAAGCTGTACGGCGAGCTTCTGCAGGGCGTCCCTTCGCTGGTCACGCCCAGGGAGATGCCCTATGCCAGGCACGTGTATCATCTGTACGTCATCAGGACCCCGGACAGGGATCGCATGCAGAAACATCTCGAGAGCCGGGGCATCGGAACCGGCCTGCACTATCCCGTGCCTCTGCACCTGCAGAAGGTGTTTGTCGACCTTGGGTACAGGCGGGGCGATTTCCCTGTGACCGAACAGCTTGCCGATGAATGCCTGTCGCTGCCGATGTACCCCGAGATGGACGACGCCCAGATCGAGTACGTGTGCAACGCCGTTCGCGCACTGTACGACTGATGAGCGTCACATGCTGGCGTAGTGTCACATGAAGCGGCAGACGCACAAATACGTTCTCGCCTTCCTGGACTGGGTCATCGTCGTGACGGCGTACGTCCTCGCCCTGAAGCTCCATACGTCGGTGCACTTTGACCTCCTCTCTGAGGGGTTTCCGTACCTCCAGCCCGAGATTCTCTTTTTCATTGCGTACAGCGGCACCATCATACTGATTTTCGCAATGAATCAGCTGTACAAGATCAACGTGTACCTGGGTGTGACGCGCCAGCTCCAGTATCTTGCCCAGTCGCTCTTCTACTCGGTGATCGGCATTGCGCTGCTGTCGTTCTTCACCAAGTCGAAGATCGTCGTTGACAGCAGGCTCATCCTGCTGCTCTTCTTCGTGTGCAGTTTCACGCTGCTGGCAATCATGCGGATCGGTGTGTTCCGGTCTCTCCTCAGGCTTTTTGCGGCTCTCGATATCGCGCCGCGGCCCCTGCTGATCCTGGGAGCCGGTCCCCTCGCGGTGCGGCTCGGCACAATGCTGGCTGACAGGAACCAGTACGCCCTGCACCTTGTCGGTTTCCTTGATGACACGCTCCCCATTGGATCCGATGTCATCGCGGATGTGCCTGTCCTGGGACGCACGCGGGACGTCACGAAAGTCGTCAAGCGGTTCAGAATCCATGAGATACTCTTCTGCACTGAGGGTCTCACCGACGAGAGATTCCTGGACCTTCTCGAGCTCTGCGCCAAGACGCGGGCCCGTGTGATGGTGGGATCGTACCAGTTTGCCATCATCCCGCGACGGCTGAACCTCGAGAGCTACGGGGATATCCCGGTGTTCGGGCTGATGAACGGGGCGCCGACGCCGGAAGAGCCCTTCCTGAAGAAGATCCTGGATCCGGTTGCGGCATTCCTGCTGATGATCCTCCTGTCGCCGCTGGCGATGGTTGTCGCACTCGCCATCAAGCTCGATTCCCGGGGCCCCGTCTTCTTCCGGCAGGCGCGCGTGGGCAAGAACGGACAGCTCTTCACGTTCTATAAATTCCGGTCAATGGTCGTGGGCAGCGACAACGACGAGCGCCGCAAGGGGGAGCTGCGGGAGTTCATCGGCAGGGGAAGGACGGAAGAGAATGGGTCCACGAAAATTGTGGATGAATCAAAGATCACGCGTGTAGGTCGCTTCATGCGGAAAACCAGCATCGACGAGCTGCCGCAGCTGATCAACGTCCTCAGGTGCGAAATGAGTCTTGTCGGGCCCCGTCCCTGCCTCCCCTATGAGTGGGAAAGCTACGAAGTGTGGCACAGGCGCCGGCTGAGCGTCATGCCCGGATGTACGGGTGTCTGGCAGGTGCTCGGGCGGAGCGAGGTGGGATTCCGTGACATGGTGATCCTGGATCTGTTTTACGCATACAACGTTTCATTCCATCTGGATGTCTGGCTCCTGCTGAAGACGATTCCCGTGATGCTCTTCGGCACGGGGGGAAAATGATCCGGAACATCGGAGCACGGTCATGAAGGTCGGCGTGATTGGCATGGGGTACTGGGGACCGAACCTGGTCCGGAATTTTCTCGCGACAGCGGACGTGGAAAACGTCGTGTGTTGCGACGTTCAGGAACGGCGCCTTGATCTGATACGCAAGAGGTTCCCGGGCGTTGAAGTGTGCACCTCGCTGGAAGGCCTCCTCCGTCGCAGTGATGTCGAGGCGGTTGCGGTGTCCACACCGGTCTCGACGCACTTCGACGTGGGCATGAAGGCGCTTGAGGCGGGCAAACACCTCCTGGTGGAGAAGCCCTTCACGTTGAGATCACGGGACGCGGAAACCCTCATCGAGAATGCCGGGAAGCGCAATCTGACGCTGATGGTCGATCACACGTTCATCTACACCAGCGCCGTCAGGAAGATCAGGGACTTCCTCGACAGGGGGGACATCGGCGACATCCTCTACTTTGACTCCGTCCGGGTCAATCTCGGGCTATTTCAGCGGGATACGAACGTCCTCTGGGATCTTGCGCCGCACGATTTTTCGATCATGGACTACCTGATCCGGAGAGATCCCGTGGCCGTGTCGGCAACCGGGATAAGTCACTTCAACTCGTTCGAAGACATCGCCTATATCACGGTCATGTTTGCGGGGAACATTATTGCCCATTTCCACGTGAACTGGATCTCCCCTGTGAAGGTGCGCAGAATCCTGGTGGGGGGAACGAAGCTGATGGTCGTCTACGACGACATGGAGCCCAGCGAGAAAATCAAGCTGTATGACAAGGGGGTGGAGGTCAGGGGTACCGATTCTCTGCACAAGGCCCTGGTGGAATACCGGACCGGCGACATGTTCGCGCCGCATGTCGCCCAGACGGAGGCGCTTGCCCTGATGACCGCGGACTTTGTGAGCGCTGTCAGGGGGAAGTGCCAGCCGGAATCGAACGCGCTGTCCGGCCTCAATGTCGTCCGGCTGCTGGAGGCGGCTGATCAATCGCTGCGCATGGGAGGGCTGGTCATCCCTTTGTCCGGCAACGAGACGGCGCAGCGGCGGGTTGCACTGGAGGCGATGCACGCATGTGCGTCGGCCCATGCTGTCGGAGAGCCTTGTCCGCTGGAGCTCCTCTTCAAGGGAAACACAAACGAACCGAACTAGGACTGATAAGGCTGGGGCACAACCGTGGAAATGTATCAGAGAATTGCACCCGACGTGAAGCTCGGAAACGGAGTCAGGATATTCGCATTCGTGAACATGTATGGCTGCGAAGTGGGAGATGACTCAAAGGTGGGCGCCTTTGTGGAGATCCAGAAGGGTGCAAGGATCGGCAGGAACGTCAAGATCTCAAGCCACACATTCATCTGTGAAGGAGTCACGATTGAAGACGATGTGTTCGTCGGACACAACGTCTCGTTCATCAACGACAAGTACCCCCGCGCCACTGTCCCCGGTGGAGGTCTCCAGACGGAGGCCGACTGGAAGGTTGTCCCCACGCTGGTCAGGCGGGGCGCGTCGATCGGAACAAGCTCGACCGTATTGTGCGGAGTCACGATCGGCGAGAATGCCATCGTCGGAGCCGGGAGCGTGGTGACAAAAGACGTGCCCCCCAATGCCGTTGTGGCCGGCGTGCCCGCAAGAGTAAGGAGAACCCTCTAGCCTTCCCACTGGTTTTGTCCGGGCCGTTACCACCGCTCGCAAAACGCCCCGCCTACGTGCCGGGGCGGGGTGAGGCGTCCAGCGTTCGCCTGACCAGCGTCAGGAGGTCGGAAAGCTGGTACGGTTTTGCCAGAACGTTGGTGACGCCTATCTCCGCCAGCGATGCCCGCCGCGCCGGCTCCAGGTAGCCGCTGACAATCAGCACGGGGATATCCGGCCTGACGGTCTTCACCCTCCGGCACACTTCCTCCCCGTCGCGACGGGGGAGCCCGATATCCGAGATCACCAGCGCAATGTCCGCCGCCCGGGCCTCGTAGTTACGGATCGCCTCCTCTCCGTCCGCGCACGGGATGACAGTGTAGCCCTCCTCCCGGAGGACTTCTGCGACCATGTCCCGGGCGAGATCTTCGTCTTCCGCCAGCAGGATTGTCTCCGTCCCCCGCGTCGCGGACGCTTCGACGGGTTTCTCGGCGCCTCCGGCGCTCCCGGGCTGCGCACCGGCCGGGAAGTAAATGATGAACCGGCTTCCCTCGTTCGGCCGTGACTCCACGTCGATGAACCCGTTGTGGTTCGTGACGATGCCGTGCACCACCGCCAGTCCCAGCCCCGTTCCCGCGCCCGGGCCTTTCGTGGTGAAAAAGGGGTCAAACATCCGCCTCCGGGTCGCGTCGTCGATCCCGGTCCCCGTGTCCGCTACGCAGAGGAGAACGTACTGTGACGCCGCAGCCGACGCAAACTTCTCCCTGAGAACGCTCCCCGCCACGGCGTCCGTGGAGATGACCAGCTGTCCGCCGTGCGGCATGGCGTCGCGCGCGTTCACGGCCAGGTTCACGAGCACCTGGTTCACCTGCGTGGAGTCTCCGTGCATGGCCGGGAGCTTCGCCGTCAGCGACAGCGAGATTTCGATCGTCCGGGGAAACGTCTCCTGGAGCAGACGCACCGTTTCACGGACAACATCGTTCAGCCTGACCGTTTCCCTGTTCACCTCCGCCTTCCGGGCGAACGTCAGGAGTTGCCGCACGAGGAGGGCACCACGCTCGGTCGCGTTCAGTATGGCCTTGACCCTCCGTTTGCCGGGCTCCAGGAGGTCGCCCTTCTGGGCCAGGAGCGCGGCGTTCCCGAGTATGATATTGAGCAGATTGTTGAAATCGTGGGCGATCCCGGCGGCGAGCGTCCCGATGGACTCGATCTTCTGTGTCTGGAAGAGCTGCTCTTCGAGCTTCTTCCGCACCTGCTCGGCCTGCTCGCGGTCCGTCATGTCCCGCCCGATCGAGAGAATCGCTTTCCCCCCCTGGTAGTCGATCACCGAGGCGTTCATGAGGAAGTGAATCTGCGTGCCGTCTTTCCTGAAGTGCACGGACGTGAAATCCCGCAGGCTCCCCTTGTCGAGCAGCTCCTCGACCATGGCGGCGCCGCGGCCGACATCCTGCGACACGGTGCGGAGACTCATGCCGATGAATTCCTCCTTTGTGTAGCCGTACAGTGCGCAGGCGACGGGATTGGCTTCGAGGATTTCCGCATCGGAGGGGCGGAAGATGATGATGGCGTCGTTGGCGCGTTCAAAGAGCGTCCGGTACTGCTGTTCCGATCTCCTGAGGAGTTCTTCCGCGTGTTTCCGCTCCGTGATGTCGCGGGCGAACCCGCATGCGAATTCGCGCCCGTTGTGTTTCACGTATGAGGTGGAGATCTCCACCGGATATTCCGTGCCGTCCGCACGGCGGTGGACTGATTCTGCGGAAAAATGTCCCTTTTCCCGGAGGGTATGCCAGACACGCTGCAGGGCGGCGGCGTCCGCCGCCGGATTGATGTCGCTGAGCGTCTTGCCGATCAGGTCCTCCCTGGACATTCCCAGCACCCGTGCGCCGGTGTCGTTGACATAGATGATCCTGTTCTCGGCATCGTTCCAGTAGGCCCCGTCGAAGTGGACGTCGATAGAGTGCTTGAGCATGCGGATCAGCTCTTCCGAGCGCCTGGTTTCCGTGATATCGTTGGTGATGGCGAAAAAATAGTGGGGACTCCCGTCCGCGCTTCGGATCAGGGCAGTTGACACGTTTGCCCAGACGATGTGCCCGTCTTTGTGGATATACCGCTTGTCGACCGACGTGGGATCCCCTCTGGATGTGATGGCGGCCTCCTGGAGCGCCTGACTTGCGGGGATATCTTCCGGGAACGTCAGATCGAGAAACGTTTTTGTCAGCAGCTCATCCACCGTGTAGCCGAGCATTGCGCACAGTGCCGCATTGGCATGCAGGAATCTCCCCTCCAGGCTCAGGATGCTGACTCCGACTCCGGCATTCTGGAAGGCAACCCGGAACCGCTGGTCGCCTTCCCTGATCGTGTGCGGAATAATGTCGAACAGCGCTGCGTAGGCGATTGAGCTTGCACCGACGGCGAGGACCAGGAGTCCCCATCCGGAATATGAGCGGGCGTACATGGCCGGGTCCATCGGCGAATGGAGTGTGCCCCCGATAAACAGGTATCCCATGACAATCAGGTAGACCGTCACCAGTGCGATGCTTGCGTAGGCCCATGGGCGGTATCCCAGGAGGAGCAGCATCACGGTGAGGATCGGTGCGAGTATGAACGACGGGGAGAGGAGGCCGAACGTCAGGATCCCTGCAACCATCAGCGAGCAAAACGATGCGGCGAGCACCCACATGAGAGTGATCGCCTTCAATCTGTGCCTCAGGACGTACAGGCCCGTCACAATCGCAACGAGGCAGATGTGGAAGATCAGGACCGGATGGTAGCCGAGGATGGCGACCCTGGCAAGCGAAGCAGCAAGCAGGCACCAGGCGACGACGACGTTGAAGGGGAAAATCCTCTCCAGGACTGCTTCTTTCACGTATTCGATGGAGACGCCTTGCCCCGATAGGCTTGTTTTCATCCTGTCATCTCCTCTTCAGTGCGAACCGGCGTTCGCAGGCCGGCCAATTCGGGTGGACACCCGAGAACGGACAATGGATATGCCGCCGGAAACGGGCGGAAAACGGGCATATGCATGGGGTGAAGCATCATAAGATAGTTGCAAACTGCTCCGTTGGCAAGTTTTCGGGACGGGTCTGACCCCGGAACCCGGCGGTCGAGTGCGGGCGTTGAACACATGTCAACAAGGGGGGACCATGACACATTCCAGGATCTCGCTTCCTGCGTTCTTCGCACTTTCACTGATTGCAGGCACCGCTGCCTACAGCCAGGGGGTCTCACTGGTGAAAGCCTTCCCGGCTCTCACGTTCACGCAGCCGATTCTCCTGACACACCCGCCTGACGGCTCCGACCGGATATTCGTCGTGCAGCAAAACGGCGTGGTGCGTGTGTTTCCCAACGACTCGAGCGTCTCATCCGCAAAGACGTTTCTGACGATCACGGGGAAGCTGAGCGGCTACTCGATCAACGGGGAGCAGGGTCTCCTGGGACTGGCATTCCATCCTCACTACAGCACGAACGGATACTTCTATATTGACTATACCGCCCCCAATCCGCTGAGAACAGTCATCGCACGCTACCGCGTGCAGCAGGGGAATCCCGATGCGGCGGACACATCCAGCGCCTACATCGTTCTCGAGATCACGCAGCCTGCGGCGACAAATCACAAGGGGGGCAACCTTGCATTCGGGCCCGACGGGTATCTGTACATCGGGACGGGGGACGGGGGAGGAGCGAACGATCAGTTTCAGAATTCGCAGAACAGGAAATCACTCCTGGGGAAGATGCTCAGGATCAATGTCGACGACACGACCGCGACGACGCATTATGCGATTCCCTCCGACAACCCGCTCGCGAAAGACACAACCGGGCTGAAGAAAGAGCTCTGGACATGGGGAATGCGCAACCCGTGGCGGTGGAGCTTCGATCCGCCGACGGGCGTGCTCTGGTGCGGAGATGTCGGCCAGGACCACTGGGAGGAAATCGACATCATCCACGGCGGCCTGAACTATGGCTGGCCGGTCATGGAGGGATTTGCCTGCAACCCCATTGCGCCCGTGTGCGACTCGACCGGCTTCACGCCGCCGATTGCGGTGTACGATCACAGCCAGGGAAATGCGATCGTCGGAGGGTATGTTTACAGGGGGAGCCGCGTGCCCTGGCTGACCGGGGCGTATGTCTACGGAGACTATGGAACCGGCCGCATCTGGATGCTCCGCTACGCAAACAATGTCGTGACGGTTGACTCGCTGCTTTCGGGGGGTCCGGGAGGCTCCGTCTCGTCGTTCGGAACGGACGCGGAGAACGAGCTCTACATTGTCGCCTATTCGGCCAGCGGTTCCATCTACCGGTTCAAGTCCCAGGTGGCGGCTGGGATATCGGCGGGGGCTGAACTGCCCCGGCGGTTTGATCTTCTCCAGAACTATCCCAATCCGTTCAACCCGTCCACTGTCATCACATACCAGGTTCCGGCTGCCGGGCGCGTGACGCTGAAAGTCTTCAACCTCCTCGGCCAGGAGGTCGCGACGCTGGTGGACGGCGTCCAAACGCAGGGGCTTCACGATGTGAAGTTCGATGCGGCAGGTCTTTCGAGCGGGGTGTACATTTACAGAATTACCACCGGCTCGGGTTCGCTGGCCCGGGGAATGATCGTGGCCCGGTAGCTTCGAAAGCCGCGAAATCCAAAGGATTCCCGAAATGTAAGATAATTCTAACATTTCGCTTGACCTGTGCCCCCACTTCTGCTAACTTAGGCTTGCGGTCGCTGCCTCGGCAGCAACAGGGAAGGATGCAGGGCTTCCTTCGTGAAACCCTCTCCTCTCTTTCCGCGACGCGCCCTCTGGACCCCCCACCGGTTGGGCGCGTTCTATTTTGTCGCCGCTGAAACCGGTCCGGGCTCCCCCTTCGTACCTCTTCCAGTAACTCGCCACTCTCAAGCCCTCGCCTCAAAAGCGGTGGTTTCCGGACAGTTGTGATGTTAGGGAGCGCGGGTGCGAGTGCGGCACCCGGCGAGCCCGCCGACCATGGCGTCCAGGTACGATTCACATCTGACACAGCCTTCGTTGCGAGCGACGGGCCCTGTCATTGCGAGCCGCCTCGACCCTGTCATTGCGGCTCCTCAGCGACGAAGTCCGCTTTTTGGACCACGCCGCTCTCTGGCGTGGCAATCCAGGGCGAGATTACGACACCACCAGAAGATTGCAGCAGACCTCGTGGCTGAGCGTCCTGCGGCCTTTCTCGCGGACGACGATGTCCATGGACTTGTCGAAATCCTGGATGTCCGTCAGGTCAATGACGTCGTTGATAGCGAGGTTCAGCTTGTTGAGGAGCTTCAGGAAGCCGGGACTGTGATCCGATATTCCGACGAGCCTGTAGCCTTTTCCGATCGTGCGTTCCGACAGGGGCAGGGCGTGGGAACTGGGCAGCCTGCCATTCCTGTCGGGGATGGGGTCCCCGTGTGGATCGAACGCCGGGTGGCCGAGAAAACGGTCCAGCCGCTCGACCAGTTTCTCGGACTGCAGATGTTCGGATTGCTCCGCGATCTCGTGCACCTCATCCCACGAGAATCCCAGCGCCTGCGCCAGAAACGTCTCCCAGAGCCTGTGCTTCCGTACGATCTGAAGCGCGATGGCATTGCCCCGCCTGGTCAACCGGACCCCTTGTGCCCGGCTGTAGTCAATCAGCCTCTTGCTCCTGAGTTTTCTGATCATCTCGGTCACCGTCGCCGGATTGATTCCCAGTCTCCCCGCAACGGCGCGGTTCGGCACCTTCCCCGCGGCGTCTCCTGAGAGCACATACACGGCCTTCAGGTAGTTCTCTTCTGTCGGCGTGAGCCTGTTCATGTTGACAATGTACAGGTTTGTCCCTATACTGTCAATTAGGGTACCCTAATAACTAATATATGGGTAATACAATAAAAAGCCTGGCGGGAGTCGGCGCTCTGCGGCGTGCCTGCATGGCGCTGGCCTCCATCCTCATGTGTCCGGGAGTGCCGGGTGCTGATGCCGCCCTCCTGTCCGTCCCGGGGCACCCGGGGGGCTGGCCTGCCGGTGTGTTGGACGGCCGGGGGCTGCAGGTGCGGATCGTGGTTGTTGATGCCGGTGATCGCCTGCCGATCGAACTTGCCCGGGCTGTCCTCAGGCGTGATGGAAAGCTGGCGGCCGAGGCGGCAAGCAATGCCGCCGGCGTCATCAGATTTCACGATGTCGGGTCCGGCACCTACGTGCTCACCGCATGGTTTGTCGGGTACAAGCCGTCCGTTGACACCGTGACGATTGATGAAGGCCATGTGTCATTCACGATTCTGCTCGCCCCGAGCGGCGACACGCAACAGGAGGTGGATGTCGTGGGGAGAAGCTCACAGGCCGTGTCGCACATTGATCCGGCAACCGGGAACCAGGTGTTTGAGGCGGCATCCTACCATCCCCCGCCCACCGCGCGGATGACGAGTCTCATCCAGGAAAACGTAGCGGGAGCTGCGCGCGCCCCCACGGGAGAGGTGCATATTCGCGGCCAGCACGGCGAGTTCACGTACTATGTTGACGGCATCCCCGTGCCGCTGGGCGTGTTCGGCGGGCTCAACGAGGTCGTTGATCCGAACGTCATCGACAGGGCCACGTTCATCACGGGCGGATTTCCTGCGGAGTACGGCGGTCAGATGTCGGCGATCATCGACCTCAACAACAGGGTTCCGACCGGTGCATTTCATCTTGATGTCTCAACCTACGCGGGAAGTTACCTTGTCTTCAACGGGACGAAACCCTTCGCGCCCGGCGTGGATGCTCCCTCCGGCCCCTCGAGTTCGAACCCCCGGGACACGCTCGGCCCGCGGGTGGGTCCGTTTCGCGCACTGAATTCCAACGGGCAGTCGCTCTCGGTGAGCGACCATGTCGGCAACCTGGGTTTCTACGCCTCCGGGATGAGGCAGGAAACGGACCGGCGTATCGACACGCCCACCCCGCGTGACTTTCATGATCATGGATTTGACTATTCCGTGTATGGGAAACTCGATTACGTGTTGAGTGCCCGCGACTATCTCACCGCAAATCTCAGTTTCGGAAGGACCAACACGCAGATCCCGTACGACCCCTCGCAGCAAATTGCCGCGGATGTCCAAACGACGGACAATGCCTTCCAGGCCCTGTCGTATTTCCGTGTCCTGGATCCGGAGTCCGACCGGGAATCAAACCTGTTCGCCGGGTGCTTTGTCCGTGAAGGCACTCTCGGGTACTCCCCGGGTGAAGCTGATCCCCCCGATTTCGAATTCACCGATGTCCCGGGGCGGAGGTTCCTTCTCGGGGAAGACAGAAGGTTTACCGCGACCGGCTTCCGGACAACGATCGACAGGAGAGTCTCGCGCGATCTCCTGTTCAAGACCGGCCTCAGCGCGAGCATCACGTCGGGCAGGGATGCATTCACATCCCGCGATTCTCTCGATGGACCGGGTCCCTCGATAGTCACGCTGTTCAGCGGTTCGGATTGCGGGGCGTTTGCAGAAATGGAATGGCGTCCGTATGACTGGACATCCCTGGAGGTCGGTGTGAGGTACGACCAGCATATCGCCCCCGATGTGCCGCTCCAGCGGCAGGTCAGTCCGCGGATACGGTGGAACATCATCGAGGATGCCTCTGCAAGTGCGTACCTCTACTACGGACGGCTGTTCATGCCCACCAACATTGAAGGTCTGCGTTCGCTGGCAGCGACCGTCAGCACATCCGTTACCCCCGCCGTGGCGGAGCGGGACCACTTGTTCGAGGCAGTGTACGTGCGCGCCTTCCCTGCCGGGCTCCGGTGCAAGGTGGCCGCCTTCCACAAACACGCCGAGCCGTTCACCGACGACGCCACGCTGGGTTCGAGCGCCATTAAGACTCCGTTTAATATTGCTGACGTGACAACGAATGGACTTGAAGCATCACTCTCGTTCGGCGATCCGGCTTCGGCGTTCTCGGCGTACGTAAATTCATCGGTCATCCACGCCGTCGGGTCGGGAGCGCTCACGGGGGGGTTTCAGCCTCTCGGGAGCGACGGCGGCGGTACCGACCTGGATCATGATCAGCGGCTATCGGTGGTCCTGGGCGTAAACTATCAACCGGCCGACTGGTTCCTGAACGCCGAGGCGAACTATGGCTCTGGTCTCTCCAACGGGTCCCCGGAGAATGTTGCTGTCTACGGCAGGGGACTGTTCGACTTCAACACCCCCGCGCACACGGCGCCCGCATGGATCCTCAATTGCAGCGGCGGCCGCACCTGGCGTGTTGCTGGTGATGCCACGGTCGGGCTCTCCCTGTACGTCACGAACTTGTTCAATCACCTGCATCTTCTCAAGGGAGCGTACACAACGGGCGCCAGCTGGGAAGAGCCGCGCAACGTGATCATCAGGCTCTCCGTTCACGTGTGACAGATTCCTGCCTCCGCGGCTTGATATTCAGCACGGCGTGTGCATTATTTGAGGATTAGGATACAACCATGAAACAGGGCCCACCAGCAGCGGAACAGCAGAGCTCGCTTTCGCTCGACAATGTCCACGGCAGCGTCGACATCCCCCATGCCGATGCGGGCTTCTGGCAGCAGTGGCGCGCGTTTGTGGGACCCGCGATCCTGGTCAGCGTCGGGTACATGGACCCCGGCAACTGGGGGACGGATCTGCTCGGGGGCGCGCTGTTCAAGTACGACCTTCTGTGGGTGGTGGGCATGGCCAGTCTGATGGCCATCGTCATGCAGGTGATCGCCGCGCGGCTCGGCGTCGTGGCGCAGAAAGACCTGGCCCAGTGCATGCGCGACTGGTACCCGCAGTGGACGCGCTGGCCCAACTGGATATTCACCGAGCTCGCGATCGGTGCGTGCGACCTGGCGGAAGTCCTCGGCAGCGCCGTTGCGCTCAACCTGCTGTTTCACATCCCGATCCTCTGGGCGGTGATCATCACGGGCCTGGACGTGCTGCTCCTGCTGGCACTGCAGCGCCGCGGGATGCGGACGATCGAAGCCATCGTGCTGCTCCTGGTCGCGACGATGGCGGCGTGCTACTTCATCGAGATTGTCGTCCTCCCGCAGACAAAGCCCGACATCGTGGAGATGGGCCGGGCGATGCTCTCTCCCGGCTTCCGGCGGGTGGGGATGATCTATGTGGCGATCGGGATCATCGGCGCGACCGTCATGCCGCACAATCTCTTCCTCCATTCCGCCCTGGTACAGAGCCGGAAACTGCAGAAGGACACGGCCTCCATCAGGCGCGGCATCCGGTTCAATACCATCGATTCTGTGGTCTCCCTCACGGTTGCATTTTTCATCAACGCTGCTATCTTGGTGCTCGCCGCGATGGTGTTTTACGGCAAGACGAGCGCGATCGTCCCGGGAGAGGGAGTCGTGGCCTTCGGGGCGGACGCGGACTGGATACGCGTTGCATACCTGACGCTTGCCCCGCTGCTGGGCACGGCGGTGGCCAGCACGGTCTTCGCGGTGGCGCTCCTTGCCAGCGGGCAGAGCAGCACGATCACGGGGACGCTCGCAGGGCAGGTCGTGATGGAAGGGTTCATGCACTGGAGGATCAACCCGTGGGTCCGGCGGGTGCTGACCCGCACCATCGCCATCCTCCCGGCCGTCATCATCATCGGTGTGCGGGGCAACTCGAGCATCAACGACCTGCTCACGCTCAGCCAGGTGATCCTGGCACTGCAGCTGCCGTTCGCCATGTTCCCTCTTCTGCACCTGACCTCGTCCCGCAAGCGCATGGGCTCGTGGAAGCTCGGCTGGTTCCTCCTCGCGGCGGGCTGGGGGAGTGCGCTGGTGATTACCGCGCTGGACCTGTACGGTCTCCCGGACTCACTGCAGACGGCCTGGCGGGTCATCACGGGCGGATGAGAACTTTCTGACGCGGAGCGAGAATGTACAAGAGAATCCTGGTCACCCTCGACGGCACGCCGACGGACCAGACAATCATCGAACACATCAAGCAGCTGGCGACGCTGGTCGGGGGACGCGTGGTGCTCCTCCACGTTGCGGATGGGTGGGCGGCCCGCACGTACGGTCCCGACGCCGTGAGCCCCGAGATCACCGAAGACACGGCGTACCTGGAGAAGGTCCGCGGCGAATTCCTGAAGGAGGGGATCGACGCGGAATCCCGGCTTCTCTACGGCGATCCCGCCACGGAGATCGTGAGGTGGGTGGAAACGGAGGGGTGTGACCTGGTGGCGATGAGCACGCACGGTCACCGGTTTCTCGGGGACCTCTTTCTCGGCGCGACGGCGGACCGCGTGCGGCACAGCATCAGGGTTCCCGTGCTGCTCATCCGCGCGAAATGACCTTCTGATTCCCCCCCGCAATTTCCCGCAGAATTAAACCTTCACCCGGGAGGTCCGGTCAAACGACGAAACGGGAGAATTGTGACCGGGCCCGGCTTGGAGGAGAATCTCAAATCGCAGGTTGTCTCCCTCGTGCGGAAGATCTATCGTGCCGAACGGGCGGAGATGCCTCTTCCGCCCGTTCAGCAGGGTCGAAAGACATGGGGACTGGCCGAGGACCTGGTCCTGCTCAGCGCCGGGAGCTGGCCCCGCGGCACGATCAGCTTCATTGCCCGTGAGCTCGGCCGCTCGGCCGAGAGCTGCAGGCAGCGCAAAGCCTTCCAGAAGCGCCACGGGCTTCTCTCCGAGCAGAGTATCCGCGATTTCTACCGCACCCGCTGATCTCGGCCGAGATTGCTTCGCCTGAGAAGCGGCTCGCAATGACGGGACGCTGTCCTTGCGAGCCGCGCTCGGACTCTGTCATTGCGAGCGCTTTATGCGAAGCAATCTTCCCTGCCTCTCAGAAGTGGAAGTTCGCCCCCACCGTCACCGGCATGGCCGCGTTGGTGTTGTTCGCCGTGAACACCAGCACGTACCTGAATTCCAGGGCGAGCGAAACTGCACGATTGACCTTGTACTCCATCCCGATCCCGAAATCAAGTCCCAGCTTCGTCCCGCCGTCGAACTTCACGTCATCCGACGTCGCGGACGCCGTGCGGCCCTGCGTATCGGATCCGCTGAGGTCGCTGAGCGACAGGCTGTGAATTCCCACGCCGAAGAGTGCATAGGGGGTGACGGGCGACTGCGTCGGTATCTTCCCGATTCCTTCCAACGCGATGATGAACGCTCCGATGTTCCCCCCGGAGAGGCTGGCAATGCTGGTCGGCTGCAGCCCGAAGAAGGCCGCCACGACCGGCTTCAGCTTCGTCTTGTCCGAAGCGAACGTGTAGTACTCGATATCCAGCCTGGCGGAGAAGAAACGCGCGATATCCGCATCGAAATGCGCCCCGCCGCCGTACCCGATGCCGTAGTAATCCTTCCAGTCCTGCTCGAACGAGGATATCGCAATCCCTGCGTGGGGGCCGGCGGAAAACCTCACGTCCTGCGCCGCTGCCAGGCTCACCGCTGAGATCACAATCAGACAGAGCATCGTTGCTTTTTTCATAGTGCCTCCGGGGTGGAACAAAAAAAGCCCCTCTTCCCGTTTGGATGAGGGGCCTGTGTCGAGGAACACAGAATCGGCACAACGACTGCGGCCGCGCCGCACGCGCGGGCGTCGCCGCAGCAAAGATGCTACACCACGCGGGTGCGCCCTGACGCCATGGCCTTCAGCTTCGGCAGATGGTGCGTGCGCAGGATTCCCTGCAGCGTAACGAACGACCGCTCGATGCGCGGCAGCGACTCTTGAATATCCTTCTTCTGTTCGACCTCACCGATCTGGCTGACAAGATACTCCAGGTGAGGATAGCCTTCGACATCAATCTCGTCCATCAGATTGCGGTGCTTTGTAAGGAGACGGAGGCGGAGCGCCGTGCCGCGCGGCACAACTCCCTGGCCGAGCTGGGAGACGAAATCCGTGGTTGAGAGCCCCTGTATGTGCTCGACCAGCGCCAGCGTCTCCTGGAGTGCCAGCTTCTGGTCACGGCGCTGTTTGCGGATCAGGAGCGGAATAGCGGCGGCTACTCCGAGGCAGACAACAATGATCAGAATTGCGAGAAAATCGTCCATCAGTGTCCCTGCACTGCAGGAGTGTCTCCGCTAGTGTTTGATGACGTACAGATAGGCCCCGACAACGGGTCCGCGCGGCGGCCGTCCGTACGGTCCTTTCGGAGCGTCGGGTGCGGGAGGTCCGTAGACGGGCTGGAACAGGTACGCTATGTGCTTCTCCGTGTCGATCGAAATTGTCTTTGCGCCGGGTGCCGTGGTCACTCTGGCCACCACGGTGTACTTGTCGGGTGAATCCTCATGGACGATTGTCACGCTGCTGTCTCTCCCCGCGGGGATGTAGATAAGCTTCTCCGCAGGGTCCCAGCCGAGCGCGTCCACTCCCTCGCCGTTGTCGATCGTGGCGACGATCTTGCCGTTTGCGGCATTAACCACCGCGGATTTTCCGCCGCACCCCGAAAAGATCCTCCCCGTGGTCCTGTCGCAGGCAATGCCCGTCGGTCCCTCGCAGGGTGCCAGAGGCCATGATGCCCCCGCGGTCATTGTCTTCGCGTCAACGACCTGGATCGTGCCCTTCCGCTCGTTGTTGACGAACAGCTTCCCCTTTCCGTCGGAGGCCGCGCCTTCCGGCGAGTTATCCTCCAGCGTCGCCTGGCCGGTGATTGCGCCCGTTTCCGGGTCGATCGCCGTCGCCGTACCGGGGTTGCTGTGGTTGGTCAGTATGATCCGGTTCGTGAAATCGTCGTACATGATGCCGTCCAGCCCGCCTGCAGGCACCTTGATCTTCTTCACGAGCGCCAGCGTCTTCAGGTCGAACATCGATACGGTCGAGTCCCCCCGGTTGGTGGTAAATCCATGCCCCGCCTTCTGGACGAGCGCGATGCCGTGCGTGTTCGGCGTCTCCGGGATATCCCCGAGGACCTTCCCGGTGTTCCCGTCGATCACCATGACATGGAACCCGCGTGAGACGAACACCCGCCCGGTGCCGGGCTCGGCGGTGAGGTAGTCGGTGCCCCCGTCCCCCCCCACGCTGAACTTCTGCACCGTGAATGTCTGTGCCTGGACAGCCGCGGTACAGGCCGCACATAAAATGAGCACGTACAACACCCTCAACGCTTTCGTCATCATGTCCTCCAATGTGAAACACGCTCCCGGGAAGATAGTGAGGAATGATGCGATGAGCAAACGAAATCGTGTTGTTTTGGGCCCGGGACGCGGCCGGGCTTCCAGGCAGGCGGTGTCCGGAGGCTCTCAAACACCTCCTCCGGCACCGGGGACCCGATCCGGGCATTGAGCCTGGACGCCCGCGTCGCTATTCGCCCGAGAGTCGACGCAATTTCCGCCAATCCACGATTCAAATCACCGGGAGTCATGTTCCGGAGGAGATCCGGCCCCGCAGGGCGACCGCAGACGCGGGAGAGCACTCTTGCGGCATAGTTGAACCTGCCGTCGGAGAGGTCCTCCTCCACATCTTCCATGTCGTCCAGAATCTGGAAAGCCTTCCCGAACTCTCCGACCAGTGCCCGGACATTTCCGTGTGCCGTTCGGTTCCCACCCACCATGTAGATTGCCGCCGGCCCGATCGTGAAGATTGAATCGACCTCGGCGTACGATTCGAGAAGATCCTTCTCCGGGGCCCCGGGATCCCGCTGGAGAGCCGAAGCGCGGAGAATTCCGCCGATTGTCCCCCTCACCGCGCGGTAATAGTACCTCCAGAATTGTGGCCTGTTGCCGATCATGGACATGAAGACACGCGCCGCCTCGCAGTGCAGCAGGGCCGGCGCGACCGCAAGCGATGTGCGTCCGAGCTGACCGTCGAGAAGGTCGTCCTGTATCCGTATCGCGTACATGAGACAGGATTCACCCCAGCCGGCGTCTCTTGCCGCCCGCGGGGTGATTGCCCGGGCACGTGCCCCCTCTGCCCGTCGTATCCATTCGGGAAGATCATACCAGTAGGGGGAAGAGGACTGTCCCCACTGCGGGAGATTCCTCCCCCGGGCATGGCAGAGGGCAGCACGGTAGGCTCTGAATTCCCGGGCGAGCGACTCAGGCCACGAATTCAGGAGCCTGGTGAGTTGCCGATCAATCCCCCCGTTGACCATGACAGGCGATCAGTTTTTCCAGGTTCCGTCGGGATACTTGTGCGGTCCGATTTCCGGCTTCGTGTAGAGTTGCTGGTTCAGGGAATAGTAAAACTGCACAAGCTGTTGCGCCGTAATCGTCGCGGTCTTTTCGCGGATATCCTTAAGAAATTTCTCGGCTTCATCCTCGGTCAATATGATGGGCGGGTGAGGGATGGTGCCGAGAATAGTCACCACGCCTTTCGCGTCTTTTTGTTCCAGCACCCATCGAAGAAGGTTGATATCCTGAAGCACAGCATGACGGGCTACGTCGTATGCGGCCATATGTCTGCCCTTTCCTGTTTGGATGAAGGAAATGCACGCTGTCTCAGTCGCTCTTCCGTGCGGTGCTGAGGAGCAATGCTCTGCGTGCCGTGTGTGCTGCCGTGACGCTTTCAGAATCTGACGAAAGAAACCGGCGGTAGTGCCGCAATGCGCTGAGTGTGTCTCCCCGCTCGTCCGCGATCGTGCCGAGCAGGAGATGCGCATCCCGCGCCCCGGGGTCGAGTGCGAGGGCGCGCTCCGCCTCGCGTATCGCGGGGAGCGTATCGCCCGTCGCATGGTATGCCCTGGCGAGCGAGCAACGGGTGAGGGCGGACCCGGGATCGATGGCAACGGCCCTCTCCAGGTACCGCCGCCCTGATACGAATGATCCCATGTCCAGCAGATATCGCCCGATGCCGAACTCCGCATCCTGCCGGCTCCTGCCGAAATCAGTCAAGCGGTCGCCGTAGAGCGACTCGTACCGTTCCGCTCCTGCGCTGTCTCCATCAGAGGCGGCAAATGCTGCCAGGAGGCCGAATGTCTCCGGATCCACCGGTTTCATGGCCAGTCCGGCGGCAAGTGCTGACCTGGCCTCGCCGAAACGGCGCAGCGTGACGAGCGCATGGGCAAAGTCCGGGTATGCGGGAGGGTAATACATGGATGATCCGACAACAGGTTCGAGCGCGCTTGCGGCACCCTCAAAGTCACCGATCTCCCCCCGTTCCTCCGCCAGGTTGATGAGGAGTATCCTGTTCCCCGGGGCAAACAGGAGCGCCTTTCCCAGAGCGTGTGCCCTGCCCCGGGCGCTTCGGGCGATGGAGGCGGCTGCGTACTCAATGAGCGCGGATTCAAACGGAGATGCGGTTGGGGACAAGCGGGTCAGGATCGCGTAGTGGGCCTTTGCCTCGTTGCTGTCCCCCAGGCTCATGCGCATGCGGACAAGCCAGACACGGGGAGAGATAAACGTGGAGTCGATCCTCAGTGCTTCCCGGAGGAACCTGACTCCTCCCGTCTCCCCGGTGTACATGATGGATGCCGCCTCCGCGAACGCGTGCTGCGCAGCAATGTCGACCGGACGCGGGGGAATCCACGGCTTGAGATCTCCGTCGGGGTGAAGCACTTCCAGATCCAGGTAGAACATCATCCGGCACGCGGCCTGCGAGATCGCCTGCCCCATGCCGGCGCCGCCGGCAAACCGCGCAGACGCGCTGTGGCGGACATCCCCCGTCGCAGGGTCCACAAGATTAACCTGGAAAGCATAGCTGGAATCCTCGGCGATGAGGCTTCCCTCGAGCACGAAATCCGCGCCGGCCCGTCCTGCCTCTGCGTACCATCGCTGCCGCGCTTCGCGTGAGGAGACCTCGGCCGGCAACCCATGCGCTTCGGAGAGGAACGACGTGCTGATAAGTGAAACACCCTCACACCCGTTGAGTGCGGTGGGGAGGAGATTCTCCCTGATGCGCGTGGCCCACTCGCCTGCCTCGGCCTTCCCCGTGGTATTCCGGACGGGAAGCAGTCCGAGTTTCACAACGCGGGGAGTCGTCTCAGGTGCATTGCGTGTCAGCAATATCCGTCCGCCGAATACAAGCGCAATCGCAAATGCGGCAACAGTGATCCCCGTCTGCCAGCGGCGGAAGCGCCTGCGCGTGCGGGCCTGCCCGGGCGGCGGGTTCGCGATGGCGGTGCGGGTTTGCCTGAGCGCGTTCAGGTCCCCGAGCATCTCCTCCATCTTCTGGTACCGGTCGGCGGGGTCCTTGCGGAGCGCCCTGCGGATGATGTCGTCCAGCGCAGGCGGGCATTCCGGCCTCCTGGAAGACACAGGGGGCGGGTCGGTGCTCAGGATGGAGTAGACCAGCGCGGCCTCGTACGCGCTTTCGAAGGGAGGATGGCCCGTCAGCATCTCGTACAACAGCACCCCGAGCGCCCAGATGTCAGTCCGGCAATCGACGTCTTCGCTGCGTGTCTGCTCGGGGGACATGTAGTGAGCGGTGCCGACGCGGGTGCCTTCCTGCGTCAGCCTGGTCATGCCGAGGAGGAGGGCAATGCCGAAGTCGACGATCTTCACGCCCCCCTGGCGCGTGATCATGATGTTCGCGGGCTTGATGTCGCGGTGGACGATTCCGCACCGGTGCGCTTCGGCGAGACCTTCCCCGGTCTGCACTGCATATTCCACCGCCAGCTCGACCGGGAGCGGGCCGCGCCCGATCGTTTTCTTCAGCGTCTCCCCCTCGTAGTATTCCATCACGATGAAGATCTGGCCCCCGGACCCGCCCGCGGGTCCGGGGAACGTCTCGGGCGTCTCGTCAACGTCGTGTATCACGGCGACATTGTCGTGCTGGAGCGCCGAGGCGGCCTTTGCTTCGTGGATGAATCGGTGTCTCGCGTCTGTGTCGCCCGTGAGCGTGGGAGGAAGGAACTTGAGTGCGACGGGCCGGTCAAGACGGAGGTCGCGGGCCTTGTACACAACGCCCATGCCTCCTCCCCCGAGGCGTTCCAGGATCTCGTAGTGCGAAACGGTCTGACCGATAAGCGAAGTCATGCGTGACCGTCCTGTCACCAGTGGGGAGATTTCAGGATGTCATGAACCGGGCATCGCCGGTGAGTACGGGACGAACGTGACGAGCGTGCTGACAGCGGGTCGTCGGGGTGGGCTCTGCGGCGGAACAACTGCAACGGGGTCCAGGAGGCGGCTCGCGGGACGGCGGGTGGTCTGGCGCCCCCGTCCGGCGGCAATATAAAACGAAGTTACGCCGCTGTCAATCGCGGCCGGCCTGTGGAATTACAACAAGAAATCCTCTGTTCCCGGGGTTTTCTTACGGTTTCGGGGGCGGGGCCGACTCCCTCTCTGAGAGTATCGTAATTCTCTCCTCCAGGAGAGACAACTCGCCGACCGCGGATTCCCTGTCCGGACACCCGAGTATCCCGATCAGGAACCTGTTGAGCATCCGGAGATAGACGACGCCGTTGTGCGGATCCCGGATCTCGGCGAGCGGTCCGATCTTCGCCGTGTCGATGCGGCTTCCCGTTGCCTGTGCGTACGACGCGGCGAGCGACCGCACAGCCAGCTGTGAGGCGCAGGGGATGATGAACATCCTGTATCCCGAATTGTACCGGGCAACGTACGCCCCGGCGAGAGCCTTGTAGCCGAGGAAGTTGTCCGCTATGTACGTCTCCTCGTTCAGGCGCTTCCCACCGACGGGAAAGAACGTGACCGGCCGCGGCCACCGGTTTTCCTGCCTGAGTTCGGTCTCCACCGCCCGTCCGATCAGGTCCATTGCCGCAAGCCCCCTGGCGCCCGGCGTGTGGCTGGAGATCTTGACGTAGTAGACGCCGCAGAGGAAGTTGAGCACCTTCTCTTCGGTATATCCCTGCGTCCCGATATCGATGAAGTGGTACCCGGGGTTCCGCTCCTGGCTGTATATGCCGAATGCCATCGCCCTGGAGCTGTGGCGGTAGAGCTCAACGCGGACATCCGTTCCCGCGCCGTCCGAGTATTCGCCGATATGGAGATCGACGAACCCGTTCGCCAGGAACACCTCGGCTGCGCCGTCGATGATGTCCCACAGGTTGTCAGGCGTGTAGTACGACGAACCCGGAGGCGGAGCGAACTTCCACCCGGGAACCTCGGGGAACGGAGCCTGCGGGTCGCCCGTGCCGGCAGACACCAGGAGCATCATCGACAGAAGGAGTGTGTGCATTGCTCTCACGCCAGGAATTCTTCGGGTACGCTGACAAGCCGCGAGACGTCGCGGATCCGTCCCCGGAGTGCAAACCCCATGGGACATGATGCCGTGCACGATGCGCATCCCGCGCACGGATCCGCGTTCAGCCCTCTCTCGTGCAGGAGCGTCCGCGCCATCCGCGGCGCTCCGTAGCCGTACGTGTACATGTAGGCCCGCATGATCTCCGGGATCGGCAGATTGCGGGAACACCCCCCGGAGCAGCGGCCGCACGCCTGGCAGTAGAGCCCGCCGTCGGCGGGCGCGTATGTCAGCGACGCTTTTTCCTGGTCGGTGAGCGTGATGTCCTCGTTCACGCTTGCGTTCTCGCTCAGCATGTCGAACGACGTGATCCCCGGGATCGTGGTCGTGAGGTTCGGGTCCTGCAGCACCCACTTGAGGGCGGCCTTGCAGTTGACCGGCTTCGTCCGCTCCCTGTCGTAAAATCCCCCTGCCATCGTCTTCATGCCGATGATGCCAAGACCGGCCGCGACAGCTTCACCCATTGCTGCGCGCACTTCGGCGTAGTGGTCCTGCCTGAAGTTGATGGACGTGAGGACCACCTCGTAGACTCCACTCGAGGCAGCGGCCCGTATGACCTCGGGCTCGTTCCTGTGCGTGGAGACGCCGAGGTGTCTGGCCTTGCCGCTGCTCTTTGCTCTGCGCAGCGCGTCCAGAATCGCGGGATCGAGCACGACGCTCTTCTCGGAGGGGCCGTGGAGATACAGGATGTCCACGTACGCCATTTTGAGGCGCTGCAGACTGACATCCAGCGTTTCCTGGAACGAGGCGGCATCCGACGGCGGAATTTTCGTCGAGATAACGAAGGAATCGCGCGGATAGTCTTTGAGCACCTCCCCCAGCATGGATTCATTGTTCCCCTGCATGTAGCCGTGGGCGGTGTCGAGGTGCCGCATGCCCGCACCGAGTGCCGCGCGCACGAGCGCCGGGTTGTCCGCGCGCATCACGCCCATGCTGACCACGGGAAGCTCGATGCCTGTTTTTCCCAGGCGCCTCGTGATGAGCCGCTTCTCCTTCTTTTCCTGCCGCGTCCACCGTCCGGCAAGCCCGGCGATGGGCGAAGTGGTGAGCACCGCTGCCGAAGCCCCGAGCGCTGAGCTTTTCAGGAATCCTCTCCGGTCGAATGTGCGCATGTGCGTATCCCGTGTAGTAATTGAAAGCCCCTTGGGCCGTTCACGTTGCGAACAGTGCGAAAGGGGCAAAGGCGCAAAGAACCATTGGATACTAAGGTATTGCCGGGAGGGAAGAAAAGCAACGGGGAGATTGCCACGCCAGAAAGCGGCGTGGTCCAAAGAGCGGCTCCCGCCTGCGGCGGGACGCAAAGAACGCGCTTCGTCGTGGCGCCTGCGGCGCCACTCCTCGCAATGACCCTTCGGGTCACTTTACGAGCATCATCCTTCGTGTGGTGATCTGCCCGCCGGAGGTCAGCGTGCAGAAATATAGTCCGCTGGCGAGCCCCGACCCGTTGAACGAAGCCCTGTAAACCGTGCCGGGCTCGGCCACTGCATCGAACAGCGTGGCGACATGCTGGCCCAGCGCATTGCTCACCGTGAGCGTGGCACGGACGGCGGCCGCCACCGAGAACTGGATGGAGGTCGATGGATTGAACGGATTGGGATAGTTGCTGCTCAGGGAGAACCCGGCCGGTGTCATTTCGCTGCCGGATGCGGCGATAGCGACCGGGTCGGTCAGATGGTATGAGCCGTCCAGGTTCGTCTGCCGCAGCCGGTATCGCAGGGGCAGGGCCGGGTGCGACGTGTCGCTCCACGCGTAGTCGTGGGGAGATACGGTCGTGCCGTGACCGGGGATGAAGCTGCCCGGGATCTCGGCAAAGAGCGTGTCCCTTCCCGACTGCCGCAGCACAGTGAACCCGTAGTTGTTGCTCTCGCTCAGCGTCCTCCACCGGAGCGTCACTGTGCCGTCGCCGGAAGCTTCCCCGGTAAACGAAGAGAGCGTGATCGGAAGCGGACCCGCGATTGTGAACGAGATAGTCGTTCCTGCAGACCCGACGTTCCCGAGTTCCAGGCCTCCCTGGCTTCCGTCGGCGAGGAACGGCGAAGGATCCGTCTGCGCGCTGAGCGACGTCCGCCCCGACTCCGCGCTCAGCGCGGCCTGGCTGTAGTCGCCGTCCACGTCGGCGGTCCCGCCTGGGCGGTAGATGTAGACCTCGTCGGGGGGGCCTGCCGCGTTGCCTGCACCGTCGGCCGCGGTGTTGATCCGGTAGACGAGCAGTCCTTCCCCCGGGAGCGATGCGTCGAAGAGACCGTCTCGCTTCCTGTACTCGAGCACGTAGTATTCGTTGCCCGCGCGCGGAGACCTGATGATGCAGCAGCAGTCAGGCGTGGCATCGAGCGCGCCGAGCGAGTATGTTCCCGCCGATGTGATCTGGGGGATGGACGTGAGCCAGTGCCCGTACCTGAATTTCATGTACGCCCCCATGTGCTGCGGGGGGGACTGGTTGTACGACATCAGGTCCCAGCTTCCCACCGGCTCCATGCCGTCGTATGAATAGTGATACAGGTCGGGCGCGCCCAGCGTGTGAAACATCTCGTGGCAGAGGACGGAGCTCCCCTCCAGGCCGATGAAATCCGCCATCTCGAAATCGTATGTCCCCGTACTCTTGCCGTTGATCGTGCCGCCGGGAAGGACGCCGTAGTGCGGCCAGAGGAGCGTTCCCCATGACGATGTTCCCCCCTCGACGATGAAGCAGATGTTGTCGATGACTCCGTCGCCGTCGGAATCGATGGTCAGCGCGCTCGGGACCATGCTGCCCACGGCGCTCACCACGCGCACCAGGAGCGAATCTTCTCTCCCCGTCCTGGTGCTGTCTGTGTAACCGTCGGGATTTGTGGTCGCGTCATAGGGAAGGAAGTAGGACTGCGTGTGTATGTCCTGGTACGAGACGATTGCCCCTCCCGCCGCTGCGTCGGGGTAGAACGAGCTTATGATCGTCAGCTTTCCGTACGACACTTCACGGTAGTACGCCTGGAGCGACGTGGAGGACGAGTTGAAGAGGTCGTCGTATGTCGAAACCTGGTCGTTGAATTCCGCCTGATCGCTGAAACGGATGAAGACGACGAGGTTCTGGATCGTTCCCGTGGTGGGATTCACTCCCTTCGGCGCCCGGCGGGCGAGTGCTGCTGTCCTGATCCCCTCACGAACGGCAGGGGGAGCGATGACATTCCTTGGAATTCCCAGGACGGCGGGGTTGGACCGGCCCGCAACGGCCCCGCTGGGGACGAGCTTCCCGTGGAGCATGGTGGCATATTCAAGGTATCCTGTCCGCGGGTTGCGGATGATCGTATATCCTGCTCCGTCGTGGAGCCAGTTGTAGTATTCATCCCCGCTTGCGAAACAGCGGATGGTGTCCCCGCCGGGCTGCACGACACGGACAGGCACATTCCTCAGGTATGCGGCCCCGACGGGAAGGGGCGAAAGCAGGAATGCCGCAGCCGCGACAAGTGGAGCCGATTGTATGTACCAGCGTCGCATCATCCGGGGTATATTGGTGTAAGCGGGGGTACAGTCAATATACCGGCGGGGATGCTTTTCGGATTTGCCCCGTGTCAATTCGCAGATAAAAACGAGCCTTTTCCCGTTCATTCCCAGGGACAGGTGACGCCCGGCGCCGCTCCGATTACCAGAATGGGGGTGCGTTCTTGCTTAAATATTCATAATATTGGGACCATCCCGGCGCCCGGCTCAGCGGGCCCTCCTTGAAGCACCACCCGGCAAAGGCAACATATGGACCCGATGATCGGCAAGAAGCTCGAACCTTACGAAATACAGGAAATCCTCGGGCGGGGAGGGATGGGCGTTGTCTACCGCGCCCGCGACACGAAACTGGAGAGGGACGTCGCGATCAAAATGATGGACCTCCAGTTCGCGAGCGATCCGAATTTCCTGAAGCGATTCCAATCGGAAGCGAAGGCGCTGGCCCGCCTGCAGGACCCCCATATCGTCTCCATCTTCTCGCTGCTGGAGACGCCCGAGGGGATTTGCATCGTCATGGAGTACGTCAAGGGGACCACGCTCGCGAAACTCCTCCTTCCGCAGAACCCTCTTCCCGTCGATCGGGTGGTCACGATCTTCAAGCAGATCATGGAGGCGCTGGCCCACGCGCACAGGGAAGGGGTCATTCACCGCGACATCAAGCCGGCGAACATCATCGTCGGAGAGGACGACCGGATCAAGATTGCGGACTTCGGTCTGGCGAAAGTGAAACAGCAGTACGCTGCCACTGCGACGCAGGGGACGGCGGGAACACTCTACTATATGTCGCCGGAGCAATTCCGGGGACTGAAGGAGGTCGACAACCGTGGTGACATCTATTCGGCGGGGATGACGCTGTACGAATGCCTCACCGGAAAGCTTCCCTTCGGCGTGGACGACTCCTACTTCACGATCGCGCAGCAGGTGGTGCACGGCAGGGTGCCGCCCCCCGACACGATGTCCGTTGCCATTCCCGAGCCGCTCGTGTCGATAGTCAAGCGGATGATCGCCTGTGACGTGAAGGACAGGTACCAGAACGCGGACGAGGTCGTGAAGGATCTCGATGCGTTCACGAAATCCGACTGGACCGGCAATGCGGCCGGGAGGAAATCCTCCCGGGGAGTATTTATCGGCGCGGCGGCGGCCCTCGTTATTGTCCTTCTGGTGGCGGGCTACTTCCTGTTCAAGCCCGCCGGGGGAACTTCCGCGTCTGCCGCCGATACGAGCAAGGCCCGTTCGCCGGTCATCGTACAGGCTCCGCACACGACGGACACCGGCACGCCGCCCGGTGGAACGCCCGGCGGTCCTGCTTCTGCAGGTGCGGCCGCTCCGGAGAGCGCAGGCGCCAACCGGGCAAAGACCGGCGAGGGAACTGTGCAGGCGGCAGAGCGGCCGCCGGTAAAAGTCAGGAAGACCGGATCGGGTGCGAAGACGAATGAGCAGGAACCGGCTTCGTCGCAGACTGCAGTCACAGAGTCCGACAATGGTGCGGATCCGCCGCTCGATCTTGCCGTTGATCTCGAGCCAAAGCTCATTTCCCGCGCCGAGCCGAATTACCCCGACGCACAGAAACGGGGAGGCGTGACGGGGGAGGTGCGCCTCATGGTGCTGGTCGACCGGGAAGGAAAGGTCCAGAAAGTCCGCGTCCAGTCATATGACCTGGAAGCATTCATTGCGCCGGCTATCGAGGCCGCGCGCCAGTCGGTGTTTTCGCCTGCCGTAATGAACAAGTCGAAAGTCAGGGCCTGGACCCCTATGAGGGTCAGGTTTGGAGCAAAAGGGGAGTGAGAGCAATGATCAACAGCCACCATACCCGCACCGGGAGGATTCTCATGAAATGGACGATGCTGCTTCTTGCCGTGCTCATGTGCACCGCGCTTGCCTCCGCCCAGAAGATCTCGTTCCAGAAAGGGACGTTTTCCTCCAACTATACGAGCGAGGACTGGATCCTCCACAAGGGGGAGGGGCCCCGCGTCTGCAAGATCTTCATACAGTTTGACACCCCCTTTATCACCGCGCCGATGATTCTTGTGAACCTGACGGGCATTGATGCCCCCAACGACCACGGCCTCCGCGTCTCGCTGAAAGTGGACAAGGTGAGCGTCACGGGCTTCCTCCTCAAGGTGGAGACCTGGGAGGACAGTCACCTGAACGGCGTGGAAGGATCATGGCTCGCGATCAGCAAGCCTGACTGATCGGAGCCGAAGGGGGGGCGCACGGCGCTGCTCTTCTCATGCTCTGCGCCCCCGGCATCGTTTCGATCGGCTGCGTAACTGACTCCTCGTTTGCCGTCCGCCATTCAGGCGCGACGCCGGTGAGTTCACGCTGTTCATGAATTTCCCTGCCCGTTCAATCCTTCAACGACGATCCGCCACACGCATGGTGCCCGGACCCATCTGTTGCGACACGGGCATTCATTCTTGCGAAACATCATTTCTGAAACTTATCGCGAACATTCGGGAGGGAACGACGAATCCGGCACTCTTGTCCGATCATCACATGCGCGGAGTGACAGATTTCCGGCGAGCGGAAAAATTCCCGGACATTTGCGATCTGCCGCATTGCACATTGTGCGCGAGATAGGTAGGTTACGCGTGATATACAGGTCATTCCCCGGGCCTTCTCGTTCAGTGGAAGGAGAGGGCCAAACTGTTTTCTGTACTCTCATCGCCTGAAGCGATGAGTGACACCGGGCGACAACATGTTTTCGACCTACGACGCTGAGGAGAACCTGAAGGGCGATCACGAGCGGGCCGAGGTGAAGGACGCTGCCAGGATCGTGCGGGTCGCAGCCGCTCTCGCGGCGTGCGGGTTGGTCATCGTGTTCGCGGCACGAGTGGCCCTGGACGGTTCTGAGTTCCTTCCGCTGTTCGGTATGGCCGTGGTGTTCTCACTCATCGTCCTCCTGATCAATGCACGGGGGTACGTCACCGCCGCCGCCACGGCGCTCATCCTGCTGCTTGTCACTCTCGGAACGTACCTTACCGTCATGTCCGAAGGGACGCACGACGCGGCCATCCTGATGTATCCGGGAGTCCTGGTTCTCGCCTCGCTCACGCTCCCCCGCAGATTGTACGTGGCCATCGCAGGCCTGATCGTCATCATCCCCGTCGTTGTCGGTTACCTCGAAACCCGGGGGGTGATCGTCAACGCCCTGAGCAGCCATACAGATTTCGTCAGCGTCATGGATATTACGGTGATTCTCCTGATTACCGCCGCCGCTGTCGAGTTGATGACGACGAAGGTTACTTCCTCTACTACGCGCGCACGCGCGAGCGAGACGCGGTTCCGGCAGCTGTTCAACAACAGCACCGAATCCGTGTTCGTCATGGGGGCCGTGGGGGAAGACGGGATGCCGGCACGCATTGTTGAAGTCAACGACATCGCCTGCCGCGTTCTCGGCTTCAGCCGTGAGGAACTCCTGCGCAAGGCACCTGTCGACCTTATGGAAGAGGAGGTCCGGGGGAGGTTTGGGTTCACCATCGCCGGGCTGGGCGCTGACGGTTCGGCCACCTGCGAGTGCGCATTCACGACGTCCGGCGGCGCCGCCATTCCGATGGAGGTCAGCGTGCGGGCCTTTGAGCTGGAGGGGAAGCGGACGCTGATTGCCAATGCAAGGGATATCACCGAGCGGAGGCGCTCGGAGGATCTCCTCAAGTCAGCCCTGCGTGAAAAGGAGGTCCTGCTCCGGGAGATCCATCACCGGGTGAAGAACAACATGCAGGTGATCACCAGCCTCCTCAACCTCCAGGCCTCGCAGACCGAAGACCCTGCGGCACGTGCGATGCTTGAAGAGAGCCGGCAGCGCGTCAGGTCGATTGCCCTCATACACGAAAAGCTCTACCGGACGGCGAGTCTTGCCGACGTGGACTTTGCCGCGTACCTGAAGTCCGTCGCGGACGAGCTCCTCAGGACATTCGGGAAGCCCGAGATCACGTGCGTGCTGGACCTTGAGCCGATACGCCTGGAGATCGGACGCGCGATCCCCGCGGGACTCATCGTCAACGAGCTGCTGACGAATTCGCTCAGGCATGCCTTCCCTCCCGGGACAAAGGGGACGACGCGGGTGCGCCTCCATGCGGCAAAGGGTGGTGACGTGGAGCTGGGCGTCGAGGACGACGGCGTGGGATTTCCGCGGGGGAAGGATCTCGCTTCGGCAAACACGATCGGGCTCGCGATCGTCCGGACACTCGTGGAGCAGATGCAGGGGACGCTGACGCAGGAAGCGGGGAGGGGAACGAACATCACGATCAGGTTCCGGCTCGAGGAGAAGGAGTACCCCGGCGGGGCGGCTCAGGGGTAGTTCGCGAGCGTTCCCTTTGCAATCTGCACCACCATCTCCCGCAGCTCCGGTGGCTCCAGCACGGTCACGCCGCTTCCCCGGCTCACGGCCCAGCCTGCCACCTCCTGCAGCGAGTTCACCACCGCTTCAAACTCAACCGATCCGTCCTCGTTTTCGCGAATCACCTGTGTTTCCATCATCTGCCGCGGCTTGAGCCGGGCGGCCCAGACGGCGGACAGGTGGATGCGGATGTGATGCCTCTCCGCTCCGACCCAGCTCCGGAATGAAAACCTGAACATCTCGTCGATCTGCTCCTGCGGCACCCTGGCGAAACGCCTGCCGGTGGCGCGAACGGAGAGGATCTTGTCGATCAGGTACTGCTTGATTCTCCCGTCGTTCACCGCGAGGACCCGCCAGAACCCCTCGCTGCTGAAGATAATCAGCGGATGCAGCTCCCTCCCCCGCTCCGTGTCATTCTCGTCCTTCATGTAGTCCACAAGCGCGATCGTGCGGCTGTCGATGCAGCGCTGGAGCGCCACCACGGTGCTGAGGGCCTCCTGCTTCTTCTTCTTGACCAGGAGGCGCGTGGCTTTGTCGAACCCGCTCGTCGAATTGCAGATCCCGATATACTGCAGGACCAGCTCCCTGATGAGGGCCTGGTCGATCCTGCCGTCCACGCACAGCCCCCGCTTCTTTTCCGAGTGAATCGGGATACCGAGCCCCCGCAGCTCCTGCATGTCCCGCTTGATCGTCGGGATGTCCCTGCCGAACAGGACTGCAAAATCCGCGTCTTTCAGGGCCTGCGGGTTGTCGATTGCCAGGCCCAGGATTTCGATTTGCCGCTTGACCTTGGTCTGCACTTCCAGCATATGTCACCCCGTCATTGCGACCGCTCTTGTCCTGTCATTGCGAGTGGCGCCGCAGGCGCCACGAAGCAATCCCCGTCATTGCGAGCGCTCTTTCTCTGTCATTGCGAGTGGCGCCGCAGGCGCCACGAAGCAATCCCCGTCATTGCGAGGCACGCCGAAGGCGTGCCGTGGCAATCTCGCCCAAATTGTATCACCCGATGAGACGATATCCCTGCCAAGATATGCTAACTTGCGCACAATTAACAGATCGACTTGCAGCGGACATTCACCCCGGGAGGCAACCCCATGGAATACAGAACAGGTCCTGAATTCTCCCAGGCAGGGCCCGAAGAGGTTACGGCATACCTGAAAGACCGCCGCCTGAGGAAATACGTTCTCCCCCCCGACCGCCTCCACGTCGTCAATGACGGCCGTGAGCTGTTTCTCCGGGTTTCCGCCCACAGGACGGAGGAATACCCGGTCCGGGGCTCGTTCCTGTTCAAGCTGCTCAAGTGGTACTCATTCCCCTCCCGCCAGATCGACCGTCTGAGCATCGACACAGTGACGTCGATCCTCAACGACTACCTCCTGGCCATCCCCGGGGGCGACGTGAACGTCACGATCGAAGACGGTGAGGCGCTCGCGCTCACCAGCAGGCGATACAACGAGCTGTCCGACCTCGAGGTTCTTGAGGGGGCCGGCAGGCTCGGGATCGCTTCAATATCGCGGAACGACTATTTCATGAGGGTGTACAGCCGGACAGACTACGAAGTCGAGCCCGTTCCCGGCGATCTGTGCGGCATGGGCTATAATCTGTTCAACTCCGAAACCGGGTTCCGCTCGCTCTCCGTCCGACTCTTCATCCGCCGGTACGTCTGTTCCAACGGTGCGGTAGTCGGCCTGACCTCCGGCGGCGACCGGGTCCACTACGGGCACCCCGACATGGAGCTGAGCGGATTCCTGGAATCCCAGATCCGCGCCGGGGAGAATCAGCGGGAAGAGGCCGCCGGGCTGCTCGTCAGGAGCACGCAGCTTTCCGCGGCGCCTGAAATCGAACGGACATCCGCACGGCTCCGGCAGATCATCGGCAAGCGGCGAACGGAGGAACTGGTCGAATCCCTGGGCGAGGAGCCGACGGTGTACGAACTCGCGAACGCCGTGACAAGCGTTGCGCAAACGCTGGATATCAGAAAGCGGCTCCAGGCCGAATCCATCGGAGGAGACCTCCTTGTCCCTGTGGGGTCGGACGAGATCATCACCGCCGAAGAATTTCACAACGAACTCATCGGAGGATAACCGTCATGGGAATGCTGATGCAATCGGTCGAGCGCTATTTTGTCTCTGAAGGGTGGGAGGCGTCACACATAGGGGGGGATGCAGCCCTGCGCGTGGGTGTCTCGACGAAGAACGCCCGCTGGCAGTGTGTGGTCAACGTCGACGAGGAAGACGGCGTGGTGTTTTTCCACTCCGTCTGTCCCCTGAAGGCGGCTCCGGAGAGCAGGCCGCGGATCGCGGAATTCCTGATGCGACTCAACCGGCTCCTCTTCCTCGGGCATTTCGTGATGGATTTCGACAGCGGCGAGATCCGGTATGAGACGTACGTGATCGCCCGGGAGGGATGCGTGAGCACGGAGGCGATGGGTGCGTGCGTGGATGCCAATATCGGCGCGATGGACAAGCACGTCTGCGACATCGCGCGCGTTATCTCCACAGGCATCACCCCCGCCGAGGCCGTGACGCAGGCCCTCACCGGGACCCCAGTCGACGGGGCGTACCGCTACAATTGATCGCCCCCCGTCTTCGCGCCAGATTGCTTCGTGGCGCCCCACGCCTGTCATTGCGAGGAGCGCTTCTCAGCGACGAAGCAATCTGGCGCGAGATTGCTCGTACTACCGTCCATTCCGCCCGGCAATCAGCAGATCATCACCTTTATCTTCCGGCGGGGGAGTGATGCCGATCAATCGGGCAAGTGTGGGCGCAATGTCATCCGGCCGGCAGGGCGCCGTGAATCGGCCGGGCTTCACGCCGGGACCGAGCATCAGGAGCGGAACGTGCCTGTCGTACCAGTACGTGCTGCCGTGTGTGGTGCCCGTTGCGGCGGAAGAATAGAACGACCACTCCGTTGTGATAAGCGCGATGTCGCCGCTCCGCCTGCTGTCGAATGATGCAGCCAGGAGCGCTCTCACGGTATCGCGCGTGTCAACGGCGGAGGCGTCCTCAATCTCTTCTCTCCTGAGGCAGCGAAGGATGTTCGGCTCCCTCAGTGCGCTGGCGATGATCTGGCGCCGGAATTCCTCCGGATCGAATCCGCGCTTTCGGATTCCTGACTCGTCAAGATAAACATACCCGTTCGACAGCGACTGTATCAGGTTCGCCTGCCCTTCGTTATAATTGAAGTGCTGCCCCAGCTGGACCTTGATGTCGGCAAGAACATCCCCGCCGTTCATGCGGGCTGCGCCCTGCACCGGTGCATGCTCGGGCAACGGGCACACGCCGTGGTCCGCGGTGAGGACGACGAGCACATTGTCCTTCCCGACCCGGGAATCCAGGAAGTCCAGGAATCCCTTCAGCGTGCCGTCGATGCGCACCATCATGTCCTCCATCTCCTGGCTGTCGGGGCCGAAGATGTGCCCGCAATAGTCAGTTGACGAGAAGCTGACAGCAAGAACGTCTGTCACACCCCGCTGTCCCAGGCGTTCCCCGTCAACGGCCGCTTCCGCAAATTCCGCAGTGAGATCGTTGCCGTAGGGGGATGTGATCACGGCTTCAAACCTCCGTGCACCCCGGCCGACGCGGGCAAAGCCGGGATCCGCAAGATCCCGGAGGGCATGCGGAAAGACGGGGCGTGTCTCCCCGGGGAGAACCCCTTCGCCCGCGGCATCATCGGCACCCTGGCGCAGGTAGCAGGAGTCGGGGAGCGATTTCCGCCATTCCTTTCCGAGGAATGATTCCGGCCGGCGCGCCTCGTTGTAGCGTGTAGCCCAGCCGGGAAGCTGGCGCATGTAGTAAGAGCTGGTGATCCACTTGCCGGTGCGGGAATCGAACCAGTATGCCCCCGTGGGATGCTGCCCCGCGGGAAGTATCGCTCCCCTGTCCTTGATGGAAATGCCGATGACGCGGGATGCCGGCGAAGCGGCCGTCAGCCAATCGCCGACCGTGGTTCCCTCGAAATTTCGCGGGGACATCCGGCCGGCCTGGTCCGCGGGTTCGACGCCGACACTCTCGACGGACGAATCTTCCACGCAGTAGACCACGCGCCCCTTTTCCCTGTCGAACCATTCGTTGCCGATGATCCGGCTCCGGGCCGGCAGTATCCCCGAGAGGAACAGCGAATGACCGGGAGCCGTGTTTGTGGCGCCGTATGCGTACGCGCACCGGGTGAATTCGGCCCCCTCGTTCGCTAACCGCGCGAATCCGCCCTTACCATAGAGATCTGCAAAGCGCACAAGGTAGTCGGCCCGCATCTGATCGACAATGATTGCAACGACCAACGCCGGGCGATGCTGGTCGCGGAGAGGGGTTGGTCGCGCGGCAATACCGTCCGCGGCGCCCCCGGCAACAAGCGCCAGCGCAACGCACACGGCCGCCCAGGGCCGCCGGGACAGGAATCGAAAGCGTCGAGTCATTGCTAGGATACCCTCGCATTTGTGACAGTAAGAAAATGAATGGTCTCGATCGAGTTGGGGGCGACTGATGTGAAAATGACGATCGGGTATCCGCCGTCGCGCGCTGCATCGGTGATCCACTTGTAGATCACTTCGTCGCACTCGTTCATCGTGCGGACATACCGTCTCAGGTCGGCGAGCGTCCAGTACTCGCAGCACACCTCCTCGCCGTCCTCCGGGATGTCCTCGGACATGAAGACGAGGGCGCCGAACCCCTCTTCCCTGCAGTGCATGCGCCATATGTCGTAGAACTCCCTGTAGCCTGTATGCGCGACCTCCAGAATCTTCTTCACTTCCATGCCTGATTCCTTCCTCCTGCCCGGTTGCCCGCGTTGGTCGTGAGGTGACTATTTGTGCCAGTCCCAGTGGTCGATGACGTTCACGATGCTGTTCGACTCCTTCTCCGTGAGACGCGCGGACGACTCCAGCTCCTTGTCCGCGCGCCCCTGGACGACGACCTCCGCCATATCAACGGGCTGCTCATCCAGGATGGCGTCGAGCATGACGGTTGCCGACGAATCGGCAGGTACGTCGACCTGAGAATCTTTTGCCTTGTAGCCTACGATGCTGAAATGGAGCGTGAGGGCGCCTCCCGCCACCTCGCGCAGGATGTAACGGCCGTCCGTATCTGTGACGGTCCCAAGGTGAGTATTGCGCACGGAGACGTTCGCGCCCACCAGTGGTGTCCGGTGTCCGCGCTCGACCACTCGCCCTTGTATCGTTCCTCCAAGGAGCAGACCGTGCGAGAGCGAGCAAAGAACCAGCACGGCTACACAGTGTCTTCCCGCATGAGATTGCCGCATGAGCCGACGCATCCGCGGCGGCGTGGATATTGGCATGCCCGTTGAGATCACGTGAATGGTCCTCCCTGGTGAGTTACCAGGGCAGGGACACACGACTCCCTATGTACCCTGACCCGGTTGAGTGCTGCGAACAGCGGCGAGAAACAACAATAGGTTGGTTCGACACATTCCTGCATCGCGCAGGAATCCTGCCCCCGTCTGCGGGACGGTGCAAAAGTACAAACCGAACGTGACCGGGATGTAACGCTATCGTTAACTCTCTGTTACCTTGTGCTGCCACCCGTAAAAACCTGCATTTCGGGCAGGCACAATTCTCCGATCGGCAGGCGTTAATAGAGTGGTAACAATTCCGTAACTGTTTGAAAATGCTGGAAACGTATATTCATCCGGTGCGGAGGGGCTCTCCTTTGAAGGGCCCGCCGCCTCATGCACATGAGGAAGCGGGGAAAACATGAATTCAGCCGGCAGACCACTGGAAACAAAAAGCGGGGAAAATGCAGGGATCAGCGTGCCGGCGACACTGGTCTGGTGCGGTTTTTTCCTGGTTATTGGTGTCGTGATGACGCTGCTGGGGTTTTCACAGGATCGCCCCGTGGTCCTGCAAATCGGACTCGTCCTCTCCGCAGTAAGCGCGTTTTGCGGGGTCGTGCGGATTACCGTGTGGGGAAGCAAGTAGTTGTTGCGCGTGATATCGCGGAGAATTCACGCTTCAAATCCTTTTCGCAGAGGATTGTTGCCCCCGGTTGGACTTTCTCATTTGATTGAAGTACATTTGTCCCGGTTGCAGTGCATCAAATGAAGAAAACCCAGTTGGAGTGCGATCATGGAAAACGAAGTCAAAGAACGATTGAGAAGCCTCACGCGGAAAATGGCTGACAGCTCATTTGCCATAGCAAGTGATCCGGTGGCGACCGAAGAGGAATTTGAGGAAGCGATGGATGTACTGTCCCGCCACCTGCGGGAAATCAGGAAGCGAACTCAGGGTATGAGCGTGGAGAAGGTTTTCGCGTAAACACCTGTTGCTGTCCGGCCGGCCTCGAACAATGCCGGTTGAGGATGTCCTGAGCCCCGTCGTGTCGACGGGGCTCTGCTGTCTCCGTCCGGCCCCCCCGGCAGATACCCCCCTCCGGAACTCCCCCCGAAACACAACCATTTGGTAACAACAGGATAACGATCAGGTAATCGCTGTTTTGTAGAATGGGACGAGCCAGGTGGTATTCGATCCTTGATCAGGGAGTCGGCCATGATCCTGCGCAGGCAGAGGCCGGAGCACATCACATTCACTCTCATCAGGCAGCTGTTTCAGTGTGAAGACACTGACGTTGACGGTGGAAAGCCCCTGAGCGCCCGTGCATTCAATATCACGCTCGCCGTTGCAGGATGTGCCCTCGTGTTGTACTCGCTCTGCTTTGGTGTGTTTTCCCGCTGAGAACCATTCCTCGAAGTGACATATCAAGCTATCGCAACCTCATCTCGCCCGATCCCCGGAGCCTTCATGAAGAAGCTGTTGTCGGCTGTTGCCGCTGCTCTGCGTGTCACCTCCGTTGTCCTCGCCGTCATGACGGCGGTCGTTGCGTTTGTCTCGCTCCTTGCGCATGACGGCGTGTTTTCGCCTGAATCGCCCTTGTTCATAGCGGACTTTATTTCGCCGCTCTGGCTCTGCATTCCGCTCCTGGCTGCGGGGATCCTCGCCCTGATCGGGGGGGGGAGGCTGTTCTGGATCCCCGTAGCAGGAGCCGGATTGTTCTTCCTTCTGTACGGAGATATCTCGCTGGGAGCCCTGGGGGGAGCGCTCTCGCAGCAGGCGATGGCCTCCAGGCACACGCTCCGGGCGGTGACCCTGAACGTCGAGTACTACGCACAGGGGGTCGACGCCGTCATGGATGCAATTGATCGCCTGGATGCCGATGTTGTGTTCCTGGGCGAGCATGTGCTCTCAACCGGGCAGTACATGACCATGCAGAAGCGGCTCAACGGTCGGACGCTTGTCGCCGGCCACCCCAACAGCACGGCGCTCATTTCCCGTCTGCCGGTGGTGTGGTGGAAGGAGGTGGAGCTTCCGAGCCATGAGGCGTCGCTTTCAGGAGGAAACGACCCGGACGAGGTCGTGAAACATCCCCACCGGTCATTCATCCACGCCGTGGTGAGGAGCGACTCCCAGTACGTCCATGTGATATCAGTGAGATTTGTGGCCGGACGGCCGAAAGATCACTCACTCCCGGAGACATTGCGCTGGAGCGCGTTCATGTTCCGGGAGCAAACCGAGGAATCGGAGTTCTTCGCTCGTTACGTGAGCGGCCTGAAAGGCCCGGTGATTTTCGGAGGGGATTTGAATGCGTGCCCGGAGGCCCGCACAGTGGCCCGGTTGAGGGCGGTGGCAACGGATGCGTACATGGCGAACAATGTCTTCGGGGATTTCACATTCCGGGTGGAATTCCCCACGATGCGGATAGACTACCTCTTCTGCATGAACGGGGTGTCATCTGTCGCGGCCTCGCGTCCGCGCGTCATCGTGTCGGACCACTTTCCTGTCCTTGCGACATTCGCGCTCGGGCCTGCGGGCACCGGCAACGGTCGGGACATCATTCCTGCCTCATACGGCAGGCCCGCGCCGGAGAACTGATCCGCGGAGCCAGTGGCCCTCAGGTATTCCGTCCGTCCATCGCCGGAACACCTCCGATGTGCCGAAGCCGATTATGAATCCCAGCAGGCTCCCCCCGCATGCGTCCTGGAGGAAGTGCTCGGAGAGATACACGCGCGAGAACGCGACGAGCACCGCCACGAACCAGAACCCTGCCTGGTTTCTCGTTGATCCCCACAGGAACGACAGCACTGTGCACGTCGTGAACACGGTCGCCGAATGTCCGGAGGGAAAGCTCTGGTAGGCGTAAAGCTGCACGTCGGGCACTGTGTGAAGCTGCGCGGCCGTTTCGAAGAATCTCGACGGCCGGACAACGTCTGAAAACACGGTCCGCTTCAGGGCCTGTGAAGCGATCCCCGTGAGTATGTTTGCGACAGCCATCTCCAGCGCGGCGCGGTAGGAAAACAGCAGCAGCACAAGGACGAGGACAACGATCGACCAGCCATCCCCGAGGTTGGTGATCCAGGCGAAGAAGAAATCGGCGGCGGGGACGTGGAACCGGTTGATGAAGAGGTGAATCTCACCCTTTGACCAGAACAGGATCGGCAGCGCGCTCAGCACCACCCAGAATCCGGTCAGTGCCGTGAACAGAAGCGGCGTTCGTCCGGCGAAGCTGCCGCCCCTGTCATTGCGGGCGGTGGCGCTGAAAGCCCCGCCGCGAAGCAATCCGGATCTCTCTTTCCCGCCGGCCCGATGTGCCATCGCACGTTTCATCGCAACAGAAGGCATGCCTGCATTGTCACGGTCTCTGCTGTCGTGAGCCGGTAGAAGTAGACGCCGCTCGCGAGCCCTTTCGCATCGAATCGTGCAGTATGATAGCCGGCCTCTTCCCAGCCGTCCTCGAGCGTCGCAACGAGCTGGCCGAGCATGTTGATCACAACGAGGGAGACATGTGAACTCCGAGGAAGTCCGTAGCGGATCATCGTCGAGGGGTTGAATGGATTTGGAAAGTTCCGTTCCAGGACGATTGACCCCGGCACGGTGCGGCTCACGCCGGCAACGGGTATTGCCGTTGTCGCGAGATACTGGAGATCGGTCCGGGCATCCGAAAGTGTGGCGGTGCGCATGCAGATGTTCGTCCAGTTCGAATCCTGCCCTGAGGAAGCATATGTCGGATCGCGATACGTGTAGACGACGTACGTCGAGTCCATAAGAAATGCCACCCCGCAACCGCCTCCCCCGGCTCCTGTACGGACAAGAACTTCGCCCGCAAGCCCGCCCTTCCAGCAGTGAACAACGGAAATCGTGACCGTGAAGAAGCCCTGCGTATTCGCGATAGAAACGACACGGCCGCTGATGACCGCCTGTGCCGTTGAATACGCGGCTGCAGGGGTGAGGCCGACGCAGTCGCATGCATCGGTCTCCTGGCACGCTGCGAGCCAGAGTACACATCCGCAAACAGCTACCGATATGCGCGACACGTCGCCCCCTCTCAATTTGTGGTATCCGGAATCACCAGACTAAGTTAGGATTCCTCCGTCGGACTCGCAATGCGCTGCGGCGGATGGGGACCCGTACCGTGCCCCGAAATGTGGATTTTTGCGGGGCGCGGTGGCTCCTGATTCGATCTTTTGCTATACTAACCTCTCAGACGATCCTCACACCTCACATCCCGTCCCCATGGCAGATCAGAACGACACACAGCACCGTGCCATCCTCCGCCGCATTGCCCGCAGGGCGATGCTCGAGAGGGGCCTTCAACCCGATTTCTCCCAGAACGCGCTCAACCAGCTCGCTTCCATCAAGGGTCCGGCACAGGCGCCGGACGGTTCGGTGCGGGATCTCCGCAGTCTCCTCTGGTGCTCGATCGACAACGACGACTCGCGCGATCTTGACCAGCTCTCCGTGGCGGAAGCCCTGCCGGGGGGCGCGACGCGCGTGCTTGTGGCGATCGCGGACGTGGATGCGCTCGTGCAGAAAGGATCGGCGATCGACGAGCATGCTCGCGGGAACACCACGTCGGTGTACACCGTGGGGTCAATCTTCCCGATGCTTCCGGAACGGCTCTCGACGGACCTGACGTCGCTGAACCAGGACGGAGACCGGCTCGCGATCGTGATCGATTTCACGATCGGTGCGGACGGCTCCGCGGGTGCGTCGGATGTCTACAGGGCGACGGTGCGGAACAAGGCAAAGCTTGCCTACAACTCGGTTGCCGCGTGGCTGGAAGGGACGGGTCCCATGCCGGAAGCAATCGGGAACGCGCCGGGACTCGACGCGAACCTCCGGCTGCAGGATGCCGTTGCGCAGAAGCTCAAGACGATCAGGCACACGCACGGCGCTCTCAACCTCCAGACGATCGAAGCGCGGCCGGTGTTTGATGCGGATACGCTGACGGATCTGGCCGTGGACGAGATGAACAGGGCGAAGGACATCATCCAGGATTTCATGATTGCGGCCAACGGGGTGACGGCGCGGTTCCTGGCGTCGAAGGGCATCGCTTCGCTGCGGCGGATCGTCCGCACGCCGAAACGGTGGGAGAGGATCGTGGAAATTGCGGCGGGAAAGGACTTCACGCTCCCCCCGCAGCCCGACCCGAAAGCGCTCGAAGCCTTCCTGGTGAAGTCACGCGACGCGGACCCCGTCCGCTTTCCCGATCTGTCGCTCAGCGTGATCAAACTGCTGGGCCCGGGCGAGTACGTCGTCGAACGTCCGGGTGAAGTGTCCCCCGGGCATTTCGGCCTGGCCGTGAAAGACTACACGCACTCCACCGCGCCCAACAGGAGATTCCCCGACCTGATCACGCAGCGTCTCATCAAGGAGGCGCTCGGCGGGAGCCGTGCGGCCTACGGGGCCGACGAGCTCGAGACGCTTGCCGCCCACTGCACCGAAGAGGAAGATGCGGCAAAGAAGGTGGAGCGTCAGGTCGAGAAATCCGCCGCCGCCATGCTCCTGGAATCGCGGATCGGCGAGGTCTTCGACGGGATCGTCACCGGGGCCGCGGACAAGGGGACCTGGGTGCGCATTTTCCGCCCGCCGGTCGAAGGCCGCCTGATGAGCGCCAACGGGAGAATCGACGTCGGCCACACGATTCGCGTCCGTCTGGTGTCCACCGACGTGGAGCGCGGATACATCGACTTCAAGGAAGCCTGACTCAGCCCTCGAGCTTCGCCTCGACCGTGATGTGTGCCTTCAGCACGCGCGACACGGGGCAGTTGGCCTTGGCGTCGGCCGCGATCTGCGCGAACTGATCGCTGGAAACGCGGGGGACCTTTCCGGTCGTGCTCAGGTGAATTGCGGTGATCGTCCAGTTCCCGTCCACCTGCTCGAGCGTGAGCGCGGCGCTCGTGGAAAGCTTCTCCGGCGTGAATCCTGCCCGGCCGAGCGCACCGGAAAATGCCATCGTGAAACACCCGGCGTGCGCAGCGGCGATCAGCTCCTCCGGGTTTGTCCCGGGAGCGTTCTCAAAGCGTGTGAGGAACGAGTAGGGAGTATCGCGAAGCACGCCGCTCGAGCTTGACATCAACCCCTTTCCGCTCCTGAGGTCGCCCGTCCACTGCGCCGATGCTGTCCGTTTCATGCCTGGTCTCCTGTTCTCTGTGTGATCTGTGGTGAGGGCTCCTGCCTTCGCATGGTACGCCGTCCCTGTACAAACACCGGGAGGGGGGCAGGGATTCCCGTCTTGTAATTTGTCGTCCACTTCCTTATGATGCAGGAGCCGCACCCGGACGCCCGGCCCTCCGGCCCCCGGCGTCCCCGTTCTCTCGCCCGATCAACATTCCCGTCTCCGTCACGATGGCTGCGCCTGTCACCGGCACGTCAAAGGTGTTTGTCACCGGGTGTTTCGACCTGCTCCACAGCGGGCACGTTGCTTTCCTGCGCGAAGCGGCCGAACACGGGGACCTGTACGTCGGGATCGGCTCGGACGAGACCGTCAGGAAGCTCAAGGGCAGGTACCCTGTCTACACGCAGCAGGAGCGGAAATACCTTCTCGAGTCGCTCTCCTGCGTGAAGGAGTGTTTCGTCAATTCGGGGTCGGGCATCCTCGATTTCCTGCAGGAGCTGGAGACGGTCCGCCCCGATGTCTTCTTCGTGAATGAAGACGGGAACAGCCCCGAAAAGGAGGCGCTGTGCAGGACCCGCGGCATCCGGTACGTCGTCAGCAGGAGGATTCCCCACGCCTCTCTCCCGGTCCGATCCACGACCTCGCTCAGAACGGAATGCAACATCCCCTACCGGATTGATCTGGCCGGCGGGTGGCTCGACCAGCCGTTCGTGTCGAAGTTTGCTCCCGGCGCCGTCCTGACCGTCTCGCTCGAGCCCACTGTCGAATTCAACGACAGGAGCGGGATGGCCACCAGCACGCGGAAGAGAGCCGTCGAACTCTGGAAGACGGACATCCCGGGGGGCGACAGGCAGCAGCTTGCAAAGGTACTCTTCACGTACGACAATCCCCCGGGCACGCAGCTGATCTCCGGATCCCAGGACGCGATCGGTATCGTCCTCCCCGGTCTCAACCGGCTCGACTACAACGGCGAGTACTGGCCCCGTGCCATTGAATCGTGCGCCCGGGAAGAGGTGCTCGCGTTCATCGAGGACCATCTCTCGCTCGTGACGCTGGGACCGCGGGGGCCCGAATTCTCCGTGCTGGCCGACACGGATATCACCGCTGACAAGGCCCGGGCGCTGGCGCGCGCGGCCGACGAGTGCTGGCGCGCGGTCCTTGACAGGGACCTCGCGGCGTTCGGGAGGAGCTTCACCGCGTCGTTCCGCGCGCAGGTGGCGATGTTCCCCCACATGACCAGTCCGGCGCTGGATGAAGTGATTGCCACGTACGCCGGACGCGCCGCCGGGTGGAAGCTCTCCGGCGCGGGGGGAGGGGGATATCTCATCCTGGTCGCCCCCGGGCGTATCCCCGGGACGATGGGCATCAAGATCCGCCGGCCGTGAGTGCTCCGGCACACACGAAAGGACTGCTGCGACGAAACACTGCGGCTTCACGCCTTCCTGACACCGCCTGAGGACACGCGATGCTCTCCCGGATCGATATCCTGATCATCACCGCCTACCTCTGCGGGATCGTGACGCTCGGCTTCTGGGCGGGCTCGCGGCGGCGCAAGGGGGGAGAGGGGAGCCAGTACTTCCTTGCGGGGAACACGCTCACATGGCCGGTCATCGGGCTTGCCATGTTCGCCGCCAACATTTCCACCGTCCACCTCGTGAGCCTGTCCGAGTCCGCGTACAAGTACGGTCTCATCTACGGGAACTTCGAGTGGATGGCCGGCTTCACGCTGGTGCTCCTGTCGCTCTTCTTCGCCCCGCTGTATCTCCGCTCGCGCGTCGCGACGCTCCCCGACTACCTGGAGCGGCGCTACAACAGGCAGTGCCGCGACTGGCTCGCGGTGATCTCGATTCTCTCGGCGATCGTCATCCACATCGGCGTGGCGCTCTACACCGCCGCGTGGGTGCTCAGGGGGATTCTGGGCATCAACCCGGCCGCGACCATCATGGGCATCGACGCGCTGATGTTCTTCATCATCGTCCTGGGCGTCATCACCGGGATCTACACCATGACCGGGGGGCTCCTGGCGGTCGTGCTGACGGAGAGCGCGCAGGCGGTGCTCCTGCTGGCGGGCGCGGTGGCGATCACGGTGGCGGGCTTCATACGGGTCGGGGGATGGTCGGCGCTCTCATCGACGCTCGCGGCTCAGCCGCATCCCATGGCGTCAACGGGGGCCGTCACCTGGGGGACCGGCAACTTCCTCAGCCTGCTCCGGCCGGACGGCGACCCCTCGGGCCTCCCGTGGTACTCAATCTTCCTGGGCTATCCCGTGCTCGGCATCTGGTACTGGTGCTGCGACCAGACGATCGTCCAGCGCGTGCTCGCCGCCAGGGACGAACGGCACGCGAGGCTGGGCCCCCTGTTCTGCGCGTTCATCAAGATCCTTCCCGTGTTCTTCTTCGTCCTCCCCGGCGTGATTTGCGTCGCCCTGGTGCAGCAGGGGGCGCTCGGCCGGGGTCCGGTGGCGGCGGCGGACACGTACACGTTCATGATCATGCACCTCCTCCCGG
>Ga0335069_10000511_pt1 | contig 65636 bp, 91 predicted proteins | sample Lox_Sample_11_FD_206714 | JGI IMG/M metagenome (GOLD analysis project Ga0335069, IMG submission 206714) | Soil microbial communities from Loxahatchee National Wildlife Refuge, Florida, United States - Lox_Sample_1.1 | ecosystem: Environmental > Terrestrial > Soil > Wetlands | place: USA...
GTCTCGTTTCGACAAGTCTACTATGCGCCCAATCTCAAGCGTTACCATGTGTTTATGAAGTTCGTTCTCGTTCATTTTCCCCTCTTGTCTTTGTGGAGGCGGACGGAGGTGACGGTGAGTGGCATAAATTCGTATCCCGCCCCGCCGCAGTGATAGCAGTTATTCCCGCTCGGTCGCCCGTGTGATGTGCCGGGGGAATTGCTGCTCGATGTCCAAATTGTCTCCTTGCCGCTTCCCCCGCAGTATTGGCAGCAAGCGTGAAGCGAGCCATCGCCCAAACGAACCACGGTGATAGGATAAACCGTGAACTTCCGGCGCGTCCTCACCCTCCCGGTAGCGGGTTTCGTGGAATGGGTCATAGAGTTGCCTCCACATGTGAACCATCTTTGTCCCGGATGACTCGGAGCACCGAACTCGGTGCGAAGGCTGTATCTGGGACGTGAGAAATGATGTACGTAGGCAGTTTCCCCCTCACGGATACTATGTAGGAGAGGACTCGCTCCATGGAATCCGCGTCCAGACCTTCGAAAATCTCATCAAAGAAGGCCACGTCCACCGCCACCCCGGCGTAGTCCTGCATGAGTCTCTGCCACGCAAACATCATTATCATGTCAATGCGTTGCTGTTCCGAATTGGAAAGCGATGTGTACGGAGCGATCTCTCCGCCGTTGAGTACCTCCAGAGAAATCTTGTCTTGAACGTTTCCAGACTTGGAGGTCGTAGTGCTGGACATCTGGACCGCGAGAAGTCCGTCCGTGAGGCCGACCGAAGCCTCGAGCGCGTAGGCGTTAAGCTGTTCTATGACCGAATCCATGAGCAGCGACATCACGCCGGACCTCTGGAACGCTTTCCACCAGAAATCGTACACGGCAAGTTTCTTCATGAGAGCGCGACTCTGTGCCTGAAGTCGGGTTATCTGTCCACCTATCGTCTGAATCTGTTCCTTGAGATGTTTCTGGAGGTCGGTCTTACCCTCCGCGACAGAATTTAGCTTGGCTTGAGCATCCTCTATGTAACGACTGCAAATGTTGATTTCGTCCATGAGTGCCCAGTATTTCCTGGCCTCTATGAGTTCTTTGGACAATTCCTGTCTCGCCCTGTCTATGCCGCGTAACAGTTCTTCTGATGCTTCACGCATGTCGGCCTTGTGCCGATTCGTCACCTTCTGCTTACACGTCGGGCACGTGTCCATCTTGCCAATCTTGGCCAGGGCGTCTTCCGCAATTTCCCGGTTGCGTTTCTGAACACTGAGTTCCGCTTCCACGGTAGCCACCGGACGCGGTGTGTTCATGTTGTCGGCAGGGAGTTTCGCTTCCAGGAGTCTCAGTCTATCCTTTTGTTCCTTGATAGCCTTTTCAAGCTCGGCTGTATTGGAACGCGTGTTGGCTTCGAGAGTTTCCTTGAACTCGTCCTGCTTCTCGCAGAGGACGCTGATTTCGCTATTGATGGACCTATCGTCCCCGATGGCTTTTGTCCGTTCGGCTCCAACGCGTTCACGCGCAGTGTGAAATCTCTCAAGGTCGATGAGTTCTTCAAGGAGTTCCTTACGAGCTGAATCACCTGCTCGAGTGAGGCGGAATGAATTGTGACCGAATAGAGTACAGCCGAGGAAGAGCACTGGATTGATACCGAGAAACTCTTCGATTCGCTTTTGGTTGAGCGGGATGGTGCCCATTTCGACTTTTTCATCGTTTACCGTGAATTTAAGCGATTTACCTGCCACGCGTTCTACGGAGAACTTCACACCGTCTTTTGAACCGTGAACTATCACGAGAGCAGGGTGCTTGGACCCGCGACGCGTCACCGTCTTTTCCTCACGGGCAGTCACCCCGGTGATTCCCCACAGCAGGGCCTCGTAGATGGAACTCTTCCCGGCCCGGTTCTTCCCGATGACAGGCGTGAGTCCCGTCTTTGAATCTGAGGACGAGCTGATGGTACTGCATGAAGCTTTCGGCTACGATTCCCTCAATATGTATCACCGGAGCCCTCCGTAAAAATTATCATCGTCTCCCTCATCTTCGAAGCCGCCGATAAACGCAAGGAACGCGATCACAGCCACCGCGATCAGAGCTATTCCGGTAGCTATCCCTATCGCAAGCCATGGATTCATTTGTCCTCCAGGAATTTTATGCCTACATCCACCATCTTTTTGATATCCTTATCCTTGATACCCTCCCGCCGTGCGTACTCCTCCAGAAGCTCACGATCGGTTGCCGCCTTTATCTTGCGGCCTTCCTTCAGCTTCGGCTTAACGACTACCCGAACATTAGACCCCACAGATTCATCGGGCGGAGCATCGGTGACGAGACGATAAAAATTCCCATCATTCGATATCTGAGACGGATCGTCCACGGTTATGAATTCTGGGTGTTCGATTCTGTAGGTAGCAGGAAGGCCTGCTCCTGTGTCAATGAGCACGCGGTGATGCTTCTTATCGCCGAAGTTCATCGGATAGGGGGCACCCACGATGTAGATGTTCTTACCGATGACCTGGGGTTCATGTATGTGGCCGCAGTACACGCGCTTGAAGTTCTTGAGGAGCTTCGGGTCCACTCCCTTGAGAATCGGGCGGTTGTAGGACGCACCGAAGACTGATTGGTGCATATAGAGCACGAAGTCTTTTGCCTTACTCGGAGCGACGTGCGTCTCGAATCCTTCCTTGCAGAACGGAATGAATACCTCCATCTCACCGCTCTTGGACGGGCAGAGGGTGGGTTCAGTGATGACGGTCGTTATCCCGGCCACACCCTGAAGCATGTAGGCCGTGTTGAAGACCTCCCCCTCCATGGTGATGTCGTGGTTCCCGGTGAGGATGATGATTTCCTTGAGGCTGGACCGGGACGCGGCTCGTTCGATCGCCTCCTTGCACAAATTGAACGCTTCCGGTTCCACCTGCCCACGCTTGTGGAACACGTCCCCGAGGTGGATTATGCGATCACAACTTTCCCGAGCCCCGATTTCAAGTGCCTTCCCGAACGCCCGAATTTGAAGTAGTAATCGAGAATTGACCACCTTCTCGTAGTTGGCAAAGTCCTCGTGATTCCCGAAATGGGTGTCGGAGATGATCAGTGTCTTCATTGTGCCCTCAGAAAGTATGCGGCGAGGCCGATCAGAAGCACGGCGTACCAGAAGAGCGGATTGCACGCGGCGAACTTGACGTGCCAGCGCAGGTCGTTGAGTGTCATTTCTTTATCCTTTCATACCACATACGTTGTGCGAGCTTCAACTTCCTCACATCCACCTTCGACTCGTCTATTCCTGCCAGCTTCCAATGCTTCTTCTCCACCTTCGGATGACACATGAAGAACTCCGGGTTGAGTATCCCGTTCTTTACAAATAGAATCATACGCGGAATGTCGTCTCGGAGACGTAACCTGTCGAACGCATGGAACGAAGCATGGATGTCTGCATTTTCATCCTCTGGGACTTCTTCCACAAGAAACTGTCGAACGAAAGTGTTATAACGGTCCACCGCTTTTGACTTATTGGCAAGGACGTTCGGTGGGGGATACGGAGCGTGAAAAATCTTTGAACACCATCCGGCTGGCATTGCGAAGAAACAGGAAAGAACGTATGCATGTATGTCAAGATTGAATTCCTCACAAAATAGAGCGATCTTCTCGAAGCTCGAACGGCTGTTGAGGAATGAATAGGCCAGTTCCTTGGGGCTGGATAGACGCTCGTTGACATACTTGACGTAAATTGCACGGACCATCTCGGCACGCGCACTCGCGCTGGATGGCGCACCCACCACCATATACTTACTTGGTAGCTGTGCGCCATCCGGTCCATATTGTGCTTCAATCTTAACATAGCCCTTCTCCACAAGGTCCACGATTTGCGCTCTCGCGCTTGCCTGGGAAAGCCCCGTTTCCTCTGCTATCTGCTTCAATGAAAGCTGTATCCATTTTCCACCGCCTCTGATACGAATGAGATCATAACAGTCCATGCGCGGCATCCTCCCATAGGAGAAACGCCGGGACCCCAAACTCGCTTTCACGGCGTGAGCCATTCCAGGTACACGTCAAGGGATACCTGAAAGCGAATCAAGGGTCCGTACGTTTTTCCAGTGGGGGACGGCGGTCATGGCACCGATAACGGGCGAGGTGTTGTATGATGGTGCTACGAACGAAGCACATGCCGACAGGCTTCAGGGACCATTCCTTGCCGACCTGCCTCCTCCGCTATAAAAGACACGCGCACACGCGTACGAACTCTACGGACGATGGGAGTTGGTAGATGACAGCTAGCAGTCATAAGGGAGTCCCTATGGAAGAGAAAAACAAGTTTTTCTCTTCTGGTGGCCAAGAGCAGGCCACCCCTTTGATTGCTTGCCAGAAATGCCAGCACTTCCGCGCTCACCACACCCATTTCACTGAAGGGATTTGCTTCCGGACGGGCAGGTACGTGTGGACTACCTGCCTCCCCAGCCCGGATTGGTGCCCACTCAAGTTTACAGGAGACCATTAATGCCACACAAGTTCACCAAGCGTCGTGAGGTGCTCGTCCCGGAGACGACCTTCAACGACAAGCTGAAGGAGATATTCAATGCGTGCGGTCTATGGATACTTGAATGCCAGTTGCCTATTAACGGCGGCCACGGAAGGGGTATTACGGTATGCCTCTTCGACGAGATGGAACTCAACGCCGCAGGGAAGAAGGGACACAAAGGGTGGGTTGGCAAGAGCTTTGAAAGTGATGGGATACGCTACGTTGTATTCCCTAACGTTAACGGCGGGATTTCTGATGTTGGCGGCTTTGAGCGTGCCATTGGTGTTCTTAACTCTGTGGAAACGCCAAAGGGATCCATCCGCATCATCACCACCCCGAAAGAACTCGCGGAAGCAATAGAATATCTCAGGACACTGGCGTACGTCGTGTGCGACTTCGAGACAACCACGCTCGACCCCTATCTCCCAGGGGCACGGGTACTCACGCTGGCCGCTGGTAACAGGGACCGCGTGTACGTGATGCCGATGTCGCACAAGGACAGCCCATGGCGCGGGAACGTGACTGCCCAACGTGACTTCATCCGCGCCGTGTATTTTTCCAGACACATGGTGGCCCACAATGCCAAGTTCGAACTCCGGTGGTTCCTGGCCCTCGGGCAGAGTCTGCGCTACATAGACTTCGACCCGATGGTCGTGCACCACCTTCTGGACGAGAATTCGGCGCATGATCTTGAAACGCTTGCCGCCCAATACACGAATTTCGCCGGATACTCCCATGAGTTTTCCTCTTCCCTTACTGATAAGCATAATTACGAGTCTGCTCCTTTCGATCTGCTTTGTCGCTACAACGGTATGGATGTGCTGGTTACTGATTACGTTACCGTTGCGCTTCGTAACGAGCTTGAAAGGGCAGAGAACGACAAAATCCGGCAGTGTTGGCAGGACATCAATCAACCTCTCATCAGTCTCCTTGCAGAAATGGAACACGCGGGTTTTGTACTCGACGAAGACAAGCTCGTGGAACTCACCGCGTGGTACGAAGGCAGGCAGGCATACTACGAAGGGGAGGTCAAGAAATACCGGCAACTCCAACAGTTCTTCCGCGATCGACCGAACTTCAATTTTGGAAGCACTGTCCAGTTACAGTCCCTCCTTTATGGGGAGCTGGGCTTTAAGCAGATGAGGGGCCACATGACGGAGCCATCCACCAAGTTCCCGAAGGGCCAGCCCTCCACCAACAAGGAAGCCATCAAGGCGATGAAGGCGACCGGGAAGCACATTCCCGTGCTGGATGGACTCGCCATGCGTACCAAATGCAACTCGATGCTCAAGGCGTTCCTATACGTCTTCCAGGGTAAGCTGGATAATTCGACGGACGGGAAGCTTCACACCAACTTCAACCAGCACATAGTGGAAACCTTCCGGCTCTCGTCGTCCGGTCCGAACATGATGAATCTCCCACGGTCGGAGGACCTCGCCAATCTCGGGCTGGAATTTCCCAAGCGCGTGTTCGTCTCCCGGTTCGACGGCGGGGAACTCGTTCAGGCGGACCTTTCCCAGATCGAACTCCGGGTGGCCGGGATGTATTCCAAGGACCCCGTGTTCGTCAACGCGTTCGCAGAGGGGCGCGATCTCCACGGGGAGATGGCCGAATTCGTGTACGGCAAGGGCTACACGAAGGAACAACGCTACAAGGCGAAGCGCACCAATTTCTCCGCCGTCTTCGACATCGGTGCGGCGGCACTCGCCCCCCAGATCGAAGCCACGGTGGACGAGGCCCAGGAACTGATCGACTCCTTCAAGGAACTCCACCACGTGCTGTTCGAATGGTTCAATGAACTTTGGGCACAGGCGCAGTTTGATGGTTACGTAGAGAACTTCCTCGGCCGTCGCCGCCACATCCGTATGGAACTTTCACGGGCCTTCAAACAGCATGAGATTGATGCGGTCCGCCGCTCCACCTGGAACTTTCCAATTCAGTCCTCTGCCGCCGATATCATGCTGACCGGGATGCTGGCTCTCCGCGAGGCCATGCGTAAGCACCAGATGAAGAGCGTGATTCTGGGGATGGTCCATGATTCAATCATCGTGGACGCTTACCCCGGCGAATCGGAACGCATGATGTCCGGCATCAAGTCCATCTTTGAGAACCTGCCGTATGATTGGCTCACCATACCCGTTCGCATTGATGTTGCGCATGGTCCTAACCTTCATGAGCTTGAGGAATGGAACCCGTGAAAGCGAATTTGGGTCGCGTACGTTTTTTCTATAGGAGGATACGATGACAGAAGAACCACAGAAAGCGCAGGACCCACGGCCACAGTTTGGCCAGGTAGCCCATCTCAAGTGCAACCTTTGCGGGGAGCGGTCCACCGCTCTGGACCCGCTACAGGCCAACGCATGGATTAAAGCCCACCTCGAAGCCATGCACCCCGGCAAGGCGGCGGAACTTGCGGCCATCGACCGCAAGGTAGGCCAGCTCAACGCGTCCCGCGACCGCCTCATTCAGAAATTCAGCCAGAAACTGAACAGCCTTTTCACATCCGAGATGGGGCGGATTGTTACACCTCCCCCATCACACATAATCAAACCTTCATAAACCATTCAAGGAGGACCGTCCGATGGCGAAAGACACAGCCAAAAAGACAGTCGAGAAGCCTGCCAAGAAAGCCCCGGCCATTGCCCCCGAGGTGATCACGGCACTCAAGGCGGAACTGCGCGAGAAGCTGAACGCGCTGGAACCCGCCGCGCTGGACCGCGTTGCGAAAGCCTTCAACGTGGACATCCGGAAGTACGCGAAGCTGACTCCGGCCCTCAAGAAGATGAGCACGGTCAATGCGTGCCTCGGGAGTGCGGCGCGTGGCGTGCGCGAAGATGGTATGTCAAAGACGGCCGTGTTCGCACTGGTGAAGGGTTAGGCGAGACGCCATGCCTAACAGGAATAATGAGCGCGGCAAGACCGCAGAGCGTCGAATCGCCAAGACTCTGACGCGCATTATAGGCTGGAACTTTGCAAGGACCCCCGGTTCAGGGTCGGGACACCTGTGGAAGTTCTTCCAGGGAGAGCGCGTGAGAGGCGATATCGTCTGCGTGACCAAGGATGTGAATTTTCCTTTCATGATCGAATCGAAAAAGTCCAAGGATTTCCAGTGGGATTTGTTGCTGACGGGCCATCCCCCGGCTGACTTCGACAAGTGGTGGGAGAAAGCCAAGAAGGACGCGTCAGCGGACGGGAAGTTTGCCGCGCTTGTTATTTCTCGCAATCAGGGTCCGATGGTGACGGTGGTGAGCGGTGCCGCATGGATGGCTTTCGGTATGAGTACGGCGTACACAGCCGTAAGATTGATGTACCGGAACAAGATTTTGATTCTCTGTACGCTCGAAGATTTCGCCGAAGCATTCAAAACCAGGAGGAACAAATGAAGCTCATACTCACCAGCATCAGCCAGAAGGACCTCGAGTCCATCAACATCGAACTCAAGGACAAGAAGATTTCGTTCGACCCCAGGAAGCACCTGCAGTTCAACGCGGATTTCGGTCAGTGTAACGAATTTTTGGCTGAGCACGCCACGCTGATCGCCCTCGCCAAGACCGCTGAAGCGGATGTGCGGCTCGCGGAAGCGGAACTTGCCGGAGTGAAGGCCAGGGTGGATGGCAATGTGCGGTCCGGGTGGGATGCGGACCGGGACGGCAAGATGACAGAGGCGGGGGTGGCCGGACGGGTTAGGACCGACAAGAACGTGATGATTGCGGAGTCCCATGCACAGGATTCACAGACGGGGGCGGCCATACTCTCGGGCCTCCTCGCCGCATCGAGTGTAAAGTACGCTCAGGTTGTAGCGTACCTCTACACATCAACCAAACAACCATAACAACACCAATAAGGAGATACGCGTATGCCGAAGGCACCAGGCCTCGATATGGCCCGCTTGATAGCGGGTTACAATGAGGCAAAAGCCAAACAGGCAACGGCGGCTGGATTCATCCGGCTTCAGGACGGTGAGAACAGGCTTCGTCTCACCACGTTCACGAATGGGGAAACCGGGAAGGGGGAATTGTACGTTCAGTACACCTCCCATTTTCTGGTGGACACGTCCGTTGCCTGCCTCAAGATGTTCGGGGAGCCGAATTGCCCCGTCTGCGACTACATCGCAGAGCTGAAGAAGCGTGATCTGAGTGCCGTCGCCAAAAAGATGGCACCCAAACAGCGGTTCTATTTCAACGTCCTCGTCAAGGGCGAGATGAAAGTCCTTGAAGTCGGGCGGCAGATATGGGACCAGATCATGGCTTTCTTCGCTGACCCGGAGTACGGCAACATCGCCGACACCGAGTCCGGGTGCGACATCAAGATCACGCGGTCCGGTTCGGGCCTGACCACCGAATACTCGGTGCTCTGTGCCCGGAACGCGTCCAAAGTGGTCCTCCCCGAGGAGCCGAAGGACCTCAACAAGCTCGTGGTGCGTCTCTCGCCCGAGGCCATGGAAGAGGTGCTCTACTCCAAGTACGAACGGCTGGATGATGCGGTTCCGTTCTCGGTCAATGACGCGGAAGAGGCGCACGCGAGGGGTGCTTCCGCCGCTCATGCATCCGACGCATCAGAAGGGGACGATTTCGCCCCTCCCCCGGCGCAGACCGGACCCCAGCCCGAGAAGAAGCCGATGACCAAGGCGGAGCAGGCAAGCTGGGCGGATGACACGTTCGGCAAGGGCAAGAAGCCGACACCTGCCAAACCCGCCAAGCCGACACCCGCGAAGCCGGGAAAGCGGTAAGCGACAACGGTTGGTTCCCCCGCACATGAGCGGAGGTTTCAGGCTCGATGCCTGACGGGGGGCAATCCACAATCACAGGAGGAAGGTATGGAACACTACACATTTCGAGCGAGTCTCCGGTTGTCCCGGAACTACAACTCGATCGAGGTCTCCGCGGAGTATGGTCGGGACCTGAAGCCGAAGGAGACTACGGAGCGGATGATCGAAGACGTAACGAAGACCGTGTGGGAGAAGCTGGAACGCGAGGCCGCACGCGCTGATGAAGTCCTCAATTCCACCAAGAAAGGATGACCATGCAACCAGGCAAGATCAATATGGTGATGGGCGGTCAGTGGGGGAGCGAAGCCAAGGGAAAGCTTGCCGGATATCTCGCCCTCCGGAAGAGTCCTTACGCGTCCGTCTGCAACTTCTTGACCAACGCCGGCCACTGGTTCAGGTCGAAATCGATGGGTGACTTCCTCGTTCAACAGCTTCCGATGGCGGCGGTCAATCCGCACGTGAAGCTCTTGATTTCGGCTGGGTCCGGCATCACGATCAAGACCCTGGAGAAGGAGATCGAACAGTTCGAGTCGAGAGGCATCCGCATTACCAATCGGCTCACGATCGACCCGCACGCATTCATTATCGAGGAGAAGCACAAGCAGGAGGAAGCGGGGGGCGGACTCGGGCGAATCTCCAGCACGCTCAAGGGATGCGGGGCGGCACTCGCGGCCAAGGTGGCACGCAAGGAGGATGTCGTCTTGGTGAAAGACGTTCCCGCCATGCACAGGTACGGGACCGTTGCGCGAGTTGCCCCCCTGCTTCACGGCTGGCTCTCTCTCGGATACACCATCATGGGGGAGCTGGCTCAGGGGTTCGACCTGTCGCTCAATCACGGGCATCTGTACCCGCACGTCACCTCCCGTGACATCACGCCGTCCTCCTTCCTGGCGGACATCGGAGTACCCCCCCGGTACGCAGGGACCGTGTACGCGGCTCTCCGGACGTTCCCGATTCGCGTGGGACACGTGTACGACGACAAGGGCAACATCGTGGGTCACTCCGGCCCCCATTACAGCGATCAGACTGAACTCACATGGGACGAGCTTTCCGCTGAGAACGGGCGGCACATACTCGAGCACACGACTGTGACCGGAAAGGTGCGGCGCGTGTTTTCGTTCTCGATGCTTCAACTCATGAAGTTCAGTGAGTACTGTTCCCCGAACGTGATCTGTCTGCAGTTCTGCAACTATTTCCGGAACGTGTATCCGGGCATCGGGTACGCGGACCTCATGAAAACGGAGTGCGGCACGCTCATTCGCAACATCGAACGCGCCACGAAAATTCCAGTGCTATATCTCGGGACCGGGGCCGACGATCTTGAGATGATCGATCTCACGTCGCAGGAACATCTCGACGCGGCGGCGGCAAGGAGTGTTGACTGATGGAAAGACCGAAACGAATCTTCTGGATGTTGGGTGAGCAACAGGCCGGGAAGTCCATGCTCACCCACGTGCTCCGATCTTACGGGGCATCCGTCCTCCAGATAGGGGAGGAGCTTCGTAAGACCATCACCCCGCGTGAGTTTGCTGAGATGAGCAACCCGTACGGCCCGGAGGAGGTCGAGAAGCGTGTGCAGGATATGATCTACACCGCCGTGCGGACCTTCGACCGGGACCCCCGGAGCACCGTGCTTGTCATAGATTCAGCTCCCCGGAACCGTGGACAGGCCCTCCTCATGCGGGACGTACAGGACATCAGCACGGTACTGTTCCTGTCGGAGAACTTCGAGGTCCGCAAGAATCGTGCCCGTCAGAGATACGGCAACGATCTCACGCTCTTCGAGAAAAGGGAGGCCTTCGAGAGGGCGTGGCTCGCGGAGTTCCTTCAGACCTGCATCGAAATGAACCTTGACTACATCGAGCTGAAAGGACAGGCATAATGGCCACACGTAACGGTGATGAGGCCCAGACTACCGTCATGATTGTAATTCTTGTAATAGCTGGTATTCTGCTCATAGCACTCCATCCATGGGTGAATTAATGGACGAGACCGAATTTCTGGTTTACATCGCCGACACGCGTGCTGGGATGCAGTTCAAAGCTCAGAAGGACGGAGACTGTGGATATGACCTCGAAGTCTGGTTTCCAAATGGGCAGACTGAGATTACTCTGCTCCCGTGGTCGTTCGTGGACCTGCCGACAGGTCTGTGCGTTAAGGTGGGCGATAACGCGTGGGGTATGGTCCGCCCAAGAAGCTCTACATTATTTAAACGTAGACTTCTCGTGGGTGAGGGCACAATTGATTCTGGGTATACGGGGCCTCTTTACGTCACGGTATACAACCCCACCCCGTACGCGGCGGTGATTAAGAACGGCGACCGTCTCGGCCAACTCATTCCTGTCCCCAAATTTAAGACTGTGAAGGTGACCTATGTCAGTGAAATGCCCAATACTGCGCGTGGGACCAGCGGATTCGGCTCAACCGGAGGGATTTAATAATACAACTACCACCTGGAAAGGGAAGCGAAATTTCGGCAAGACAGTGTGCGTGGACTTCGACGGGGTGATCGCCGGGATGCAGAAGGGATGGCGCGGTCCTGATAGTTTCGGGCCAATCATACCGGGGGCGTGCTTATCATTACAACGGCTTGCTGGCGATGGGTGGTACATCATTATTTTCACTACCAGACTTGTCACCCGTCAGTTGGTCGAATGGCTCAAAGGTAATTGCGTCCCATTTAATGATATCAACGGTCGGTGCTTCGTCGAGAAGGGCGTACTCTATGTGCGTCTCCAGCGTTACAATCGGTCCACCGTTGATTATCGCCCCGCCCGTCCCCGGTGGTACTGGAGACACAACCCGGAATGGGCCAGTATCAAGCCGATCGCGTCCGTCTATCTGGACGACCATGGTTGGCCCATCAAGGGTGACTTCACGCCGAACGTGTGGAATGCGGTAGTAAGGGACCTGATAGATGGAAATTACTGAACTTACGCTGGGGATACCTGACGACTTCCAGCGTACACTTATTGCACTCATGTGTGCGGACCCGGATTGGTTGGAGGTGAACCGCCCGTTCGTTAAGGCGGAATTCTTCGACCGGATGGAGCACAGAGCCGTGGTGGGGTGCATACTCGAGTTCTTCGATAAGCACGGGACTCCACCCACCTTTGACGTGCTGGATGACGTGATAAGGGAGAGGCTCCCCAATCCGGACCTCCTCGGCGCGTCTCTCCGGGAGATTTCCTGCGTGCAGGACATTGAAATCACTCTTTCCAAGGTGCGTCATGCCACAGATAAGCTACAAGTCTTCGCTGAAACTCAACATCTCCGTGAATGCATCAGAGCCGGAGCAATTGCCATCGACGGAGGAGATATTGCATCTGCTCGCCGTGCACTGGCTTCAGCCGAAGACGTTGCGCGGATCAACCACTCTGCGGTTCTCTCGATATTCGATGAAACTGGGATGGACGAGAGGTCCGATAAGGAGTCAGAAGTCGAGACGATGGACAAGATACCCACTCTTCATCGGGGTCTTGATAAAAAGCTTCGCGGAGGTTTTGCTCGTAAGGAGCTTCACATTCTTATGGCACCTCCTTATCGTGGCAAGTCGGCTGGCCTGGTTGATCTGGGGGGGAACGCGCTCTTTTGTGGGGCCAAGGTTCTCCACGTTACTTGTGAAATGTCGGCTAAGAAAACCGCCAGCCGATACGACCTCAAAATCTCCGGCATGACGCGTGATGAGATAGAGGCTAACCCGACCGAGTTCAAAGCCCGGATGCTCCATTTCCAGAGCACCTTCAAGGGAAATCTGAAGGTCATCGAGTTCCCCTCCCGGTCGGCGACGGTGGCCGATATCGAAGCCCAGATGAAGTTCCTGCTCCGTAGGCAGAATTTTTGGCCCGACGTGCTCGTGGTGGACTATCTGGACGAACTCAAGCGTCCGAACCGCGATAACGAGGCTTACGCACTCGGGCAAGTAACCTCCGAACTCCGTGCCCTCAACCAGAAGAGCAACACGGTCGGCCTGTCCGCTACCCAGACCACGAGACAGGGGTTCTCCAAGCAACGCCTCGACATGGACGACATCGGCGACTCCTGGGAAAAGGTGAAGATCGCCGACAGTCTCATAGGGATGTGTCAAACCAAGGATGAGGAAGATGACAACACCATGCGCCTGTACATGCTCAAGAACAGGGACAACCAGCGGAATTCATCCCCGGTCTTGATGCGGACCATATTTGAACGGATGACGTTCAAGGACATCACATTCGAGGAAGGGGCGGCAAAATGAGACTGATACCAGCAGGACCGATACTTTCGGTAACGGGGCAGGATTATCAATCCATCTCGCTCGCATGGACCGACATCTCTCAACCAGGGATCCCGGTGATAGGTTACCAGATTTATCGCGGTCTAGGCTCGAGCCCGTCGTCGTTCAGCCTGATCGCTACCGTGGGGAGACAACTCACTTATGTAGATCAGGGCCTTTCCCCATCAACCACTTACAGCTATTACGTAGTCGGGATTTACCAGCCGGGACTTCTCACGTCCCCATCCAACATCGTCACAGACACCACGGCGGCGGCTATTCCTTGGCTTTACGCGCTCCGGTCCGGGGCGATGGACATTTACAACGTGGCTGATCCAGCACACATGTCGCTCAATAACAGCGACACAGCATATTCCCAGGGAAGTACAGCCAACCAGCAACTTGCCGATTCGGATTACCTGTATCTGGCAAACGACGGGAAGGTCGGCATCTATAGGTGGTCGGCCAATCCAACGGCACCCACCAATCCGTTTCTGTATAGCCATGCGAGCCAGATAATAGTGAGGCGCGGCCTCACCAACTACAACAATCTCATGCTGTTGTGGGTTGGGTCTCCATTTGCTGACATCGGCATCTATACCTACAACATCTCGAATCCGGCGAGTCCAACACAGCTTTATCATTCAACCGGGGACAGTGAGCTTGCGGCCGGACAGAAAGGCCCCGGTCATTCGGCATTCGCTTTTGACCCTGTTGGTGGGAAGCTCTGGTTCTGTACGGCGTGGACCGGATATAAGTACGAGATTTCGTATTTCCCCATAGCCTCTGACGGGACCATCGGGGCAATGAACACCATGTACCAGACCATCTGGGGCGGATCGAACGAAGCTTCGATGGCGTTCATCTACAACGGTAGGTTCTGGTACAACCAGAACCAGACATGGCTCAAGTCGTATTACATGAACGGCGGCGGTGAAGCCATGACTCCGTGGACTTGGCCCGGAGCCGCGGGTGATTTCCATTATCAACCTCCGAGAATCGTTGGGGGGCACTATGCAATATTTGGTGCTGATGGGGCCAACGCCGCTCACGGTGCGCTTATTGTGGTCGATCTCAACACAATGACGGTGGTTGCCAACATCGGAACCCTGAATACGCAGTGCACGTCGTTCACGATAGCGGGTCCTTACCTGTTTTACGTGACAGGGACCACCCTCTATGCGTACAACATCTCAAATCCGACCTCACCTTCACTGGTGAGTAGCCTCGGCAGTCTACCGGCCTCTGCCATCGGCTTGACAGGGTACGCGTCCACAGGCTGGGATGGGAATAACGGACTCTGCACGTCATGATAAACGTCAATCAAATCGCCGCCGTATTCGGAACGATCTGGGATTCACACGGTCCCGAGTACAAAGTCACGTGCCCCAAGTGTAGCACGAAGGCACTCTGGATTAACGTGAGGAAGCACGCTTATCACTGCTTCTCCTGCGGGGACGGGGGGGCACTCCAGCTTTTGGTTCCTGGATGGGCACCGAGTATCACGGCTCAATGGGTCGGGGCGAGTGAGAAGGAGACATTTGAAATTCCGGATGTCCTTCCACTTAGCTACATGAGGATAAGGTCTCGATGCGACTATCGGCCGGGGTGGGACTACATCGAGCATCGTGGAGTTCAGGCCGGGGCGGTGGAATGGGGTGTCGTGCCCGGAGATTCGGCTGTGTACTTCCCGATGAGGGAGCAGGGTAGAATAGTTTATTGGCAATCCCGGTCTCACTCCTGGGTGGAGAAGCGCAAAACCCAGAACCCGAAGGGTATTGCTAAAAGTGAAGTCGTGTATCGGATTGATGAATTGGGGGGCGGGGATGTTTTTCACGCGATCTGTATCATCGTGGAGGGAATCTTCGATGCGCTCCGGGTGGGCGGCGTGGCCACCCTCGGCAAGACCTGCAGTCCGGCACAGGCTTATAAGATTCTGAACCGGAGGCCTTACGTAATCTTCGTGGTGTACGACGATGATGCGTATGAGGCTTCGAAGGTCACGGCGAAGATGTTCTCGGAGATGGACCGGAGCATACCTGCGATTCCTGTTTACATCACCGGGGGTGACCCTGCTGATCTCGGATGGGATTACGTGAGGTTGGCTATCAGAGCGGCCCTTTGGGGCCATGAATCAATTTGCTCACTATGCGGCGTAAGCGCGAAATCGATCGAGACACGGTTGCTGGAGATGTCCCCAAAGACTGCGCTATCATGCTCCCGGTTATCTCCACCGCGTTAGCATGCCCCGCCGCTTGGGCACTCGTGCCCCGGAGTTTGGTATCGTAGAACACGCGTTCGGCACGGGTGACCAGCGGACGGGGGGGTGCGAGCAGGAGTTCCAGAACGCGCCTGTCGATGTCAAATTCCAGGGCCATGGAGATCATGTCGGCGTACTCCTTCAGCACGAGCACGTCGAACGGTGAAGGTTCCCGCGACTCGAGTATCTCCTCCCCCCACTCGTCCTTGAGACCGTCATCTTCAAGACCGAACGTGCGCGAATAGGCGCGGTAGAAGTCGCAGAGTAGGTTGTGTATCGAGGTACGAAACAGTGCGGTGAGTTCCGCATCCGGGATGCTGGTGCGCCGGAGTAGCTCAACCAGCTTGATGGCGCACTCCTGCCTGAGGTCCTCCGCGATGCGGTAACGGAAGCTGGAGGAGAACCGTGCGCACATGTGCTCGACGTACGGACCTACCTCCTGCCAGATACGATCAAACCGCTTATCAACGTGTTGGCTTCGCATCTTCGAGGACCAGGGCTATCATTTTCTCCCAGATTTTCAGGTCCTCGTGCTGGGACACGTTGGGGACGGCGACCTTCACGTTGACGATCGACCACTTTCGCCTACCCCGCTTGGGTCCGGCATCCACCTTGGCCGGGAGTCCCATGAATTTAGTGTACGTTGCCATCTTTCTTCTCCTTCCGAAAAGCAGAGGGATAATACCCGCCGAATCCGTTGCCACCTTTCCGCATCACGAGTTCGTGATTGCGCCTGAGCCGGGACTTTGCTTCAAGTTCCGGGTATCCCAGAAGCTCGTTCGTCTTTCTGATCGAGTGCAGGGGGTGCCCACATTGACTGCAGTAGAGCGAATTGCTCCTGTATCTCCACACGTCCCCGCAGTGTGTGCACATCTTTTTGATGTACACGGGGGAAAGCCGTGGCACCGTGTTCTTTCTGTGACCCATTCACACCCCCGGCAGTTGCTTCACGCGGACGACCTTCAGGCACGCGGCTCGGAGACCGTCGCGGATGGTTGCTTCAAGATCGGCCTTCATCATGCTCGTGTCCGCTTCCACCGTCACCGAGAAGGTTGCTCGGACCGTCCTCTCCCTTTTTGCCTGGTCCTCGTAGAACTTTGTTCTTTCCGGTGAATTCAGATCGGGTGCTTCCTGCTGGTCCGACATCATTCCTCCAATTCTGGTTTGAAAAATTGTTTGATGAGTGCCTTTGCACTCTTGTCTTTGGTGAGTTCGGTGATTGCATCAAAATCGTCTTTACGGTACGCGTCCGCGAATTTTTGAAGCACGGCGCGGTCATCCTCGGGGAGATCGAGGAGCACGTTTACGTCCACCTGATAGAACTTGGCTAGCCCCTGCATGTAGCTCGACGGCTTGACCGACATTTCCTGCAGTCCGAGTTCGAACCGTGCCGCATGGTCCGGGCACATGGGTTCATGGAAGATGCAGTCGAATTTCTTCATTACTACCACCTCGGTGGCCTCGGCCATGCACCCCGGTCGGGTACAGGTCGGGTACTTGGAGATGCCGAAGTAGTTCTCCGTAAGCTGGTACGGACGCTTCTCGAGCACTTCGATCATTCGTTTCATCTTGTTCCTCGATATAGAGGGGTGGCTGGGCAAGTCGCACCCAGCCACCCTTCCGGTTAGCTGATCAGGTCCGCGACCCTCGCGGCCTTGCCCTTCTTCCCGGCACCAGCCGGAGGGGGTGCGAAGTCGTCCGTTGCCTCACCTGCCGCTTTCGCCGTGTCGGGTGCGGGTGTGGCCTTCACGGGTTTCTCCGTCTTCGGGGCCTTCACAGCCTTCCCCTTGGCCGGGGGAGCGTCCTTCTTCCCCTTGAGCGCGGCCAGCTTCTCCTTGCTCTTGGCCTTCTTGCAGTCGTGGCACGCCTTGACCTGGAACACGTCGGACGTGAACACGCGATCGGTGTGGCCGCAGTCCAGCTTCATCTCGACCGAGTACTTGTTGTGGTCGGAGTCGAACTGCATGGACCCCTTCGTGATCTTCTTGTCCGGGTATTTCGCCCGGAGTGCGGCTTCCCGCGATTCGAGAGTCTTTTCGGGTTTCGTCGCCTTTGCTTTGGCCTCGGCGACCTCTTCCTTGGTAGGAAGAACAGGCCGTTCGCGCTTTGTCACTGGTACCTCCTGTTGGGTTGTGTGGTTGTTTAGTTGATGTAACATAAAGCGATGTGCATCTTGCGTCCGATCTTGACCGCGTACACCACCATCACCTTGCTCGGTTCACTGAGAATAATGATGGTGTCATTGACGAGTTCATACACGAACCCTTTGATCACCTCCTTGTCTTCCTCTATTTCCGAACCTTCAAGGTCCAGACAAACTATAGTCACCTTCGCCTCGCGATTGCCGCTCGAATGGTCCCAGCGGTGAAGCCCATCTGTTTCATGGTGTCGGTGATCTCGTCATTGAGAGACTGGATGGCGAGATTCCGGGACACCTGACTCCGGGAAGAATAACTCCGGACTGTGGTATCGATCTTGCACTCCACTCCACGAAATCCGAAGACGAGAGTGTACCAGACACCTGTGATGGGTGGGGTAGCACTCCAATCTGGGTCCGTGTGTTCATTGAGCTGAATGACCTTGAGCGTCGTCCTCTTCATAGGGTCTCCTTGGTGACGAGCTTCTCAGGCCAGTATCCGTACCACCCTCTGTCTCCTCCTGCAAGCTGGACTCCAAAGTGACAGCCAGACGGAGAAAGTCGCTCCATCGCACTCCAGAGGTCTTCGTGAAACCACCAGAACATCTGATCGGTCTTCCAGAGAACGTCATCCGGTGGAAGCCCAAGGAAATGGCCGTCCTGAACGAATTCGGACGGGCACGATTTGAGAAGCTCCCCGCACAGCGTCGGGTTCTCTTCATCGATGAGACGCATGAACTTCGGGACGATCTCCTCTATTCTCTCGGAATACTGGCAGATTCTTTGGCCCTGATAAGTCATCTTTTCCTCCTTCCTCCGTGAAAGTAGGGCACCGGAGCAACGACGTGCTTCGGATTCGCCATACGGAAACCGGACGTGTGGCGTTTGGCCCTCGTGATTCTCGCTTTGCGGGAACGTTGCCTCGCGGCGGACTGTTCTGCCTTCTCACGCGTCACGCGGTCGGCAACGACCTCCTTCATGTCCACCGTGAATTTCTCGAATGTTCCCGCAACGGGATGAACAGGTCTTTGAATGGCGTTGAGTATCGCCTTTATGGGATTTCCCTTCCTCACATCACCTCCAGTGGATGTATTGGTATGTGAACTGAGTTGATCTTCCGGAACGTAACGGTGGTCCGCTGGGTCGAACCATAGTCCGCGGGTTTCTCAAACACCCAGCCGATGGTGGCTTCCTCACCGTTGCAGTCTTCCGTCACCCGTCCCACGAACCTCTCGGGCGGGTAGTCGTGCTTCACGTCAGCGAGGGCGTTCTTGAGGCTCGAATACCTTCGGGTCTCCGTGTGGGGGTCGTGCCATTTCTCCTGGCCCTTCTCCCGGTACTGGACCTCAATCAGCACTTCGTAAGCCATCGGCTTTCCTCCTCTTTTGCATTTCGGCAACCATCTCTTCTGCTTCGTGACTCCTTCGATCGAGAATGGCTTCCCATTCCTTCTGAAGCTGATCGAGGACAAACTGGCGGCTCCCCCGGATGTTCAGCACCTCCTTGGCTAGCGCGTATGCGCTCCGTCCGCGAGTCTTCAGTCCCTTCATCTCCAGCGCGAGTCTGTGCTTGAGCTGAAGGATGAGCATGTCGCGGCGGTTTGGGTTATCGATGGCGATCAAATCATCAGCTCCTATAGAATTTGCCCGTCCTTTCTATGGTGCCTGTCGTTACCGTGACGTGCACCTCGGCTTCGATCATGAAATCTTTGTCGCATCCCCCGGTTTCGTTGTCGCAGGAGACGATGCTCTTGTGGAAGAGCGGATATCCGGGCGCATCTTTGTTATCGGTGAGCCGGAGTTCGTTGACGTGCCCACAGTAGGGACACACCACTTTGACACTTCTGGTCATTACTGCCTCCCGTATCTTGTGGTCGAGCGATCGAGGTCCGCACCTGTCCAGTGCGGGTTGACTATCCTGTGCATTCGGTTGAAGACTGCGGTGGTGATGAGGGTCTTCTCATCAGCGTGGGTGTACTGAGCGACGAATTTCCGGTCGGCGGAGTTCAGGCCGTACGGCTGGACTGCCAGTAGCTTGGCCTTCTCGACGTTCTCAAGAAAGATGCGCATTCGCTGTTCGGTCATGATTCGCGTCCTCCCATACCGTTATAGCAACAAATCGCGTGCCAATGCGGCGATGGCCCCGTCCGCACCGGGAAGGGCCATCGCGCTTGGCTTGGGTGTTTAGTCCGCAGTACATCATTGTTTACTCCGTGCTACAGCCACCTGACGATTCACTTTCTTGTAAGCTTCCTTCCACCCCGCGAACTCCCCCTCCTCGAATGCCTCAAATAAGCTGTTGGAATTCCATCTGCCCTCGATATGGTAGGTCGGATGGCCCTCGAACTGCCGGGAATTCTCAGATATCTCGTGACAAGCACCAAGGAACTTGTCCTCATCGGCGAGTTCCGCTTCGGTGAAATCGCCGAGGTCTCCTATCTGGAGACCTTCCTCATATCCGAGTTTATACGCTTCGCGCTTATTCATGTTTTGGATTTCCTCCCGTCTACGTGTGCCTTCTCCTTGTGTAGCTTGACCGTTATCCTGACGTAGTGAAACATGTTGTCCGGGTCAGTTTTTATCGTGTGACCGTGGACATCGAGCACAGTAACGTTCCCAAGGTCACGCATGACTTGTGTCACGGTCCGAACCACGTTGATTAGGAGCGGCTCAATCTTCACGTCTTCCTCGAAGATGAGCGTAGCCTGCCACCCCTTGTTCTCGACGAAGACGTTCGTCACCTTGAGGTCGGTGGCTTTGCGAAGGCGGACGGCAAGCTCGTTCGTCACGCGTTGCGTCTTCGGGGTCTTCGAGCGTGGGTGGTTGATGCGAATGTCCGGTCTCACTAATCCCTCCCGATGTTTATGAAGCGGTGAAGCCCGTAGGCGAGTGCTCCAAGTAGGAACAGCCCCACCCCGAGCAAGATGACGAGTGCAAAGAAGAGTTCACTCATAGTGCGGCCTCCTCTGCTCCCCAACGAATGTCGCTCCGATAGGCAAGCCACCGTAGTAGGCGACGTCCGGGCGTTTGGTTACTACTGCATGGTAAGTTGTGTTCCGGTAGTGCGTTCGGTGGTTCTTGTGCTGGGCAAGCGGTTCGACCTGCCGCATCCAGCGGCGTGCTTTGCGTGCCTTGCGGAATCTACGGGCGTAGAGCGGGTAGAAGGCATCGAACCACCATCCGCCTTCCTCGGGTCCGCCGTACTCGCGGACGTGCTCGAAGATGATCGCATTCCATTTCGGCTTTGGCATCGTATCACCCTTCGATTTGTTTGGCACCACCACCGATTGCTCCACCAAGCGGGATGTTCGACCCCGCCCGATGCCCTGCTTGACGGCCGAGATAATTCCCGGCACTGTGGTTCACTTTCGCCATCCGGATTCCGCGTCTTTCCTTCCATTCCTGCAGAGCGAAATCCTTGACCCGGATGAGAGCGGTCCCGGTGTTGCTTGATGCCTCAACGTTGCGCTTGCGTTGGATTGCGAGGTCCGCGCATCGAGAGCAGATAGCGGCGGCAAAGGCCAGTCCATGCCCCGCTTTGAATTTCATGGTAAGGGAGGGAGTCCACGTGCGAGGGTAATCAGACAATTCGTTCTCGTCCTTGGCTTCCTGCAGGTCGGCCTCGACGATGCTGAACCACGAGCGGTACAAGTGTTCGAAGAGCATCTTCATCGGTTCGATGTCGGACTTGTGGCCGACGAAGGTGAAGCGCGTTCCCCAGAGGCCTTTATTGACCAGTACCGTGCCATCGAACAGAATCGCGCACCCGTGCCCGAGGCTCATTATCCAGTTGAGCTTCATCTTCTGGTCGGGCACGGTGTAAAGCTCTTCCACGATGGGGTCGTTTTTGGTTTCCTTGAGGAGGACTTCAGCCTCCTCAATCTGGTACTTCTCCATCAGTTCAGATGCCCGTTGAGCGGCGAGTTTGGCCTCGTGCTCGTTGGGCGACGTGGCGAGTGCCAAGAGCTTCTTAATCTTGGCGAGAGTCTCTTCGCGTGTCATCGTCCGGTCCTCACTTCCTCGATCCCCCTGCGGACCGCCGCGATGGAATCAACCTCCTTGATTGCAGCTTCCAGGCCTTCAATGACTCCTGTCTGCAGCACCAAGGCGTGAATTGTTTCAGCGTTCCTGCGTGTGCGCTTGTATCCGTCGAGCAATTCCTCGAGCCTGCGCTTGATGACGACCTCGATGGGGTCCATCGTTCCTCCTGTTTTGGTTTGTGGTCGGGCGTTCGCCCGGATACTCCGGAATGCCGCAAACAGCGTGCCAACGACAATTTGCCCGTCCGTTCCGGGGAGGGCACTTCTGATTGCCTTAAGTGTCCACTCCCCGGAACATCGGTGTTTAGTCGGTAGGTCACCCAACGTCAAACAGCTCCTCGATGGGTTCGTCTTCGCTTCCCTGGTACTCGCAGAAGCCCGATACGAACTGAAGCGGTTCGTTCTCGATGATAGCCAAGGCCAAACCAAGTACGTTGTCGATTGCCGTTTGCCTTGCTTCGTCGGGCAGGTCGTGGTTCTTGAGGGTTGCGAGGTCTTCCTCGCTTATCTCCACCTCGATTGAGCGTTCGAGGTTCTGGGTGTACAGGACTTTAGGCATTTGGTCCTCCTGTTTGTTTGGTTTGTGTCGATGACGAGTGCCGTTTGGTTTTGACGGCCTCCGGTCGGCCCAGGAGAGTGTGGCTTGGGCCAAGCGCAGTCCGTCCGTGCAAACACAAAGGTGCCCTCTCCCCCCGAAGGGAGAGAGGGCGGACTTCAGCCCTCTGCGTCAGGCCGCTGTGGCTGAAGCTTGCTTCGCCTGCTCGCGTGCCGCTTTCCGGGCGGCGGCCTTCTCGTGCCGCTTCGCCTTCCGCCGCTCGCGTGCGGCTTCCTTCGCGCACGACTCGCACGCTTTCACCTGAAAGAGGTCGGACGTGGCAAGCCGGACCGTGTGTCCGCACTCCAGCTTGCGCTCGACCGTCTGCTTGTTCGCGTGCGTGCCCTCCGTCTCCCACCGAAGCGAACCGGGCACGACACCGGGGTACTTCGTCCTCAGGTCTCCCTCCGTCAGCCGCTTGGACTTCGGTGGTTTGGGGTCCGGCGTGGGTGCTGGTGTCGCGGTGGCTTGCGTCTGTTCGGTCTCGACTGCTTGCGCTGGGGTGGCGTGCGTGGTCGGCTCGGGCTTTCCGTTCTTGCGGCTCACTGTGTCCTCCTGTCGTCTGGTCTCGGGCTCCGGCGTGTCCGGCGCGCCCGTGCCCTTTCTGCCACAAACGACGTGCCAGAGTCCGGGTGGTCCGTCCGCGCAGAAGAGGGCACAAAGGAGAGGCTCAAGTGTCTGGTCCTTAGGACACTGGTGTTCACTCCGCGCTACAGAGTTCGTCAGACCCGCGAGGGACGCGGGTCTCCGCGCTGTGGCAAGTGTCCAGCGGAGAGGACGGTCGAGGTGGCGTGCGCGGCTGTCAAGGTGGCAGGCCACCCCCCTCCCTCCGGGTGGGCTTGGGTGCTTGGGGGGGACTTGCGCGGTCGGTCCGGGCTGTGTTTTTTGTGCGTGTGCGCGACGACCGTCCGTCCGGCGGGACGGGAGACAGAGGGCAAGCAGACAGCAACCAAGGAGCAAGCAGTGCGGGACACGGGGCAAACGGCAGAGGGCAAGGAAGCAAGCAGGAGAGAGCTGTCAGCCAGTCAGCTTACCCTTGACAGCTTGTCAGCAGTCAAGCTGTCAGCTTTGACCTGTCAGCTTGACAGCAAGAGGCAAGAGGCCAACAGCAAGCAGACAGCGGCCAAAGGCGAACCCAACAAGGCCAGCCGGAGGACCCAGACCCCACCCCCCGTTGCCCCCGCAAAGGACCCGAGAGGACCCAAGGGAGTAGCAACAGTTCTTTCTCTGACCCTGCTTCCTAGCCGCCAGTTTTCTTGCCCCAATATTTCATTTTCTAATCTCTTTTGCTCTGGAGGACCCAGCTTGACCTTGACTGCTCTAAGGACTGCATAATGTCAGTCTCCGGGAAGAAATCCTCGAAGCCGAAGCCCAACTGGGACGCTCTGCCCCCTGAACTCAGGGACGAGGCGGCTAACGCCGCCGAGCGTCAGGAGTCCCTCCCTCCGGCCGAGGACCCGATCGACTACCACCGGGACGTAACCCAGCTCATCAATCGTCTTGAGGCCAACCGTGGTAAGTCAATCCAGCTTGAGAACCTCGCCTACAGCCCGAACCCGGTTTCCGATTCTCCCCTCCTGGACCAAAACATCGCCCCTGAGAGGCTTACGTATCTTGCTTTCGTCGAGAAACTTGCTCGTGCTGGCCTCACGGTTGAACAGGTCTCTGACGTGCTTGGAGTACCGGTCAAGCGATTCTCAGCTCAGCTCAAGCGAGATCGCGTTCTTGGAGCCATGTTCAACCGTGGCAAGGCCGAGGCTGACCGTCTCGTGGCTGAAAGCCTGTTCCGACGCGCTCTAGGATTCAGCTACGACGAAATCACCATCGAGTCCTCGGTGGACGGGGAAGGCGCGGTGACCGCCAAGGAGAAGCGGACCCGCAAGTTCATCCCGCCCGACGTGCAGGCCCAGATGGCGTGGCTCACCAACCGGGACGGCCAGAACTGGAAATCCACCGTCAATATCAAGGACAGCGACACCAAGAAAATCATCGTCGTCCGTGAACTGCAGGGCCTGGGCGATGACGAGCTTGAGAAGCTGGCCAAGGAGAGCGCGAATTGATACCCGGAATCCCTCCCCCGAACGCCAGTGCCAAATGTCCGGAGTGTGAGCACGAGTTTTATTTCTACTCCACCAAGGACGTGGACTTCTGGCCCGTCTGCCGCAAGTGCGGGGCCAAGTTTCACGTGAAGACCAAGCAGGGAACATCGAGCGTAGCCGAACAGCGTGAAGATGTGGAGAGATGGAAGTCAGAACTGAACATACGGGAGAATTGAAGCGGCTGATGCGGTCCCGCTCCCCCAAGGCGAAAGCCGTGATCGGGGAGCTTGCGCGGCGCGAGATCGAACGCCGCAGGGCCGAGAATCCGCTCAAGTATTTTGTCCCCAACGGCTGGTCCGAGAAGTTCATCCACGCCGTGGGGCACAAGCTTGAGAAATGGATATTCATCCTTCCCGCCGCCAACTCCATTACGAAATCGGCTTCCACCATCAACATCCTCGGGAACCTCATCTGGGGTCCGCAGAACCTCAGGTGGTACAACGGGCCGCGCTTCGAGCTTCCCTGGACCTCCCCCAAGAAATTCTGGTACATCTCCCGCCGTGCCACCCTCGAGGAGTTCATTTGCGGCTCCGACAGCACGACCGAGAACGAGATATCCAAGTGGTTCCCACAGGGACGTTACACCTTCAGCAAGTCGGGGCGCGAGTTCAATTCAAGATTCATTTCGGACACCGGATGGGTAGGCTCGTTCAAGACCTACGACCAGGAAACCAACCAGTTCGAGTCCGACAAGATCGGTGTCGCGGTCTTTGACGAGCCACCCCCGGAAGCCGTTTACAACGCGGTCCTCGCCCGAATGACCGTGGGAAGCCCGATCGTCATCATGCCGATGACCCCCTTGACCTATTCGGCGTGGATTAAGGACCGTCTCATCGACGGCGCGGGGCCGAACTCGCCCGTTGAGGTCTTCTACGGCGACATCGAGGAGAATTGTCAGGAGCACGGGGTCCGGGGCAGGCTCTCCCACAAGCGTATTGAGGAACTGATCGCTCAGTATGACGAGGATGAACGCGAGGCCCGAGCACACGGGCTGTTCGCCCACCTCTCCGGCCTCGTATACAAGTCCATACATCCGGAGGTGAACCGCCACCAGATTCCGGCCAGGGAGTTCAACCAGACCATCTCCGCCACCGAGTTTGCGGACGGGAAGACCAACTACAAAATCTTCTGCGTCTGCGATCCCCATGACTCGAAGCCCCCCATCATCGGGTGGTTCGCCGTCGATCGCTGGGGGACCATCTGGGCCGTCGATGAGTTCCCCAGCGAACGCCACAACACCGAGTTCAAGCCTTTCTACGACTATAAACCCGGACAGTGGAGACTCACCATTGAGCAGACGTGCGAATGGATTAAGAAAATCGAGGAACGGAACGGGTGGAACGGAAAGCTCATCACCCGCGTCATGGACCCCAATTTTGGTCGGAAGCCTGAGCAAACTGTGGGTCGCACTATTGCCCAGCATTACCGTGATTGTGGTTCGAAACTCAAGTATCCCCTCCATTTTACGACGGACGTGCTCGACGACATCGACACGGGACATCAAGTCGTCCGTGAATTTCTCGCTATCAATCCAGACAACCAGACCAGACTGAAGATCGGGCACTTCTGCTCAAACATCTGGTTCTCGATGACGCACTACATGCGGAAAGTGCAGTCCGCATCCTCACTCGAAGCGAACGGTCCCACCGAACTCGTGCAGGTCAAGTTCAAGGACGGTGCAGACCTCGTGCGCTACATGTCGGTGTACTTCCGCAAGCCCGGAAAGCCGAGACCCGAGGAGAAGGAGATCAGGACTCTGGATGACATGGTAGAGCGTCAGTTGGAACGCAACAGGAAGCGTGCGGCGGCAATGGCAAGGCCGAGACCCCAATATGAGGATTCGTCCTACATATGAAACCAGTCCGTGACATAGTAAGACAGGTTCGGGACACGATCACCCAGACCACGCGCAACATGACGGCGTGGTACGACTCCAACTTCTACGGCGGGAAGGGAGAGATTCCCGGCGACTCGAAGGCGGAAGAAGGGGACGTGCTCAATTTCGTCATCGCGCTCTGGAGAGAGTCCGAGGAGTGGAAGAAGAAGTCCTTCGGCGGAAGGATGAGCTACTGGAACCCGTACGAGTGGTTCAAGTTCGCCCGTCGCCTTGAGGAAGGGATGCATTGGGACGTGTGGGGGCGCAGGAATCAGGGCGAGAACGACAAGTGGAAGCAGGAACTCCGTGACCCGGAGATCGAAGATCAGGTCCGCCTCAAGAAGGCTCACCTCACGTCGAACTGGCATGACATCGACGTGATGCCCAACATCCGGGGCATGCAGGACATTCTTGACCAGGAACGCCAGCGGACCAAGTGGGGCGAGCGAATCATCGCGTTCGTTCACCGCGGACTCACCGAGGGGATGGCAGTGTTCCACAGCGTCCTCGACAGAACGCGCTACGTGGACGGGGTGGCGAGCGAGATACTGCTTGACAACGAATCGCTCTTCCCAACGCCCTTCTCCATGAGCAAGGAGAAGCTCGACGGATGCTGGTACCTCGCGATATCGACCTTCGTCCCGGAACAGCAGATTTTTGAGATGTACCCCAAGCTCCGCAAGCAGGAGGACAAAATCCGGTTCGAGTCCATGTCGGAGGACATTGCGCACTTCTCCCGGCTCTCGCTCGATCTCGAGTATACGGCCATCAAGGCGTTCACCCACACCCGGATGACACCGATGATCACGGTGTACCTCGATGACCCCGCGATCGAGCGTCCGGCAGTGGACCAGGAAGAGATCGCCCTCGAGCACCAGGCGATAGCGGAAGGTGCTCCGGTGGAAGCCCACAAGGACAACAACCACAAGGCGCACGTCGAGGCTCACCTCGGCTTCATCAATTCGCTCGCGCAGGAAATAGAGGGCGCACAGAACGTGCAGGCTCAGGGTCCAATGCAGATGCCGGACGGGAGTCAGGGGCCGAACCTTCCCAACACCGGGCAGGGAGACGTACAGCGTATGATAGCCATGGCCGAACTTATGGTCTATCATGTGCAGGAACACGCCAAGATGATTCAGTCCGATCGGGCACGCGGAATCTCACCCGCCGAGAATCCGAAGTATCCGGCCGGCCGTAAGATCGTTGTGGCCGGAGGAATAGTGCTCGAGGATGAACCCGTGCGCGACGTGGAAGACTGGCGCGATCTCATCCACATCTGGTACTACGAGAAGCTCCCTTACTCCTTCTGGGGGCGCGGGGTTCCGGAGGTCCTCTACTACACGAACAAGGGCCTCGACACGATGCTTTCCCGTGATGCCGACATGGCGATCTCATCCGGGATGCAGAAGGCCTATTTCAACGAGGAGGACAAGGAGAACATCGACGAAGCGGCGTTCGACAACGACCCGCTCAAGCCGATCTTCGTCAAGCAGGCCCCGACCTTCCGTGGCGGTCAGGTGCCCCCCACCAACATGAGCATCTACAACCATCTCAAGGCCAGCGCGGCCAAGCAACTCGGGGTGAACGAAACTTCCTTCGGACAGTCGCCGGGGGCCAACACGTCCGCCGAGATGGTCAAGACCCTCCAGGCACAGAATCAGGTCATTCTCACCGGGGAACCCAACCAGCGGCTCTCGGACACCCTTGAGGGGGTGGTCAAGACCCGCATCCGCATGTGGAAGGAATACTACAAAGAACCGCGCACGTACTTCTTCCAGGGGGTGCCCAAGGCGATCAACGTCTCCAAGCTCGTTTCCGAATTCCAGATCAAGGATGAGCAGGGCAAGGTGCAGTCCAAGCCCGTCCCCGAGTTTCTGGTGACGGTCCGGCCGAACTCCAACTTCCCGCAGAGGTTCGAGTACAAGCTTCAGTTCCTCATGCAACTGGCCCGTACCCCCTCGCCGGACGGCCAGCCCTACGTGCCGCGTGAGGCGGTCCTCGACGTGCTCTCGGAGTTCGACCCGAGGCTCGGCCGCGAAGGCGAGTACTACAAGATGTCGGAAGCCCTCATGCTGGGCCTTCAGAAGATGGCTGACATGCAGAAGGCGCAGGCGGCGGACCTCAAAACCAAGCGGACCCTCATGGGCGCGGTCCGCAAGCGCGGCATCAAGGAACTCATGGGCGAGGGCGTGACCCAAAGCCAGCCTACGGGCGGGGCGGAGCCTGCCGCACCCCAGCTTGACCAAAATCCACATATCGATTCATCGCACACATAAAAAAGAGGTAATCGCATGGCAGACGAGCAGGAAGAGACAGGGGCAGTGATCGATACCCCGGCTGACCTCGCACCGGAAGTGACCCAAGCTCCCCCTCCGGAACCCCCGGCCGAACCGCCTCCTCCGGAACCCACGGTTGAGGAGAAGCTGACGCGCCTCACCAAGGCGGAGCTGGTTTCCAGGGTGATCGAGCTGACCGGCAAGATTCCCGGACCGGACAAGCTGGTGGTGAATCGCTTTCCGTTCTACAAGCTCCTTCAGGCGATGGTCCAGAATCAGCTCGGACAGAGCCACATGGGGCACGCGGCGATCGCCAAGTTCCGGGACATCATGGGTTATGGTTCCTTCGCCGAGGCCCAGGCCGAGTGGGACAAGATTCGTCCCCTTCTCTGAGAGGTGACCGATGAAAATCAGGATGAAAAGCTTCGGGCACAAGGTCGGTCCCTACAAGGTGCCCGAAATCCAGAAGGGCGGCGACAAGGTGAGTTATCCGACCCTGCACCTCTCGAGTCGCCATGCCGGGGACCTTTCCCACCATCAGCGGGGGGACAGTGTAGTGCTGATGTTCAAGGGCAAGGTGGCCGGGACCCGAGACGTGGACACCGAATACGAGTCCGGGCAGGAGGTGACGTTTCACCTTACCCACGGCCACATCCAGACCGAGCGCGAGATGAAAAAGACTCCGACTCCGCGCTCGACACATGATGCGGCGGTTCAGGCAATCCGGGCCATCCATGCATCGAAAGGCAAGGAAGCATGACACACGCTGACGTGGTAAAACACGGAGAGGGGAAGGACTTTTCCAAAGTGACGATGATCGAGTACATTCGTGCGGCCCATGAGAAGGACCCGAACTCGATTTTCCGGTTCGACTTCGTGAATCATGACAGTCTCCTTGCCAAGGTGGCCCAGGTCGGGGCCGACTGGCTCGAACTCCATCCCCACAAGCGCAACCTGCTCAAGTACAATGTGGCCCACATCCTCTCCTTCCAGGATGTGACCGGCGACAAGAGCTACGAGTGGAAGGACTGGACTGCGGGGCGCAAGGAAGAAATCAAACAGACCTGATGGAGGGCAAGATGCCAAAAGCCGTGCACGATGCGCTGGCCAAGGTGGCCGCCAAGTACATGAAGAAGGGCAAGCTCAAGAGGAAGAAGGGCGAGTCCGCGAAACGGGCCAAGGACCGATTCATCTACGGTACCATGGCCAACATGAGGAAACGGGGCGAGATCGAGTAATGGAAATCCACATCAAGAAAAACAGGACGGTGCGGGTGGACCCCAAGCACCCGCAGACTCACCCCGGATACCGGGACGCGCTCCGGGTAGGGAAGGAAAATCTCTCCCGGATGACTTTCGAGAATGAGGCGGCGAAACGGGATTACATGAAGCGTGTCGCCGCTAACCCGAATAACGTTCCCGGAATACCGGATTTCTACCCACCGCTCAAGATTCCGCCGATGGCGGTTCCTGTGGGCGAGACCATTCCGGAGGACGTGCGGACCCGGATGAACATCACTTCCGCGCTCTACGTGGACGGAGAGATGTACTGTGAGGTCTGTTCTTCGGTTACCACCCACGCGTTCAGTCCGAACCAGACTTTTTGCAAAAAGTGCGGCACATCAAAACCATACAGGAGGAGGGCATTAGCATCATGAATTTCATTATCTGTCACGGATACGCCCACAGGTACAACACTGCGGGTGTGATGGAATCGGCCAAGGTCGTCATATTCGACGGCTCGATCGCATTCCAGGAAGAGTTCATGCAGAGGACACCGGAAAGCATGGACCTCACCGGAGGGGACTACTCCGAGATCGAGGCCACGATTTCCCGGTTCTCTTTCATCTTTCAGGACGGACAGCGGCGTACCCCGGTGCAGGACAAGAAGTACGCCCAACCCAAAAACGAAGTTGTAACAAGGTAGCGCGTACTAACGCCTGCCATATTCATTCATCAAAAAAGAAAGGAGCGCATACTAATGCCTCCTGAGAGACTTCCAAACATTGACCCCGCAACGGGGCAGGTTGTTGCAGATGCCGCTGGCGATGCCAACGCAGGCGGTGCGGGTGCACCAGCATCCGACGATTCCGGGGGGACACCCCAGAATGAAAATGGCGGAGCAGGAGCAGGGAACGATGGAAGTACGGGCGATGGCGGGGCCGCAGGCGGTGAAGGCGGCGGGACCGAGGTCGTGGACTTCAGCGTTGATGCGATCATCAAAACCAAGGACGGGTTCGTGTGGAAGGTTGACCCCGACGATCCCAAGTCCATGGTGTACAAGGGAAGGACGCTTCAGGAACTCTTCCAGAACGCGGCAAAGGGCATCAAGGAAAAGGACACGTACATCTCCGAGCTGAAGGCCGCGAGGCCCAAGCTGACGGACAGGGTTACGCGTCTGCCGCAGGAGGACGAAGAGGCGGTCGAATTCCCTCAGTTCGGTCAGGTGCTCGTTGCGGAAGCCCAGAAGTTCGGCATCCAGGATGTTGCAATGCTTGGATGGGGTGATGCCGAGTGGGACAAGTACGCGGAGGAGCACGGCGACCGTGCGGCGAGAAGGCTGGAAGATCGAGTCAATCAGGTCAAGGCATCGGCCAAAGGTACGTACGACAGGGAGAACGCGATCGCGCTCAACAACTACGGACTCCGAGAGGAAACGTCCGTGGTTCAGGACCTGCTCGATGCAGCCGGGATTGCGGCTGATGACCCTGCATTTGACTACGACGCGATTCTCCGGAAGGTGTTCGGTGACAAGTCGAACACGCTTCCCAACGGGGTGCTCAAGAACGGGCGAATCGTCGCTGAAGCGGCCAAGGTGATCAATACCCTGGCCGTCAAGAGGGCGAAGGAGTCCGGGAAGGTGCAGACCGAGGAAGAGATCGCCGCCGAGCGCGAGAACAAGAACGCACGACTCAGAAACCGCGGAGTTCCTGCTGGAGGTCCGGGCGGCAAACGGGCCGATCAGCACCAGCAGAAGCCCGCGAAGTCCATGGCCGAGGCCCTTGCCAGGGCCAAGGCGCAATTTCTCAAGCCATAATCAACGACGGAGGTAGGAAATGCCAGGTTCAGGTGGTCTCGACACCACATTTCTCAACAACGTCACACGAGCGCACTTCATTCCGACGCTCCAGAACATTCTCTACAACCAGAGCCCGCTCTTCAACAGGCTCTTCGTTGCTGGGCGCGTTCAGACGTTCGTTGGGACGGCCCTTCAGTGGGACGTGGTGATCAAGAAACATGCGGCGGTGGGCCGCTTCACGGGTTACGACGTGTTCGCCAACCAGCCGATCAACCCCACGGTTCAGGCACAGCTCCCGGAAGGCGCGTATTACGCCGCGCTTGCGATCTCCGGAACAGAGAAGCGCAAGAACCAGGGTTCGATGGAGAAGCTCCTCGACGCTCTGAAGGTCCAGAACGACAACGCCGTGAGCACGCTGAAGGACGTGATGTACACCGACGCGTACTCGGACGGTTCGCTCGTTGGGGGCAAGCAGGGTCTGGTCGGCCTCAAGAACGCGGTGGACGACGGCGTAGTGAGCGGCATTGCCACATACGCCAACATCGACCGCACGGTTGCGGCCAATGCCTCGTGGAAGGCGAACGTGGACGGCGGTGCTCATCCGGCCGCCAACCTCAAGGACCCGACGACGGCGGACTATCTGCCCTCGCTCATGCGCACGGGCTACACGAACTCCACGCATGAGCACGGTCCGGACATCATCTTCACGACGAAGACGATCTACAACATCTACCAGGACATTGCGGGAATCACGAACCTCCGCTTTGACCAGGAAGTTGCGGACCTCGGCTTCGGTGGGGTGAAGTTCCAGAACGTCACGATGGCGTTCGACGACTTCTGCACGGACAAGTACCTCTACGAGCTGAACCTCAGGGACTGGGACGTGTGGGTGTTCTCGGGTGCCAACTTCGACATGCCGGAGGAAGGGTGGATGCGTCCGCCGAATCAGGACGCGTACATCACCCAGATCATCTGGCAGGGGCAGATGCGGCTCAACAGCCCGTGGCATCAGCAGAAATTCACGCAGATCGGGACCTAAAGTCCCGAAGATCGGCTGTACGTAATTAACATGTATCACTGACAAGGAGCTACATCTGTGGCCGACGCAATCATCCAGAACTACGTAGGGCCAGGGGCACCGGAAGTCATCTACGAAGGCTACGATGTTTACATCAAGGTCTTCAATGAGACGGGTGCCGCACTGACGGAGGGCCAGGTCGTCAAGGTGAGTCCCGCGAGTTCAACCTCCGGGCAATACCCTTCGGCGGTCCAGCCGACAACGAACGCCGCCGTGATTCACATCATCGGCGTGGTCAACAACGGCAAGCTGGGGGTCTCCAGCATCGCCAACCTCACCTGGGGATTCGTGCAGATTCAGGGGTACTGCCCGAAGATCGCCACGGCGGGTGCGGTGACGACGGTGGACCACCAGCTTATCACGACAAACGCATCCTACAACGCGACTTCTTCAGGTGCGACGACCGAAACGACCGCTTCATTCGCTTCGGCCAAGAGCACGGTCGGCGGTGCAGGGTTCGTCTCCGGGTGGCTCACCGGACGTTTGATCGCGATGACGTAAGCAGGAGGCAAGGGTGCCCCGAGGGACGTAGGGAGCCTAGTGGGTGGGTTCCCCGCCTCACCTCCTGTGGGCGGCGTGGACGTACCCGAGGGGCACCTTTTATTCATCAAACCAAAAGAGGAAAACGTGAAATACATCAAGAAGTGGGCTTCGATGCTCACCGTCGCGATTCTCGTCGTCACACTCTGCGTGCTCGTCACCCAGCAGTATGACATCCAGATCGCGAAGTCCCAGGCCCTGCCGTTCTTCTGGACGCTCAAAATCTCGACCAAGATCGTCGGCACGTCCAACTGGCGAGGCCAGCATTCCTTTGCGTGGCGCGGTGCCCCGACTCAGGCACTCTACGACACCGTGTACGTGAAGGGGACGCTTCCCACCGACTACGTATTCGTTCAGCGAACCCGGTCCCGGAGCACCCCTGCCGTGTTCACCGAGGTGAACCAGCTCAAGGGTTACACTACTGGGATTTACGGAATTGCCTCGACCGATACAATTTATGTGTCGAGGCAGGACACGCTGGTTGCGGATTCGCTTTACAATTACATGGTCATCAGATAACAAGGGAGAGCAACCATGAAACGCACGTCTCTGTTGGTTGCTCTCCTGTTTATCCTTTCCGCTGGGGCGAGCGCACAGTGGAACACGATATACACGGAGAACAGCCAGAACAGGTACAAGCACTACTCGGCGGCGACTGCGGCCAACGGGGATACCGTGGTCAATCTGGTGGCCGCTCAGAGGTCGGATACGGCCGCTCATCCCTTCCTCGTTGGCATTGTGATGAACGCGATGGTCAACAGCGCGTCGTACACGGTTCTTGACGGGGGCACCACCGTCGCGGCCGCTACCTTCCCGTCAACCGCACTTACGTATCCGGTGTACATTCCTTACAACGTCAAGCTACAAACGTCGTTGGTGTTGAAGATTGTCGGTGCCAACGACGTAACGCTCATTTACAGACTATGGCGTTAACTGGAGGAGTGATATGCCGGACCTTTTTGGAAAGGTCGCGTATTCAGACCTGATCGACGACATCCGGGGCGCGTCTCCCAATGAAGCCGACATAGCGGGCTGGGACGACCACCGCCTGAAGATGTTCATCCTTCAGGCCCAGGAACGAATCTGTCAGATGGCCAAAGTGGAGGACCAGTGGGTTCTCTACCTCAAAACGGGTTTCTCGCAGTTCAACTACACCGAGAACCCGTACATCACTGGCGCGTCTGCGGCTTCGCCCATCGTAATGCAGACCGTCTCTCCCCACAATCTCAATCAAGGGGACACCATCCGTCAGATGCGGGTGGCCGGGGTTCCCGGAGCGAACGGGCAGTTCCAGGTCTATCAAGTCATTTCCCCGACCTCGTACTCGATCTACAATTACGAGGTGATCACCGGGGCGACCAACGCTTCCCCTATCGTCATCAACGATACCGCTCACCCGTTTAACACGGGCGACACGGTTACGATTGCCGGGGTTCTCGGTAATCTGGCGGCGAATGGGACGTGGGTTATAACGGTCGTTGATCAGGACCATTACTCACTCAACGGTTCGACCGGGAACGGCACCTATACGGGCGGCGGAAGCGCGACACGCATTACGAACGGAACTGGCACCACCTACGTTGGGCCGAGCGGTCAGTATTACCGCTTCAACGAGATTCCGGACATGTTCCGGGATTTCAAGGTGGGAAGGATGCTCGTCAACAACTTCCTGCAGGAGTTCCGGTACGTGGACCCCGCCAATTTGGTCGATCTCCAGGTCCGGGACAACATATTCCTCCTCGGGCAAGCGGCAACCTACATTTATCCGGTTCGGGGCATGACCACCAACCGGGACACCCACAGGCAGTTCGTGGTTTACCCGGTCCCGGTTGTTGATATCTATCTTACCGGATACGGCACCATCCACATCAACGCCCGGACCTACGCCAACGACAATCTCGGGGCCAGTATCCACCTCTCGGCCAAGTGGCATGAGGCGATCAAGAAGTTCGTCGAGTACCGTGTTGAGGACAAGCTGGGTCACAAGAAGGATGCGCAGGTGAGGTACAAGGAATTCCTGATTGAGGCAGACATCGAACGCAAGAATCGTCAGATTCACCCACAGATGAGGATAACGTACGAATGAGCACAGTCCAGGCACAGATGGGGAGGCTCGCCCAGCGGATTGACCCCGTTACCCCTGCTGGAGTGTCCATCACTGCGGCCAACGTTGGGACCGTGGATGGGAGATTCAACCGGAATCGCCTTCTCGACATCTACAACGAAGCGAGAATGGCGTTGGCTAATGTCATTCAGCAGAAGCTCGACCCCGTATACCGGCGTGAGGCCGTGGCCAACAACGTGCTCACGGCGACCCTGACGTTTGCTTCCGGGGTAGCGAACAAGCCAGCCGGGTACGTGAGCACGTTCCTGTTGAAATCGAACGCGGGTCAGATAATTACGGTACTGCCCGTGGCCCTCGAGTATGCGACCAAATCGAGAGACGGAGTTAACAATCCGCTCGTCTACGAGAAATCAATCACGTTGGCCTCGGTCAATGGAAATCTGTACGTTCCGGACGCGAACAACTACGTGCTCGAGTATTTCGGAGTGTCGTATTTCGCCCTCTCGGACGTGACGGGCGGCGTGACCCTGGAAACCTTCAACCAGATATGGGAGCCGACGATTCTCGAGCTTGCCCAGGCTATCGCCCTTGAGCAGGGCATAGTCAACGTCATGGCACTTGCCGATTCCTTGATCGGCGGAGGGAAACAACAGTAATGGGACTTTCCAAGCAGTGGACCGCGATTCAGGCCTACACTCACGCGGCCAGCATCTTCGGCGACATGGATCCCGTGGCCTACGCCCAGAGATTCGAAATTCTGAACCTCGCGCAGTTCTCGGTGTTGGCCAATTTCTACGGCCTCATGTCCGCGGCCTACATGACCCCGGTGACGTTCAGCGTAGACCAGACCTGTGCGGCGGCTACGGCCGGGAACGCCGGATTCACCGCCGCAACGCAACTGCTCACGGCGACCAGCATTACGTTTGCTTCGACCGACGCGGGGAAGACGGTCATAATGCGTAAGGGGACGAACGGATGGGTGGGATTCGTCCTTGCGGTGACCGGGGTGAACACGGCGGTGCTTTACGGTCCCCAGCTTCCGACCACGGATCAAGCGGCTCTGGACGAGTTCATCATGCTCAATACCGCCATAACGTCAAGCGTGATCGACATCTCGACCCTGCCCATCATGAGGGCGGGTGGGCCGCAGATCAAATGGGAACTGGAGAGTTCCGCTACTCAATTCCTCGACGTGGTGTCTGCCGAGAAGTTCCGCACGTTCCGGCCCTCGGACCCCGGTAATGCTAACCGGATAGTGTGGTACGTTTCCGGGAACTACATGTACCTCAAGTGGGGAACGGGCCTAGGTACCACGGCCGGGACTCTGACTCTCAGGTATCCGAGGGTTCCGATCGCGATGGCGGCGGACGGAGATTCGCCTGACATCCCGGACGGTGCACCGATACAGCTTTTCCTCACTCTCATCAAGAGGACGCTCGACAATCGGTTCATCAAGTCCAAGGCCAACTACACCGCCGAGATAACGGAGGGGGTGGAGACGACCATGCGAGCGTTCGGCATGGTGGCCAAGGAAGAGGAAATCGAGAATAAGGTCAAGACGCTGGCGGCATGAGCACTCCCAAAGGGTTCATATCGAAGGCACTGGACGGGGTAATCAAGTTCTTTACGAACTATTCCCCGGAAGAGGTATCGTCGAATTACGCCCTCGACATGAGAGGTCTCCGCCTCAATTCGGGCGGCTATCTCCTCCAGCGGGACTACGGTACCCAGCAGTTGTACTCCGGGCAGACTCCGCCGCTACCCAACGGTGTGACCTCGATGTACATCTACGACGGCTGGGTGATGTATGACTCGTTCACGGGCCTGGATTACGACATCGTAGCGTGCATCTGCACCACGAGGGCCGGAGGTGGAACACGCCTCAAGTTTTTCGTGTACGATGGCACGTGGACTGAGCTGACTCGAGTGATCAATGCGACAATCAACGGGACTCCCGGTACCCTTACCAAGACGGTGAACATCTCGGCTCCGACAGAAAACGGAGCGTCGATCACCCCAGGAGTTAACGAGTTCCAAGACTTTTTTGTGGTAAATACGTCGGTGCTCAATCCGACCAAACGCTCGGCCATAATCGTCAGTGCCAACACGTCCTCGTCAATCACCAATCTGGACAGTTACCTGGGTTCAGACGGGCTGATATGGACGAACGGGGACAACCTTATAATCCTTCAGTCCAACGGCTTGTCGGACGCGGCCTATGATGACACGATAGGTTCAAATGGTACGCCGCAAATCCGGGTTATAACACAGGAGGACCAGCGGAAGTTCACGGCGTATCTGGGCAGGACCACGACCACCCCGCTCACGCGCCAGCTTCCGATAAGGTTCATGAAGCGTACTGACCAGCGCAAGTATTTCTGGACAGGCAGTGCGGCCAATCTTCGGAACCTCAATGTAGGGGGTGTCAAGAACTGGTGTTCGGAGGTGGGGGGCGGACTCACTCCCCTCGGGGCAACCTTCGGGTCCCCGATAGGCGTAATCCAGCCTTCGTCCGGCCACCAGACCACGAGTTCTCAGTACCCGATCGACACATGGCTCCAGATCGAGTTTGATGCCGTGGCCGGGGCCACCCCGAACGCAGGGTACAATCCGTATTGCTTCTTTGCGATAACCTGCGTTTATGCCTCGGCGACAGGTGTGGGGTACCAAGAGTCTGACCCTGTGATACTGGCTTACTGCGGCACGTCGAACGTGACCGCGCTCGGCATCTCGCTCCAATTTGACATTAATTTCGCCCGGATGCCGAAGGACCTGATAGCCTTCAATATCTACGACTTCAGGACCAGCCTGGGGAATACGATTATCCAGGCCATCTATGACAGGCTTAATACTGTCGCATGGTCAGACTTCATCTTGGTTGAGACCATACCAGTACAGGGGTCTTACTCCTCACTAGTCACGTGGTCGGGCACCGCTCCCGGAGATGTGAACGGTCTTACCATACATGGGGCGGTTTCATGGTCAACGGATGTGGCGAGGACCGGAACCATAAGCCTTTCATCGGCCCTCAACCACAATCCGTCGATGACGCGAGCACTCATCAAGCCGAGGTTCATATCACGCGGCGGGAGGGACAAGGGCCAGCTTGTCGCGGCGGATTCGGACGACCGGACATTGTGGCTGACCTCGTTCGACGGTTACCAGACGCATGAGGACGACAATTTTGTTTCCACTACGCCGGACCTCACCAATTTCAACACCCGGATAACCCTCAACGGGCAGGGTGAACTTCAGGGACTTTCCTCGCACGAAAGTCAGGTGCTGGCGTTCAAGTGGTCGGAGATTGAGGTCATTGACCTGATAGCGGGGTCCCAGGACCTCTACCAAATCGACTTCGCGGCCAAGCGTTCCATCATCAAGACCGATTGGGGCACGCTGTGGGCAGGGAATCGCGGAATCTACATGATGCGGTACGGCGGCGGTAACGAGATTCTCCCGATAAACAAGGACTGGCAGAATCTCTATGACGGCACCATGCAGAACTCGGCCGGGACGGGACCGATAATTACGGCGGCGGCACGCAAGGCGATCATCGCGGGGTGGGACCCGACTTACGAGGAGGCCCTCTTCCAGGTTCAGGCCTCTTTCGATGGTTCGACCACCGAATATATGGTCTACCGTTATAATCCGGGCAGGAACGCATGGAGCGTCCGCAAGTTTCAACTGCTGGCCGGGGGAGGGTCCCAGACACCGATTGCGTATTTCGCCAAGTACTCCAACGGAACGATCGTCATCGGCGCACAGAACAACTTGCTCACCTATCCGGTGCGTACTACTTACCTGGACGAACTCACGTCCGGTGGAACTGGCGGACAGGGCTTCGATACGTGGGTCATAGTGAACGTTGGCGAGATTTACGAGCTTCTCAAGACGAATGTGCTCTACTCGTATCTTCTTGACTTCCTCGGGTCCTCGATCTCGGGAACGGGTACGATACAGGTGGACCTCTACGCCAATTACGAGACCACGCCGTACGACACGCAGACGTTCCCCATTGACCAGCTTCCGCTTATGCGGCTTACGGTCCCGAGAGGGGCATTCGATTCGATACGGGTCAAGGTTTCAATTCCGTCCGGGCAGGTGTCGGACATCAAGAATTTTAACGTGGACACGTTCGCATTTAACTTCATCAAGTATCCAAGGATAGGTAACAACTAAGAGAGGTTCAAGATGGCCGCAGATACGGGTGGCACTCTTTCGGCAATGGCTTCAGATGCGGCTTCCGGTTTCTCGATCGGGGGTCCGACAGGCGCGGGGGTGGGTGCTCTCTTTGGCCTTCTGTCCGGCCTGGCTTCGGAATCGAGTCCCGAGTACAGGGTGCTGGAACAGCGTAAGCAGCTTCTCCGTCAGCTTATTGCGGCCCGTCGTGCTGAAGCCATAGCCGAGGGGTCGAAGATAATCGCTCAGCAGACTCAGGGGGCGGTTCAGGCGGCGGAAACCGGGGCGGCGAGGCGTGCCGCATCGAGGGGTATTCAGGACACGTCCGGTTACATTCAGCCAGCCGGACAGAATGCGCTCTCTCAGGGCTCGACCGCGATGGAGAGGTTCATCACCAACACCAACGCGCAGTACGATCAGGCGGAGATGAATCTCGAGTCCGAGTCACTCAAGTTCCCCACGCCGGAACCTCTTTCCAACGTGGTTGCCAAGATCGGGCAGTCGGCTACAGGCTTCATCCAGGACATCCGAAAACAAAAGTTGATCGACGAATATAACGCCAACCAGCCGGGAGGTTCCAACTACCTTGCGAATCCGGGCGCACCTTCGGTGGACGCGCAGGGGAACCCGACGTATTACCCCGGAAACACATCACAGGCCGACATCACACAGCCCGGAGCAGTCAATGCGATGCCCTTCGCCGACAATATTGTTGCGGCAAGGCGTTCGGCGGTCAATTCGTTCAAGGATGGGGTGGGTCCCGGAATAGCGGTTCCGGGGTTCAATGACAAGCAGGTGGATGCGGCAACGCGTGAACTCCTGAACGCGCACAGGCGCATGTACATGGGCCTCGGAGGGCAGTATTAATGCCTACACCTTCATTTGCGGAAATGGATTCGACCTCCTCCGATTTGATGCAGAACATAATCGGAGACGTTTCCAAGAGGTACACTGATAATATGGCGTTGGAAAGTCAGCTCAAGCAAGACCAGGCTGACAAGGTGTATTCCCAGCGTATACTCGATTCTTACATCGCGAACCATAATCCCAGGAAAGTGGAACGCGTTCATCCGGTGACCGGGGAAAAGGAAATCATCGAGAAATATCCCACCATCGATGAGACCTTCCGACTGGCCACCCAGGCGAGGGCCGCTCTAGCACAGAGCGGGGGCCGTCATTCGGCTTACGCGGCCGATCAGATCGGCAAGGACCTCGATGCGAGACTCCGATACCAGCAGAGGTCCCCCAAGGCGGACGAGCTTCAGTCCTACATCGACCAGTACGGGCCGGAAATGGGTCTCCAGATGTTTAACAAGGCTCAGGTCCAGCGTCGTGTGGCCCCGGTCGAGGCCCGGAGTGCTGGCGAGCAGAAGCTCGAAGAGACCAAGCAGAAAGGACGTGAAGAATTGGCCGGAATCAATTTCGGGTACCGGCTGAAGTTAGAATCCGTCAAGGCGGAGAAGGCATTCTCCCCGGTCGAACTCGACAACGGCAATCTCGGCGTGACATGGCACAACCCCATCACTCATCAAGCCGGGGTGTATGATACCGGGGTGAAGGGTACCAAGCTCGAAGGCAAAAATACCGGAAAGGGTGGGAAGGTAACCACCAACGAATGGTTCAAGGTGTGGCAACCCGTCATGGATGCGGAACTTCGGGCGGTCTCGATGATGCATTCGGAGCAGGAAGCCAATGCCGGGAAGGCGAGAGGCCCGAACGACACGAATCTGCTTTTCAACCACATGGGGATGACGCTTTCGGCCCAGAAGGGAACCCGAATCACGTACGCCGAGATTGACAACGCCATCAAGGCGAGGTCCTTCCCGGAAGATATAATGGAACTCTGGGATAAGGTGTCCACGGGCGGGTTCCTCTCCCCAGCCCAGCGCAGGTATTTCGTTGAACTTGCAATGAGACGGCGCATGGATTTCGTTACGGCGGCACGTAGGGCCGCCACCGCCATCAAGATGGACCCGACCACGGAACCCAAGTTCAACCCGGAACTTCCACCCGTCGAAGGTCAGGTATCGAGGGCGACCGGGGGCGCGACAGATGCAAACGCCGGACAGGGCGGAGCGGCGAGCGGCCAGGGGGAAGCCGGAACCGCTCCGTCCTTCCAGCTTCAGGGCGAGAAGGGATCCTATAATTGGGACGCGGAGGATTCGGAATACTTCAAGAGTCAGAACGGGCACTACCCGACACAGCAGGAAGCTGAAGCGGAAGCCAAAGCAGGCGGACACATCTAATGGGCGACTACGCAAAGTCGAAACAGCAGGCTCAGCCCCCTCTTCCGGACGACAAGTCGGTTACGGCCGACGCAGGGGGCGATACCGATGTTAAGATGAGCACGAAGTTCATGACCAAGATCGGTTCCCCGGAACAGGTGCGGCGCATGCTCCTTCAAAAGTATGGACCGCGCAACGTCTGGGGTACGGCATCGGGCCGTTGGTTCGTCCGGAGCACCGATTCGAGGGGCAACTTCACGCCGTGGACCGAGGCATCCGCATCCGATTTCTCGGTACCGGGCATACTGGCCGGAGCTTTGCCCACCGCTGGCGGCGCACTTGGCGGGGCACTTGCCGCTCCTGCGGCGGCGGCTACCGGGAACCCCATGATCGAATCCGCGGGGGTGGGCCTCGGCACGGCGGCGGGTGAGGAACTCAATCGAGGCATTTCAGAAGTCTTTATGGGGCCGCGTGGCGAGTCCGCGCTCGAGCATGCAGGGTCAACTGCAATGGCCGGGGCGGCGGGGTTTGCAGGGGCCGAGATTCCCCGTGCGGCCAAGGGCATCTTCCAGGCAAGTGCGGAAGCGTTTGAAAATTCGAAGCTCGGACGTGGAATGTTCGCCCATTTCGCCGGGGATGTCGATCAACCGCTCATCGATGCCGCCGCCGACATGGGCATCCGGCTTACCCCCGGTGAGTCCTCCAAGAGTCCTCAGCTCAAGCAGATGATGCAGTTCCTGAGGAACGCGATCGGATCCTCTTCAGAATTTGCAAAGTTTGAAGGGCCGAGGTACGAACTCTTTACCAAGTACGTCAACGACTATCTGGATTCGATCGGGAAGTCCACCCAGAGATTCAAGAATCTGGGCGAAGCCTTCATGAATGCGGTGGAAGGTCTGAGGCGCGACCGTCTCGGGACCACCGACTTCACCACCGGACTCAAGGTTTCCGGCGTGGCGGACCAGCTCTTTTCGGACGCGTACGGTATCGCAACCAAGGCGTTCCCTGCCCGAGCAATCGGTAACACGGGCGTGGCGGAAGCGTTGGTTGATATGAAGGACGTGAAGGATACTGCGGTCGAACTGGCCGAGAACCTGTCCGGGATGAACGTCGCCGCGCCCAAGCTCTTCAAGCTGGCGCGGACCACCGAGGATACGATCGGGATGTCCGAGTTCTCCGATCTTCGTTCGGACCTCATGCAACTGGCGAAGTCCAAGCAGATCATAGGCACGCGAGCGAACAGGCTTGCTACCATGATGGTAGGCAAGATGGACCAGACGCTCAAGGCCCAGGCGCAGAGATACGGGGTGGCCGACACGTTCCTTCCTGCCCTTGAGAAGGCGAGGAACTATTACGAGAAGGCGGCCAAGCTCTTCAATGAGGGTATCATAGCTCAGGTGGCCCAGAAGTCGCCGACCGAGGTGGCGAAAACAATTGTGACGATGAACAAGGCCGAGGACGTAAGGACGGTCAAGAACATCCTCATGCGGAAGAACCCTCAGCTCTGGAACAACGTCCAAGCATCAACCATCGATTGGGCGATGCGGTTCAAGCCGGGAGTCTATTCCCGCGCCGAGGTGACCAAGACTCCGATGGTGCAATCCAACAGGCTCCGGGCGTGGTGGACCAACATTCTCCCGGAGGTGAAGCAGTCGCTCTTCACGGCCGAGCAACGTCGCGCCATCGACAAGATCGCGCTTGTCGGTTCCGAAATTCCCATCGGGAACCTCCCGCAGGGGTGGGCGGGGAGGACGATCGCCATGAGCAAGGGTGCGGCCATCGCTACGGGGTCGATCGAAGCGGGTCTCGCCGGACTTGGGTTCGGGGCCGGGATGCTTACCGGGCACGGGGCGGTGGTGTCCGGCATGATCGGCCTTGGAACGCTCTGGATGCTTCCCAAGACGGTAGCCAAGATGGCACTTTCTGCGGAGGGACGGGCACTCATGGGCGAGGGACTACAACTTTCCTCATCCAAGCTGGTTACGCGTCCGGCCGTGATGGCCAAGTACATGACCAGACTCACGACCTACATGCTTTCTCACCCCGAGTACACCGCGGACATGAAGGAAGCCCAGAAGCGCATCCGGGCCGGGATGATGCTTTCAGCTAACGGCCTCAAGACCGACGAGGAAAACGTTAACGCGTTCCTGGAGAAGAATCCGAACTTCAAGTGATGGGACAGTACGCTCAAATACAACAGCAGAAGGCCATCGGACAGCTCGATTTGAAGGGGCTAGCTCCGGCTGATGCTCTGAGTGTGTACAATCCGGCGAAGGTCCAGCTTGACCAGAAGAAGGAAGACAAGCCGGAATTCATCCGCGTGAAGGACCAGCGTCCCGAAGCCGGGAAAATCCACAACTTCAGTGGTTACTACCATGCAGAGATACTCAAGCGAATCGCATACGCGGCCCTTGAGTCCGGTGTCCCGCCTGAGACTGCACTTGCAGTTGCTATTAATGAGAGTGCGGAGACGATTTCTGCGAGGAGCGTTAATCAGGGGAAGAAGCTGAAGGCTTATTTTCAGGACATGCTCGCGGACGACGGTTTGCACATGAATGCCTTCATGATGAGGCCCACCACGGCCTACGGGACGGATACCGGGAAGGCGTTCGTGAAGAAGGATGAACAGCTTCGCAAGGTGGCTTCGGATTCGGAAGAGGCGCAGGCCGCGTTCCTGAAGCATAGTACCGAGGGATTCCGGGAACTTCAGCGGAGGGCACCGTACGAGTTCATCAAGCACGGTTACAAGGTGTATCCCAACAATGAGGAACTCGCCCTCCAGCATTACAACGGCATGGGCACCATCGAGGAGAGTTCCTATCCCCAGGAACGGAAGATGTTGGGCATCAAGGGGAAGGTGAAGGGGTCCGAAGTACCGCTCTACGGCAAGCGGGTGATATCCATCCGGGAGAACATAGTCAAGAAGAATCCGACCCTGATGAAACTGATCGACGAAGCCAAGAATGAGGCCGAAGGTGCCGGACGAGAACGGTAACCCGACATTTTTCGATAAGCTGGAACAGTCGCTTTACAACCCGTACACGTCCCTGGCCAAGCGGTTACTGCCCAAGGACCTCCATGATTCGTATCTCGGGGCGGCGGTGTTTGGTATCACCGGGGCACTGGACCTTCCTTCCGAAGCGGTGCTCGGCGGAATAAGGTCCGGCGTGACGGCTGGCAAGCAGGCCCTCGAGTCCGCGAAACAGGGAGACGTGATGACGGGCACGCTTCAGGGCCTCAACGCAGTCTCCTCCCCGGTGGTGGGAGCCATGGCGGGGACTGCGGGTCTGCCTATCGTTGCGGCATCCAAGGTTGCTGAGAAGATTCCGGGTGTGGCTCCAGTGGCCCAGGCGGTCATGTCTCCCTCCGCCGCTTACCTGAAATCCAAGCAGGAGCAGGGCCTCGAAGTCACCCCGGCCGACCGTGCCGCTGGACAACTTGCGGACCTCGCATGGAACGCCGTCATGTTCCGCAAGATGGGGCAAATAACCGAAGGGATGAAGGCGCATTCAATCCAGACACCTGACGGTCCGCGAGTGGTGGCAATCCCGGAACTCTACCAGGAACAGAATCCTCTTGACCGCAGGATGTCCAAGGAAGCCGAGGACTCACACGTCGCCAAGAATTATAAGGAGTTCGACCCGGACCTCACCCGGAACATCAAAGCGGTGGCCTTCAAGGTGGGCGACCGGATAATTCCCGGTGAGCCGAAGGACGTGCACGCGCTTCTGTACGACCGCCTTCCCCAGGAAGACAGGGACGCGATTCAGTATCAGTACGCGAAGGTCGGGGAAGCCAATTCGGCGGGGTTCGTCACGCAGGACGGACGGTTCTTCACCAAGTACCAGCTCCTTACGATGCAGAAGGAGCTTGCGGCACGCGAGGAGGCCCTGCCCAAGTTTGCGTCCAGTGACCATGTATTCGATTATTCGAAGGAAATGACCTTCGACAAGTACGTGGACATAACCCGGAGGCTCCGCAATAACGAAGAGCTGATGCAGAGGAAGCTCTCCGAGACGAAGGACCCGAAGGAACGGCAGAACATCATGCGCACTTACGGTTATGTGATTCAGCTCGACCGTGAGGCGATGAGCTTCTACAACCAGCGGCACTCGCTCCGGAACATGGGCTACACTCCCGAGGAACTCAATTTCGATTCCGGAATCGCGTTTGACCGTTTCTACAAGGAGCGTGCCCACATCCGGTCCAAGGTATCAGACCAGATCAAGACCGCCATGCCGAACCTCAAGCCGGAGCAGGTGGATTCGTACATGTTCATGAATGACGAATTCGCCCATCACTGGTCGAAATGGACCGGAAGGCCGGCCGTTGAGTGGTATCTCAACCGCTTCGGTGAGGGCGGCGGATTCAGGGCAGGTGAGTCCGCGGGAGGCCTCAAACAGGGCGCGAATGCCCCAACTTTCTATTCCGGTCTTCAGCGTTCCATCGAGGAGAAGATGCCCGAGCGTGCGGGACCTCTCCAGGTGCGGAACATCGCTTATCAGTACGCCAAGAAAGATGAAATCAAGTGGACGGGGCTTGATGAGTTCCTGGATTCCAAGAAAGGCCAGCCCGTTACCAAGCAGGAGGTACTCGATCATCTCAGGAACAACGCAGTCCAGGTCCATGAGGTGATGAAAGGGACCGATTCCAAGAAGGTTGGGTATGATCCTACCCAAGACGATTGGAACGGCATGGACGAGGATTGGTATGGGAGCGGCGATTTTCCCGACATCAAACTTGGAACTGGTGACTATCGAGCAGTTGATGCTGAGGGTAACAACTTCGTATATATCTATCAGCGTAATGACGGTAAATGGGTGTTTCAACACCCCAATGATGCAAAAGATGTGTTCAATACCAGGGAGGAAGTAGATCGTTTTGCCAATAGCGTATTCAATCGTGAGGAAGGTTTCGCTCAGTACCAGGATTATTCCGTTCCTGGTGGTAAGAATTACCGGGAACTCCTGCTGACGCTCCCGGAGAAGGGTGCCATCAATACCAAAGAGAACTTTGCTAAGGCGATGCGAGGTGAAGACCCCACAGAACAGGATTACCAGTCTCCTCATTGGCAGGAGCCTAATGTCATCGCCCACGTCCGTATGCAGGACTTTACCGATGCGCAGGGTAAGCGTGTCCTGTTCCTTGAGGAACTCCAATCCGATTGGCACCAACAGGGGCGTAAGGAAGGTTATCGAACACTGGAAAAGGACAGAATAGGGAAACTTCCGGTAGGGTGGGTGGTTAAACCTGAACCTACCAGTATTGCTGGTAGTAGGTGGCAATTATTTAATGAGACAGGTGAGAAAGTAGACGATTTCCCGGTGTTTAACCACCCAGACAATTTGGAGGGTGCTACAAAGGAAGCAATAGCTCGTATTAACATGTTTAATGAGTCAGGGCCACCTCAAGGTCCTTTCTCCAAGTCCTGGCATGAGATGGCCCTCCGCCGTATGCTTCGTTATGCCGCCGAGAACGGCTATGATAAGGTGGCTTGGACCCCCGGCGCGTGGCAGGATGCTCGTTGGGAAGGTGCCGACGCGGAAGAAGGGATGAAGGGCTTCTATGACAAGATGGTTCCGGACTATCTCAACAAGTACGGGAAGAAATGGGGCGCGAAAGTCGGCGAGACGGTACTCAAGACCGGAACGAATCTGCCACAGAAACGGGATTGGAAAAGAGAGGGTAGTGATAAACTGACCGGATACTCGATTCAGGTTGATGAAAATAACTACGCTCACGGCTACAAAACTAAAGAAGCGGCTCGTACCGTCCCTTCTATTGACGTTACCCCGGCGATGAAGAAATCGGTGATGGAGGAGGGCCAGCCGCTCTTCCAGAGTTCTTCTTCAAGGGCCAATGAGTACTTGAAGCGTGTGACAGAGAATGCCCGTAGGGCCATAAAAGTAGGCAACGAGGTAGTAATTGCCCAGCCCGGAATGAAAACCCATTCCGACATCGTAGAAAGCCACCCCACTGCCAGGAAACTGGCTTCAGAGAGCATGGCTAAATTTCAGGAGATACTTGGCAGGCAAGAGACTGAAGTTAGCGATGCCAGTTTAAAGGAACTTAAGGAGTACAGGGAAAAACACAAAAATGACATCGTTGAGGGGTATGTCCGACCCGATGGTTCATTCGTCTCCAAAGAGGACATCGAGCAGACGTACCGTGATCTGAGTGGTAAGGAGGGTTTTCGGCTTTACCAGAAACGAAGCGGCATGTCACCTGAAGAATTCGATCGGCTCATGGGTGGTGAGGCCAAGGGTTCCGTTCATTTCAAGGACCAGAAGGCCATCATTACGGCATTCTCCAAGGCCGATTTCTCGACGCTCGTTCATGAGACCGCTCACGTGTACCGCCGCGACCTCCCTCCGGAACTCCTTGCCGAGGCGGAAAAGTACGTCGGTGTGAAGGACGGCAAATGGGAGGTCGAGCATGAAGAGAAGTTTGCGCGGTCCTTTGAGAAATACCTGAGGGACGGTCAGGCACCGACTCCCCTCCTCAAGCAGGTGTTTGAGGACTTCAAGAAGTGGCTCATGGACATCTACGTTCACGTCTCCGGTTCCGCGCTAGACGTGGACGTGCACCCCAACATCAAGAAGGTTTTTGACCAGATGCTCGGCGGTCCGGAGACGGTCCCGGTGCAGAAGACTCGAGTCATTCCAAGATCAACAGGAACCTATGGAAGACCTCAGTAACAAGACAGCGCTCTTTGTCGATCACGGTCTCTTCACGTTCATCGCGGAGAAGCTGGCTCCGAGTTTCGGCAAGATGTATTACTACTCGGAGTGGAAAAACGCGTTTCCCAAGTTCTCTATGGCTTCCCCCGGTGACGGCGTTCCGGGCCTGATACGGGTACACGACATCTGGCCGCTTGCAAACAAGGTTGACATTGTCATCTTCCCGGACATCTATAACGGGGAACTTCAGCTTCAGCTCCGGTCGATGGGAAAGGTGGTGTGGGGCGGCGGGACGACTGACGTGCTCGAGCACAATAGGGAACTCTTCCGCAATCTCCAGGTGGAACTTGGCATGGCGGTCCCGGAAACCGCGATCATAGTGGGGATGACCGCGCTCCGGGATTATCTCATTGAGAACGCTCCGAAGCACGTCAAGATTTGCACGTACCGGGGCGACATGGAGTCTTTCAAGCACGATTCCTACGATGTGACGGAATGCTATTTGGACGATCTCGAAGCGCGGCTCGGTGCCCAGAAGGAGTCAGTCACTTTCATTGCCGAGGACCCCGTAGGGGAGATCGAGATCGGCTTCGACGGGTGGTGCATCGACGGCAAGTTCCCGGAAATTTGCGGTTACGGCTACGAGGTGAAGGATTGTGGTTACGTTGGAAAGATAGTACCTTACTCGACGTTGCCAGTGGCGTTGAGCAAGGTGAATGGGAGTCTCGGTCCCGAACTCGGACGCCGAGGCATGCGCGGGTTTTTCTCTACGGAAGTTCGGGTGGGCGCTGACCGAGTTCCGTACCTCCTTGACCCATGCATGAGGGCGGGCAGTCCCCCGTCCGAGGTTATGATTGAATCGTACGACAACCTTGCGGAGATCATCTGGGAAGGGGCGCACGGCAATCTGGTCACTCCCAGGCCGACAGGAAAGTACACCGCGATCGCGATGATGGAGTCCAAATGGGCGGATACGCACTGGATGAGCCTCATGATTCCGGAAGAGGTGGCTCCGTGGGTGAAGCTCAAGTGTAAGGCGGTGAAGGACGGGCGTACCTATTTCGTACCGCAGTACGGGGAGCTTTGGACCATTGGCGGGGTGGTTGCCGTGGCTGACACGATGAACGCGGCCATCTCGCTGGTTAAGGACCGTGCGGAGCAGATCAAGGCGTACGATCTCCGCATCCGGACGGACAATTTCAGTCAGGCGGAGGAGGAGGTGAAGGAGGGCAGGAAATACGGAGTCAATTTCTAACAGGAGGATACCATGCTCAATATCAATATCAAGACCATTCCGCACGCCCAGCACCGCTACCCAACGGTGGGGGATTACTTCGACAAGAACGGGAAGCATGAAGTCCGTGTTTCCAAGATGTCGGATTGGAGGTACGAGTTTCTCGTCGCTCTGCACGAGCTTGTCGAGTCCCACCTTTGTAAGCACCGGGGCATCGCGGAGCAGTCCATTACCGACTTCGACGTGTGGTTCGAGAAGGCGCGTGAGATGGGAATGATCTTCGATGACGACGAGCCGGGGTGCCACCCCTCGGCTCCGTACATGAAGGAGCACATGTTTGCGATGATGGTGGAGCGGCAGATGGCCAGGGAACTCGGGGTGGATTGGGACAAATACGCGGAGGAAATTGAAAAACTGCCATGACACGTGAAGTGCTGAAAACCCGATTCAACCAGACAAGTACGGTCCAGCTTTCCAAGGGAGTCTGGGCACTCATTCTCAGGCACAAATGGCATGCGGTCGTCATTCTCGTGTTTGAGATTAAGATTCACGCTCTGGCTCTCCATCACATGAACGAGCTTAAGAGTTTGTGGGATATCCTCAAAACATTCTGGTGAGATATGGCTTACGTTCCTAAATCCACGTTCTCCGAAAGAGATACTCCGGAAAGCAGGTCCAGGAAGGAGAACAGGGAGTTCCAGCGGATAGCGAGGTCCAAGCAAAAGACACAGCTTGCCGCTTCCGTCACTGTGTCCGGATTTGCGTCTTCGTCAGGCAGTACACCAGCTACGGTGAATGACGATGAACTGACTCTCATCTTTATGGGTCTATGAGCATACAGGCTAAATCACTTGCAGATGGTCAGCTCCCTTCGTCAAAGGGAACGCTCTATACGTGCGGCACGACTTCTGCCTTCATTCGCGTAATCAGGACCACGAGCACGATCGATAGTCAAACCGTGGTGATTTACGTGAAGAGGAACGGGAGCGTCTCCAGAGCACTCGGTCAGGCATTTCTCAATACCGCGGAAACCGAGGAATGGCTTGATAACGCACTTGAGTTGTCGAACGGGGACGTGATCGAGGGGTATGCTACAAATGCGGCGGCGGTAGATTACACCATTACAGGTGCCGAGCAGACATGAAAAAGATTGATGCACAGGGCCGCATAGTCCTTTCAGGTGGTAACAGCGGTTACTCCGGCTATTCGGGATACTCAGGGTATTCGGGGCTGAGTACGTCCGGCTATTCCGGATTCTCCGGCGTGAGCGGATTTAGCGGTCCGGGGGGAGGGAACAGCGGTTACTCGGGGTACAGTGGTATCTCAGGCTACAGCGGGTATTCATCGACCGTGGCTGGGACTTCTGGATACAGTGGCTATTCGGGCTACTCAGGTGCCGGGACATCGGGCTACAGCGGTTATTCGGGATTTTCCGGGAAATCGGGTTATAGCGGCTACTCCGGGTACTCGGGACCGTCCGGCTATTCAGGTTACTCGGGTTACAGTGGTCCTTCCGGGTATTCGGGTTACAGCGGACAGAGTGGCTATTCGGGGTACAGCGGTGTCGGCACGTCCGGATACAGTGGCTACTCCGGTGCAGGGGTATCCGGTTACAGCGGGTACTCTGGTTACAGTTCCACGTCAGGTTACAGCGGGTACTCGGGTCCGGTAGGTACGTCCGGATTTTCCGGGTACTCCGGCCCAGGCGGAGGTCAGAGCGGGTACTCGGGTTACTCAGGCTATAGCGGACCGAGCGGCTATTCAGGCTACAGTGGGCCGTCAGGTTACAGCGGGTACAGTGGCCTGAGTGGGTATTCCGGTTACAGCGGCGTAGGAACCTCCGGCTACTCAGGATACAGTGGTCCGGCCGGGGGCGGCGGTACCTCAGGATACAGTGGTTATTCCGGCTACAGCGGGATTTCCGGCTACTCGGGGTATTCAGGTTACAGTGGCACGGGAACGTCCGGGTACTCCGGCTACAGTGGAGCAGGAGTAAGTGGTTACAGTGGGTATTCCGGACCTTCCGGTTACTCGGGTTATAGCGGCGTGTCAGGCTACTCGGGTTATAGCGGCGCGGGGACCTCCGGGTACTCGGGCTACAGTGGGGCCGGAACCTCGGGCTATTCAGGTTACAGCGGAGCCGGGACGAGCGGCTATTCCGGATACAGCGGTGTAACAGGCGGAGCAGGTACAAGTGGCTACTCCGGATACAGCGGTGCCGGGACTTCAGGATACTCAGGGTACAGTGGTGCGGGAGTGAGTGGTTACTCCGGCTATTCGGGTTACAGTTCAACTTCCGGTTACTCGGGCTACTCAGGAATAAGCGGCTTTTCGGGGACAAACCCCGGAGCTTCCGGCTACTCCGGGTATTCGGGATTTTCGGGGTATTCAGGACTCAGTGGTACGGGTACCGTTACTTTCTGGATAAGTGCCGATAGTTCCGACATAGCAACGTATTACAATCTATACCCGTACCCGTCTCTCAGCGGGGAATCGCATTTCGGTCAGTCGATCACGGGTGCGGCGGCTGATACGCTGTTGTCAAGTTCGTTTGCCACGCAATCTCAGTGGCCGAACACACCCGCTATCCCAGCAGGGACGTGGCGGTTCTACGCATGGCTTTACCTTACCGCACACGGCGGGAACGGTTCGGATTACGTGTACTTCAAGATCAAGAAGCGGACGACCGGAGGCTCCGAGACGGTCCTCTTCACGACGGGGTACACACCCGCTCTTACCAACACGATCACGATGTATGAGGTGGACTCGTCGCAGAACGCCTTCCAGCTTAACGCGACAGACAGGCTCGTGTTCGAGGCGTGGATTCACACGACGAACACATCCGGTACTGACACGATCGCAATGGAGAATGGGTGGAATGGTACAACAGCATACACCTACATCAACACTCCAATCGCGACGGGCGGAGGTGTCTCAGGCTACAGCGGGTACTCTGGTTTCAGCGGTGCGGCAGGGGGTGCAGGGACATCCGGTTACAGTGGGTATTCAGGAGCAAATCCCGGCGCAAGTGGCTACAGTGGATACTCAGGTTACAGTGGGTCCGCTGGTGGAGCGGGAACTTCCGGCTACTCAGGGTACTCCGGTTATAGCGGGCCTTCGGGGTATTCAGGGTATAGCGGATTCAGTGGTCCTGCAGGTGGTGCAGGGACAAGTGGTTACTCCGGGTACTCAGGAGCAGGTACATCCGGTTACTCAGGTTACAGTGGCTACTCAGGTCCGGCAGGAGGAACGGGAACATCTGGATACAGTGGCTATTCAGGAGCGAATCCCGGAGCGAGCGGGTACAGCGGGTTCTCCGGCGTAAGCGGCTACTCAGGGTACAGCGGTGCTGGCACCTCCGGCTATTCAGGGTACAGCGGCCTTGGAACGCAGTACCCCTGGAAGGGGAACTATAACGCTGGCACGGCGTACAGCGTCAACGACTGCGTTGACTACAACGGCGCAGGGTACGTTTGCATCCAGGCAGGAACAGGGCAGACACCTGACAGCAGCCCAACATACTGGAACCTCCTTACAGCCTCCGGCTACAGCGGGTACTCAGGAAAATCGGGATACAGTGGCTATTCCGGGACGAGCGGCTACTCAGGCTACAGTGGCATCTCCGGGTACAGCGGCTACTCGGGCCGTAGCGGCTACAGTGGGTACTCAGGACGGAGTGGGTACTCCGGGTTCTCAGGAGCTTCCGACATTCGGCTCAAGAAGGACATAAGGCCGTACCGGGAAGGCATGAACCTGATTGAGCAGATCAACCCGATCTGGTACAGGTGGAACGGCCTGTGGATTTACTCCGCCGATGACCGCGACTACGTTTCGGTGATAGCGCAGGAGATAGAGGCGATCGCTCCGTACGCGATTGACAAGGTGAAGGGAAAGCTATACCCCGAAGGAGAAGAGACGGACATCCTCATCTTCGACGTGAAGCCTCTGGTGTTTATGCTCGTCAACGCTGTCAAAGAACTCAATGCACGTGTGAAAAAGCTCGAAGGTAAGTAGTGGCATCCGTAGCTACAGACAACTTTAACCGCGCCAATAGCACGGGACTTGGGGTGAACTGGACCGCCCCTAGCGGGAAAACGTCCTGCAATGTGTACAACAACATTGCTACCGGCCCGAGCGGTGCAGGGTACGACTACTACTCCGGCGTGAGCTTCGGAGCAGATCAGTATTGCCGTGGCAGAGTAGCACAGGCCCCAAATGCAGTAGGACGGTGGGTAAGGGTCGGTGTTCGCACAGGAGGAGCGAACGGCGCGGGGTACTGGCTCCAGGCCAACGATACGAACTGCACGCTTCTCTACACCGACACGAGCGGTACCGATAACACGATTGAAAGCATTGCGGTCGGCTTCGGCACGTCCGATCTCGCTGAAATCCGGGCGATCGGGACAACGATCAGCGCGTACAAGAACGGGAAGCAGATCGACAGCGGGCACACGGACAGCAACCTCTCGTCGGGAAGTCCGGGAATAGCGTGCTTCGACAACAACAGCCAGATCGACGATGTGATCATGGGGGACACCTCCCTCATCATGCTGGATGGGGTTGTCACCGTAACAAACGGAACAGGTGAGTCCTCCGGGACCTATACAAGTAGCGCACTTACGATCGCGGCCAACAGTAACCGCCTTCTCATTGCGTGCTTCGCGATTACGGGTGGTTCGTCGGGACAGGATGCGGACACCGTTACATGGGACAGCGTTGCGCTGACGGAGTACATCAGCATCAACAATGCCACGCACCCGGCCCTAGCGTCTGTCTGGTATCTTAAGGCTCCCAATACCGGGAACAAGGTATTCAGCTTCCATCTTTCGGGAAACTGCGCCTGCGAGGTCAACCTCATATCGCTGTTCAATGTCAACCAGACCACGCCCATCCGTGGCTCGCAGACAAGTACAGGAAGCACGGCCACCCCGAACATGACCATTGCGAGCGCAGTTAATGACATCATCATCGACTGTGCATCGAGCTATTACTCCAGCCCACCGGACGTTGTGGCTGGTACAGACCAAGTGTTTCTTTCTTCCTACACCGACACCGGAGGGGCGGAGGATGATATTGTCGATAGCAGTATGACCCCCGGCTCTGCGTCTGAATCTATAAGCTGGACTCTCGGAGCCGGTGCTAGGAATTGGGCGTACGCGGCAATCTCTGTCGAACCATCGTTCACGAGTGCGAAGCCCACTGGCCCGTTCCCCACGTTCAGGCCGGACCTCTCATAACAAACACAACAGGAGAAGTCATGGTAGATATCAAAAGGTACAACAGGCTGAAAGATCAGGGCCTCGCAAAGGTCATTTCACAGGGTCCCGGCCTGTACAGCGTGCGGTTCTCCAGGTTCGATGTTGAGAACGGGCAGGAATTGGAACCGGAAATCCAGCCCCTCTCCATGGAAGAGCTTCTCACGGTGAGGGCGACTCTGGAATCCCAGGTTCAGGCCATCAATGAGATCATCGCTCAGATGGTGACTGCATGATCTCCATCGTCATACCCACATATTCGAACGCGAAGGGCTTTCAATCTTGCGTTGAAAGCATCCTCGAGAATTCGACACTGGATGACTACGAGATTGTCGTAGTCGCCAATGGCGCACCACAGGAGACGCGGGAAACGATTTTCGCTCTCGAGCATCGGGCACGCGTACAGAGCAAGTGGTTCGATGAGCCGATCGGCATGACACGGGCAACGAACGAGGGCATCAAGCTTGCCAAGGGCGATTTCATTGTCGTCCTGAACGACGACACGGTAATTCTCGGCCCCGAGTGGCTCAAGCTTCTGCAGGAACCATTTGCGGATGCAACTGTCGGCGTGACGGGACCGCAGAAGGAACATGACCCGAACTCCAATCACGACTTCCTCATCTTCTTCTGTGTGATGATTCGGAGGGACGTGTTTGCCCGTATCGGGATTCTGGACGAGGTGTTCAACCCCGGCTTCGGAGAGGACACGGACTTCTGTATCCGGGCCGAGCGTGCCGGATTCAAGGTGGTGACGGTGCCCAGTGAGGAGGGGCATTTCCTTGCCGATCATCCGAACAGTTCTGATCTCCCCGAATGGAAGAAGCAGAAAATGTGGGTGGGGCAGTTCCCCATCTACCACGACGGGGAGCAGACCTTCAGCAAGCTTAAGGACACCGACTCCATCCTTGAACGGAACCGGAAGATTCTTCATGACCGCTACGCCTCACCATACAACATCGATTATGCCGTACGTATCGATGGCTGGATGGCGGAGGAGGAACTGCGTTGGCTTGCAAAGAAGGCCACGGAACACAAAACCGTGATTGAAGTTGGAAGTTGGCACGGCCGCAGTTCAAGGGCTATCGCCGACAACCTCCCGGCGAACGGCAAGCTCTACTGCGTGGACACTTGGGGAGGGTCCAGCGGGGAACCGGACGCGCACGGCTCAGCGAAGCAGAAGGAAGGCGATAATGCCTTCATCTACTTCAACAAGCACATGAGCGAGCACCTCCTCACCGGGAAGGTCCGGGCAATCCGCATGACGAGCACGAACGGGGCGGAACTTCTCAAGGACCTCGCCATACAGGCGGATATGATCTTCATCGATGCTGATCACAACTACGAAAACGTGAAGGCGGACATCGAGAGTTACCTTCCTCTTCTCGCCCCCGGTGGCCTCATCTGCGGACACGACTACAGCGAAGAACAACTTGTGTGGGTGGGCGTGAAGCAGGCGGTGAACGAACGGTTCCCTAACGTCTCCCGCGCCCCGAAAACGTCGATCTGGTACGTGGACCCGAAGAAACTCGCTCCGGTGAGGAAACGCGAGGTATATGATTGTTTCGTGTTCTTCAACGAGCTGGACCTCCTGGAGATGCGCCTCACGGAGCTGGATGGGGTGGTTGACCATTTCGTGGTGGTCGAGGGAGTCAAAACCCATTCCAACCAGCCGAAGCTGCTCTATTTCAAGGAGAACGCGGAACGGTTTGCCCGTTGGAAGGACCGAATCATTCACGTGGTGGTGGACGATTACCCGGAATTTACCAACGCGTGGGACAACGAGCGCCACCAGCGCGATTCCATTTTGAAGGGTCTTGTTGGCTGTCAGGATGACGACATCATTATCATCTCTGACGTGGACGAGATTCCGAGGGCGCACATGGTGGAGACCTACAATCCGAAAACTGGTATCGGATTCGTGGAACAGGACCTCTACTACTATTTTCTGGATTGTCAGTGCACCCACAAATGGAACTGGCTCCGCATACTCCCGTGGAAGCTGATGAAGGGCATGACACCCTGTCAGGTCAGATACTTCCCGGCCACAGAAAACATAATCCCGAACGGGGGGTGGCACTTCTCCTTCATGGGCGGGGTGGACCGTATCATTGACAAGGTGAAGGCCTACGCCCACCAGGAGTACAATACCCCGGACTTCCTGGACCCGAAACGCCTCTTGGAGAAGGTGAGGGCTGGCGAGGACATCTTCGGCAGGGACGAGCATTATAAGATCGTCCCCGTGGATGACTCCTTTCCGGGCTACGTTCGGTCCCACAAGGCGGAACTCGCAGGGAAGGGATATATAGCCGGACTTACCAAGCGGACGGTGACCGCGGAGATTTCCACCAAGGACCGCTATTTCACGACGCTCCCGATGGCGGTGATGTCGGTGGTAAACCAGACCCGGAAACCTGACAGGCTCGTTATCTTTGACGACGGCGAGCAGAAGGACCTCCGCGAGGTCTCCCCCTACAAGGCCCTTCTGCAAATGTGTCAGGATGCGGGAATCGCGTGGGAGGTTCAAGCCACCCCGCGCATGGGGCAGGTGGCCAACCACCAGCACATGCTCGACACCGCACAGACCGATTTCGTGTGGCGGCTTGATGATGACAACGTGGCGGAGCCTACCTGCCTCGCCAAGCTCCTCGAGTCCATGGAAGACCCGAAGGTGGGGGCGGTGGGCGGTCTGGTATTCCACCCAGGCGCAGTTCAGCCTCTTCCCAGATTCGTCACCGCGAAGATGGAGGACATCTTTACCGGACTGAACATGCAGTGGTTCCAGTGGAACGGTGGGCCGCGTGAAGCGGAACATCTATACTCCACATTCCTCTACCGCGTGGAAGCCGGGAAGGCCGCAGGCGGGTACCAGAAGAACCTTTCCCCGGTTGGGCATCGCGAGGAAACAATATTCACGCACTCCATCCAGAGGGCGGGGTACAAGCTACTGGTCAATCCCGGTGCCAAGACATGGCATCTCAGGGAGTCCAGCGGAGGAATCCGCTCCTACAAGGAAGGTGGACATTGGGACCACGACGAACTCATCTTCCGTGAGAAGCTTTCCGAGTGGAGAATAGCGGTCCGCGCAAAGAAAGTTATCGTGCTGGATTGCGGCCTCGGTGACCACTGGGCCTTCAAATCGGTGTGGCCGGAGATCAAGGAAAGGTATAAGGATGGGGATGTCATTCTGGCGGTGTGCTTCCCGGAACTGTTCCCCGGAGAGAATCTGATCTCGATCGCCGATGCGAAGCTCCTCCTGGGCGACAAGTTCGATCAGACCAACATCTACAAGTGGATGTGGGACAACGGGTGGAACAAATCGTTGCCAGAGGCATGGCGGGAGTTCCTCAAATGATAGTACTCTCGCCCTATTCCAGACCGCTACGCAACGGTGAACCAAACCCGAAGGACTATCCGTTGTGGCATACTGTAGTCAAGCGTCTCGGCAAGGATGCGGTGTTGCAGATCGGGACCTCCGGAGAGAAGCCCATCGCCGGAGTTTCAGACTTCCGTGACAACCTGTCCATGATCGAAATAGAGGACCTCATACACCAGTGCGACACATGGATGTCGGTTGACAATTTTCTTCCGCACATGGTTCACTGCCTGGGTCTCAAACCGGGAGTAGTGGTGTACGGAAAGTCGGACCCGAACATCTTCGGTTATCCGGAGAACCGAAATCTCCTCCGGAACAGGAGGTTCCTACGGAAACTACAATTCGACATCTGGGAAAGAGAGAAGCTGGAGCCACAGGTTTTCGTGACTCCGACTACCGTAGTGCAGGCCGTGTTATCATTGGTAAAATAAGAGGGGTCAAGGTGACAGAACTAGTGAGAAAGACGGGCAGAGGTTTCGCTAAAACGGCAATCGTACTCGCAACAGCGTTTGGCGGAGGTCTGATAGGGGCCGTATTCAACCAGGGCATAGAACACCAGAAGGTAGCGGCTCTCGAACAGAAGGTGGCGGCTCAGGACGCTTTCGCCCAGGGGCTGGTCAGGGAAGATACCGGCATGAAGGAGCGGATTTCCGTTCTGGAAAACACCATCAAGTCCGTTGACACTCAGATGTCCACCATATCGTCCCAACACCAGGACATGATCGGCGATCTCGGAATCATCAAGGGAGAACTCCAGGTGTTACTCAGGTACGCCGGGGGGCAGAATACTGCCAAGTCAACTGCCAAACACAAAGGGGGGTAACATGAAGCACAATTTCGACATAACGCAGTTCGTGAAGGAGAGCAACGGGCAGTTCTCCGGAATGCGCCTTGCCGTACTCATCACGGTGGTCACGGCATGCAACATGGGAATCACCATCACAGCCGCCGTGGCTTCCGGTCTCACCAAGGACCCCGTTGCCGTGGGCACCGTTTGCGGCCTTATCACGACGATGATCACGGGTGCTCTCGGCATGAAGGCTATCCAGAAGGGAAAGGAAGATTCCACACCCCCGGAGGCCTCCGATGGGAAAAATAGCTGATGTGTGGAACGGGGCCGCGTTCCTGATCAAGGCCGCGATAATCCTCGCGGTCCTTCTGGTCGCCCTCATCTTTCTGAACCGCCTGAAACCCGCACCGGACGAGTACAAAGTTCCGGAACCGGACGGGTACGAGGACTACCATGAGGCGACCCCCACCAAGCCGATTCCGGAGAGCAAAGTTCCGGCTTTGCCGAATACCAAACCTGGGCACGTACGCGGGAAGGTAACGGTCACCACCCGCGACACGGTACACACAGTTTCGGGCAAGGATACGGTGATTCAGCACACGGTGGACATCTTCATCCCCACCAATGATCAGCCACCGATAGTGGACGGCGGACCGGGGACGCATGTCGTCTATGCCGAGGTATCGGAACCGTGGTTTGTCATACGGCCCGGAATTTTCGTAGGCGGTACGGTGAACATGAAACTCGAACCGTCGCTTTACGGGGGCCTGCTCATCATACAGGGATGGAAGGTGGTCGATCTGGGGGTGGGCATCGATCGGAACGGACTCGGACCGATGGGCGGCTACGAGTTCTGGCGCGAATTCACCATCTTCGGGCAGTATAACGTCATTACGTTTACGCCCGACAAACAACAGGCTTCCATTGGCATCGCTTATAGGTTCTGATGTCACCAAGTGCCCAGCTCCTGATGGACCTGCTGGACCGCTACCCGAAACTGGGAGTCGATGAAGCGGCTGATCTGTTGTGCTTGAGAAGTCAGAGGGCCAACGAGGTCCTTCGTGAGGTAAGAGACGAATTCAGAAGAAGGAGAGGCTTATGTTCGGACGACTCTATGTATGGAAGGCGAACCCAGGAGACGGACTCTTTGCCTGGCTCCAAAAATTCATCACCGGGGTAGCATACAAACATACCTCCGGTGGAGTGGGTACCATCTATAACGACGGCAGGGAATGGCAGTTTGAAATGTTCCTCTGTGGAACAACGACACCGCTCGGAGCGACAACGCCCGATCTCTGCAGACAGTGGAAGATTAATGCTCCGGACGCAATAGTTCGTGCGGCTTTCATCAACTGCGCGGTCCAGAATTCCGGCAAGGTGTACGGATTCCTGTCGCTACTCAATTACATTCCGCGCCGCATCGTCGAACTCTTCGGATTCAACGGCAGGGGAGTCGCGTTCATTCACGTCGGAAACGTCTGCTCTTCCGCGTGGCTGGTTGACTGCATTCAGGAACTGGCAGTAGCGATGCAGTGGGGTGATCTCTTCACGAAGACGCTCGAGTGGAACCGGAACGTGTTTCATTCGGGCGACATGGTGAACTTGCTACTCAGCTTCCCCAATTACTTTACGGAGGTCTAATGGAATTCGTGTGGGCGGTCGTTGCACTCGCCATCTACGCGCTGTTCGATTACTTCGGCTATAACGCGGCCGAAGTTCACAATTCCGTGCCGGAGTACCGGAAGGTCCAGGTCGTGTTCGCGGCGGTCCTGATAGCCCTCCTCTGGACCTGGATGAACTACCAATCCGTGCTCATGGGCGTATTCATGTGGTGGACTTTCAGCGCGGACTTCATGTACTACCAATGGGCCAAGTGGATAAAGAAGTACCCGGACGAAATTCGCGGGTTTGAGAACGACGTGGAAGGGAACAAGGTCATATGGGCGTGGTGGACCCCGGTAGGACTGGCCATGGGGCGAGCCAAGAACAAGACGAAGCCCATCGACGGACTCATACTTACCGTCCAGATGCTCGTCGGCGTGATCTGCGCCATAATCTACCAAATCATAATCTACTGGTGAAACTGATGGCCTTCGAGCAGGTGATAGGAAAAGTAATATTCAACGAGGTAGGTAATGATCCCAAGAACCCGGAAGGGTATGTCAACAACCCGAAGGACCCAGGCGGAGAGACCAAGTTTGGAATCTCCAAGAAACGGTACCCCAATATCGATATCAAGTCCCTCACTCTGGATGGGGCGCGAGCGTTATATAAGCGGGATTATTTCGACGCAAACCATCTCGGTGATCTCAGTGACGTGGGACTACAATATTACGTCCTCGATATGGTAGTCAACATGGGGTCCGGTCCCAAGCTCTTCCAGAGGGCACTTTTCGTTCCGGATGACGGCATCATAGGACCGCAAACGATCGCGGCGGCAAACGGCAGGGACGCGCACGCCCTCATTGACAAGCTCATCGAACTGCGCGTCAGGCAATACGTCCATGACGTGATCGTGAATCCAGATCAGGTGGTCTTTCTGGGTGGATGGGTTGGACGGGCGTTCATTCGTTTCTAACGAATTTGGATATCATCCACCCGAAAGGTATCAGGAGAACGGTTTGGGTTGGTCCAAGTAAGCGACCCTTGAGGCTTCCGATGATGAAGCCAGAATCGGACGGCATGGAGACAAGCAAACACAGCAAGATAAGGCTTATATAGGATAGCAAGCAGACTCCCGAATGGCGAGAAACAAAGAAGAACCAACGCCGTGTGAATGTTCCCAGCATGGAGGTTAACCTGCCAGAGCGGGAAGAGGAGGATGAAGAGGACACTGCCATATCTGAACTCCTTTGCCTTTTTGAAAATTCCGAGCATACACGCTACCATGAGCCAGTAATTGATCTGGCACGCGCTGAATAGATCGAATAGCGTAAACGGCCACCACGTCCACCGCGTGAAGTCCTTGTAAACCCATCCGATTCCGAACAACTTTCCCCTCGGAATGATCTTGTCGAACCGGCCTAACGCGGCCCAATAGTAAACTGGAAAGTCGAATCCGTATCTCTCCTGGGCGAACACGGCGGGGACGTACCACAAGATTGCCAATATTAGAATTATTGCTACTCCCGTCCGGCTGGTCAGTTTTTCAAGGTCGTCTATCCGCAACCATGCCCACCAAAGAATGACGCAAGCCCATATCCAATAGTTGTCCAGGATAAAGGGCCACCACCATCCTTCCGCATGGCCAGTATTAATATTGAGATTCACTTTTTCTCCTTGAGGGCACGGATGGCGGCGGCGATTTGTTCGGTCAGGTCCATCACGTCATACTCATCGTTTGAGAATGTCTCAACTTCCTTCGCCGCCTCCTCCAGCGCCTCGTTCCTGGCGAGGGGGGACTTGGACGCGAGCAGCTTACTTGCCTTGATGCTGTCGTCCGCTGAAATGGCGCGGTGAGAAATCCATGCTTCGATGCTGTCGTATTCGCCTGTCATTGTTCCTCCGGCTTCGGTTGGGGGGTGCCCATGGGTGGGGCTCCTGATTTATGAAACAAGTTCACCGCGTCCACATACGAAGGCTCGACATTCCCTAACCAGCAAAGTGCTCTCCTCCAAGTCAAGCTGTTTTCCGTCGTGGCGCGAGCATAGAATCTCGTACTGCCAATGTCCAGAATCTACGTGGTTGCACTGAAATACGAGGTCTGGATATACTTGGGACAGATAGCCGAGAACTGCCTGTGCTGTCCCAACAGTTTTAGTGCACCCGAGTTTGTGGCGTATCATTTCCCTTCCTCCTTTCGATCACCAGAGGGGACATTTTCCGTCCCCGAATGAGACTGTTTGTCATGGCGGGAGAGGAACGAGTCCGTCGCTTCGACGATGTGCGTCAGCGCGTCTCCGAGTGCCCGTGGATTGTCGAGGCCATTCCAGTATTCGTTGACGTGCCGAATCAGGTCTATCGCCTCTCTCATCTCCTCGGCGTGGCGGGATTCAAGGGCGTGGAGACGGTCAACGAGAAACGCATTATCCCATCTTGCAACGTCCATCTCCTCGGCGTGCTTCGATTCGGCGGCGTCAGCACGGATGTATTCAACATCGGAATCATTGACCCGCTCGTGGCACCATGTAACGTGACCGGTCTCAACCGGTATCGGGCCGCGGTCATCCTCGATTTGCAAGTATATTTTCTCCGGCATGTCCGGCTTCGGTTGGGGGGTGCTCATGGGTAGGGCTCCTGTGGATGAAATTGGATAATAATCTTGGGCGACTTAACCTCCAGACTACCGATGTGATTTCCGCAGAGATCGTATGCCGCCCCGCAGATTGGACAATGATACTCGCCAGTGAATCCATAGCAGTCTCTCCCACAACAATTCAGCCGTTCCACAATCTCAGTTCCTACCCCGAAAAATTGGCGTGGATTGATGGGATAAACTATGCTCATGTCTTGTCCTTTCGATCACCAGAGGGGACATTTTCCGTCCCCGAATGAGACTGACGGGTAGCGAGAAAGGCGGCGACAAGTTCCTTTTTGCGTTGCGGCCCAAGCGTTATCTCACTTTCGCCGCCCGTCCAGTCATAGACAGCCATCACATAAGCCCACGCAATGCCCTCTCTCATCTCCTCGGCGTGGCGGGATTCAAGGGAGGAGAGACGGGCAGTCAAGCGACGGATTTCACTTGCTTGCATCGCGAACGTCCACTTTGCGCGCTCGGCGACAGACTCGACGCCCTCGTGGAGTATGGGATTCTCTGCCTCGACGCTCCGCATCTCCTCGGCGTGCTTCGATTCGGCGGCGGCCAGAGCGGTTTTGAGGCGTTCGTTCTCCGCTCGGAGTTTCACGATGTCGTCAGCGATGATGCTACGCGCCGCGATTTGGCCGTCTCGTTTCGACAAGTCTACTATGCGCCCAATCTCAAGCGTTACCATGTGTTTATGAAGTTCGTTCTCGTTCATTTTCCCCTCTTGTCTTTGTGGAGGCGGACGGAGGTGACGGTGACGGTGACCTGATGCGTGTGGTCGTCGCATCGCTTGGCCTCAAGAAGCGACTTCCCATAACCGAGGAAGCGCACCCACGGACCGCCGCACCATCGCAACACGTTCGGGCCGCCAGCATAGCCGATGTACTTCCTCACCCTCCCGGTAGCGGGTTTCGTGGAATGGGTCATGAGACCTCCGGGTGATCGTGGTACTCATCGTCAATCGTGGAGAATGAGCCCCAACCAATGGCCCACGTAAGCCCCTCCAACACCTGATAAAGCATTGGCGGCCCGGCGGGGTAGGGCGTACCTTCCCACAGCCACATCTCCATTGCTTCATGGCCCTTCCGCCACTCAATCAGTTTGGCCGTCCAGTAAACCAGCCAGCCCGGAGAAAACTTGTATCCCAGCGGGTGCTTATGCAGTTTCATTCTCTCCTCCTTTGACTAGAGTGACACGCTCGACTGAGTCCATTTTCCCCGCGAGGGGGACGGACTATCCCGCCTTCATTGTTTTAGCGAGTAACGTCAGAGAGTCCTCTTACGACCGTTCATTGACCCCCGCTACGGTTCCTCGCCCGTACCAAGAATTTCGAGGGCGGTTTTGCCGTAGGCGACCGTTTGTTCCATCACGCTTTTTGCGTTCTTTCTCGTGTTACAAGATTTGCACAAGAGCTGCCAGTTGGAGGGCGCGTTGAAATCCTGGCGGTTCGGGTTAATGTGATCTCCCTCCAGTTCAGTCGGCGGGAAGTGGTCGCCGCATATAGCACACTTCCCGGCCTGCCTCACGTACAGTTTCTCCCTAAGTCGCGGGGAGATCCTCTTCCGCTTCTCCCTGCCGGGGTTCTCTAGCCGCTCTCGCATCAGGGTCTTCACGGCGCGGTCGAATTCGGAGGTGCCGTAGACTGACCGCATCTTCTTCAGGGCTTCGAGACAGGTGAGTTCTTCCATTACTTCACCGCCATCTTGGTTGTAAGGAGCGTGAGTGCGTCACCTACTTCTTTCGGCATCGTGACCACCTTGCCTTCTTTAGAGCAGTCTTTGTGCGGGCGGTGCCGCTCGCCGCAGATCGAGCAGTCGATCAAGGGCGCAGTAACAATCTCCCTCTTAACGGGTACAAACGAATTGATGTTACTGACGAACGCCGCGAGGGAGTGACGACAGTGTTCACCCCACCACTCGTTACGAAAGTAGACTCCGAGCCGTCTGCGAATTTCATCATTACTGACAGCAGCAAGCTCTTTGGCGAATCTGAGGTCTTTCCCCGTGATGATGTACGTCTCGCCGACATAATGACTCTCCCAGGCTTGTTTGAAGACTAGTGCCTTTGCGTATGGCTCGTCTGACTTTAGAATTCTCGGCATCGGTTCCTATGGAGACTTGACAAAACGATTGCTTTTCCGTATACTCAAATAGGGTAATT